>OFRI01000359.1_pt1 | contig 12459 bp, 32 predicted proteins | sample 1543031 | NCBI WGS metagenome assembly OFRI01 (sample SAMN07774226, study PRJEB24372) | wastewater metagenome
TGTATATTGCTAATAATGCGCAAGCATTAATAAGTAATAGTACTCCTGCTACTAATACACCAAGAAGTCACATGCCTCAAACGGACCGAGCACCAGGATATGAAGATGCATTGGAAAAAGGTGAAATTAATTTCTTCCCTGATAAAGTTACAGAAAAAATGGTCAATGAAACATTTCAAAGACACATTAAACTTCTATACAAAAGTATAAATTAACAATAACCCCGCTATTAATTTAGTGGGGTTTTTTATTTTAAGTCAATATTTATATAGATATGACCAAAACGGAATTAAAGCAATTAATCAAAGAATGTTTGAATGAAATTGATTTTGCGCCTGGATTTAGACCAACACATGATTTAACCATTGTTTCAACCGTAACTGGTAGTGAGGTTGATCATATACAAACTTACGTATTAGAATTGCAAAGAGTTTTAAAACTTAATTTTGAAGATGATGTACAGTTTGAAGAAAAATTAAATGTGGTTATATTACCAAATAAAGACAAAGAGGTTGAAACTACATTCACTATTATTGATATAATTGATGATTTAATGTCAAAAACAGTAAGAGAAAATCTACAACGTATACATGAACAATTAACAATGTGGTCAATATCAAAAGATTTGGTAATAGATTTCACTTTCAAGATTAAAAGATAATAAAAAACCCCACCATAAAAAGTGGGGTTTATTGTTTATATTAGTCTTTCTTGTGTGGTTTATTTGGTCTATTACCATCTTTAGTTGGAGGAGGACCATCATGTTTTGGACCTCTTGGACCGCCTGGAGGAGGACCAAAACTTCTCATTAATTTACGGTCAGCCTCACTGACTTTGTCACGTTCTTCCTTGTCCATCTTACCGTTTTTGTTTACGTCATATTTAGCAATCAATTCATTACGTTGCTTCTTTTGTTCTTCCGTCAACTTGGGACGTTCAGAACGCAAATGTGGTGGAATTGGATCTGGACCACCTGTTTTTGGACCTTGTTGAGCATTTAGGGTAAATGCTGCGGCTAACACTAATAGATACTTATACATATATTTTCCTTTCGTTTAGTAACCACCATAGATTACAATCTATACATACTATACTACCTATATGAAATAAACAAGTTTTACTTTTCCTTTACAATTTTATCTTGACTTTATAACAAGTTGAGTTAAGATGTACATATGAATAATACACTTTATATAACGGTTGGATTGCCTGGAAGCGGCAAATCTACATATGTCAAGAACTTTATTAAAGATAAAGACATAGAATATCTAAGCAGTGATTCACTACGTGCTGTATATGGCAAAAGTGAAGAAGATCAAACTGTTACTCCACTTGTTTTTGGACATATCAAAAGAAAAGTTGACGAATTTCTAAAAGATGGTAAAAATGTATTGGTTGATGCAACCAGTGTAAACCGTAAAGAACGAAGTGACTATATCAACACCGCAAAGAAATATGGTGCAAAAGTAGTTGCTATTGTGTTCAAGATGGATCGTCAAGGATTAATTGATAGAAATAAGAAACGAGGAGAACAAGGCGGTAGAGTTGTACCTGATTTTGTCATTGACAAAATGTTGAACAAGTTTGAAGAACCTTCATATAGTGAAGGAATTGATGTACTAATTTATGTTTGAAAGACCACTAAAACTAACGCATAATGATAGTCACCGTGTGTATTTCACCAGTGACACTCATTTTAACCATGATCAAAAATTCATATATGAATCCCGTGGATATAAGAACCGTTATGAACACAATGATGCTTTGATTACAAAGATTAATGAAGTAGTGCGTCCACAAGATACACTGTTTCATCTGGGTGATTTTTGTCTAAACATTACTCCACCAGAATTTGATGCAATTCTTAGTAGAATTAACTGCAATAACATTGCTTATATTTGGGGTAATCATAACAGTTGTATTCGTAGACACTATGAAGATGCTGTTGCTGGTCATTTGAATTTGGTTAGATTCAGTGGTAACAATCCTAATGATGGCATTGAAGTGTACCCATATACAATTGGTAAACTAACTTATCTGGGTTATTATAAGGAACTGATTGTAAATGGTCATATGATTGTTATTCATCATTACCCACACCAAATTTGGAATCAAATGCAAAAAGGTGCTTGTCAGTTGAGTGGACATAGTCACTATAGCAATCCAACCACTCGGTTGGAGAATCCAGACAATAAAATTCTAGATGTTGGTTGGGATGGTCATGGTAAACCGTTGTCTTTTCCAGAGATTCAGAAGATTATGATGAACAAGAATCATGTAAGCAAAGATAAACATCATTAACGTTACAGTCCCATCCGTAAAAAAATGGGATTTTTTGTTGACTTCGTTTAAAATCTGTGGTATTCTTAAGGAGTAATTGAAAGCATAAATATGACTATTGAACGTAAATTGGCTACTGTTGTAAAGATTGCAGACATTCAACCTATTGTTGGTGCTGATGCCATTGTTGTGGCTAGTGTCAAGGGTTGGAAGGTTGTTGTGAAAAAGGGGGAATTTAATGTGGGTGATTTGGCTGTTTATTATGAAATTGACAGCTTCTTGCCTGTTCGTCCTCAGTTTGAGTTCTTGCGTAAAAGCAGTTTCAAACGCATGAATTCTATTGAAGGGTTTCGTCTCAAGACAATTAAATTGCGTGGACAATTGAGTCAAGGACTATTGACTCCAATTCCAGATGGTATTCTTGATCCAAAAGAAGGTGATGATTTGACTCAGGCACTTGATATTGTAAAATATGAACCACCTATTCCTGCTCAATTGGCTGGAAAGATCAAGGGTGTATTTCCCAGTTTTATTCCAAAGACTGATGAAATTCGTATTCAGAACTTTGAAACTGATGTTGGTTTTGTGCCTTTTGGAGAACGAGTATATGTTACTGAAAAGTTAGATGGTACCAGTTTCACTTGTTACTTCAATAATGGTGTATTTGGTGTTTGTGGACGTAATTGGGAATTGACTGAAACCAATGACAATAGTTTATGGCGTATGGCTAATATGCTTGAATTGAAGGATAAGTTGACTAAGTATGGCAAGAACATTGCACTTCAGGGAGAATTGATTGGTTCAAATATCAATGGTAATTTGTATCAATTGACTGACCACAAGTTATTTTTCTTTACTGGATATGATATTGATAAGGGTCGTCGTATGTTCTTCGATGAACTGGAATGGTTGTTGTTTAGGTTTGACGTACCTATGGTACCTGTACTTGAAAAGTATGGATATGTATTACCCAATGAAAATTTGGTTGATAATATGTTGAAGTATGCTGAGGGTAAGAGTGTATTGAATGCGGATGTTGACCGTGAGGGTGTAGTTGTTCGTGGTCTTGAACGGGAGTTTAGTTTCAAGGCTATTAGTAATGTGTATCTTCTTGGAAGCAAAGAATAACTAAAAGGGGTGTATGTAACAGTACATCCCTTATTTTATATGAAATATAAGATTACAATAGTAGGCCGTGTTGTGGTTGCCAAAGCGTCATCAAACAGTTTAATATCGGTGATGTCTGGTACAGCGATTCTAAGGGCGAAGTCGTAAAAAATGCTTGACTTTGAACCTATCCGATGATAATCTCTTTATAAGATATGAAACTACCTATGTTGTTTGCCCGTACAAATACGGGTGCTATCCAAACTTGGATTATTGAAGCTGAAGGAAACAAGTACCGTACTCACTATGGACAACTTGAAAGTGACAAAATTCAAATCACTGAATGGACTCTTTGTGATGGTAAAAATACCGGAAAGAAGAATGCTACTTCCGCAGAAGATCAAGCCACAAAAGAAGCAAAGGCTACTTGGAAGAAAAAGAAGGAAAGTGGTTACTTTGAAAACATCAATGATATTGATGGTATTGGTTTTACGGAACCAATGTTGGCAAAGAACTATGATGACTATAAGGATGATTTGAAGTATCCTGTTTATAGTCAACCAAAGTTGGATGGTATTCGTTGTGTTGTAAAGAAGGATGGAATGTGGAGCCGTAATGGTAAACATATTGTTTCAGCACCGCATGTACTAGTTGCATTGAAACCTTTCTTTGATAAGTTTCCTGATGCAATTCTTGACGGTGAATTGTATGCTGATAAGTTTGCCAATGATTTTAATGCTATTTGTAGTCTAGTAAAGAAGACTAAGCCTACACCAGAAGATTTGGTTGATAGTGCAACAAATATTCAATATTGGGTATATGATTGGATTGTACAAAAGACTTTTAGTGATCGTAATGCTGACATTACTACTTATCTTACTAATAATAATGTGGTTCGTCGTGTTCCGACTCACTTTGTGGACACGATTACACATTTAAATGAGTTGTATGAAAAGTACATTAATGAAGATTATGAAGGTCAAATGGTTCGTACTGATGGACCTTATGAAAATAAACGCAGTAAACACCTTCTTAAGCGTAAAGAGTTTAAAGACAGTGAATTCAAGATTCTTGACATTGTTGAAGGTGTAGGTAACAAGAGTGGTATGGCTGGACATATGGTATTCAAGAATCATAAGGATATTGAGTTTCATAGTAATATCAAAGGAACACGGGAATACCTAAAAGAACTTTTAACGAACAAGAATAAGCTTATTGGAAAGAGTGCTACGGTGAAGTATTTTAATCTTACACCAGGTGATGAAATTCCAAGGTTTCCTTATGTCACAAATATTGACCGTGAAAGTTATGAATAATAATAAAACAAAAAGTGCTAGAATTATACTAGACATTGAATGGGAATCGGATGATGACAGTGATTTGCCATCATTGTGGGATTGGAAACGTATCAAGGTGCCGATGAACTTAACCAAGGTAAAGTATTTGGGTATTCATGCGCAAAATGGACCTGAGAATGTAAGTAATTGGATGGGAAATTAAAATTATGGCTAATGTAAACACAAAAGATATTATTGATTGGGTTAAAAACGCAGTGGAAAAGAAAATGATTAAGGAATTGAATATTCCTAATGCTAAGGTATATCTTAGCTGTGACCGTCCACATCCTGATGTAATTCTTGAAACAAAGAATGAGTATGGCGATTTACAAATTGTAAGATTTCTCATAATATGAATGTGGATACAGTATATTATGGATTGTGTATTGTCGGATTAATTTTGATTATAAACGGATTTTTTATTCTTACTAACGAAAATGACGACTAATAAATTTTTCTTAACATTAGCAAGAACAATTGACCACCGTGTAGGTGTTACAGATGAATGCAAGCCTGATGTGCCTGTATTGCCTGTAAATTATGCTCTTGCTAGTTTTCTCTTGAGGTTCACCATTGTTATGGTAAACTTTATTACATGCGCTTTCATTATCGCAAACATTATACATCACTGGTAAAATTATGAGTAAACCAAAATATTATTTAAAAGTTAATCTACCCGCAACTTTCAATGATCTTGATGCGGAAGTTATCAAGAAAGATTTAATCACTTACATCAATAGCAGAAACCAATATGGAGCATTATATGGTCCCAAGTCATCTAAGAAAGGTATTGTAGTAGAAAAAATAATTTATTCAACAAATGAAGACTAACAAAGAAGTAGTTAATAGACTACGAGAATTTACACAAAACAATTGTAACACTACACTTGATCCCAAGTTGTGTGAAGATATTCGTTATCTATGTGATGAAGTGGAACGATTTGGTGTACAAATGTTATTGATGAATGAATATGGTGATGAAGACTATATTACAATTCAAAAATATAAAAGCAAATTGGAAAAATGTCAAGCTAAACTAAGTAATTATGAACCTTTTTAAAAGTATTATTAAGTGGTGTGGTGTAATTGTGTACGCTGGATTTCTTGCAACTGTTGCGTATGCGGCTACTTTGCCTGAACCAATTAAAGTATATTTAATTATTTCAAGCCGGGGTGGGGAGTATACAATTGAGAAGGTATATCTCAAGAAAGAAAATGCTGAAAAATACCGTGATGTGTTCAAAGACAGTCATAATTATTCAGTAGAAGAAAAAGAATTAACAGAATGAAAAGTTTATTGATTGCAACATTGTTGTTTACTGGATGTACTAGTGGAATGTATCTAAGATATAGTTATAATAGAGCATTGGAAACACTACCCAAGTGTAGTACGGTTCATGCCATTAATAATAGGTATATTACTTATAGTATGATTGAACAGTCAACTAATAATGTGTATATCATGTACACTAATTATTATAGAGCATATTACACTATCGACGGTGATATTATTAAAACTACTAAAAATTGATGAAAGAACAAATTGATTCTATTATCAAAAAATATTGTTTAAAAATGCAAGAAGTAGATAAGACCAAAAATATTCCAATGATAGTTAAAGATTTGGATCATATTGTATATGATATGTATAGACAGTTGTATGGTTTACGTGATATACGTTCAGACAATTACTGTCTTAATACTTTTACAGCAGATAATAAAAAAGGACATTGTTCTTAATATATGAAAAAGAAACAAACTCCAATATGTCAAACAGTAGAACTAGACAATTGTTTTAGTTGTAAAGTTGTTGCGGGTAAAATACACAAGAAAAAGTGTGACATTGAAAGATGTAGTGAATGTGGTGGTCAAAAATTAGGATGTGAATGTATTAACCACGATAAACAATTTGCTAGATGGACTGGTTTTTGGCCGGGAGAATTGGAATGTAAATCATTGAATATGGATTTGAATACCTTTTATATGACTGGTATGCACAAGATATTCTTTATTAAACCGGCCTAACTTTGTCAAAGAATTTAGAGTTATAATTGGTGGTCATGTAAATTTTAATTTCTTTATCTTTAAGATTAAAGAATTTCTTGGCTCTTTTATATAATTTTGTACCAATTCCTTGTCTTCTGTATTTACGGCGTATATACACCATGAATTCAAACTTAAAATTTGACTTTCTGGCGGATTTACGTTCTTTAATTATTGCCCAACCAACACATTTACCGTTATCTTTAACGATAAACACTCTATTTTTTACCTTATGTCGTATATCACAACATTCAACATAAAGTGTATAGATTGAACCACTTGTAACAAGTTTGCTACAAGCTTTTTCATCATCTAAATTGACTTTTAAAGCATCTTTAGAATAGATTCGGATCATAATTAACCGATGAATAAATATAAAAAGAAAATCGTTGACAATCAAACTAAATATTAGTATAGTATTAAAAATAAAATTATATGGAAAAAGAACTGACTATTAAAGACAAAGTAATTAACCCAATTATTATTCAACACGATGATCTGTCGTTTGATGGTAAAACAATAACCATTCCAGGTTATTATGTTAATACCATCTTAGATTATATTAAAAATTGGAAACTTGATGGTGAAAAACAAGTAGACGTTGAAGATTACGTTTTATTTCGTAATTTTCTTTACGATATTCAAGAACACAAAAATCAAGGAAACTAATTTATGGGAATGTTCGATGACATAGTATGTAAGTATCCACTTCCGTTTCCGGAAGATACTAAGGGATATATTCCTAATGGATTTCAAACCAAAGATTTAGATTGCGGATTGGATTCTTATGAAATCCGTGAAGATGGCACACTATGGTTGCGTGAATGCGAACGAGAACACATTGAGGGTGATCCAAATGGTAAAACGTTTTCTGAAAAGTTTGGCGTTGTAAAGGAAATCAAACATTGGTGGACTCATGTAAAAACAACCAGCACCATCCGTATGTATGATTATCAAAATAATGATGGTGGTGTATATGACTATTGGGTTGAATTTGAAATTGTATTTATTGACGGAGTTATTGACAAGATTAAATTAATTAAGTTTGAAATAAACGATAACACCAAAAGAAAAGAACTCCATAAACAACATATGGAAGAACTCAAAAAACAAAAAGTGATTGAATCCGCTATGTTTTATAAATTAATCATCAAACCATACAATAAAATTATTAGATTTATCTGTAGATTGATATATAAATTTGGTTCCTTTTTGATTGCTAAAGTTTGGAAATTGGAACGTATACTAAGTATATGAAAGATCAAGATTCAATATTTCTAATTTGTGATTGTTTTGAACACGGACTTCTTGTTGAAAAATTCAAAGATGAAGAAGAAGTATCTTTGAGTTTATTTGAACGAGGACTCAATGGCAGAACACTATGTTGGTCAGAAAGACTAAGATGGTGTTGGCAAATTCTAAGATATGGCAAACCTTGGTCTGATTTTATTATCTTAAATACAGAAAACCAAAAACAATTAAAGGATTTTCTAAATGAATCCAAGTGAATTTGAAAGAACAAAACCTACGATTACCATGAAAAAAATCAATGATTTAATCAAACTCATTGATGAAGAACGTGTTAAGACGGAAATTTTGTATAAAGACCGTTCTCGTAGTCTTGGTGATATTAAAAATTTACTGTTGGATATGAAAGATAGTTTTAAGAAAGGTGAATGATGAAGTTCAAGAATTTTGAAGGCATTGAATATACAGTCAATTATAACAAACCGTCTGGTAAATATAATGCTTCTGGTTTATGTGATAATCCAGACGTTAAAAATCCCGCAATACTTGTAGACCCAACATTATTAACACGTAGACAACTTAATGTATTAATTGAAGAAGTATTTCATGCACATTTGTATGATTTACCAGAAAAGAAAGCACGTAAATTTGCTGCTAATTTAGGCAAATTGATTTACAATAGATTTTTGAAAAATGAATAAATTATATAAACTTATAGACTTGATAATCGGATTAATATTTGGTAGTCTATTTGCAATAGGAATTATATTGGTAATTACAATATTCTTTGCGGTATTAATTCCGTCTATATTTTATTTCACAGTAAGAGAAGTACTAAAACAATTAACAAAAAAATAATATGAACAAAATAAGCGAAAGCATCATAGTTACATACGCAAAAGCATTGCGTAGAATTCAAACAGAACAAGTAGATCCATATATTGAACTAATTGAGAAAGAACTAATTAAACTTTATCCCGAATTGAAAGATCGTGAAGATAATGCTTTAAATTGGGCATATGATATTATTAATGCAGATTCAACTGCAGAAGTAATTGAAACTCTTGATAGAATTAAACAAATCTTTGAAGAAGAATACAAAGAAAAGTGGGTATGTTGTATTTGTGGAAAAAATACCTACAATGTAGATTGTGAGTATCTCGCAGGTGTTGATCATCTATCATGTCTTACCACAGAAGAATTGAAAAAAAGTAATCCGTTGAAAAATAAAGATGAATTGTCTGAAGTTAAAAACCAATTCGTCAATATGAAAATGTATATTAAACAACTTGAAGAACATATTCAAAGGTTAGAAAAACAGTATGATGAACCAACAAACTAATATGACAAACTTTCTAAGTTTTAATATTGAATCTGATAAAGTTAATCGTGTATTTGAAGAATATAATGTTGTATCTTCATATCCAATTAACCGTGAACATTTTATTAAAGACGTACTTAAATCTGCTATATTGGATAAAGTCTATGTCTTCAATAGAGAAGGCGCCTGTGTCAACGTAGAAATTTCTTTCTAAAGAGTTGACATTTGGAAAATTTTAGCGTAGTCTTGTCATCCAATGATTACTTGTGGATGCGGAAATGAAATTCATGCCGAAAGGTTTGAATTGGGTTATAAAATCTGTTTGAATTGCGGTGACAAGGCTGCGTTAAAGAATAAAAAATATGGTTATATGCACTTTGGTCATAAAACCGCTGGTAGTATCGTCGTCACTTCAAAGAAGGCCGTAGAAAATTACAAAAAAGTATCAAAAAGAATGAATAAAGGTAGTAATATGGGTTATGCTAGTCGTTTGAGCACTTCATTCTAATATTTATACTATATGACTGCATCATTCTATAAGACAGTATATCAACGCAAATTCAATGAAATGCCACGATGGAAAAAGTTAGCTATTGTAGAAGATAGTGAAAGAAGTAATTGGAGTGGGTTGTTGACAGATTTTATTAAGTCTGTAATTGAAGAAGCTGAAAAGGACTTTGCAAATTCCAAATCTGCCGTTGTATCTCCATCCGGTCAATACGAAACAGTTACAAAAATGTCGTCAGATTCTTTTAAGAAAAAGAATTGACTTTTTCTAAAATCGTGTTATAGTAATTTCACGATGAATGTTTTGGATCACTTGAAGAGTTCAACTGTAGACGATATTAAATCTTATTGTAAGTCTACTTCCATTGAAGCTGGTGTCGCAATGATGCATGTAAATGGCGATTTTAATTTGTCTACTCTTGTTAGAAACGCCAATTTCTTTGGTTTTAAGGAAGCATTTTATGTGGGTGGTAGCAAGCAATGGGATCGTCGTGGTACTGTTGGTACGCATCATTATACTGATTTAAAGCATATCAAGACTGAAGTGGAATTTGTTAGTTCTCTCAAAGATAATGGTTATACACTACTCGCTGTAGAAAACAATATTCCCAAGTATAGTGATAAAACTGTTTCTATTTTTAATCCGTGGGTATTTTGTGGTGTAGATAAACCAATGTTTGTGTTTGGTGAAGAAAAGAGTGGGTTAAGTGATTATATTCTTGATAATGCTGAAACTGTCATAACAATTCCAGACTTTGGAAGTGTTCGTTCACTCAATGTGGGGACTACCAGCGGAATTATCATGTCATTCTACAGAAATAATCTTTGAATTTATGAACAATAAAACTTATTTTTATAGAGTTGCTCATAAAAAATATTCGTGGAATGGTAGATATCCTATGGGACCATATGCATTTTTTAATGAAAGTCGATTTTTATTAAACATTCAAAAAGTCCCATTCAGTGGCTGTGCATATGAAAAATTTGTAGAATTTACAAGTAAAGAAATTGTTGAATATAAAAAATTTAATATTAACAATTTCAACTTAAAATGGGTGACAACATTGCCAAATGCTTGGCGTCCTGGTCCATTTGAAGATATTGATTTACGGGAAAAAATGATTCTTAGAATGGGAACAATGACAAAAAATGGAAAGTTTCATTTATATGGATTTGATTCATTGATGCAAGCATCAAAATGGTATAATAACCAAGAAGAATTGCAGTTTTTGGAAGACAATGAATTTAGAATGTATAAATTTCAAATTAAATCAAAAAATCTGATTGTGGGAAAAACTCAATCTGTTTATTTTCCAGATATCAATGATGATATGGATATGCTTTGGATATCATCAATAAAGTTGACTGATTTGAATAAATCTGTAAACATTAACAATACAACACAAACTATAAACAAATTATAATATTGATTTAGTATCTATACTATGATATAGTATTGTTATGGAAAAACTAAATCGTAAAGGGTTTTTCTCCACCCTATTTGGAGGAATCGCAGGTGTTGTTGCTGGTTCAACTGTTAAAGCATCAGAACCTATTGTACCACCACCAGTTGTAGAAACAGTTGTATATTGTGACAAATTGGTATTTACACATAGTAGTGGTGCTAGTTGTGTAATGTCATTTAAAGATAGTGATAACTTTACAGTCAGAGTTAATAATAGTGAGAATATTTCAATCAATATTCATTCGCCACTAAAAAAGCCTGATTTTGTTAAAACTGAGACAGATTATGGTTTTTACGGCAATAACGGCAATAACGGCAATACACAAATGACTATTACTTCAAATGGTAATCTTGGATTAGGAACTTGTAATCCTACAGCAAAACTTGATATTCGTGGTTGATAAGAATCATTGTTGTTATATAGTAGAATGTAGGGGTGGAGAACTTTATTGTGGGTATTCTAATAATGTTGAAAAACGAGTAGATGCTCACAATAAATCTTTAGGCGCAAAATATACTAAGACACGATTGCCTGTTAAATTAGTATATACAGAATGTTTTGATAGTAAGAGTGAAGCAATGAAGAGGGAGTATCAAATCAAGCAATTAACCCGTCAACAAAAATTAAAACTAATTCGTGAAAAACAATAAAGCATTTACATTAATAGAATTAGTATTAGCCATAACCATATTGCTTGGTATTATTGGCGCAGTTGTTATTAACTATGATAGTATGGTGGGTAATAGTAGATACTTTGAAGCTAGAGAAAATCTAAAGACTTATTTAATTAATTTAAAGCATCAATCAGCATTTCAACAAAAACAGTTTGAGTTAACATTTGACCCAGACTATAATATGTACAGTTCATTTGAAGACTTTTATTTATTGGAATCTATAACAAATGATTTGAAGATAATTGAATCAAGTTCTACAAAGATTGTGTTTTTTCTTGACGGAACTGTACAAGAGAGTTATATTGTTACAAGTAATTTGGAAGGAACTATTACCAACACATTTATTATCAATATTATTGGCAGTGTAAATTACGAGGGTAATACTAATATAGTTATAGAAAAGAAAGAATCTGATACAGAATCAAATTATGAACAATAAAACTTATTTTTATAGAGTTGCTCATAAAAAATATTCG
>OFRI01000361.1_pt1 | contig 12440 bp, 11 predicted proteins | sample 1543031 | NCBI WGS metagenome assembly OFRI01 (sample SAMN07774226, study PRJEB24372) | wastewater metagenome
TTGTGCGCAGCCGTTGGCTTTTACGTAGGCCGGGGAGGCGCAGACGATGCTGTAGGTGATGCCCAGTCGCTGCGAAACAAAACCGGAATCGGGCAGTTCGCTGGCGAGCACGATCGACACGTCGTAGCCCTCGTCGAGCAGATCCGGCACGCGGTTGGCCAGGGTCAGGTCGAAGGTCACGTCGGGGTGGGTCTTGCGGTAGCGGGCGATCGCGTCGATGACGAAGTGCTGGCCGATGCCGGTCATGGTGTGCACTTTCAACTGTCCGGCCGGGCGGGCGTGGGCTTGGCTGGCTTCTGCCTCGGCTTCTTCGACGTAGGCGAGGATCTGTTCGCAGCGCAGCAGGTAACGTTTGCCCGCCTCGGTGAGGGCGATGCGCCGGGTGGTGCGGTTGAGCAAGCGGGTTTGCAGATGGGCTTCCAGGTTGGAGACCGCGCGCGAGACGTTGGCGGTGGTGGTGTCGAGTTGCACGGCGGCGGCGGTGAAGCTGCCGGCTTCGGCGACGCAACTGAAGGCGCGCATGTTTTGCAAAGTGTCCATGGGGTGCTCTCAAGGGAGATGGCAAATTGTGACACGAAGTTTCAGGGGCTGAGACCCCCGACCAAGGGATTATCTCGTTAACGGTAACAAAGATTCACAGGATTCCCAGCTTATCGCCGTAATGGCGCCCCCCTAGAATTGCGCCCACCTCGAAACATCTCCCACCTCAGGAATTCGCAGCAGTGCCGCGTCGCATCAACAGAGCGCTTTTGCCGCTCAGTGTTCTGGCTCTTTCGTTAGGTCTTGGCGGCTGCATCGGAACCGGAGGGATTGCCCCGCAGGGCAAGGCTCTGGACATCTTCCAGGCCTCGGCCGTCTTCGGCGCCGACGTCTCGCTGAAGGGCGCCAACGACTATGCCGACATCGCCGGCGCCGACGTCTGCATCGTCACCGCCGGCGTGCCGCGCAAGCCGGGCATGAGCCGCGACGACCTGATCGGCATCAACCTGAAGGTCATGAAGGCCGTCGGCGAGGGCATCAAGGCCCACGCCCCCAACGCCTTCGTCATCTGCATCACCAACCCGCTCGACGCCATGGTCTGGGCCCTGCAGAAGTTCTCGGGCCTGCCGAAGGAGAAGGTGGTCGGCATGGCCGGCGTGCTGGACTCGGCTCGCTTCGCCTACTTCCTGGCTGAAAAGACCGGCGTGTCGGTGCAGGACATCCACGCCTGGACCCTGGGCGGTCACGGCGACGACATGGTGCCGATGGTGCGCCACTCGACCGTCGGCGGCCTGCCCCTGCCGGACGCCGTCGCCGCCGGCTTCCTGTCGCAGGACGAACTGGACGCTATCGTCGAGCGCACCCGCAAGGGCGGCGGCGAGATCGTGGCCCTGCTGAAGACCGGCTCGGCCTTCTACGCCCCGGCTGAATCCGCCATCGCCATGGCCAAGTCCTACCTGCTGGACCAGAAGCGCGTCCTGCCCTGCGCCGTCTGGCTGTCGGGCGAATACGGTCTGTCGGACCTCTACGTCGGCGTTCCCGCCCTGATCGGCGCCGGCGGCGTCGAGAAGATCGTCGAGTTCACCACCAACGACGAAGAAAAGGCGATGTTCGAAAAGTCCGTCGCCTCGGTCCAGGGCCTGCTGCAAGCCTGCAAGGATATCGATTCCTCGCTGGCTTAAGCCGCGCGACCATCGAATGACGAAGGGCCTGCGGCGCGATCCGCGGGCCCTTTTTCTTTTCACTCCTCCCGTTGGGAGAGGAACATCATTGCGGCGGGACGTAGCCCATGCCTGCCGCAAACTTGGGCAGCAGTTGCAGCCAAACCGTCAGCGGGTCCGCCAGTTGCGTCACGCCTTCGCCCGACAGCACGACGACATCGTACTGCACCGTCGCCGTCGGCGTTTCGGCGGCGGTGTGGAAGGCCTTCAGATAGCGATTGTCGCGGTTCCAGGCGTTGACCTTGTCCAGCGTGGCCCCGGCGCCCGGCACAACGGCGCTGAACTGAACCTCGCCGCAGCCAGACGCCTCGCAGCCATAGAAGAAGACCGCCCAGGTCAGGCCCGCATTGGTCACGGTGAAGAAGGTCAGGCCGTTCTCGGTCTGCACCGGCCCGACCCGCCCGCCCAGCCCGGTGATCCACGTCGCGACCTCGGCCGGCGTCAGCCCGCGACTGGCCGCAGCCGGCGCCGTTTGGGCGAACGATCCTGCCGCCGTCAGCGGCGATAAGGTCAAAGAAAGGGCGGCAGCGAGGGCGAGACGGCGCATGGAAACACTCCGGGGATCAGCCCTACCCTAGCCGTCAGTCGCGGACGTGCGCCAGCCAGTCCTTGCTCTGCATTTCATTGAAGCGCGACACAGTGCGCTCGAACTCGAACGCCCCCACCCCTTCGGTATAGAGGGCCTCCGGCTTGGCCGCCGCCAGCACGATCAGCTTGGTCTTGGCCTCATAGAGGGCGTCCACCAGGGTCACCAGACGCCGCGCCTCGTGATGGTTGGCCGCGCTGAGGATCGGCACGTCCTCCAGGAACAGGGTGTGGAACCGCTGGGCGATGGCCAGATAGTCCTGCGGCCCCAGCGGCTTGCTGCACAGGTCCGCGAACGTCGCCCGCGCCATCGACCCGACGGTGCGCTCCACCACCACATCGCGGCCCAGCACGCTCAGGTGCGCCGGCTCTTCTGGTTCGCCCCCCTTCAGCTCGCGCCATAACGCCTCGAACGCCGCGCGGTCGTCCGGCGTGTGCCACACCTGGGCCGAGGTCATCCGGTCCAGCCGCCAGTCCCGCGCCCCGGCCGTCTCGACCACCACGCAGCGCTCGCGGATGATGTCGATGAAGGGCAGGAAGAGCTGGCGGTTGATGCCGTTCTTGTAGAGGTCCTCCGGCGCGCGGTTCGAGGTGATGGCCAGCACCACCCGATCCTCGAACAGGGCTTCGAACAACCGGCCCAGGATCATGGCGTCGGCGATGTCGGTGACCTGCAGTTCGTCGAAACACAGCAGCCGGGCTTCCGACGCGATCAGCTTCGCGATCGGCGGGATAGGATCGTCGCCCTTATGCGTGCCGAACACGGCCTTGCGGGTCTTCGCATCCCCCTCGCGCCACTGTTTCACCAGATCGTGGATGCGGGCCATGAAGGCGTGAAAGTGCGCGCGCGTCTTTCGCGGCTCAGGCGTCGCCGAATAGAACAGGTCCATCAGCATCGACTTGCCGCGTCCGGGCGGGCCGTAGAGATAAATGCCCCGGACCTCCGGCGCCTTGCCGAACAGGCCGCGTTTGGCCAGATCGACCTCCAGCCGCTCCAGCGCCGTGATCACGCTCTCCTGCGCCGGATCGGGCGTCAGCACGCCCTCTTCCACGCGGATGTCGTAGGCGTTGCGAATACGGGAGGTCATGGGAGCGGTGCTTAACGCTCCCTCCAGCGAAAAGCGATTGCTTCACGGCCCTGAACGCCTATTTGCAAGGCCATCACTACAATGCGCTCAAGCAGCGAGGCCCCGTGGGCCGAGCGGTAGCGCGTCCGAAGGACAAGAAGAAATGGGTTATCGCGTCGCCATCGTCGGAGCCACGGGCAATGTGGGCCGCGAAATGCTGAACATCCTCGAGGAGCTGGAATTCCCCGTCGATGAAATCCACGCCATCGCCTCGCGCAAGTCCAAGGGCGTCGAGGTCTCCTTCGGCGACAAGACCATCAAATGCCAGGACATCGAGCAGTTCGACTTCTCCAAGGTCGATATCGTCCTGATGTCCGCCGGCGGCGCGGTGTCCAAGGAATGGTCCGAGAAGATCGGCAAGGCCGGTCCTATCGTGATCGACAACTCCTCGGCCTTCCGCAAGGACCCCGACGTGCCGCTGATCGTGCCCGAGGTGAATCCGGACGCCATCAAGGACGCGACCAAGAAGAACATCATCGCCAACCCCAATTGCTCGACCATCCAGCTGGTGACGGCGCTGAAGCCGCTGCACGATGCCGCCAAGATCAAGCGGGTGGTCGTCTCGACCTATCAGTCGGTGTCCGGCGCCGGCAAGGAAGGCATGGACGAGCTGTGGAACCAGACCAAGGCCATCTACGGCCTGGGCGACGCCACGCCCAAGAAGTTCCCCAAGCAGATCGCCTTCAACGTCATCCCCTACATCGGTTCCTTCCTCGAGGACGGCTCCACCGACGAGGAGAAGAAGATGTCGGACGAGACGCACAAGATGCTGGACCCCGACATCAAGGTCACAGTCACCTGCGTGCGCGTGCCCGTCTTCGTGGGTCACTCCGAGGCCGTGAATGTGGAGTTCGAACGCCCCATCGAACCCGACGAGGCCCGCGCCATCTTGCGCGAGGCGCCGGGCGTGCTGGTCATCGATAAGCAGGAGCACGACGGCTATATCACCCCCGTCGATGCGGCCAGCGAACACGCCGTCTATGTCAGCCGCATCCGCAAGGACACGACCGTCGAGAACGGGCTGAACCTTTGGGTCGTGTCCGACAACCTGCGCAAGGGCGCCGCCCTCAACGCGGTCCAGATCGCCCAGCTGCTGGACGAGACCGGCGTGATCAAGTCGTCGTCGGGATATCGTTCGATCACGGTCTGACGCTTCACCCCGCCATCCTCGGGCTTGACACGAGGACCGGATGTTCCGCCGCTGGTGCGAACGAGCGACGCACAGGCGCCCGCCGCGACCGATCCTCGGGTCAAGCCCGAGGATGACGGCGGGGATGAAGGACCCCATGACCGCCTCCCCCTCTCCCAGCGACCCCCGCGCCGTCGGCACGGCCATCGCCTGCTACACCCTGTGGGGACTGCTGCCGCTGCTGTTCATGGCGATGGCGGCGCACGGCTTCGGCGCGCCCGAAATCCTGGCGCACCGGGCGGTCTGGTCGGTCTTCGTGGCGGGCCTGGTCCTGCTGCTGGCCGGGCAATGGGGCGAGGCGCGCCGCGTGCTGGCCACGCCGCGCACCCTGGCCTGGCTGGCCCTGTCCGCGCTGCTGATCGGCACCAACTGGAGCCTCTACGTCTTCGCCACCACGCATCACGCGACGCTGGAGGCCAGCCTCGGCTACTATATCAATCCCCTGCTCAACATGGCGGCCGGCGCCGTGCTGTTCCGCGAGAAGATCGACCGCTGGAGCGCACTCGCCATCGGTCTCGCCGCCGTCGGGGTCGTGATCCAGACCATCGCCCTGGGCCACGTGCCGATCATCGGCCTGACCTTGGCCGTCACCTTCTGCGCCTATGCGGTGATCCGAAAGCGCGTGCCCGCCTCGGCCCAGACCGGTCTGTTCGTGGAATGTCTTGTGCTGCTGCCCATCGGCGCGGTCTTCCTGGCCTGGTTGACCACCCACGGTCAGGCGGTCGGGTTCGCCTCGCCGTCCGGCCTGATCTGGGCGCTGGTGAACGGCCCGGCCACCGTGATCCCGCTGGCGCTGTTCGCCTGGTCGGCGCGCCGCCTGCCCCTATCCACGGTCGGTTTCATCCAGTTCCTGGCCCCGACGCTGCAGTTCGCCTGCGGCGTCGCGACCGGCGAGCCGCTGACCCTGCTGCGGATCGTCTCCTTCGTCTTCATCTGGGCCGGCGCCGGCGTCTTCGCCCTGGCCGCCTTCAATCGCAGCCGCGCCGCACGCGAGGCGTTGAAGACCACGGCGGAACCGGCGTAGCCTTCGCCCACACGGAGGCGAGGCCATGACGACCGCCCAACCGGGCCCCTGCGAAGGCGGACAGGTCCACGCCGCCGCCGAACCGGCCCATCCGCTGTCGGCGGCGCGCAAGCGCTGGGTGCTGGCCGCGACGGTGCTGGGCTCCAGCCTGACCTTCATCGACGGCTCGGCCCTGGGCGTCGCCCTGCCCGCCGTGCAGCGGGATCTCGCGGCCGGCACGGCGGCGGTGCAGTGGGTGTCGAACGCCTATCTGCTGACCCTAGGCGCTCTGGTTCTGATCGGCGGCGCGGCCGGTGATCGGTTCGGACGGCGGCGGGTCTTTCTGATCGGGGTCGCGATCTTCGCCCTGGCCTCCATCGGCTGCGCCCTGGCGCCCACTGTCCAGGGCTTGGTCGCCGGCCGGGCGATCCAGGGGATCGGCGCGGCCCTGCTGACGCCCGGCGCCCTGGCGGTGATCGGCGCGACCTTCCCGCCTGAGGAGCGAGGCAAGGCCTTTGGAACCTGGGCCGGCTTCGGCGCCCTGACCGGCATGGTCGGACCGCTGATCGGGGGTTGGCTGGCCGACGCCGCTGACTGGCGCGCCATCTTCTGGATCAACGTCCCGCTGGCGATCCTGACCGCCCTCGTGACCCTGGCCGCCACGCCCGAGAGCCGCGATCCCGACGCGCGCGGTCTGGACGGTCTGGGCGCGGTTCTGGCGGTCGCCGGGCTGGGCGCCCTGACCTGGGCCCTGACCGCCGCGCCCGATCTGGGGTTCGCATCGCCCGTCATCCTCGCCGGACTGGTCGTGGGCGCGGCGCTGCTGGTCGCCTTCGTCTGGGCCGAGGCGCGCCAGAGCCACCCGATGATGCCGCTGGGCCTGTTTTCGTCTTCCGTGTTCAGCGGGATCAATCTGCTGACCCTACTGCTCTATTTCGCCCTAGGCGGGGCGATGTTCTTCCTGCCTTTCGATCTGATCCGGGTTCACGGCTGGAGCGCGACCGAGGCCGGCGCCGCCATGCTGCCCTTCGCCGCCGTCATGGGCCTGTTCTCCGGCCTCGCGGGTCGGGTCGCCGATCGGTTCGGCGCGCGTCTGTCGCTCAGTGTCGGGCCGGCCCTGGCCGGCATCGGACTGGCGCTGCTCGCCGTGCCTGCGCCGGGCGCGGGCTATGTCGACGGACCGCTGGCGGGGATGACGGTGCTGGCGATCGGCATGACCCTGGCGGTCGGGCCGCTGACGGCGACGGTGATGGGGGCCGTCAAGGCGGGCCACACCGGCGTGGCCTCAGGCGTCAACAATGCAGTGGCGCGCGTGGCCAGCCTTCTGGCCGTCGCCCTCCTGGGCCTGGTGCTGTCTGCGGTCTTCGCCGGGGTCGCCAATCTGCCTGACGCCCGCGCCCAGCTGGCCCAGGTCATGTCGGGCGCCGAGATCACGCCCGTCGTCCGCGACGCCTTCCACGCGGCGTTTCGGGCCGTGATCCTGACCTGCGCCGGCTGCGCGGGCTTGGCCGGCCTGATCGGCCTGCTGACCGCGCCCGGTCCGGTTCAGAAGGCGGCGTAGAGCGCGTCCAGCAACCGTTTCGGCCGAGGGTCGCCGATCAGGTGCGGCGACTGGCGCGTCATGACATAGGCTGCGGACAGCTTCCGCGACGGATCGGCCATGGCCATCGACCCGCCCCAGCCATAATGGCCGAAGGCTTCGTTGGGCCCGAACACCTTCAGCCCGTCATTGCGCATCAGACCGGCCGCCCAGCTGATCGTATAGGGCAGAACCTTGTCCGGCCCATGGATGCGCTCGCGCGTCAGCTGATCCAGGGTTCCCGCCGACAGCACCGACCGGCCGTCCAGCACGCCGCCATTAGCGACCACCCCAAGCATCTTCGCCAGCCCCAGGGCCGTGCCGTGCAGATTGGCCGACGGAATCTCCATCTCGCGCCAGGCCGCCGAACCGCGCCCGCCCGGCGCCGAGCCGCGATCCAGGAAGGCCGCCTGTTTGATCGGATCGATGGTCCCCAGGCTGGGCGCCGCCGTGGGTTTGCGCATCTGCGCCACCCGTCCATGCTCGCTTTCCGGCAGGCCGATCCACAGGTCCAGCTTCGGGAAGTCCAGGCGCAGCGCCTGGCCCATCGTCCGGCCGGTCGCGCGGCGATAGACCTCGTTAGCCAGATAGCCGACGGTGATCGGGTGATAGCCCGAGGCCGTGCCCGGCGCCCACATCGGCGCCTGGGCCGCCAGACGCGCCAGCACCGCGGACACATCGAACCAGATGGTCGGATCGACCGCCTCGGAAAAGCCCGGTAGCCCCGACTGGTGGCTCATCAGCTGAGCGACGGTGACCTCCGCCTTGCCCGCCGCGCCGAACTCGGGCCACAGCGAGGCGACCGGCTGGTCATAGTCGATCTGCCCGGCCTCGACCGCGCTCGCCATCAGGATGGCCATCACCGCCTTGCCGGTCGAAAACACCGAGGTCAGGGTGGTGTCGGTGAACGGCGTCGTCCTGGCCGTATCCGCATGGCCCGCCCACAGATCGACGACCGTTTCGCCCTCGACCAGCACGCTGAACCGCGCCGCCTGCTCGTTCAGCCCCTCGGGGGCCTCGGTGAAGTTGGCGGTGAAGGCCTCACGCACGGCCTCATAACCGGGTGCGCAAACGCCGTGGATGTCGATGAGATCGGTCATGGGCCGGTCCTAGCGCGCCCGCCGCCCACGAAAAAGGCCTCGCGCCGAAACGGGAGGCCTCAAATCGTTCGATCCTTCGCCAGGATCAGGCCGCGACGACCTCGGTGGCCTGTTCGGCCAGGATGGTCAGGCCTTCGCCGTTCACGTCGGCGAAGCCGCCGTGGACGTCGTACTGGGTCTTTGAGCCGTTGTTATAGACGGTCACCAGACCCTCACGCAGGGCGGTCATGAAGGGCGCGTGGTCCGGCAAAACGCCGAAGTCGCCCTCGACGCCCGGTGCATCGACCTGGTCCACGAGGCCCGAAAAGACCTCGCGTTCCGGCGAGACGAGGGAGAAGTTCAGCTTGCCGGCCATGATCAGGCTTCCGACGCCATCTTCTCGGCCTTGGCGACGGCCTCTTCAATGGAGCCGACCATGTAGAAGGCGGCTTCCGGCAGGTGGTCGTATTCACCGGCGACGATGCCCTTGAACGAGCGGATCGTGTCGGCCAGCTCGACGAACTTGCCGGGCGAATTGGTGAACTGTTCGGCCACGAAGAAGGGCTGCGACAGGAAGCGCTGGATCTTGCGGGCGCGCGAGACGACCAGCTTGTCCTCTTCCGACAGCTCGTCCATGCCCAGGATGGCGATGATGTCCTTCAGGCCCTTGTACTGCTGCAGCACTTCCTGAACCGAACGGGCGACGTTGTAGTGTTCGTCGCCGATGACCAGCGGGTCCATGATCCGCGAGGTCGAGTCCAGCGGGTCGACGGCCGGGAAGATGGCCTGGGCGGCGATGTCGCGGCTCAGAACCGTCGTCGCGTCCAAGTGGGCGAACGAGGCGGCGGGCGCCGGGTCGGTCAGGTCGTCGGCGGGCACGTAGATGGCCTGGACCGAGGTGATCGAACCCTTCTTGGTCGAGGTGATGCGCTCCTGCAGGTTGCCCATCTCGGTGGCCAGCGTTGGCTGATAGCCCACGGCCGAGGGGATCCGGCCCAAGAGAGCCGACACTTCAGAACCGGCTTGGGTGAAGCGGAAGATGTTGTCGACGAACAGCAGCACGTCCTTGCCTTCTTCGTCACGGAAGTATTCCGCGATCGACAGGCCGGTCAGGGCGACGCGAGCGCGGGCGCCGGGGGGCTCGTTCATCTGGCCGTACACCAGGGCGCACTTGGAGCCCTCGGTCGAGCCGCCGTTCTTGGACGGGTCCACGTTCACGTTGGACTCGATCATCTCGTGATACAGGTCGTTGCCTTCGCGGGTGCGCTCGCCCACGCCGGCCAGAACCGAATAACCGCCGTACGCCTTGGCGATGTTGTTGATCAGCTCCTGCATGGTCACGGTCTTGCCCACGCCGGCGCCGCCGAACAGGCCGATCTTGCCGCCCTTGGTGTAGGGGCACATCAGGTCGATGACCTTGATGCCCGTGACCAGGATTTCCGACGAGGTCGACTGCTCTTCGAAGCTGGGCGCTTCCTTGTGGATCGGGCGGTATTCGGTGGTGGCGATCGGGCCGGCTTCGTCGATCGGCTGGCCAACGACGTTCATGATGCGGCCCAGGGTGCCGGGGCCGACCGGCGCCTGGATCGACGATCCGGTATCGGTCACGGGCTGGCCGCGCGTCAGGCCTTCGGTCGTGTCCATCGAGATAGCGCGGACCATGTTCTCACCCAGGTGCTGGGCGACTTCCAGAACCAGGGTGAAGGGCTCGCCCGTCTTCTGGTCGATGTTCTGGGTGTGCAAGGCGTTCAGGATTGCCGGCAGATGGCCGTCGAACTCGACGTCGACGACGGCGCCGATGACCTGGGCGATCTTGCCCGTGCCGGCGGCGTTGACGGGAGCGGCGTCCGGAGCGGCCTTCTTGGCGGCGGGCTTGCGGGCTGCGGGTTTCTTGGCGGCGACGGTGTCGGTCATGGTCAGGGTCCGTATCGGAATGTCTGTTCGGTCGGGATCAGAGGGCTTCGGCGCCGGCGATGATCTCGATCAGCTCGGTGGTGATCTGGGCTTGGCGCTTGCGATTGTATTGCAGCGTCAGGGCGTTGATGAGGTCGCCCGCATTGCGCGTGGCGTTGTCCATCGCCGCCATTTGCGAGCCGAAGAAGCCGGCCTGGTTCTCATACAGCGCGGCCAGGATCTGGGTCGTCAGCGCGCGCGGCAGCAGGGTTTCCAGGATTTCCTCTTCCGAAGGCTCGTACTCATAGACCGCGCCGTTCAGGTCGATCGGAGCGGCGTCGCCCTCGACCACGGCCGGGATCAGCTGCTTGGCCGTCGGGACCTGTTGGATCACCGACTTGAACTGGCTGTAGAACAGGGTGACCACATCGGCCTGACCCTCTTCGAACGCCGTGGCGATCATCTCGGCGACCGGCTGGGCCGACGGCAGGCCGATCGTCTTGTGGTCCGACAGTTCGAAGGTGTGGACCACCTTGTCGCCGTACAGACGCGCCAGCTGATCGCGCGACTTCTTGCCGACGGCGATGATCTTCACGTCCTTGCCGGCGTTGATCAGGCTGTTGATCCGCTCGCGCGCGGCGCGGATGACGTTGGTCGAGAAACCGCCCGCCAGACCCTTGTCCGCCGTGGCCACGACGATCAGGTGACGCTGATCCTGACCGGTGCCCGACAGCATCTTGGGCGCGTCGGCGCCCGAGACGCCGGCGGCCAGATTGGCGATGACCGAGGCCATCTTCTGGGCATAGGGCCGGGCGCTTTCGGCCTGGTCCTGGGCGCGCTTCAGCTTGGCCGCGGCGACCATCTGCATGGCTTTCGTGATCTTCTGCGTGGCTTTCACGCTTCCGATCCGATTGCGCATTTCCTTGAGGCTGGCCATCCGGCGCTTACTCTCTCAGCTTACCAGACGGGTTCAGGCGAAGGTCTTGACGAAGGCGGCCAGGATGTCCTTCAGCTCGGCTTCGAGGTCCGAAGTCAGGTCCTTCTTGGTGCGGATGCCTTCCAGCAAGGAGGCGTGGTTCGCATGGATGCGCGCCAGCAGCTCCTTCTCGAAGCGGCCGACGTCGCCGACTGCGATGCCGTCGATGTAACCGCGCGTGCCGGCGTAGACCGAGACGACCTGCTCTTCCATCGCCAGCGGCGAATACTGCGGCTGCTTCAGCAGTTCCGTCAGGCGGGCGCCGCGCGCCAGCAGCTTCTGGGTCGAGACGTCCAGGTCCGAGCCGAACTTCGCGAAGGCGGCCATTTCACGATACTGGGCAAGCTCGCCCTTAATTTTACCGGCAACCTGCTTCATGGCCTTCGTCTGCGCAGCAGAACCCACGCGCGACACGGAAAGACCCACGTTCACGGCAGGACGAATGCCCTGATAGAACAGATCGGTTTCCAAGAAGATCTGACCATCGGTAATGGAAATAACGTTGGTAGGAATATATGCGGAAACATCACCGGCCTGTGTTTCAATAATCGGCAGTGCGGTCAGCGAGCCGGTTTTACCTTTGACTGCGCCTTTGGTAAAGGCTTCGACATAGTCGACATTGACCCGGGCAGCGCGTTCTAGCAAACGACTATGTAGGTAAAATACGTCACCGGGATACGCCTCACGGCCTGGTGGTCGGCGCAACAACAATGCCATCTGGCGATATGCCTCAGCCTGCTTTGACAAGTCGTCATACACCACAAGTGCATGTTCGCCGTTCTCCATCCAGTGCTGACCCATCGCACAGCCCGTGTATGGGGCAAGATATTTAAACGGCGCTGGATCACTTGCAGGTGCAGCTACAACAACGGTGTATTCCATCGCGCCAAGTTGACGCAATGTTTCTACGGTCTGTGCAACTGTCGATCCTTTTTGCCCGATCGCCACGTAGATGCACTTCACTCCCAAACCACGTTGATTAATGATGGTGTCAATTGCAATTGTGGTCTTGCCTGTTTTGCGGTCACCAATGATGAGTTCGCGTTGTCCGCGACCAATTGGTGTCATTGCGTCGATTGATTTGATGCCGGTCTGTAATGGCTCGTGCACTGGCTTGCGACCCATGATTCCTGGCGCCTGAATTTCTACACGGCGTGAAATTGCACCGACGATGTCGCCCTTGCCGTCAATTGGCGTGCCGAGTGCGTTAACTACGCGACCCAACATTGCATCGCCAACTGGTACCGACAAAATGTTGCCGGTTGACTTCACGGGCTGACCTTCTTCAATGAGGTCGGCATCGCCAAGA
>OFRI01000363.1_pt1 | contig 12420 bp, 33 predicted proteins | sample 1543031 | NCBI WGS metagenome assembly OFRI01 (sample SAMN07774226, study PRJEB24372) | wastewater metagenome
AAAAAAAAATAGTGCGACCACTATTGGAGAGATCGCACTAGGGCTATTTATAGCGGTTTATTTACTAGAAGCCGTGCCTTGTAAATATCCGTCAATACCTAATAAATCGCAAGTAATTTTTACTCTCTGATTTTTCTTTAGAGATTTTTTATACAAATCAATAAAGTAATAGACATTTTCTTTAGTAGGCAAATCCATTTTCATTTCTTTGCCACTCATGCTAGTTATCGTTAGTTTCATTTAACACCTGTTCTTTCTGTTGTTGTGTTGCTTGTTGATACCCTGCTGGGTTTCCGTATTTAGTTATCCACGCTAAGCGCAGTTGTTGTTCAAGTGTGTAGGTCATACACACTCACAAGGTTCAACGCCGTAATCGTTATCATCTCCGTAGAAAATAACGCCGTGCCCGTAGCACTCATCACAATTTATTCTATCTATTGCGTTTATCATTTTTAGTTATCCTTTCTTAATTCTTAAAGTGTAGCAGGGGCTACTGACATAGCCTCTACTGTAAATCCGTAAGCCACTAGGCTTTCCATAAGGTCATTTATCTGACGTTCGTTTATCATCAGTCTATCTGATGTTGTTAGTGTAGTATCCTCTTTAGATACTGTGTAATTTAGTATTAGCATTTTTGCTACCTAACCTTTCTTTTTGTTATACTGTAATTCTATCTCTTGCCACTGACATTTTGAGGGGTCTGTGGGGTATTCCCCCTGTGATTTAGGTCACACTAGGAAGCGTAATACTCTAGGTAGCAATTGGAGCAAACGATTTCGCTACCATTGATAACCTGTGTGTATTGTCTATCTAGACTACATACTGAACATTTTTTCATTTTAGTTATCCTTTCTTTATTTTCTTTCATACCGAAAGTATAACCCAGACCACTGACATTTTGAGGTGTATCTCGGGCGTGTCGTATAACTATTTTTGTGGTGTTCATCACATACCCGCCCACCCCCGAGGTCGGGCGTGTCGGGCCCCGGGCATGTCCGATTTGTCATAGTTTAAATGTGATGAGCATAACAAAAATAGTTTTTCAGAATGTCCGATTTATACTGATTTGTTCCAGCAAAATGTCAGACCCCCCTGTTAGAATACTAGTATCAAAATTAAATAGTGCTAAATGAGCCTAGCAAATAAGTCTAGAAATAGAATGAGCCTAGCAAATAAGTTAGCACACTAAAAAGAAAGGTAGGTCTTAAAATGACTACACTAGATAAAAATCAGGTAATAGAATACCTAATTGAAAATAACTTTAATTTTCAAGATAAAATCTGCGTGTTCTGCTCAACTACTTATGATCGTTGGAACGCCGTATGCGTATCCTGTCGTGAGTATAAGGGTATGACTAACATAGTTGAAGCCGTAGAATACTACGGAATAGACATTCTCCCTAACTAGGGGGAGAGTGTGACTAACCTCACATTCCCCAAGCGTGTGTCTAATTTGACTTTCACGCTAAAAAATGAAATAATAGAATTATTAGAAAGTATCTTAGAAAGGATAACTTAAATGAAAACTTATTCAATTCCTGACCTGCTTGTAGGTCAAACTTACTACCCTCGCTCAATGGCGAGAAAATATCAATACGGCGAAATCAATTTCGCAGAAAAGCGTGAGGATATTTATTTATCTGAGGGCTATGAAGCCTACGCAATTCGTTTCAATGGCTCTCGTTGGGCTACTGTCGCAGTAAAGGTGGCAGACTAATGAAATTAGATGAGTTCAAGGCTCTTATTGAGAGCCAGCGCAAAGCGCAACAATTGACAAACTTAGAGAAAATCGCTAAAATAGTATCAACAACAAATACCAAGAAAGGTAAAAACTAACTATGAAAACTATAACACACTCACTACAATTCGTCACCGAATTAGACGAATCACACCCAACTGCTAAGCAGTTTCTTACTCTTGATGAGATAGAGCAAATCGCTCTACTAGAAAGTATGCTAAAAGAAATCCTTGCGCCTGCTATCAAACCTGCTCTTGATGAAGTTAATAAAGGCAATTCTTGGGCTCTACTAAAGGTGGCTGAATAAATGATGACACGAAAAGACTATGTCAAGACCGCTGAAATTCTAAAAGGTTTCAGCGAGGATATTCACCCACAAGTTTTTGAGGATTTGGTAGAGGAGTTCTGTCAATTCTTCAAGTCTGACAATGATAGATTTGATTTCGCAAGATTTGAAAAGGCTTGCGGTGTTGATGAGATAGGACTAATTCCAGCATGACACTTTTAACAACTGATGTAATCGCAATAATAATCGCTCTCGTTGGCTTAATTGGAATTACATTTCACGGACTAATTACACTTAGAAAATTAGAAAATGAAAATAGAAATCTTAGAAAAGAAAATGCTGAGATGAAATGGAATCAAATAAAAGTTTGATTTAAAAATTGCAACTTTAATTTAAATAATTAGGGTTGCAAGGCCCCCCGGGGGTTTTCCACAGGGTTATCCACAATGTGAATTAAGACACAATTACGGGATTTTGTGAGATTCCCCACATTTTTTGGGCGTGTCTAATTGGAAATTGTCAGTAGAAAATGATAGGATTACAGAGTAATAAAATGAAAGAAAGGATAACTAAATGAAAACACTAATTTGCGCTTTTTGCGAAAATGTTTATTCTGCTGGAACTTCTTATTGCTCTAATTGCGTTGAGTATAAAGGAATAATGACTATTGAGGCTTTTGATAGAATATATGGAAAGGATAACTAAAAATGACAGTTATTGAAAAAATGGAAAGAATTGCTAAAATTGAGCAATTAGCAAAAGATAAATACGGAGATAAGTATATTTATGGTCTTTGGGGAAGCGCACAGAGTTTTCTAACAGAGCAAAACTTAGAAATTATGGAAAGAGTTTTTGGTAAGGAGATTTGAAAATGTCAGACCCTTATGATAGGATTTCAGTATTAACAGAAAGAAGGAAAGAAAATGGATAAATTGGAATACGCACTAAGAGCAATACAGAGATGTAATGCTTGCGAAGGTAAAGGTAATTTGTATTGGGGAATTGGCGAGGACTTTGATTTTGAAACTTGCGAGTGTAATCCCTATGAACTAATCCTAGATGATGACGGAGATGTAATTTGGGATAATGGTTTGCTAAGTGAGCCTGAACTACTAATGAGCGGAGAAGCACGATAATGGGAAGAACTTTCGCACACGACCTTGCTCTATTTGATGAGTTTGATATTGAAAGGCAGATAGCAATTCACCTATCTGCTAATCACTACCCACCCGTTCCTAAAGAAATGGTAAAGGCTTGCGTTGAGGCTATAGACGCAGTAAATGACGCAGGACTTTGGCACTTGGAAATACCTCTACCTAAAGGGGTATTCTATAAGGATAATTTGACTACCGCACCAGCACACGCTATTATTGAGCAACACCACTTAAATGAGTGGCTTATTGAAAGAGAGGACTAAAATGGAATACACCTATGTATTGACTACTGCGTATGATGGAGAATTATTCTCTACCCTGCGCCTTAGCGACTTCTTAGAAGCACACGAGGCTTGGGCTAAATGCTCAGACCACGGAAATGCTAAAGAATACGCAACCTATAATCTTACAGACCCAACAGGTAAAATGTTCACTAAAAACTTTTATTCTGATGGCAGAGTATCAGTAAAGTAAAAATGTCTGATACACTAATTTCTATGGATTACAGATTTGTAGATATTCTAAATGCCGACCAATTAGAAGTAGGAGATCTAATTGGTTTAGGCATTGTTGGAATTGTAAAAATTGTTTCAATTACTCCAACTAAAGATGGGTTCGCTCTTGTTATTGAAAATGAGTTTGATGAAAAAGAAGATGTTGAAATTTTTGACAATGAAAAATTTGAATTGTATTTGCTAAACTAAAAGCCCCCGGGGCGCCCGATTTGTCCGATTTGCTTTTATGATATTTTTATGATAAGATTATTTTATGTGGAAAAAACCTAGAGAAGAATTACGTAGATTAATGGAATTACGTAGATCTAGCGCTGCCTCGCCATTAAGGAACAAGAAAAAATATTCCCGAAAACCTAAGCATAAAAATTTGACACAAGACTAGAAAAATGTTATTATAGAAGTTCAGAAGGGAACCCCATGAAACTAAAACGCTCTAACGATAGAAAGGTTGCTAATGCCGTATCACCAAATGGAAAAACCGCAACAATTGCCAACACTTTTGGACTGCCTGCTGGAAAGGCTTACTCGTGCCCTGGTGCCACCAGTATTTGTGAAAGTGTATGCTACGCAGGAAAACTTGAAAAGATATACAAGGGAGTAAGAGATAACCTGCTCCATAATTGGAACCTGCTAAAAGACGCAGACCATGACACTATGGAAAACTTATTGCAGGACATGATTAATGATTTTAAGTCTGATTGTGATAAGAAAGACGCCCCTAAACTATTCCGTATCCATTGGGACGGGGACTTCTTCAATGATACTTATACTTTTGCATGGAAGCATGTAATCCTTAATAATCCTGATATTCAATTTTGGGTTTACACTCGTGTGGCTACCGCCGCAGATATGCTAAAGGATATTGAAAACCTATCTCTCTACTTCTCAACAGATAAAGAGAATAAGGATATTGCTATTAATCTTAATAAAGATAAAGGTATTCGATTAGCATACCTTGCAGATACCTTCGCAATTGGGCAGGCAGATATGAAAGCAATGATAGGAAGACCTGGCGCTAAGTGTCCTGAAAACCTAAAGGCCATTCCCCTAATTGACAAAGAGGGCTCGGCTTGTGTAAAATGTAGTCTATGTGTCTATAACAAAGCGGACATAGTTTTCTCTGCTAAAAAGAAATAGAAAGGGGAAGCATGGAATTACTAATAATCTTAGGAGTCATATTCCTATTACTAGTTTTTTCGGGTATGGGCAATTAGTGACTTACCTCACAAATCTCAAATAGTGAGATTATAGGGGAACAGGAATTGACATTTTTCCAAATAAATGTCATAATAATACAGTAATGAAAAAACCAACACGAAAGGAGAAACAATGTCAGTAGCAAACGCACTATACAAAGTAGGCGATACCTATACCACACAGAAGTCAAAGGTGTCTGGTATTATCAAGGAAATCGTGCCAACTACAAAAAACACAGTAAGAGTTAAGTTAGATGTAAATGGCGCAACTCGCTGGACTACTTGGACAAACAAGTAATCTTAGCCTAACGGCTAAAGACCTGAGCAAGTCTATTAAAACTGCTCACTTGATTTTCTATCGTAGAAATGCTAAGATAGAACCCCATACAGAAAGGAAACACAAATGGCTAGAAATGGCAAAAGTATAAATGTCAAGATTGCTACAACCAAAGTAATCAAGGCACTTGAAACTAAATTGGCTCAACTCCAAAAGGATAAGGCTAATCAGAAAGTAAATGAGGAGAAGTTTGAGAAGGCTCTAAAGGCTTGGAACAAAGAGGTTGCCAAAATTGCTCTCTCAGTTATCTCAAAGGCAGAGGACTTATCTGCTAATGTTCGCTACAACGGACAAATAAATGTAGATTTCAATTTGCCTAAAGGCTCTATTGAACTACCTGCTGAACCTGAAAAGGACTTCAACAGTATGAACGATTGGCAGTATAGAGAAGCCATTGAAGAAATTGAGAACGCTATCCGTATTCTCAAAATGACAGATGAGGAAACAGTTTCCACTTCTACTTACAACACTATCGCAAGATACTTGTAATTCTATGGGGGAAGGGTATTTGACTTCCCCCTTAAAAAATGTTAAACTTGATTATCACAGAAAGGATAAACAAATGACCCTTGGAGGCTATACTTACAGAGTAGGCGATTTATTCACTACTTCTAAAACAGGTATTACAGGTCGCATTGAAAAGTTTGTGCCACAAACTCTAAATGTCACTAAGGTAATGCTACGCCTAGCAAATAACCAAACAAGATTTGCTATGGTAAAAACTCGCTAATAGAATTGTGGCGGTTTTGAATGTGTAATCGCAATTGCCCCGCCACAACTTTTCTCTCTTGATAAGCACTGCTAACAAATGAAGTGATTTAAAAAGTCCTTGCAGTTATTCCTAGAGAGATTGTCCTGAGTATGACAATAAACTGCTCATAAAACCCCCGGGATCTGTGAGCAATATCACACAAGGCTTTACGGCACGATTTGTATTTTTCCCTGATTTCTGCTAAACTTGATAAATAACCAACAGAAAGGAACGCCCCATGATAGCAACCGCTATTAAATTACAAGAAGCATCAAGAGATGCGGTTCATGATGACATGATAATGGAAATTGTCAAACACATTGTCAGTATTAGAGATGTAGTAGATGAAGAAAGTTTTATCAAAGAGATGTATAACTATTCTGCTATGCTCTCTGCTATGACAACAACCCTAGTGACCCACGCACTATTGACAGAGGAACAATTAAACGATATGCTGGAAGCCATTAAAGAAATGGATACAGTAGGAGAGGAACTCTTAAATGAATACAGAAACAACTGATGAAATAGTAGTGCCAGCACACTACAACCCTAATCAAATCGTAACCTATAAGATTATTGATTCTGATGCGCTACAAAGCGATTATACAAATTGGTATCCAACAGTAAAGGTTAGCGACCTTGAGTGGGAATTACATCAATACCGCAGAGAAAGACGAGAACTTAATAGATATACTCAGCATGTAAGTATGTTAGAAAGTCGCCTACCTGATTACCTTGATATGGATTCAGAGGAAATCGTTGCTGATATTTGTAGTATCTTTGGATTTAATCCTACTAAGGAAATTCAATTTGAGGCTACCGCCACAATCACAGGAACAATCTTAGTTCCGTTAGATGAAGTTGCTAACTTTGATGTTAGCGATATTGATATCAATGTTTATGCTGAACTAAACTCATATGACGGAGAAGCAGATGTTGAGATAGATAATATCTATAAAGTGTGATAGTGGGGCTATCCAAGACCTGAGCATGTCTTAAAACTGCTCCACAAAAATCCCGGGGGGCAAAAAGATCTTTTGTCAAGTTTAAGAACGATGTCCGATTTGCCCAGATTCTTAACAGTATGAATTGACATTGTCAGCCCTTCCTGATATGATTGTCTAAACAGATAGAAAGGAAATAAAAATGGCTCATGAATTAGAAACGCAAAATGGCGTTGCTTCTTTTGCCTCATTTAGAGAACCTGCTTGGCATGGCTTAGGCACAGTTTTCTCAGATGAAAAAACAACAAGCGAAATGCTTGCTGCTGCTAATCTAAATAATTGGAATGTTAGATTAGTTGATGTTGAGATTCCAAATACACTTACCTCAGATAAGAATTATTCTTATGTTGTAAGAACTAACCCTACTGATAATACTCAGACAGATATTCTCGGTGTTGTCGGTGAGCGTTATCACGTTTTACAGAATGAAGATTTATTTTCATTTGGTGATAATATCCTTGACGGCGGAGGTCGTTGGGAAACTGCTGGTTCAATTCGTGGAGGGCGTGTAGTATTCGGCTCTCTTGCTCTTGAGCGTGAAACAGTATTAGACCCTAATGGTGTTGCGGATAAAGTAAAAACCTATTTACTTATCAACACAAGCCACGATGGCTCTATTGCTATTCAAGCGTCAATAACACCCGTTCGTGTTGTATGCGCTAACACTCTTAATCTTGCTCTTGGTTCTAAGCGTAATAAAATCAAGCAATCATTCAAGATTCGTCATACACAGACCGCTAATGGCAAGGTTGCTATTGCTCGTGAGGCTCTTGGTCTTGCTAATGTTTATATGGACGCTTTTGATGTTATGGCTAAGGCTATGATTGAAAAAGAAATTACCGCTGGTCAATTCAATGACATTATCCTTGCTGCTTATCCTAAACCTGAAAAAGATTCTAAGGGTGCGGTAAAGAAGTGGGAAAATAAAGTTGATGTTATCAATGATATTTACACAGGGCAATTTAATGGAATGATTGCTGGTAATGCGTGGGGTGCTTTCAATGCGCTAACAGAGCGTTTAGATTGGCACAGAAACTCTCGTGGTGGCAATACTGAGGCAATGCTCGCTGCTGCTAGTGGTTTTGACGCAACAATTACAGCAGAAAAAAATCGTCTGCTAAGTATTGTAAAAAATACTTTAGCGATTGCGTAAGTAATCGCAACACCTGAGCAAGTGTAAAAACTGCTCAATTTTTTTTGCATTGATCTTAAAAATGCCCCCCGGGGGTGTCCGTTTTGTCCTAATATTTTTAGTGACTTTTCATTAAGAAGGACTTGCTTTTTTCCCCAAATTTTGCTAAAATTTATTTATGACCTTAAACGTAGAAATATATGAAATGGAATATTCCGTATCTCCTGGCGGTGTAAATTGCTGGGAAATGACTATTGGTAATAAATGCTATTCAGACTTTAAAACCGCTGGACACGCATTGGACCACTTGCTAATTATGCACCCTTATGATACATTTGACTTATCAGTGACTTCCCTTAACGCATACCACAAAGAAATAGAAGAGGTAGGGGCATAATGAAACAAATAACAATACAGTTTACATTTGATAATGAATATACTGAGGAAGAGTTTCTTGCCAGTATGGATTCATGGATAAATGATTTTATGGATACCTCCATGGCTGACAATATGACCTATGAAGTATTAGAGGATGTGGAATAATGGCAATAGTATGGGAATTTAAGATAACTGGCAATATGATTAGTCATTTTGACGACAATGAGGCTGGCCTATTCTTTACTGAACTTGAAGATTGCATTGAGCAAATATGTGCAAACTATAAAGTAGAGCCATGGGAGATGGGTGCAGATGCCTAAGTGTTTAGATTGTGATAATGTAACTAGATTCTCATTTATGGAGAATTCCTACAACGAGGCCACATACACTGCCGCAGGTGAGTTAGAGGATGTTGGCTATAAAGAGTACTACGATCCTATAGATCCTAAGTGCATGGAATGCCAATCCACGAGGGTAGATGGAAAGGTGTGACCAAAATCACTTTACGAAGGTTTGACAGAATTCCCTGATTTTGGGATAATTGTATTACGACCAACAGAAAGGACCCCCATGCCAAATTGGGTATATAACTCTCTATCCATAGAGGGTAGCAAAGAACTAATAGCAGATGTTAAGCGTATGCTTAATGAACCATTTAAGAAATCTCATGATTCATGGAACATGGCTACAGGACAAATGGAGATATCAGAAACCGCATACTCCAATCCTATATTTGCGTTTCATAATATATATAATCATATTCAGGACGGTGTCTCTGATGAGGAGTATCTAAAGCAACCTGACCATAGCCTACCATTAGAAGAATCTCTTATGTTCAAAGGCAACCATTGGTATGACTGGAATGTAAGAAACTGGGGAACCAAATGGGATGTAGGAATTAGACATGGTGAGGAGTATCCTGAGACTGAGTTAATGGAAGAAGATGAGACTTCTCTTTCATACCGCTTTAATACCGCTTGGTCTCCACCAGTGCCTGCTATCATCAAACTATCTGAACAGTATCCTGACTTAGATTTTAATCTATACTATCAAGAAGAAACAGGTTGGGGTGGAGAAACACAATTCAAAAATGGTTTTATTACTAATGATGAAAACTATGAGAGTAAGTGTATGGATTGTGATTCATTAGATACCCTTGAATATTGTGACAATGATTGTGGTCAGATTTGTTCAGAGTGTAACTATATGGGCGAGGCAGACCTTGACCAAGTTGCGGAATGTGAAGACCACAAGATATACTTAGACAACGTTCCCGAATACAGAAAGGTATGAAATGGAATCAGAATACATCAATCGTAAAACTAAACTAATAGAATATACCAAAATACATCTTATTAGTTTAATGCAAGATACAGAAGATTTAGAAAATGAAATGGAACCACTAGACCCTAACTCTAAGGATTATATTGAGAAAGACTATGAGTTTAATTGGACTAGTGGGCAGATTATTGCTACCCGCCACCTTTTAGAAGTTATGGAGGAAATGCTCTAATGGAAGAAAGACTACAGAAACAGGTAGACATGGGTAGTTCTGGTTTAGATATTATGCATGGGCACCTTAAGGTATTAATGCTGGAGGCTGAGAATCAACTTAGCCTGGCACAAGAGACAGAGGCTGAATCAGGTGAGGCTATGGATTCTATGGTTAGAACCTATTGGGAGGGTGCATTAGAGGCTCTTGGCAATGTATACAAACTAACCTATGACCTATCATTTGCTATACAGGATAGGGGCAGCCAGTGAATGACTGGATCCAATTGACAATACCGCTGGAATTTGATACTATTAATACAAACCACAGAAAGGAAACAAATGAACACTAAAAACCTAACACTAATAGGTCATTTCGGAGTAGACAGCGGACAAGCCATGGTTGGCGACCCTTGCTATCTTGATGAATGGGAACCATGGAACGATAAGGTTGATACCTTTGATGAACATGTTAACAAGGCTGGCCAGTATAGTTACCTTGGAGCATGTGGAGTTACTCTCAAACAAGGCTACGGAGAATTAGGAAATGGTTCTGCTGTTGCTTTCTCTACGGGCTATGGAGACGGATACTATCCTGTCTATGCTGAACTTGATGATGACGGCAGAGTTGCCAAGATAGTTATTGACTTCATAGGAGATGATGAATAATGGGAGACCGTATTATTTATACTATTAGACAAGATGAGAACCTGTCTTTAAATTTATACAGCCACTGGGGTGGTTATGATAGGTTTACTACTCTTGCTAAAGCAATCGAGGCTGCTCGTCCACGCTGGGATGACTCTACATATGCAGCACGTATCATGATATCTCAACTTATTGGCACTGATTGGGCAGATGAGACAGGTTTTGGACTATGGGCTAGCACTGACCATGGGTTATATGGAGGGGACCACCCTGACATAGTAATTAATCTAGTTAATAAAACCGTAGAGGATGAGACTGGCATTCACTCATTTGATAGTTTTATTAGTTATCACACTGAGGATGTAAAGGTTTAACTGAGAGCCTAGACTGGTGACCTAGGCTGAATGCGTGGGGTGGGGTCCCTCACGTGATATAAGGGTAGAGCGCAGGTGTGGGGCTTGCGCTCTCCCTACTTATTTGATACAATGGGAGGAACTATGTATAGAATCAAACGCAACGATACCCCTACTAAAGAGGAGAAGGTTGCCCAAAAGATTTCTACACTCGTGTCTGATTTCTCTTTAGACTTAGAGGCAGTTGGCTACTATATGGCAACGGCTATTCCTTATGTGCCCTATTCAAGAGCACTTGAGATTTTAGAATCGGCAAGGTATAATAAAGAAGTAAGAGAATACTACCAACAGGGAGGACACTATGACGACAGACTTTTCTAATCAAGTAAATATCTTAGGTGAGTTCTATATTAACTATCGTGAGGATAGTGAGTTAAAAGATTTTCTAGAGTTTAATGATATTGGTTTGCCATTGGCTTATCTAGCAAGCGAAGGTTTGTGTGAGATTTCTGAAGATGGTAAAAAATATGTAGCAGAGTCTTGGGAAATGTTCTTGCTTGCTATGGGTATCACAGATGAAGGGTTTGAAAACCTAGGAGAAATTTTCGCAAAAACAGGCAAGTAGGCCCCCCGGGTAATATCATATCAAACCAGACAATCTGGACATCCCAAACCAGAAAAACTCATTACGAACCAAACCTAAAAAATCCCAGAAGTTTATTACGATCCCAAACCTTATATCCCTAAACCTTATGTCTCTTATACTAGGTTTGATGTGTATCTTTGAATCCCCGCCCATTTTTTGAAAAAGACATTACGATCCCTCGCAAAGTCCCCCCCGCTGAATGTTTGGCGCCTTTTTTGAAAAAGACATTACGAACGATCAAACCGTAGCCCCCGCTGAAAGTTTAGACTATATCAAACCATAAAAATTGGGACCTGGCCAGAAAGGTAACCAGATCCCAAATATTGAATCGATGACTGCAAGGCCAGATCCAATACTATAAGTATACTAGGGATTACGATCCTTGTCAAATACCCCGCCGCAGGCGGCGGCCCCGCAGGGGCGGGTATAAAAAAGATTACGATCCCTATCTTTAATCCCCCCATATATAGAGACAAAACATTTTCTAATTTTTCTAGATATTTTGGTTTGTTATTAAAAGGTTTTATAACTTTTTGTTATAGTTTTGTTACATTTCTACACATTTTTGGGGCGGTATTTAGGGCTTGACAAACCATTATATCTGGTATATCATATGCCCCCATATCGTGGATATCAAGGTTTGGGATTAAAGGTTTGTGGTTTGGTATTACGATCCCCTCAGTAAAAAGCGCTCCATCCCCCACTTCCCTCCACTTTCCTCCACCATTGGTATAACATTTTTTTATCAGTAACATTTTTTATGATATACTATTAGATAGGTGATGGGTTAAA
>OFRI01000367.1_pt1 | contig 12254 bp, 9 predicted proteins | sample 1543031 | NCBI WGS metagenome assembly OFRI01 (sample SAMN07774226, study PRJEB24372) | wastewater metagenome
TCGACTTCGGCCTGGAACCGGCCCAGGGCGAGGTTCGCGAGCCTCTGACCCAGATTCACAAGCCCACCGCGCTGGAGCGGCTGAAGGTCCTTCTGGAAGACCCCGCCGTCCTGAAGGTCGGCCAGAACATCAAATACGACCTCGCCGTCATGGCCCGGCGCGGCATCCGCGTGGCCCCGATCGAGGACACCATGCTGATCAGCTACGTCCTCGAAGGCGGGCTGCACGGCCACGGCATGGACGAGCTGGCGCGCCTGCACCTCGGCCACGAACCCATCCCGTTCAAGAGCGTGGCCGGCACGGGCAAGAGCCAGAAGAGCTTCAAGCACGTCGAACTGAAGCCGGCGACCTGCTACGCCGCCGAGGACGCGGACGTGACCCTGCGCCTCTACAAGCTGCTGAAACCGCGCCTGGCGAGCGAGCGCCTGACCACCGTCTATGAGACGCTGGAGCGCGGCATGCCCGCCGTTCTGGCCGACATGGAGCTGAACGGGGTGCGGGTCGATCCCGACCGTCTGCGCTCCCTGTCCTCGACCTTCGGCCAGCGCATGGCCGAGCTGGAGGAGCAGGCGCACAAGCTGGCGGGCCGCCCCTTCAACGTCGGCAGCCCGCGCCAGATCGGCGAGATCCTGTTCGGCGAACTGAACCTGCCGGGCGGCAAGAAGACCGCCTCGGGCCAGTGGGGCACCGACGCCAGCGTGCTGGAGGAACTGGCGCTCAGCCACGATCTGCCGCGCGCGATCTTGGACTGGCGCCAGCTGTCCAAGCTGAAGGGCACCTACACCGACGCCCTGACCGCCGCCGCCGATCCCAAGACCGACCGCGTTCACACCAGCTATCAACTGGCCGCCGCCACCACCGGCCGTCTGGCGTCCAGCGACCCTAATCTTCAGAACATCCCGATCCGCACCGAGACCGGCCGCGAGATCCGTCAGGCCTTTATCGCCGCGCCCGGCAATGTCCTGATCAGCGCCGACTACAGCCAGATCGAACTGCGCCTGCTGGCCCATATCGGCGACATCCCCGAGCTTAAGCGCGCCTTCAAGGCCGGGCTGGACATTCACGCCGCCACAGCGAGCGAGATGTTCGGCGTTCCCGTCGAGGGCATGCCGTCCGAAACGCGCCGCCGCGCCAAGGCCATCAACTTCGGCATCGTCTACGGCATCTCGGCCTTCGGCCTGGCCAACCAGCTGGGCATCGATCAGGGCGAGGCCGGAGCCTATATCAAGACCTATTTCGAACGTTTCCCAGGCATCCGCGCCTATATGGACAAGACCAAGGCCGAGGTCCGCCAGACCGGCTTCGTCTCGACCGTCTTCGGCCGCCGCATCCACATCCCGGCCATCCACTCCAAGTCCGGCGCCGAGCGCCAGTTCGGCGAGCGCGCCGCCATCAACGCCCCAATCCAGGGCGCGGCCGCCGACATCATCCGCCGCGCCATGATCCGCATGCCCGCCGCCCTGACCGAAGCCGGTCTTGCTACGCGCATGCTGCTTCAGGTCCACGACGAACTGGTGTTCGAGGCGCCGGAAGCCGAGGCCGACCGCGCCATCGCCGTCATCAAACGCGTGATGGAAAACGCGTCGGACCCAGCTGTGGCCCTGACCGTACCCCTAGTAATGGATGCTCGCGCGGCGTTGAACTGGGACGCCGCACACTGATGGTTACGTAAGCAGTAAAATTGCAAACGCTTGCAGGTTAGATTAAGAACAATCTGAGGTTCGTAGTCTGCGGGGCTGAGAGATGTCTGTTGGGCTTTTATTCGCAACGGTTTTACTGGCTGGCGGAGGTCAGGCGATACAGCCTTCGAATGCGAGCGGCCCTGTTCAAGTTGAAGACGTCATCGTCAACGCCCAGAGATTCGAGGATGCAGCCGAACAATATGTTGGCGCTGTAGCCGATCCTGCTGGCGCACGAGGTTTGGCGCGTTGGCGGGATGGCGTCTGTATTGGGGTCATCAATCTGCGCGCCGATGTGGCTCAGGAAATTGCCGATCGTCTCGGCGATACGGCTCGCGGTCTGGGCCTCCAGGTTGGGGCGCCGGGTTGTCGTCCAAATATCAAGATCACAGCATCAGATCAGCCATCGAAACTGGCTGGAGCACTTGTGTCGCAGTCGTTCAGGGCGTTCCACACAGGCGGCAGCGGCACTGATCAAGGCCGGGCAAGGCTCGATGCTTTTATCAACACTGACCGTCCTGTGCGCTGGTGGCAGGTCAGTTATCCCGGTAATGCCGAAACAGGCGAAGTCGCCGTTAGACTTCCCGGATACTACAACACGCTTGCAATGGCATTGGATGGTAACGATGTTTTGGCCTATGCGCCAAGTGTTCGCGTCACAAGCCCCACCCGCCTACGTTCATCAATCTCTGATTTTCTTTATCATATACTCATTATATTAGATGTTGATCAGGTGCAAAGCGCCTCCGTCGGTCAACTGAGCGACTATCTGTCTATGGTGGCCTTTGCTCAGATAGACCCGGCAGGACAAACCCGAGGCTTTGCAACAATCCTCAATCTGTTTTCAAATCCCGAAGGTGCGCCATCGGGTTTGACGAGTTGGGACAGGGCCTATCTGGACGGGCTTTACCAATCCGACCTCACCCGCATCCAAATCGGCAACCAAGCGTCGGCATTGGCATCGTCCGCACGAGCGATGAAAGCTGCTTCCGATCAAGCGGTCATAAACGACTAGTGGTGTGAACGCAGGCCAGCCCGTTGTCGTAACGTACGCTACGCCGCGATCATGCCGATATCGTCGGGAAGTTCGCCGCGGCCGAGCAGGCCGGTTTCGAAGTCCATGAAGATGTCCATCAGCTCCTCGACGTTCACCGGAGAGGCCGATGGGCCGAAGCGGTAGCGCCAGTAGCTGACGATGTGCTGGACGGCGCCCAGCTGGTCGCCCAGCTTGGCGAACATGGAGGGAGCGTCCAGCAGGAAGTCGCGGAAGGCGATGGGGCGGCCTTCCTGGGTCAATTTGGCGTAGGCGTCGTCATAGACGCGCAAGGTGCGGCTGACTTCGTCGCAGGTCTTGATGATGCGGCCGCGCAGGACATCGCGGCTGCGCGCCAGATATTCCTTGGCGGCGCGATCGATCTTGCCGACGGGCTTGATGGTGCGCACGGCCTCGGCGACCCCGGCGACCTCGCCCAGCAGGGCGGCGAGCGTCCATTTGTAATAGAGGAAGCCCTTCCAGCAGAAGACGCCCTCTTGGTACTGTTCGGGCGCCAGGCGCAGGGTCAGTCGCAAGGCGTCCAGCTGATCACCGGGGGTGTTCGAAAGGATTTTTGACGCCATACGTCCGGCGGAATCCGAATTCACCGCCACCGTGTCCGCGCCCAGGCTGAGCGTCACCAGCGGCTCGATCTCGCTGCGGACGAAGGCCAGCATGCGCTGAAGATCACTGTCGCTGATCGAGAAGTAGCAGGGCGAGGGGTCCAGGCCGCCGCGACGCAACTGCTCGCGCAGCAGGAAGGGATCCAGCGACGGCAGTTTGTCGATCAGGCGCAGGGTCTCGATATCGGGATGGTTGGGCGCAACGCCGAACGCCTCCATCATCATCCGCTCAAAGCCGATCTGATTGACGAAGACGTATCGGCCTCCGGTCTTCAAATCTCCATCGTCGATGGGAATGACGACCTTGGTCGCGACCTGGCGTCGGCCGGTGAACAGATCGGTCTCATTGCGTCGAAGACGATGCTTGATGATGAGGGCGCGGTTCAGCGCCGCTGTACGGAAGATCGGACGCGCCGCCCAGTCGGGATTGCGAACGGCGCCGTCGGGCGCGCTGTCGCCGTTCTCCTCCCACACGCGCAGCAGATTCAGCACGCGAGCTGTGGAGGCCGAGCTCTTGAGGTGCTCCAGGTTGCGGATGGCGCGATCAGTCATGGCGCTGACGTTACGCCAACAATCGTCACCAAATGGCTTAGCTCGGGAAATAAAATATCTGCGGTCGGCGAGTTTCTGCCGTTCTGCCTGCGCGCCGAAAGGGTCTCTGAGCGCTGCGCTGGCGCGTGACGGCGATCCGGGTCTAGAACGACGGCATGCAGATTTTCGACATTCTGATCATCCTCGCGATCCTGGCCGTGACCATCACTCTGGGCTTCGGCCTCTATTCGCTGTTCCGGGGCGGGGACTATGCGCGCAGCCATTCCAACAAGCTGATGCGGCTGCGCGTCGGGCTTCAGGCGGTGGCCGTCATTCTGCTGGTCGTCGGCATGATGTGGAAGGCGACGCAGGGAGCCTGATCATGGTGACGCTGAACAAGATCTACACCCGCACGGGCGATGACGGTCGCACGCGGCTGGCGTCCGGCGCGCCTGTGTCCAAGAGCGATGCCCGGGTCGAGGCCTATGGCGCGGTGGATGAGCTGAACGCGGTGATCGGGGTCGCCCGGCTGAACAGCGGCCAGAACGACCGGATCGACGCCATGCTGGGCCGGATCCAGAATGAGCTGTTCGATCTGGGCGCCGATCTGGCCACGCCTCTAGACCCGCCGCCGGCCTGGGAGGCTTTGCGCATCGTCGAGAGCCAGGTTGCGCGCCTTGAGCAGGAAATCGACTGGATGAACGAGAGCCTGAAGGCGCTCGACAGCTTCATCCTGCCGGGCGGTGCGCCCTTGTCGGCCCATCTGCATGTCGCGCGCACCGTCTGCCGACGGGCCGAACGCGAGGCGGTGCGTCTGATCGAAAACGGCGAGGCCGTGAACGTCGAGGCGGTCAAATATCTGAACCGCCTGTCCGACCATCTGTTCGTCGCGGCTCGACGCGCCAACGCCAACGGCGCCAGCGACATCAAATGGAAGCCCGGCGCGACCCGCTAGGCGAAACCGGTCAGGCGGCGGGACGCGCCGCCGCCAGTGCGGCTTTCTGACGCTCGGCCTCTGCGGCGCGGGCGAGGCTCTGGGCGGCGAGATCCTGTTCGATCCGAACCAGCTCCCGGTTCTTCTCGGCCGAAGCCTCGGCGCGCGACACGCCATTGGGGCGGCCGGTGATCTGGGCGATGGAGATAGGCTGGGCGCAGATGCGGCTTTCCATGTCGTACCATTTTCCGGCCGCCTCGCAGCGTTTGCCGGGCGCGACCCAATAGTCCTGCAAGGCAAAAATCCCGACGACTGTGATGCCGAACAGGCCGAAGAAGATCATCGCCAGGCGGGGAAAGGTCAGGAAACGCTTCATCTCGTGGTCCGTTGGATAGGGATCGAAGCCACAGCTTGACCCCACGTTACGTTGACAGGCCTTCGCGACCGCTCCATGTCCTGCCCACACATTCAGGCGATTTCACGGATAGACCCATGAAGGTACTCGTCCCCGTCAAACGGGTGATCGACTATAACGTCAAGGCCCGCGTCAAGGCGGATCAGTCGGGCGTCGATCTGGCCAACGTCAAGATGAGCATGAACCCCTTCGACGAGATCGCCGTCGAAGAGGCGGTTCGTCTGAAGGAAGGCAAGGAACACCATGCCGCCGGCACCGCGACGGAAATCGTCGTGGTCTCCATCGGCGTCACCCAGGCGCAGGAAACCATCCGCACGGCGCTGGCCATGGGCGCGGATCGGGGTCTGCTGATCCAGTCGGACACGGATCTCGAGCCGCTGGCGGTCGCCAAACTGCTGAAGGCGGTGGTCGAGGAGGAAAAGCCCGACCTGGTCCTGATGGGCAAACAGTCGATCGACGGCGACAATAATGCGGTGGGCCAGATGCTGGCCGCCCTGCTGGACTGGCCCCAAGCGACCTTCGCCGGGAAACTGGTGATCGATGCCGGCAAGGCCACGGTCACGCGCGAGGTCGATGGCGGCCTGCAGACGATCGCCGCCGAACTGCCGGCGGTGGTGACGGTGGATCTGCGGCTGAACACGCCGCGCTACGCCTCCCTGCCGAATATCATGAAGGCCAAGAAGAAGGAGATCGCCATGAAGGCGGTCGCCGACTACGGCGTCGATGTCGCCGACCGCCTGAAGGTCATCAAGGTCACCGAGCCGCCCAAGCGGTCGGCCGGCGTCAAGGTGGCCGATGCGGCCGAACTGGTTTCCAAGCTCAAGTCTGCGGGAGCGCTGTAATATGGCTGTCCTCGTCATCGCCGATCACGACGGTTCGACCGTTCGCGACACCACCCACAAGACCGTGACAGCCGCGCTGGGCCTGTCGCCCGATGTCGACGTCCTGGTCCTGGGGCAGGGGGCGCAGGCCGCCGCCGATAGCGCCGCCAAGATCGCTGGCGTCCGCAAGGTGCTGCTGGCCGAGGGCGCCGGTTTGGGCAAGATGCTGGCTGAGGCGGTCGAGGCGACCGTCCTGCCGCTGGCTGGGAGCTACGACGCCATCCTGACGCCTGCGACCACGGACGGGAAGAACTTCGCCCCGCGTCTTGCCGCCAAGCTGGACGTCGCGCCGATTTCGGACATCATCGAGGTGGTGTCGGCCGATACCTTCGTGCGCCCCATCTATGCCGGCAATGCGCTGGAGACGATCCAGTCGGTCGATGCCAAGAAGGTGATCACGGTGCGCCCGACCGCCTTCGCCGCCGCCGCCGAAGGCGGATCGGCTGCGGTCGAGAGCGTCGCCGGCGCCGACGCGCCCAAGACGGCCTTCGTGTCCGAGGAAATGGTCAAGTCGGACCGGCCCGAACTGGGCGCCGCCAAGATCATCGTCTCGGGCGGTCGCGCCCTGGGCTCGGCGGACGAGTTCCATGCCGTGATGGAGCCGCTCGCCGACAAGCTGGGCGCCGCCATCGGCGCCTCGCGGGCGGCGGTCGACGCCGGCTATGCGCCCAACGACTATCAGGTCGGTCAGACCGGCAAGGTGGTCGCCCCGGCGCTCTACATCGCCATCGGCATCTCGGGCGCCATTCAGCACTTGGCCGGGATGAAGGACTCCAAGACCATCGTCGCCATCAACAAGGACGCGGACGCCCCGATCTTCCAGGTCGCGGACTATGGTCTGGTCGGCGACTACAAGACGGTGGTGCCGGAACTGATGGCCGCCTTGGGCTAGGCCCAGGTCGAATCGATCTGAAGAGGGCGCGACGCCGATCGGAGCCGCGCCCTTTTTCTTGCCCGTAGAGGACGGCATGGCGAACTTGCCCATAAGGCTGCAGCCTGGCGCTGCGGCCGATCGCATCGACGGCTGGACGACCGACGCCGAGGGACGACCCGTGCTCAAGGTGCGCGTCCGCGCCCGTCCGATCGAGGGAGAGGCCAACGACGCCCTGATCCGGATGCTGGCCAAAAGCCTTGGCGTGCCGAAGTCGTCGATCAGCGTGGGACGCGGCGGACAGTCGCGCTCGAAAATGATCGTCGTGCAGGGACTGGATGACGAAGAGCTGCGCTCGCGCCTCGTCGACGGTCTTTCTGGCGATTGAGGAGAGCCATCCGGCCGATTGATGCGTTCTGCATCGGAACAGGAGACCAGCCCAATGACGATGGACGCCCGCATCCTCCACGCCCGCAGCGGCGTCACGCTCGAGCAGAAGGACGATGTCTATAGGGTCTCAAGCCTGCGGCTGTCCGACCCGGCGACTTTCTCGGAAGAGGCGGACGCCCAACGCGCCTTCGATGATGAGGTCGCGGCCTCCGAGCAGGATCCAGAGCTGATGTCGCGTCTCGGTGGGGCCTGAAAAGGCGAAACGCCCGGATTTGCGGGCCCCGAACAGGCTCAAGGACTGCGATTCCTGATCGACGATCATGAGTCTGCGAGAAACTTCCCCTTGTTGGTCAGAATCCGCTTGCTGACAAATCCGCCTCTCCGTATAGAGCCGCCTCGCTCGGAAACGGGCCGGCCGGCGGGGCCGCGGGGGTTTAGGTCCTCACGGTTTCACGGAAGAAAGAAGCGAAAAACTTCTTGCTTTCATCGGTTGGTTTAACTAGGTTCCGCGCTCCAATCGAATCGCCGACGGGTTTTTAGAGGTAAGCCTCGCTTTCCTCCGGTGGTTTCTTGCGGTCTGAAGGGTTCGCTCTTCTCTCCGAAAGATCTCTGAAAAGAGCGGTTGACACGGGGTTTGCGGTTCTCTAAATCGCCGCCTCCGCCGACGACACGGCGTTAAACGGTCGGGCCTCTCCGGAGGTTCCAGGGTCTTTGACATTGTTGATTTGGAAAGAGAAACGCAGGCGGCGGTGTTCTTGCGATGACCCTAGAAGGTCATCATACGACACTGACTATCTGCGGTCTTTTTGAAAAGATACCATGCGTCGGTCTTCGGATCGATGACGTGGGAACTCGTCAATAAAATACGTAGAACTAATGCCAAGACCGCTTCGGTGGTCTTCAAGCTTAGGTCAGAAGTCAACTCAACCTGAGAGTTTGATCCTGGCTCAGAGCGAACGCTGGCGGCAGGCCTAACACATGCAAGTCGAACGAACTCTTCGGAGTTAGTGGCGGACGGGTGAGTAACACGTGGGAACGTGCCTTTAGGTTCGGAATAACTCAGGGAAACTTGTGCTAATACCGAATGTGCCCTTCGGGGGAAAGATTTATCGCCTTTAGAGCGGCCCGCGTCTGATTAGCTAGTTGGTGAGGTAAAGGCTCACCAAGGCGACGATCAGTAGCTGGTCTGAGAGGATGATCAGCCACATTGGGACTGAGACACGGCCCAAACTCCTACGGGAGGCAGCAGTGGGGAATCTTGCGCAATGGGCGAAAGCCTGACGCAGCCATGCCGCGTGAATGATGAAGGTCTTAGGATTGTAAAATTCTTTCACCGGGGACGATAATGACGGTACCCGGAGAAGAAGCCCCGGCTAACTTCGTGCCAGCAGCCGCGGTAATACGAAGGGGGCTAGCGTTGCTCGGAATTACTGGGCGTAAAGGGAGCGTAGGCGGACATTTAAGTCAGGGGTGAAATCCCGGGGCTCAACCTCGGAATTGCCTTTGATACTGGGTGTCTTGAGTATGAGAGAGGTGTGTGGAACTCCGAGTGTAGAGGTGAAATTCGTAGATATTCGGAAGAACACCAGTGGCGAAGGCGACACACTGGCTCATTACTGACGCTGAGGCTCGAAAGCGTGGGGAGCAAACAGGATTAGATACCCTGGTAGTCCACGCCGTAAACGATGATTGCTAGTTGTCGGGATGCATGCATTTCGGTGACGCAGCTAACGCATTAAGCAATCCGCCTGGGGAGTACGGTCGCAAGATTAAAACTCAAAGGAATTGACGGGGGCCCGCACAAGCGGTGGAGCATGTGGTTTAATTCGAAGCAACGCGCAGAACCTTACCACCTTTTGACATGCCTGGACCGCCAGAGAGATCTGGCTTTCCCTTCGGGGACTAGGACACAGGTGCTGCATGGCTGTCGTCAGCTCGTGTCGTGAGATGTTGGGTTAAGTCCCGCAACGAGCGCAACCCTCGCCATTAGTTGCCATCATTTAGTTGGGAACTCTAATGGGACTGCCGGTGCTAAGCCGGAGGAAGGTGGGGATGACGTCAAGTCCTCATGGCCCTTACAGGGTGGGCTACACACGTGCTACAATGGCGACTACAGAGGGTTAATCCTTAAAAGTCGTCTCAGTTCGGATTGTCCTCTGCAACTCGAGGGCATGAAGTTGGAATCGCTAGTAATCGCGGATCAGCATGCCGCGGTGAATACGTTCCCGGGCCTTGTACACACCGCCCGTCACACCATGGGAGTTGGTTCTACCCGAAGGCGCTGCGCTGACCGCAAGGAGGCAGGCGACCACGGTAGGGTCAGCGACTGGGGTGAAGTCGTAACAAGGTAGCCGTAGGGGAACCTGCGGCTGGATCACCTCCTTTCTAAGGATGCTTCTCCAGGCCGTCTCTCACGAGACTGTCTATTGAGGCTCCAATAGCTGATGCGCTCAAGCAGCAATGCGATAGCGCTAGGCATAAACGGCGGAACGCCGCCGTCTCCGTTTCTCTTTCCACTTTCGTCATCGACGCCTCGACCATACGGGTCGTTGAGTTGGTGACGCGATCGCGAGCCTGGGTGTTTATGACCCGGCTGTCGCTGCCATAGGCCCGTAGCTCAGGTGGTTAGAGCGTACGCCTGATAAGCGTAAGGTCGGCAGTTCGAGTCTGCCCGGGCCTACCAGCCCTGCTGGACTCCAGCCTTGGACAGTATCGTATGACAGCTCTCCTGGGCTTCGCACCATTCCTGATGGAATGGGGCCATAGCTCAGTTGGTAGAGCGCCTGCTTTGCAAGCAGGATGTCGTCGGTTCGACTCCGTCTGGCTCCACCAGGATCTTATGATCGCATTCAAGTTTGCCGTCGGCCTTCGGGTTGGCGTGCATTGATATCGTAAAGGAAGAACGTGACCGGCTCCCCTGAGCTTTGAGGTCTTGTTCGAGAAGAAGACATTGTCTGACAAAAATCAGGCTTGGTCCCCCGGCATCTTTCCAGTCGGGCGGAATAAACCAAGCATGAGTTTTGCTGAGAAACGATCAAACGTTGAAGGGCTTCTGACGGATGCCTTGGCGTAGAGAGGCGATGAAGGACGTGGCAAGCTGCGATAAGAACCGGGGAGGCGCTAGCACCCTTTGATCCGGTTATTTCCGAATGGGGAAACCCACCTTTACAGTCTTCCAACTCTGCTCTTTGGGGCAGCGATTGGCGGATTGTTGAAAGGTATAATGAGCTGAATACATAGGCTTCATTAAGCGAACCCGGGGAACTGAAACATCTCAGTACCCGGAGGAAAGGACATCAACCGAGACTCCCGTAGTAGTGGCGAGCGAACCGGGACCAGGCCAGTGCTCTTGTGAAATAAAGACGAACGATCTGGAAAGGTCGGCCATAGTGGGTGAAAGCCCCGTAGTCATCAAACAGCAAGAGACTCGAGTAGGGCGGGACACGTGAAATCCTGTCTGAACATGGGGGGACCACCCTCCAAGCCTAAGTACTCCTCTACGACCGATAGTGAACAAGTACCGTGAGGGAAAGGTGAAAAGCACCCCGACAAGGGGAGTGAAACAGATCCTGAAATCGGAAGCCTACAAGCAGTCGGAGCCCCCAAGCGGGGTGACGGCGTACCTTTTGTATAATGGGTCAGCGACTTCATGTGTCGAGCAAGCTTAAGCCGTTAGGTGTAGGCGCAGCGAAAGCGAGTCTGAATAGGGCGCTAAGTTCGACGTATGACGACCCGAAACCAGGTGATCTATCCATGAGCAGGTTGAAGGTTGGGTAACACCAACTGGAGGACCGAACCCGTGAATGTTGAAAAATTCTGGGATGACTTGTGGATAGGGGTGAAAGGCCAATCAAACCTGGACATAGCTGGTTCTCCGCGAAATCTATTTAGGTAGAGCGTCCGACGAATTCCTTGGGGGGTAGAGCACTGGATGGTTGCGGGCTGCGCGAGCGGTACCAATACTAACCAAACTCCGAATACCCAAGAGAACTATCGGGCAGACACACGGCGGGTGCTAACGTCCGTCGTGAAAAGGGAAACAACCCTAACCATCATCTAAGGCCCCCAAGTCACGGCTAAGTGGGAAACGATGTGGGATTGCTTTGACAATCAGGAGGTTGGCTTAGAAGCAGCCATCCTTTAAAGAAAGCGTAACAGCTCACTGATCAAGCGATCCTGCGCGGAAAATGTAACGGGGCTCAAGCCGTGCGCCGAAGATATGGGTTTGCAGTTTACTGCAAGCGGTAGCGGAGCGTTCCGTAGGCCGGTGAAGGTCAGGCGTGAGCCTGGCTGGAGGTATCGGAAGTGAGAATGCTGACATGAGTAACGATAAGAGTGTGAGAGACACTCTCGCCGAAAGACCAAGGGTTCCTGCGTAAAGCTAATCTGCGCAGGGTTAGTCGGCCCCTAAGGCGAGGCTGAAAAGCGTAGTCGATGGGAAGCAGGTAAATATTCCTGCACCAGCTGGAAGTGACGGATGGCTTAACTCGTACCCACTTATTGGATTGTGTGTGCGGGGGCGTTGTCCCAGGAAATAACTCCAGCAGAGACCGTACCCGAAACCGACACAGGTGGTCAGGTAGAGCATACCAAGGCGTTTGAGAGAACTATGCTGAAGGAACTCGGCAAATTGCACGCGTAACTTCGGAATAAGCGTGACTCACCTTGCGCAAGCAGGACTGAGTGGCACAAGCCAGGGGGTAGCGACTGTTTAGCAAAAACACAGGGCTCTGCGAAGCAGCAATGCGACGTATAGGGTCTGACGCCTGCCCGGTGCCTGAAGGTTAAAGGGAGATGTGAAAGCGTCGAACTGAAGCCCAGGTAAACGGCGGCCGTAACTATAACGGTCCTAAGGTAGCGAAATTCCTTGTCGGGTAAGTTCCGACCTGCACGAATG
>OFRI01000368.1_pt1 | contig 12232 bp, 9 predicted proteins | sample 1543031 | NCBI WGS metagenome assembly OFRI01 (sample SAMN07774226, study PRJEB24372) | wastewater metagenome
TGTAGTAATCAAAAGTTCATTGATGGCCGGCTCGCAAGCGATTTGTTCAGCTTTTTTCTTAATTTTATGGGTGCCTTGTGCAAAGAAGACGACAATTTTGGATTCATGTTGTACGATGGAGTGAATGCTTGCAAATGATTTCAAGTCAGAATATTTGTATGCGTTGTGATAATCGGCTTCATAAAATTGCTGACCGAGGCACAACTCGGCCATATCGAACTCGCGATTGCCGACGACAGCAACACCACCACCCTCACTGTCGCGTTGCCGAGATTCTGCGACAGTTGAATTGCATACGTGCGAACCACGCATGACTCGCCGGCGGAGTTCTTGCCCCCCGGCTTAAAACCGAAAGAATCTGCAAACAACAAGGCCTCCCCACTGGGGAGGCCTTGTTATGAGCCGTACTAACTCAGGTGCTGGCAAGCCAGCACTGACCGCAGCAACTTAGCGATAGTCATCCACCGGCACACAAGCGCAGTGCAGGTTGCGGTCGCCATAGACGTTGTCGACGCGGTTCACCGTTGGCCAGTACTTGTGGTCGCGGGTGTGCTGCGACGGGGTGACGGCCTCGGCGATGCTGTACGGCCGCTCCCACACGCCGGTGACATCGGCCAGCGAATGCGGCGCGCCCTTGAGCGGGTTGCTCTCGGCTGGCCACTCGCCGGCTTCGACCTTGGCGATCTCGGCGCGGATGCTGAGCATGGCTTCGATAAAGCGATCCAGCTCATGCTTGGACTCACTTTCAGTCGGCTCGATCATCAGCGTGCCCGGCACCGGGAACGACATGGTCGGAGCGTGGAAGCCGTAGTCCATCAGGCGCTTGGCCACGTCTTCTTCACTGATCCCGGTCTGTGCCTTGAGCGGGCGGATATCGATGATGCACTCGTGGGCCACTCGGCCATTACGGCCGCTGAACAGCACCGGGTAAGCGGCGCTGAGTTTTTCTTTCAGGTAGTTGGCGTTGAGGATCGCCACTTCGGTGGCGTCGGCCAGCTGCGGGCCCATCATGGCGATGTACATCCAGCTGATCGGCAGAATGCTCGCGCTGCCCCATGGCGCAGCGCTGACCGCGCCGTTGCCAGGGTTCGGACCGTCGATCTTGACCACCGGGTGATCGGCCACGAACGGCGCCAGATGCGCACGCACGCCGATCGGACCCATACCTGGGCCGCCACCGCCGTGAGGGATACAGAACGTCTTGTGCAGGTTCATGTGCGACACGTCGGCGCCGATATCGGCCGGACGGGTCAGGCCAACCTGGGCGTTGAGGTTGGCGCCATCCATGTACACCTGACCGCCGTGGGCGTGGATGACTTCGCAGATTTCGCGAATGCCTTCCTCGTACACACCGTGGGTCGACGGGTAAGTGGCCATCAGGCAAGACAACTGGTCGCCAGCCTCGGCGGCTTTCTTCTTCAGGTCGTCGAGGTCGACGTTGCCCTGGGTGTCGCACTCGACGATCTGCACCCGCATGCTGGCCATCTGCGCCGACGCCGGGTTGGTGCCGTGGGCCGAGGCTGGGATCAGGCAGATATTGCGGTGCGCATCACCACGGCTCTCGTGGTATTTGCGGATTGCCAGCAAACCGGCGTATTCGCCCTGGGCGCCCGAGTTGGGCTGCATGCAGATGGCGTCAAAACCGGTGACGGCGCGCAGCCAGGCATCCAGCTCGTCGATCATCAGCTTGTAACCCTCAGCCTGATCAGCCGGCACGAACGGGTGCAGGTTGGCGAATTCCGGCCAGGTGATCGGGATCATCTCGCTGGTGGCGTTGAGCTTCATGGTGCAGGAGCCGAGCGGGATCATCGACTGGTTCAGGGCCAGGTCCTTGATCTCCAGCTGCTTCAAATAACGCAGCATTTCGGTTTCGCTGTGGTGGGTGTTGAACACCGGGTGGGTCAGGTACGCCGAGGTACGCACCAGCGCAGCCGGGATGCCCGAAGCAACGTCGGTAGCGTCCAGGACGGCGACATCCAGACCGTGGTCTTCACCGAGGAACAGGTCGAACAGGTTGGCCACGGTGTCGGCGCTGCAAGTTTCGTCCAGGCTGACGCCCAGAGTCGTAGCGTCAACCACGCGCAGGTTGATGCACTGCACATGGGCGCGAGCGAGGATCGCCGCCTGCTGATCAGCGACGTCGATGGTCAGGGTGTCGAAGAAGTGCGCGTTGCGGCGCTTCAAGCCTTTCTGCTCAAGGCCGGCGGCCAGCAAGGCGGTCAGGCGCTGCACACGCTGGGCGATGTTTTTCAGACCCGCCGGGCCGTGGTAGACGGCGTAGAAGCTGGCGATATTGGCCAGCAGCGCCTGGGCGGTGCAGATGTTGGAGTTGGCCTTCTCGCGGCGGATGTGTTGCTCGCGGGTTTGCAGGGCCATACGCAGGGCGGTGTTGCCACGGGCGTCTTTCGACACGCCGATGATGCGGCCCGGCATGGCGCGCTTGTACTCGTCGCGGCAGGCGAAGAAGGCGGCGTGCGGGCCGCCATAGCCCATCGGTACGCCGAAACGCTGGGCGCTGCCGAGCACGATGTCGGCACCCAACTCACCCGGCGGGGTCAGCAGCAGCAGGCTGAGCAGGTCGGCCGCCACGCACGCCAGGGCTTGCTGGGCGTGCAGTTGCTCGATGAGCGGGCGCAGGTCGCGGATTTCGCCGAAGCTGTCCGGGTACTGCAGCAAGGCACCAAACACCTGATGGCTGGCGAGGTTGTCGACGCTGTCGATGACCACGTCAAAGCCAAAGGCCTCGGCGCGGGTCTGCACCACGGAGATGGTTTGCGGGTGGCAGTTCTGGTCAACAAAGAACAGGTTGCTCTTGCTCTTGGCTACGCGCTTGGCCATGGCCATGGCTTCGGCAGCGGCGGTGGCTTCGTCGAGCAACGAGGCGCTGGCCAAGTCCAGACCGGTGAGGTCGATGGTCAGTTGCTGGAAGTTCAGCAGCGCTTCCAGGCGACCCTGGGCAATTTCCGGCTGATAAGGGGTGTAGGCGGTGTACCAGCCCGGGCTCATCAGCACGTTGCGGACGATCACGGCCGGGGTCACGGTGCCGTTGTAGCCCATGCCGATCAGGCTGGTCCACAGCTGGTTCTGCTCGGCATAACCACGCAGTTTGGCCAGGGCGGCTTCCTCGTCCAGCGCCGGCGGCAGGTCCAGCGGGCGATTCAGGCGAATCGCCGGCGGCACGGTCTGCTCGATCAGCTCGGCACGGCTGCTCAGGCCCAGGGCCGCAAGCATGGCTTGCTGCTCAGGCGCATCGGGGCCGAGGTGACGGCGCAAAAACGCAGCGGACTGCTGCAGTTGGGACAAGGACTGGGACATGTTCATGCTCTCAAAATGCACAAAGCCTCGAAGGACGAGGCTTTGTGGAATTAACCGGTAATCAGGCTTCGGCAGCGCAGGCAGCGGCATAGCCAGCAGCGTCGAGCAGCGCTTCTATATCAGCGCCATTGCTCGGCTGCAGCTTGAAGAACCAGCTGGCGTACGGGTCGCTGTTGACCAGCTCAGGGCTGTCGGTCAGCACGTCGTTGACGGCCAGCACGGTACCGGCGATCGGCGCGTAGATGTCCGAAGCGGCTTTCACCGACTCCACCACACCGGCTTCCTGGCCGGCAGCCAGTTCGGCACCGACTTCTGGCAGCTCAACGAAAACCACATCACCCAAGGCTTCCTGAGCGTGGTCGGAAATACCAACGGTGACCGAACCATCGGCTTCCAGGCGGGCCCATTCGTGGCTGGCGGCAAAACGCAGATCGGCGGGGATATTGCTCATGTGAAGCTCCTCAGTAACAGGGATGGGCAACGCAGTGCCCGAATAAAGTTAGCAGGTCAACGGCGCCCCCCTTAGCGACGGGCACCGACCGTCGATCAGATCAAAGCCTTACCGTGGCGAACGAAGTTCGCCTGCACCACACGTACCGGGTACCACTTGCCGCGAATTTCCACTTCGGCGCGCTCGCCGGTGGCCGCTGGCACCCGCGCCAGGGCAATCGACTTGCCGAGGGTGGGCGAGAAGCTGCCGCTGGTGATTTCGCCTTCACCGGCGCCTTCGACGCGCACCACCTGGTGAGCGCGCAGTACGCCGCGCTCTTCCAGCACCAGGCCGACCAGTTTGTCGGCCACGCCGGCGTCTTGCTGGGCCTGCAGGGCAGCACGGCCGACGAAGTCACGGCTGGCCGGCTCCCAGGCAATGGTCCAAGCCATGTTGGCGGCCAGGGGCGAAATGTCTTCGTTCATGTCCTGACCGTAGAGGTTCATCCCGGCTTCCAGGCGCAGGGTGTCGCGCGCGCCCAAACCAATCGGGGCGATACCGGCGCCAACCAGCTCGGCCAGAAAGGCCGGTGCTTCGGCGGCAGGCAGCATGATTTCCAGACCGTCTTCACCGGTGTAGCCGGTGCGCGCGATAAACCACTCGCCGTCGGGCAGGCCCTGGAATGGCTTGAGGCTGTGGATCAGGGTGGCGCGGGCGGTGCTGACCAGCTCGGCCGTCTTGGCGCGTGCCTGGGGGCCTTGAATGGCGAGCATGGCTAGATCGGCGCGCTCGTTGAGCAGCACGTCAAAACCAGCGCTCTGCTTCTTCATCCAGGCGATGTCTTTGTCGCGGGTCGACGCGTTGACCACCACGCGGTAGCCGTCGGCCGCCAGGTAGACGATCAGGTCGTCGATCACCCCGCCCTGCTCGTTGAGCATGCCGCTGTACAGGGCCTTGCCCAGCAGTTGCAGGCGCTCCACGTCGTTGGCCAGCAGATGCTGCAGGTAGGCCTTGGCCTGGGCGCCGCTGACATCCACCACGGTCATGTGCGACACGTCGAACACCCCGCAGTCACGGCGCACCTGATGGTGCTCCTCAACTTGCGAACCGTAATGCAGCGGCATGTCCCAGCCGCCGAAATCGACCATTTTGGCACCCAGAGCCAGGTGCTGATCGTAGAGGGGTGTGCGCTGTCCCATGGAGGACTCCTTGCGGGCGTGGCAACGCTGCGGGCGGCTCTGGCCTGGGCTTTGGCGCGCCTTGAGCGACACCGTGAAAGCCTCGGCAAAGCCAGTTTATTTCTCTGGGCCGCAGCAAATGGCGCGCATTGTAGCCGCTGAGTCGGCCACTGGACACCCGTCAGCCGGTGCCACGGGCCGAACGGCGGATCAGCACTATGACCGGCAGCAGGCCGACCAGCACCACACTCAGGGCCGGCAAGGCGGCGCGGGCCCATTCGCCTTCGCTGGTCATTTCGAAGATGCGCACCGCTAGAGTGTCCCAACCGAAGGGGCGCATCAGCAGGGTGGCGGGCATTTCCTTGAGTACATCGACAAACACCAACAAGGCCGCCGACAACACACCCGGCAACAGCAACGGCAGGTACAGACGCACAAACAGACCAACGCCACCGACCCCAAGGCTGCGCGAGGCTTCCGGCAAGGATGGCCGGATACGTGCGAGGGCGCCTTCCAGCGGGCCGTAGGCCACCGCCATAAAACGCACCAGATAAGCCAGCAGCAAGGCTGCCAGACTGCCCAGCAGCAATGGCTTGCCGGCGCCACCGAGCAGGCTAGACAGCGGCATCACCAGGGTCTTGTCCAGGTAACTGAACGCCAACATCAGCGCCACCGCCAGCACCGAACCCGGCAGGGCATAACCGAGGTTGGCCACCGCCACGGCACTGCGCACCGTGCGGGTCGGCGCCAGACGGCGAGCAAACACCAGCAGCAAGGCTGCCACCACCGTCAGCAGGGCGGCCAGGCCACCCAGGTAGAGGCTGTGCAGAATCAGGCCGATATAACGCTCATCCAGGTCGAAACGACCGCGCTGCCAGACCCACACCAGTAATTGCAGCACGGGGATGACGAAGGCACAGGCGAACACCAGGCCGCACCAGCCGCTGGCAGCCAGCGCTTGCACGCCACGCAGGTGATACAGCGCCTTGCCGCGCGGCCGCTCATTCATTGGTCGCGCGGCACCAAGGGCGCGGCGCTCGCCATAGACCAGTAAGGCCACCGCCAGCAGCAACAGGCTGGCCAGTTGGGTGGCGCTGCCAAGGCTGTAGAAGCCGTACCAGGTCTTGTAAATGGCGGTGGTGAAGGTGTCGAAGTTGAACACCGACACCGCACCGAAATCCGCCAGGGTTTCCATCAACGCCAGGGCCAGACCTGCACCAATCGCTGGCCGCGCCACCGGCAAGGCCACCCGCCAGAACGCCTGCCAAGGCGACTGACCGAGCACCCGCGCCGCTTCCAGCAAGCCGCGCCCCTGGGCCTGAAAGGCCGCCCGGGCGAGCAGATAAACGTAGGGATAGAACACCAGCACCAGCACCGCGATCACCCCGCCGGTGGAGCGCACCCGCGGCAGGCGCAGGCTGCTGTCCACATACTCGCGCAGCAGGCTCTGCAACGGCCCGGCATAATCCAGCAGGCCGACAAAGACAAACGCCAGCACATAGGCGGGGATCGCGAACGGCAGCATCAGCGCCCAGTCCAGCCAGCGCCGACCGGGAAATTCGCAGAGGCTGGTCAGCCAGGCCAGGCTGACCCCCAGCAGGGTCACACCGACACCGACGCCGAGCAGCAACGCCAGGGTATTGCCCAGCAGGCGCGGCATCTGGGTTTGCCACAGGTGCGCCCAGATCTCGCCATCCACCGCCTGCCAACTGAGCAGCAGCACGCTGAGCGGCAACAGCACCAGGCCAGCAATGGCAAAAACGATGGGGTACCAGCGACGCTGGGCACGATGGGCCACGCAAGCTCCTCAAACACAAATCCGCCGGGCAGGGCTCGCACGGCGGCGCAGTATAACCGTGGTGCGCGGACCTTGGCCGCATCAGCAACGACCGAGGTGCCAGCAGCAACAGCTTTCGGCTACCATCGAAGCCTTCTGTGCACCTCAGATAGCCCGCCGTTCCGTCGCCCTGATGACCCGACTTGCAAGGAGCAACCCCATGCAGCCCACGCCACTCCCCGACAAAGTGCTGTCCCGCGGTCTACTGGACGTGCTGATCCGCGCCGGTCTTATCGCCATTCTGGTGATCAGTTGCTATCAGATTTTCCGCCCGTTTCTCGACCTGATGCTCTGGTCGATGATTCTCGCCATCACCCTGTACCCGTTGCACGGCATGCTCCGAGTCAGACTGGGCAGCGACGCGCGCGCCGCCAGCCTGATCGTACTGATCGCCATCACTATCCTGCTGATCCCGGTGTACCTACTCGGCGACTCGGTGGCCGAGTCGATCCAGCAGACCATCGCAGTGGTCAAAAACGACGCCTTCCACATTCCGCCGCCAGCCGATTCGGTAGCCACCTGGCCGCTGGTGGGTGAAACCCTGCATGGCTTCTGGCAGCAAGCCGCCACCGACCTTACCGGCCTGCTACAAAAAGTCGCGCCGCAACTCAAGGGCGTGAGCCTAACGGTGCTGGGCAAACTGGCCGGCGTCGGCATCGGTTTTCTGATGTTTATCTTCGCCCTGGTGATTGCCGGCATCTTCATGGCCTACGGCGCCAACGGCAGCCACAGCGCGGTGCAGATTGCCGTGCGGGTTTCCGGCCCGGAGCGCGGCCCGCAGATTGCCGAGCTGTGCACCGCGACCATTCGCGCCGCGGCCCAGGGCGTGGTCGGTATCGCCTTTATCCAAATGCTGCTGGTCGGTGGCGGCTTCGTCGTCATGGGCATTCCCGGCGCCGGCCTGCTGGCCCTCGCCGTGCTGCTGTTGGGCATCATGCAGTTACCGGCGACCCTGATCACCATTCCGGTGATCGCCTTTGTGTTCGCCACCGAAGGCGCCACCGCAGCAAGCATTGCCTTTGCCATCTACACCTTCGTCGCCGGCATGGTCGACAACGTGCTCAAGCCGCTGCTGCTAGCGCGCGGCGTGGCCGTACCGATGCCGGTGATCCTCATCGGCGCCCTCGGTGGCATGGTCACCAGCGGCATAATCGGCCTGTTTATCGGCCCGGTGCTGCTGGCCGTCGGTTATCAGCTGTTCTGGCAGTGGGTCGATGATCAGCCCGAAGCCACAACGCCGGCGGCTGACGACCAGCAACCCACCTGAGCACCCGCCGGGAGCCCCATGGGTTCCCGGCCCTTGCGGAGTCGCGCCCTTGGCCATTGCCCCCTCCCGCCTGCTGTTATTGGCGGCCCTTGGCCTGAGTGGCTGCGTGCGCCTGGGCCCGGATTTCCAGACCGAGCCCGTGACCTGGATCGAGCACTGGAACAGCCCAGCCCTGGAGCAAGCCAGCCAACGCCAGCCCCAGGCTGATAACCAGCAGTGGTGGACGGTATTCGCCGACCCGGTGCTCAACCGCCTGATCGCCGAGGCCGATGCGCACAACCCGAGCCTGAAGATTGCCGGCCTGCGGGTCATCGAAGCCCGCGCGCAACTGGGTATCGCCCAGAGCGGCCGCTACCCGCAGGTGCAACAGGCCAGCGCCGACAGCCTGTACCTGGACCGCAACCAGTCCGGCGGACGCAACCCGCAGGACAGCAGCTTCTGGCAGCACAGTGCCGGTTTCGACGTGGGCTGGGAGCTGGATTTCTGGGGCCGTTTCAGCCGCGCCATCGAGTCCGCCGACGCCAGCTACTTCGCCGCCCAGGCCAACTACGAAGACGTGCTGGTGCTGCTGCGCGCGCAGATGGCCGACAGCTATTTCGCCCTGCGCACCGCCGAAGCGCGCCTGCAGATCGCCCGCGACAACGCCAAACTGCAAAAACGCAGCTTCGAGATCACCGAACGGCTGTTCAACAGCGGCAACAACGCCGAACTCGACCTGCAACAGGCCAAGACCCAATACCTGGGCACCCTCAGCAGCATTCCCGAGATCGAGAGCCAGGTGCTGCGCACGCGCAACGCCCTGGCCGTGCTGATCGGCCGACCGCCCAGCCAGCTGCCGGAACTGGCGACCAACACCGGACTGATTCCGCTGCTTGAACAGGCGGTGCTCGACGACGTGCCCGCCAACCTGCTGCTGCGCCGCCCGGATATCCGCGCCGCCGAACTCAAGGTGGCGGCCCAGTCGGCGCGCATCGGCATCGCCGAGGCCGACCTCTACCCGGCCATTACCCTGCTGGGCAGCATCGGCTGGTCGGCCAGCAGCGTCGACGGCGCGGCCGACAACCTCGACCTCGGTGGCGGCCCCAGCCTGCGCTGGAACGTGTTCGACTACGGCCGCCTGACCGACAACGTGCGGGTCCAGGATGCACGCCTGCAACAACTGCTGGTGGCCTATCAGGACAGCGTGCTGCAAGCCGCCCGCGAGGCCGACGACGCCGCCACCGGGCTGAGCAAGGCCCTCGAGCGCGAGCGCATCCTCCGTGAAGCAGCGTTCTCGGCCCAACGCTCGCTGACCCTGGCCAACGCCCAGTACCGCGAAGGCTACTCCGACTTCCAGCGCGTGCTGGACGCCCAGCGCGCACTGTTCGTGCAGCAGGACAGCTACCTGCTCAGCCGCAGCAGCGCGGTCAGCAACCTGATCGCCCTGTACAAGGCCCTCGGCGGCGGTTGGTACAGCCCGCAACCGCTGCTGGATGACGCCACCCGCAAACAGATGCAAGCCCGCACCGACTGGGGCGACATGCTTGACCAACCCGCCCCGACCCAGGCCACCTCCGACCAGGTAACCCGCGATGAGTAACACCCCTGCCGCCGCTCAGCCGGCCCCCGCACCCGCCGCCGACCCGGTGAAAAAAGGCGCCCGCTGGGTGGCCTTCCTGATCGCCCTGAGCCTGCTCTGGTACTTCCTCGCCGACCGCTTCACCCCCTACACCCAGCAGGCGCGGGTGCAGGCCTATGTGGTGCCGGTGGCCAGCGAAGTGTCCGGGCGGGTGATCAAGGTGCAGGCGCACAACAACCAGGACGTCAAAGCCGGCGACCTGCTGTTCGAGATCGATCCCGCGCAGTACCAGATCGTCGTCGACCGCGCCCGCGCCGACCTCGAATCGATGCGCCGGCAGGTTGGCGCCAGCACCGCCGGCATCGACTCGGCCCTGGCCTCCCTGCGCGCCTACCAGGCCAACGAACTGAAGGCCCGGCAAGACCGCGACCGCCTCGAACGCCTGTACCGCGAGGATGCCGGGACCATCTCCCTGCGCCGCCTGGAGGTTTCCCGCGCCACCCACGAACAGGCCGTCAGCCAGGTCGCCGCCGCCCACGCCGAAGTGCAACGAGCACGCGAACAACAAGGTGGTAGCGAGGACGACAACGCCAAGCTGCGCAGCGCCGCCACCGCCCTGAGCAAAGCCGAACTGGACCTGGCCAACACCCAGGTGCGCGCCCGCTCCGCCGGGCTGATCACCGACCTGCGCAGCGATGTCGGCCAGTTCGCCGCCGCCGGTAGCCCGCAGATGACCCTGATCGCCATCCACGACGTGTGGGTGAATGCCGAAATGACCGAGAACAACCTCGGCAAGGTTGAACCGGGCACACCGGTGGCCATCGTTCTCGACGCCTTCCCCGGCCAGGTCTTTGCCGGCCGCGTGCGCAGCGTCGGCTATGGCGTCAGCGTCGGCAGCAGCACCGCCCCCGGCACCCTGCCGACGGTGCAAAACAGCCGCGATTGGCTGCGTCCGGCGCAACGCTTCCCGGTGGTGGTGGAATTCATTCCCGGCGAGCTGGAAGCACGGCGCGGCATCCGCGTCGGCGGCCAGGCCGAGGTCATGGCCTTCCCCAGCAGCGGCAACCCGCTCAACCCATTGGGGCGGCTGTTTCTGCGCCTCATGAGCCTGCTGTCCTATGCCTACTAGGCCCTGGCATGCCGACTAACCGCGACTGGCGCAGCCAGCGCGCGCTGCGCCTGGCCAGCGGTACGGCCCTGTGCCTGGCGATCAGCTTTGGCCTGGCGTTGCCGATCCCGTTTATCGCCCCGCTGATCTGCCTGGTGCTGTTGGCCACCCTGCCCCGCCCGCTGCCCCTGAAAGCCGGCATTGGCCTGGCCGTGCTGGCGGCCCTGACCACCGGCAGCGGTCTGTTGCTGATCCCGCTGCTGCGCTATTACCCGGCCAGCGGCGTGACCCTCATCGGCCTGTGCCTGTTTCTCGCCTTTCGCTATGGCCTGCGTGGCGGTAATCCGCTGCTGGTGAAGTTTCTGGTGATCGGCCTGACCCTGATCTCGGCCGCCGGCACCGCCGACTTCGGCCTCGCCGTGCTGGTCATCGAGGCGCTGGTCAAGGGCCTGCTGCTGGCGGTGCTGGTGGTGGGCGGCAGCCACTGGCTGTTCCCGGAGCCCGCCAACAGCCCAGCACCGCCCCAACCCACACCGCTGCCTGCCGAAATGGCTAGCTGGGTGGCCCTGCGCGCCGCCCTGGTGGTGCTGCCGGCGTTTCTGCTGGCGCTGATCAACCCCGCCAGCTACATGCCGTTGATCCTCCAGGCGGTCAACCTTGGCCAACAGAGCTGCAGCACCTCGGCACGCAACGCCGGCCGCGAGCTGCTGGGCTCAACCCTGCTTGGCGGCGTGCTGGCAATCACCCTGTGGTGCGCCCTCGGCCTGTTCGTGCATTTATGGATGTTCTACCTGTGGCTGCTGCTGTTCGGCCTGTTGCTGGCGCGCAAACTATTCGCCCTGAGCGCGACCCGGCAGAGCCCGGCCTTCTGGCTGAACAGTTTCACCACGATGATCATTCTGCTCGGCCAGTCGGTGCAAGACAGCGCCAACGGCAAGGACGTGGTCCAGGCCTTTGCCGTGCGCATGAGCCTGTTTATTGCCGTAACCCTGTACGCCTGCCTGATGGTTCAGTGGCTGGATCGCCAACGCCAACCCTCTTCCTTGTCCACTACGCCCTGACGAGCCGCCCATGCTGATCAACCTGCTCACCGGCCTGCCGGTCATCCTCTTCTGCCTGGTGCTGCAAGCGCTATTTATCTCCTGGTGCCTGCGCGTCTACCTGCGTTTCCGCCCCTACACCCAGACCTCCAACGCCATGCTGCCGGACATCCTGGTGCTATCGGCGGTGATGCTCCTGCTGATGCTCGGCAACTGCCTGCAGATGGCCCTGTGGGCTGGCCTGTTCGTGCTGTTGGGCGAGTTCGACAGCCTGGTCACGGCACTGTATTTCTCCGGAGTGACCTTTGCCACCCTCGGCTATGGCGACCTGGTGCTGTCGCAGCCATGGCGCCTGCTCAGCGCCCTGGAGGCGGCCAACGGCATCCTCATGTTCGGCGTCTCGACTGCGGTGATGACCGCAGCGGTGAGTGACGTATTCAAGCGCAACCTGGCCCGTCACCTGCAACAACAGCCCTAAATACGGTTAACAGCTTCGCGG
>OFRI01000369.1_pt1 | contig 12225 bp, 8 predicted proteins | sample 1543031 | NCBI WGS metagenome assembly OFRI01 (sample SAMN07774226, study PRJEB24372) | wastewater metagenome
AGTTCAATTTCAGTTGGTCGTTTTGTGCCATCACCGAACGCGTTTTCAAGATCCCTTACTTGGTCAACGAGATTTTTAAATTCGTTTGGTTCAAGCGACGCTTTATGGTCGGGGCCCGGCAAGTCGCGGTCAATTGTCAAGTGTTTTTCAATTACTGTTGCACCCATTGCTACGGCCGCGACTGCAAGATGAATACCAACAGAGTGATCTGAAAAGCCAACCTGGCAGTCGAATTTTTCGCGGAGCGTCAACATTGCTCGCAGATTTACATCGCTCGGGACTGTCGGGTAGTCAGTTGTGCAATGCAGCAAAGTAACTTTCGAAGAAATAGCTTTTTTACCCTCAGAACTAGAGAGTGCTGACTTAAAAGAACTCACAGATGGATTTTTGCTGCCGGTCATTACGAACGCGAATACTCCCAGTGCATCAGTCACCTCATCCAAGGTGCTCATGCCGGTCGAGAGAATTATGTTTTTAGCCAATCGCGCCACTTCAAACAAAAATGGAGCGTTTGTAAGTTCTCCTGACCCAACTTTGATTGTCTCGAGGCCAAGATCAACAGTCAGAAAATTCAAACTCGCACTATCGAACGGTGTCGAAAGAAATTGAATACCCTTATTTTTGCAATACTCAAATAGTTCGCGTTGCTGAACATGAGATAGCTCTAGCTTCTTCAGCATTTCTAGTTGCGATTCTTTGGAACCAGTGTTGGTGATCTGATACTCGGCTTTGCTTGCACCAGCAGTGACGATCGACGAAGCGACAAAAGATTGAAACTTGACAGCATCTGCGCCAGCCATGACTGCGGCGTCTACGAGTTTGCGCGCCATATCAATCGAGCCATTGTGGTTTACTCCAGCTTCAGCAATCAGAAAAGTTTTGTGAGGTTGCATCATGTTTGTCACGAGATATCAAAGAAGGTTTTTTGTGGATTAGTCGCAGCAGTTTTTAGAGTATCGGCAATACGTTGCGCAGTGTCGTGACCGCGATATTGCATTCTTTGTTTCGCGCAACGCTCTTGCCACGTTGACGAGAGCGCGGTCTCAATGGCCGTTTTGATTTGATCACGATTTGTTGCGACGTCAATGATTGAATCTGCTCGAAGACGACCATCTTGCCGACTGCCGATGTTGACCGTCGGAACACCAAATGCCGGAGCTTCGATAATTCCACTTGAAGAGTTGCCGACGACTGCAGCACAAATCTTCATCAGGCTCAAATAATTTTTCTGGCCAAGTGATTTGTGTGCCGAGCGTTTTTTAGGGTCCTCGGCCACAAAGTTATTGACCATCTCAGTAATTGCATGATTGCCTGGATCTGCGTTTGCTCCTGTGAAAATAATCGTGCAGAACGAAAAAGACTTAAGCGCTGTGAGAAGCTCCGCTATTTCAGAAGTTGTCGAAGTGACCGAATTAGTAGTCGGATGATGAGTAATAAGCAGAATTGGATTCTTCAACTCAAGATTTAGCTTGGCATTCAGTTCTTGTTGTGTTAAAAGTTGTTCACTTAAAGCAATTTCAACCCCGAGAGAGCCAACATTGAAGACAGTGTTTGGTTGTTCCCCGAGTTGAATTACGCGTCGTGCGTATTCGTCAGCGGCGACAAAGTGCAAATTTGACATTTTTGTAATTGCGTGGCGGATACTGTCGTCAAAAGCCCCAGTCGTTACTTCGCCGCCGTGAATATGAGCAACGGGGATACCCAAGATGAGTGCTGCTTGCGCAGTTGCCAAAATTTCGTAGCGGTCGCCAAGAACGACAATCAGATCTGGCGCGAGCCGTGAAAAAGTCTCAGCCATCTGAGCGGCCGTATTTGCCATAGCGACAGCTACAGCAACTCGAGAGTCGTTTGAGAGATCTACCGTCAGCTTGGCATCTGGAGTAAAGCCGTCACCCTCGATTTCATTGATGGTCTCGCCATGACGCTCTGACAAATGTGAGCCCGTGACGACTAATTGAAAAACAACTTCAGAGTCTGTTTTTAAGAGATTCATAACTGGTCGTAGCAAGCCATATTCGGCGCGAGTTCCGGTTACAAAGCAAATTTTTCTGCGCACTAGATGTCGCCTAAACAGTGTCGCGCACTGCTTGGAATATTGATCAATGATTGCCAAAGTTTCTGCGCCACCGGCAAGTTCGCGCGTGGAGCGTCAAGGTACATCGGCAAAGTGTGCAGCAAGTTCCATGCTGGTCGACACAAGTAGCCATCTGCACGTGCGGCGCTAAGCAACTCGTCTCGAGTTTGCAAATCTGGGGTGTTCAGTCGAATTGTGTTAAGCCAATAATTTGATGTCGTGCCGTTTGGTTCGGCGACGAAACTCAGCGTGTCACATTCTGCAAAAGCCTTGGAGTATTTTGTTGCGAGCTTACGTTTTGCTTTTAAGAATGAGTCAAGTCGATCAAGTTGCGCACAACCGAGTGCAGCGTTGATATTTGGCATGCGATAATTAAATGCGACTGCATCGTGGATGTACTCCCAATCGTGCGCAAGTTTCGCCGTTGTAGCTAGATGTCGAATCTTTTTGGCGAGCTCTGCGTCATTGGTCAAAATTGCACCGCCACCACCAGTGGTTATTGTCTTGTTGCCGTTAAAACTTAATACACCGCACTTGCCAAAAGTTCCGGTGTGTGCATTGCCAACAAAACTGCCGAGTGATTCAGCGGCATCTTCGACGATCGTCAACTTGAATTCACTCGCGACTTCAACCAATTTTGCAATTTGCATTGGATGACCAAAAGTGTGCATCGGCACTAGCGCACTGATTCGTCGCCCAGTCTTTGTATTAAAGAGCTGGTTGTCTTTGATCGAAGTATTTGCACTTAAGTGCGCGCGCAATGCAATGGGGTCGAGACCCAATGCGTCACCATCACTGTCGACGAAATGGGGGATCGCCCCACAATGCGAAACCGAGTTTGCAGTTGCAACAAAACTCAATGTAGGAACGATGACTTCATCACCGGGTTTTACACCTACTGCGTGTAGCGCCAAGTGCAATGCGGCGGTGCCGTTAACAATTGCAATGACATGCTCGGCTTTTGTAAATTTTGCGAGGCCAGTTTCAAATTCTGTGATGTATTGGCCAACAGACGATACCCAGCCTGAACTCAGGCATTTCGCGACCAGTTCGTTTTCGTGATCGCCGATGTTGGGCTCATGCAAAGCAATTGGTGAGCCTGCAGATTTTCCAAGCACTGAGTTTAAAACTGCAAGAAGTTCTTGCTTCGAAGTTTTGGGAGTCGCCATCTAGTTAGAGGTTGTACCGATCTGCTTTGTAACGCGCCAGATTTGTTGGATTCGAAAACCAGTCAATTGTTTGTTTCAGTCCGGCCTTAAAGCCTTCGAGTCCTTTTAATTGTGGTTGCCATCCCAAAACTTCTTTGGCTTTTTGAATTGAGGCATGCAGTCTTTCGACTTCGGAGCTTTCAGGTCGAACACGCTGTTCATCATTGGCAAGTTTGAGCTTGACGTTCATCAATTTGGCGATTGTCTCAGCGGTTTCTTGAATTGAAATTTCAAAACCACTGCCAAGATTGACGGTTTGGCCAACGATCGCATCGCTCGTTGCTGCGGCAAGAAAACCGTTGGCAGTGTCTTGCACAAATGAAAAGTCGCGCGTTGGTGAAAGTGAACCGAGTTTTACCTCACGTCCAGTGGCGAGTTGACTAATGATTGTTGGGATTACAGCCCGAGCAGATTGGCGTGGTCCGTATGTATTGAATGGTCGCAAAACTCCAACTGGTGTATTAAACGACGCATGAAAACTCAAAGCGAGTTGATCTGCGCCAACTTTTGATGCGGCATACGGCGATTGAGGGTGAAGCGGATGCTTCTCGTCAATTGGTATGTATTGGGCAGTTCCATAAACTTCGCTAGTGGAAGTTTGAATCACACGCGAAACTTCGTGTCGACGTGCCGCCTGCAAAATGTTGAGCGTGCCCTTGATATTCGTATCTATATACGTGTCGGGTGAGTGGTACGAATAAGGAATTGCAATCAGCGCCGCGAGATTCAAAATCACATCTTGGCCAGACACAGCGTTGTCGACCCCGTGCGGATCACGAATGTCTCCAGCGAAGACGTCGATGCTTTCGCGAACAGATTTGTCTGAGTCGTCCAACCATCCCCAAGAGTTGAATGAGTTGTAGAGCACGAATGCTCGAACTTCATGCCCGCTCTTGACAAGTGTTTCAACAACGTGCGACCCGATAAAGCCGTCGGCACCAGTTACAAGGATCTTCATTCGTTAGTTACCTAAAGAACCTGTGAGTAAAGAAAACACGAAGGTGGCCAACACCGATAAGACGACGGCGAACAAGATTGCGATGGCTAAGCCACTTAATCCAAGAAGGCCGGCCGATTTAAGAGTGCGCTCTCGGGAAAGTTGGTTATAAAAATTTGGGCGCTTGTTGTCAACTCGCACCATCACTGGTTTGAATTGCGCCCTTGTGCGACCGCGGGTTGCGAACCAAAAAGCAATCATGCTCAGCATGATGATTGCGCTAGACCTGACCGTAACATCAAAGACGGTGAGTGACATGAGTATCGACACAACCACAACTCCTTCTAGCGTATCGCCGACGGTCGCAGCTGAGCAGGAAACCGTTATTGCGCCACGCCAACGCAACATGTGGTGGGCTCTACCGTTAATAACAATTGTTTGGCTCATCACGGGCGCGATGATCACATCTGCGGTAGTGAAAATAAATTATTGGGAAGTAGCTCCAGGTTCAGCAGAGCAAGTTGCATCACGATTTACTTTTGACAAGCAAGCATTGAGTCAGGTCACGCGATATAAAACTTCTGCGCCAATTTTGTTTGTTACTGCCTACGGATCAAAGCTGACTGCGCTTGACGCACTAATCGGAGTTCTCGATCCCGACGTCGATGTATTGAATCGTGAAGAAAAGTTTGGAAAGTCAACACCTAGCGAACAGCGACGACTTGGGTTTCAAGCAATGGCCACGACGAAACAAATCGCCGAGTATGTCGCACTCAGACGACTCGGTTATGACGTTTCTATTTCTTATGGTGCTCTAATTATCGAGAGACTCGTCTGTGAAGACACACCGAGACCATTGAGCGCCTGTTTACAACTCGACCCCGGTGACACGGTCACTGCTTTTGACGGCATTGAGATCCCGACGCTTTCTGACTTGATGCCGATCATCGCCGACTACTCACCTGGTGACGTTGTTGAAGTGACCATCACTCCGCACAAATCAGAGAATTCAGTCAAAAAGAAAATTGAATTGATGGTCAGCCCTGACGACCCAAATCGAACGATCATGGGTGTGTGGCCTGCCGACACTCGAAAGGTTGATTTGCCATTTGAAGTGGGGATCAACACCGATTTAATTGGCGGACCTTCGGCCGGTTTATCTTTCACTCTCGCGCTCCTGGATGAATTGACGCCGGGCGAACTCACAGGCGGACTCAAAGTTGCGGCTACAGGCACAATTGACGGCGACGAGTCGATTGGCGCGATTGGTGCTTTGCGACAAAAAACTGTTGCAGTTAAAGCGACTGGCGCAACAATTTTTCTTGTACCTAGTTCGCAGACCGCAGAAGAGTTGAGTGCTGCTCGACGCGTCGCTGGTTCAAAACTTCGCATCATTCCAGTTGCGAATCTCGAAGAGGCACTCAGCGTCTTGAAAGAGTTGGGCGGTAGTGCCATCTCTAATGACGCAATTGAACTATAAATAGCGTTTAATCTTGTCGCATGGCGATAAGTTTCTCCCGACCCGACCCTTCATCGCCCGCAGCCGTAGGTTCTGCCCAATTTAATGTCTCGCGCAAGGGCTATGACCAAGGCGAAGTACGCGACTTCTTGCGAATGGTCTCAGCAGAATTAGCCCGTCTGCAAGAGCGAGAGAAGTTTTTGGAAAGTGAGATGCGAGCAATGCAGACTCGCGGACTTTCAGACCCTGGTGTTCTAGATGAAGCGACGGTGACAGCATTATTAGGAGAAGAAACCGCTCGAGTTTTAACTGTTGCACGTGAAGCGGCTCAGCAGATGCGAGACCGCGCAGCAGAAACCGCTGAGCGAATTGTTCGAGAGGCTTCTGCAGAAGTTGCAAGGTTGCGCGAGCAAGCAGAGATCGAATCTTCTCGCCGACGAAGTGATGCAGCGACCGACAGTGAATCAGAAATCGATCTTGCAAAACAGCAAGGTCGCGAAATGGTTAACGAAGCACGTGCTTATCGTGAAAAACTTTTGAACGAACTTGCGGTGCGTCGTGAACTCGCACGCCAGCAGATCGAAGAATTAATTCGCAGCCGTGATCGACTTAAAGCAGCATTTGAACGTGCAAGTTTGGCAGCCAGCGGGGTAGTCGGAGATTTGACCGATTTTGATGAGGCCGCTGAAGAATTTCAGCAGGCAGTGCCAGTTGTAATTGAAACAAAACCAATCAGCGTGATTGAGCCGCGCAACGACTCGCCAACAAATGTCTTGCCGTTTGATCGTGAAAAGTTTGAAGACGATGCAACTGAACCAGTTTCAGAACTAGTTACTGAAATTGTTATCGAGCCAGTCACAGAAATAGTTTCAGAACCAGAAAAATTAGAACCAGTAGTAGAAGCAGAAAACATCGTGCCTGTGATTCAAGAATCAGCACCAACGATCGCAGACGAGCAACCTGCAGAATCCGACGACGGGCATCGTGCCAAAATTGTTCAGATGTTTGGTCGAACATCGCGGCGTCTGCATCCTTCAACTGAAACACCAGAAGTAGATCAGACTGCGCCAGCTGTGCCTGAAGCCAAGACGCCTGAAACCAAGACGCCAGCATTGATTCAGAAAATCGAGCCAAAGAAGTCGAGCGTTGATGACTTGTTCGCAAAACTTCGTCAAGCAGGTGCTGAGAATGTTGCTAGTTCAGTAAAGACCGTCAAAGATTCGTCAGATAGTTCATTACATAAAGCGACTAAGACATCGAAAAAAGCGGTTGAACCGCCAAAGCCAATTGAGCCCGACCTCAAAATGTTTGAACGACGCGACATTGCCTTGATTGCAGTTGATGAGTCACTCGTCAAAAAACTTAAGCGAGTATTGGCTGACGAAGAGAATGCAATGCTCAACTACTTACAGTCAAAGAAAGCACAGGTAGCACTTGAAAAAGTACTGCCAAGCTTTGAGAATCAATTGCAAACATTCGTAGAAGCAACTAGCAAAGAGTTGATTGAAGCTGCAATGTCTGGAGCGCAGTCGCTTTCAAAGAGTTTGAAATCAGACTTGCGAAAGAAAATCAGCAACGCCACGGTGATGCAAGTTCTGTCAAAAAAACTCGCCGACGACATTGTCTATCCGTTGCGTGAACGAATTCAAAAGTGTGTTGAGAGCAGTGACGGTAGTGCAAGCGAAATGTCGAGCTTGATTCGCAGTGCTTATCGCGAATGGAAGATGAAACAGGTAGACAAAATTGTTGGTGACATCTCACGACTTGCGTATAGTCGTGGCGCTTATCTCGTTCTTGAGACAGGAGTGAAAGTTTGTTGGATGGTTGACCCGAATGGACCTCCGTGTGCCGATGCTGAAGACAATTCGCTTGCCGGTGAAGTTAATTGCGGCGAAAAATTTCCAACAGGTGACGAACATCCCGTAATACACGCCGGATGTAAGTGTCTTGTAGTTCCATCACGGGGCTAGTCTTTCAATCGTGCGGAACCCCTCCGACTTACCGCGTAGTCCACGCAACCCGAGAACACCTGGTGGTGGCTTTCGCCTCGGAAACTTTAGAAAAGCTCGCAGCATCTGGTCGGTGGTTTTGGCGGTATTCGTTGTTGGCGGTATTTCAACGCGCAGTCTTGCCAATTTTTACGTAAATATTCTTTGGCATGACGTCGTCGGCAGAACGGACGTCTTATGGGGCGTCTTAACCACGCAATTAAGTCTCGCAGCAGTCTTTGTTGCGATATTCTCGCTCGCGATTTTGCTCAATTTGTGGTTGGCGGATCGCTTGGCACCCGATGATGTGCCGATTTCACTTGAACAACGCGCATTGGCCGGCTATCGACAACTTGTTGCCAAACGCCAGTGGCTAGTTCGAGTTGTAATTTCTTTCGTACTCGGACTTCTGGTTGGGTTGCCTGCATCATCGCAATGGCAAGACTGGCTGCTGTTCAAGAACTCCCAATTGTTTGGCATCAAAGATCCACTATTTGATCGCGATGTGAGCTTCTATGTATTTAAATTGCCGTTTATTCAGTTTTTGATCGGCTGGTCTCTTGCCGCATTGATTTTGATCGCCCTCGTAACGGCGATTGCGCACTACTTGAATGGTGCGATTCAATTGCAAACCCAAGGTCGACATGTGACTCCACAAGCAAAAGCACACCTGTCGGTTTTGTTTGCGGCAATTGCTCTTTCTCGTGCGGTCAGTTACTGGTTCGGACGTTTTGAATTGACCCAATCAACACGTGGCGTCGTGCAAGGCGCCACTTACACCGATGTGAACGCGCAGTTGCCTGCAACGAGCTTGATGATTCTTGTTTCGCTTGCGGTCGCCGTCCTCTTTTTGTGGAATGTTTGGCAGAAGGGCTGGCGTTTGCCGGTTCTCGCAACGATGTTGTGGGTGGTTGTCGCACTTGTTGCTGGTCAGATTTATCCGGCCGTTATTCAGCGTTTTTCTGTTCAGCCAAACGTCAGCACCAAAGAGTTGCCATATATTGAGCGCAATCTTTTGGCAACAAAGAATGCGATGGGTTTAGATTCTGTAAAAAGTGTCGAAGTTGACTATCAACCGATTACTTCTGCAGATGTTTCAAATGATCCTGAACCGCTGAAAGATGTACGCCAACTTGACCCAATTCAAATGCGAGATCGTTTTGTTCTTGACGAGGGTCAAACTTCGTTCTATGCGATCCGCGATCTCGACGTTGACCGTTACAAAATCAATGGACGAGAACAGCAAGTTTTAGTTGCTGCACGCGAACTCAATACAGCCGGTATTCCAAACCGAACCTGGGTGTCGCGACACCTTCTATATACACACGGTTGCGGTCTTGTCGTGGCGCCCGCCAGCAAAGTAACGATTGATGGTCGACCGATCTACACAGACTTGGGAATTACCCAGCCAGAACTTTATTTTGGCGAAGGACTTGACTCGTACGCATTGGTAAAGACCGGCGAAGCCGAACAAGCATGTGCTGACGCCAAGGCAAATAAATATTCGGCAAAAGGCGGCGTTGAACTTTCGTCTTTGATGCGACGAGTTGCATTTGCAGTTCACTTTGGCGAGTACAACTTGTTTGGTTCAGGACTCGTTGAAGGCGAATCTCAGATCATGTTTATTCGCAATATCAAAGAACGCGTGGCCAAAGTTGCACCGTTTTTGCGACTTGATGCTGATCCATATCCAGTAGTTGTTGACGGCAAAGTCGAATGGCTAGTTGACGCGTTTACAACTACGAACCGCTATCCATATGCTCAGCAGGCGAACATCGATCAGCTCACTTTTGGCAGTGGATTGAATACCGATTTCAATTATGTTCGCAATAGCGTCAAAATCGCAGTCAATGCATACGACGGGACAATGAAATTTTATGTGGTCGATGAAACTGACCCAATTATTAAAACTTGGCAGTCGGTGTTTCCGAAGTTGTTCACGCCGGTTTCGCTTGCACCAAAAGGACTTGTTGCTCACTTTAGATATCCCGAAGATTTGTTCAGAGTGCAGACCAACACATATGGTCGCTATCAGTTTGAAGATGCAACATTATTTTTCAATCGAAATGCTGCATGGAGCGTTGCTCAAGCACCAGCCATAGAGCCTGAAGGTTTGACAGGTGTAGTCGCCGGAGATTTCACGAGCGATTTAAATGCGGCCAACACTGGCGAAGTAAAAGACGCAAGCGTCGCGCGGTTCGAGCCGTACTACACGATGTTCCACGCCCCACGAACAACTTCTAGTTCGGGCGTGTTCTCGATGCTTCGACCCTTTGTTCCTTTCTCGGCTGATAATGCCCGAAAAGAACTTCGAGCTTTTATGGTGGTCTCAAGCGACCCTGAAACGTACGGTCAGTTAACTGTCTACAAAGTTGTTGATCCATTGCCGGAAGGTCCAGCGACAGTCGCGGCTGAAATTGGTAGTGATCCTGTTGTTTCACAGCAGATTACATTGCTTGATCAACGCGGTTCACGAGTCATTTACGGCGACCTTCAGATAATCAATGTCGGTAAAGGCCTTGTCTATGTTCGCCCTCTGTTTGTGCGGCCAGATGATCCAAGTGCAAAACAAATTTTCGTACGAAAGTTCCTTGCTTCGTACAACAATAAAGTTGTAATGGCTGATGACTTAACTTCAGCGATTCAAAAGTTGTTCCCTGGTTTTGATAAAAATCTTGGTGATCGTGTAGATGACGGTTCGGTAGAAGCGACGCCAGATGCGTTAACCGACTCTGGCTCAAGTTCGCCTTCAACAACATTGCCTTCAAGCGGTGGAGTAACAACTGTTCTAGATACTCCAGCAGCCCTTTTGGCTCGCGCCGAAGAACTGTTTGCCCAAGCCGATGCAGCACTCGGTAGCTCACCACCAGATTTCGCCCTCTATCAAAAGCGTCTCGCCGAGGCCCGCGAGTTGGTGAGCCGCGCTATTGCCTTGGTTGGCAATTAACTTTTAGATTATTTTGTGCGTCGAATTTGTTCGACGATTTCAGCAAGATCTTGTCTGAATGCAATTTCATATCGAGCCTGTTCATTAGCAATACGAGTTTGATTCACGCGCAGCTGCTCTAGCGCTTCTCGAGAAGCCGATTCATCGGCAGTTTTCACAAGTGTTTCAATTTCGGTTCCAAGTTCATGCATTTGATGCGAGAGCTCGGTTGTCATCGTCTTTAATCGTTCGTCAATAATTGCGATTTTTTGATCAAGCCCGTTTGTCGCCGCGGTAACGAGCGAGAGCGCATTTGTTCTTTTTGTCAGTTCGCTTCGTAGTTCAGCCAACTCAGTTTTGAGTGTCTCAAGGTCTGACTGTGTCGCCTTTGGAGTTCGTTTGAAGAGTGACATCGCAACTGCGATTATGTCATGTCGCTGGTAGCCTGAGTGTCACGACGCGGGGTGGAGCAGTCCGGTAGCTCGTTGGGCTCATAACCCAAAGGTCGTAGGTTCAAATCCTACCCCCGCCACCATTTCTCTGTAAATTGCTAATCATCACTTTCGCATATCGAGGTATCAATGAACAGGCTTGAAAAAGTGCGAGCAATTCGCACAGCATTGCGAAGTGGCTCTGCATCAATTGGCAGTTGGATGCAAATTCCTGACTCAAATATTGCCGAAATTATGGGACGTGCGGGTTACCAGTGGGTAGCTATAGATATGGAACACGGTCCAGTTGCCGTGAGTCAACTTCCAGATATTTTTCGAGCCCTCGAACTTGGTGGAACATTGCCCCTTGCGCGAGTCGCTAGTCCGTTGCCGATCAATTGTCGTCAAGCATTAGATCAAGGTGCAGCGGGAGTAGTTATCCCGATGATTTCTTCGGCGCCCCAACTACAGGCAATCATCACTGAGTGTCATTGGCCGCCGCGTGGGAGACGCGGAGTCGGTTTTCAAAGAGCAAATGTATTCGGTAAATTTTTTGACGCATACGTTCAAGAAGCTCAAGAGTCGCTGGTCGTTGCTCAAATTGAACATATTGAAGCCGTGAACAATCTTGAAGCAATTGTCAAAGTTGAAGGTTTAGACGCGATCATGATCGGCCCATACGATTTGTCGGCATCGTTGGGTATCACTGGTGAGTTTGAAAATAAAAAGTATAAAGACGTACTTACGAAAATTCTTGAAGTCTGTGCAAAACACAAGATGCCATGTGGCATCCATGTAGTGCAACCCGATACAAAAATGCTTGAGCAGAGAATCAAAGAGGGCTACACCTTCATTGCTTACGGCGTAGACACTGTGTTTTTGAATAATGGTGCGTCAGCGCCCAAATGATCGACAATTTAAACTAGTCAGATGGTGGCAAAAGTTCTAAAAGTAGGCATTGCCGGCTACGGAGTTGTAGGCAAGCGTCGTGGTGATTGCGTTGAAAGACACCCAAATCTCAAATTAGTTGCGGTTTGTGATCGCGTGTTCACGTCTGATGGTGTCCTGCCAAATGGCGTCTCACATTTTCGCACTTACCAACAACTTCTCGAACAAGATCTTGATGTTTTGATTGTTTGCGTAACTAACGACATTGCTGCCGAAGTGACTCAAGCAGGCTTAAATCTCGGACTTCATGTGTT
>OFRI01000373.1_pt1 | contig 12139 bp, 13 predicted proteins | sample 1543031 | NCBI WGS metagenome assembly OFRI01 (sample SAMN07774226, study PRJEB24372) | wastewater metagenome
CGCATAGGTCAGCCGTTCGACAAGGTTCCAGCGCACATGGCCCTTCACCTGCCGGCGCGGCGCCGGCCAGCAGACATGATCGGCGGCATGGGTGAGGCGGCCCTGTTTCAGCACGCGATGGATCAGTTCGTGGTCGTACAGCACGAGCGGCCAGTCATCGCTCTTGGGGCCACCGCAGGCGACCAGCGGCGCGATGCGGAAGGCCTGGCCGAAGGTGCCGGTGTGGCCCTGGCCGCTGAGGATGCTGGCGGTGAGCGCCATGCGCTGCCGGACGATGCGGTTCTTGAAGCTGTCAAAGGGGCCATAGATGTCAAAGGCCTGCACGCCGACGATGCGGGGATCGGCGCCCAGCAGTGCATCGGCGCGGCTGATGTAATGCGGCGGATAGAAGGTATCGGCATCCCAGAAGGCGATGTTTTCGGCGCCGAGTTCCTGCGCGTGCATTCACCCTCGGCAGAGGTCCAGGGTCACGGCAAGCCGGTGCTGCAAACCGGCAAGCTCAACGTTGCCTTGAATAAGATCGAACCGGCCGGCAGCTATGCACTGAAACTGTGCTTCGACGACGGCCATGACAGCGGCCTGTTCACCTGGGACTACCTTGACCAACTCGGTCAACGCCAGGCGCAATTGTGGGACGACTACCTGGCAGCCCTCAGCGCCGCCCGACAATCGCGCGACCCGAACGAGTCGGCGATCAAATTGCTGCTCTAAGAACTCGTCTAGCACGCGGCTTGTGGCGCAATGCCAGAAGCCGTGCACAGAGTTAGGGCGACCTTTCTAATCTGTCTCGGCATACTGCTCGCGCGCACGGCGACTTAATGCCGAACTTGCACAAAATCACAAACTCGGGTAACCAAGGAGCTGGCAGATTTCCTGCATTCAGGCCGACTGAATGCCAGAAGATGCACGGAGTTCGCTCCGCCTACGGTAACCCGATCAGTATTCGTTTCTGCCCACTGGGGCGAGCGCAAATCACCGTCGCTCGATGAATACTGCAAAGGACAATGGAGTGTTGTAGATGACTAATAAAGATAATGAAGACCTGAAGCGCCAAGCGATGGACAACACGCTGGGCCTCAACCCGGTGATCGGCATTCGCGGCAAAGACATTCTGTCGGCAGCGCGCACGGTAATGATTCAGGCCATCAAACAACCCTTCCTCAGCGCCAAGCACGTCGCCCACTTCAGCCTGGAGCTGAAGAACGTAGTACTCGGCCAGTCGCCCATGGAGCCAGATGCCGGTGATCGTCGCTTTGCCGACCCGACCTGGAGCCAGAACCCGTTGTACAAACGCTACATGCAGACCTACCTGGCCTGGAGCAAGGAGCTGCATGAGTGGATCGACGACAGCAAGCTGTCGGCCGAAGACATCAGCCGCGGCCACTTCGTCATCAAGCTGGTGACCGACGCCATGGCGCCGACCAACAGCATGGCCAACCCGGCAGCCGTCAAACGCTTCTTCGAAACCGGCGGCAAGAGCCTGCTGGACGGCCTCTCGCACCTGGCCAAAGACATGGTCAACAACGGCGGCATGCCGAGCCAGGTCAACATGTCGGTGTTCGAGGTCGGCAAGAGCCTGGCCACCACCGAAGGCGCCGTGGTGTTTCGCAACGACGTGCTGGAACTGATCCAGTACAAGCCGGTGACCGAGCAAGTGCACGAGCGCCCGCTGCTGGTGGTGCCCCCGCAAATCAACAAGTTCTACGTATTCGATCTGTCGCCGGAAAAAAGCGTCGCCAAGTTCTGCGTGCGCAATAACCTGCAGACCTTCGTGATCAGCTGGCGCAACCCGACCAAGGCCCAGCGCGAGTGGGGCCTGTCGACCTACATCGAGGCACTGAAAGAAGCCATCGACGTGGTCTGCGCCATCACCGGCAGCAGCGACATCAACATGCTCGGCGCCTGCTCCGGCGGCATGACCACCGCGTCGCTGCTGGGCCACTATGCCGCCCTGGGTGAAACCAAGGTGCATGCCCTGACCCTGCTGGTCAGCGTGCTGGACAACCGCCTGGAAACCGAAGTCGCGCTGTTTGCCGACGAGAAGAGCCTGGAGGCCGCCAAGCGCCGCTCCTATCAGGCTGGCGTGCTGGAAGGTGCCGACCTGGCCAAGGTGTTCGCCTGGATGCGCCCCAACGACCTGATCTGGAACTACTGGGTGAACAACTACCTGCTCGGCAACGAGCCGCCGGTGTTCGACATCCTGCACTGGAACAACGACACCACGCGCCTGCCGGCAGCCTTGCATGGCGAGTTTATCGACATGTTCAAGAACAACCCGCTGACCCGCGCTGGCGCCCTGGAGGTCTGCGGTACGCCGGTAGACCTCAAGCAAGTCACCTGCGACCTGTTCTGCGTGGCGGGCACCACTGACCACATCACGCCGTGGGAAGCCTGCTACAAGTCGGCCCACCTGTTTGGTGGCAAGTGCGAGTTCGTGCTGTCCAACAGCGGCCACATCCAGAGCATTCTCAACCCGCCGGGCAACCCCAAAGGCCGCTACATGACCAACAGCGACCTGCCGGTAGACCCGAAAGCCTGGTTGGCCAGCTGCACCAAGCATGCCGACTCCTGGTGGCTGCATTGGCAACTGTGGCAAACCGAGCGCGCCGGCAAATTGAAGAAAACCCCCAGCGCATTGGGCAACAAGGCGTTCCCGGCCCGCGAAGCTGCGCCTGGCACCTACGTGCACGAGCGTTAATCGCACACCTGCAACAACCGACGCCCGCCACGACAGGCGTCAACAGCCCTGGCAGTGAGCGCCAGGGATGCAGCAGTAACGCGAACCGCAGCACCGCTGCCTCGCGTCACGCTGGGAAGACTCGGGATGGTTACTCCCAGCAGTACAACCTATAGGGCTGCGCATATGCCGTTACCATTTGTTTTTCGCACCATCGACCTGGACGGCAACACCATCCGTACTGCCGTACGCCCAGGCAAACCGCACCTGACCCCACTGCTGGTGTTCAACGGCATTGGCGCCAACCTGGAGCTGGTGTTCCCGTTCGTTAACGCCCTGGACCCGGACTTGGAAGTCATCGCCTTCGACGTCCCTGGTGTGGGTGGCTCATCCACGCCCAGTTCGCCCTACCGCTTCCCGGGCCTGGCCAAGCTGGCCGCGCGCATGCTCGACTACCTCGACTACGGCCAGGTCAGCGTGATTGGCGTGTCCTGGGGCGGCGCACTGGCGCAACAGTTCGCCCATGACTACCCCGAGCGCTGCAAAAAGCTGATTCTCGCCGCCACCGCGGCCGGCGCAGTCATGGTCCCTGGCAAACCCAAAGTGCTCTGGCGCATGGCCAGTCCACGCCGCTATATCCAGCCCTCCTATGGCGCCCATATCGCCCCTGACATCTATGGCGGTGCCTTTCGCCGCGACAAAAACCTGGCCCTGTCGTTCGCCAGCAAGGTGCGCTCCTCGGGCAAACTGGGTTACTACTGGCAACTGTTCGCCGGCCTCGGCTGGACCAGCATTCACTGGCTGCACAAGATCAAGCAGCCGACCCTGGTGCTGGCGGGCGACGACGACCCACTGATCCCGCTGGTGAACATGCGCATGCTGGCCTGGCGGATTCCCAACTCGCAACTGCACGTCCTCGATGACGGCCACCTGTTCCTGATTACCCGCGCGGAAACCGTGGCGCCGATCATCATGAAGTTCCTTCAGGAAGAGCGTCAGCGCGCCGTGATGCACCCGCAGCCAACAACCGTACGCAGTCATTGAGCGCCCGATCAAAGCGCAGCCGAGAAACACTTGACCCATTCAGGGGCGAGGTGTAACACAGGCAGTCCTGTGTGCGCCTCGGGATCAGTGGGCACACACGTTGGTACAAGCCTTGCTGTTTGGCTTGGGACGGTTTGACGACGGAGTGTTGCCCCCATGCAAGAAAAAGCAGCAACAGATTCCCCACCTGCCCCGCAGACTTACCTCAACGTGCACAACGCCATGCTTGGCCTGCACGGCAAAGACCTTTATTCGACCCTGCGCACCCTCGCCTTCCAAGGCCTGCGCCAGCCCCTGCACAGTGCTCGCCACGCCCTGGCGCTGGGTGGTCAACTGAGTCGTGTACTGCTGGGCGACACCCTCTATCGACTCGATCCTAACGACGTGCGCTTCAGTGATCCGACCTGGCGCCTGAACCCGTTCTACCGCCGTAGCCTGCAGGCCTACCTGGCCTGGCAACACCAGCTGCAGCAGTGGGTCGAGCAGAGCAATCTGCCGGAAGATGACCGCGCGCGGGCACGCTTTATTCTGGCCATGCTCACCGACGCCATCGCGCCCTCCAACAGCCCGCTTAATCCGCTGGCGCTCAAGGAGCTGTTCAATACCGGCGGCAACAGCCTGGTTAAAGGACTGCGCCAGTTGCTCGACGACGTCGTCAACAACGGCGGCATGCCCCGTCAGGTCAACAAGCTGGCCTTCGAAGTGGGCCGCAACCTGGCCACGACAGCCGGCGCCGTGGTTTATCGCAACGAACTGCTGGAGCTGATCCAGTACAAGTCGATGAGCGAAAAGCAGTACGAGCGACCGCTGCTGATCGTGCCGCCGCAGATCAACAAGTACTACATCTTCGATCTCAGTGCGGACAAAAGCTTCGTTCAGTACGCCCTGAAAAATGACCTGCAAGTGTTTGTCATCAGTTGGCGCAACCCTGATGCACGCCACCGCGAGTGGGGCTTGTCGACCTATGTCGAGGCCCTGGAACAGGCCATGGATGTGTGCCGGGAAATCACCGGCAGTCGCTCGGTCAACCTGCTCGGCGCCTGCGCCGGCGGCCTCACCAACGCCGCCCTGCAAGGCCACCTGCAAGCCAAGCGGCAATTGCGCAAAGTCAGCAGCGCCACCTACCTGGTCAGCCTGCTGGACAGCCAGGTCGACAGTACACCGATGCTGTTTGCCGACGAAAAAACCCTGGAGGCCGCCAAGCGCCGCTCTTACCAGCAGGGCGTGCTCGACGGCCGCGACATGGCCAAGGTGTTCGCCTGGATGCGCCCCAACGATCTGGTGTGGAACTACTGGATCAACAATTACCTGCTCGGCAAACAGCCGCCGGCGTTCGACATTCTCTACTGGAACAACGACAACACCCGCCTGCCGGCAGCACTGCACGGCGACATCCTCGACTTCTTCAAACTTAACCCGCTCAAGCATGCCGGCGGTCTGGAAATTTGCGGCACACCGGTAAACCTGCAGAAGGTCACGGTCGACAGTTTCAATGTGGCCGGCGTTAACGATCACATCACGCCCTGGGCTGCGGTGTATCGCTCGACCCAACTGCTCGGTGGTCACAAGCGCTTCCTGCTATCCAACAGCGGGCATATCCAGAGCATTCTCAACCCGCCCAGCAACCCCAAGGCCAACTATTACGAAGGCAGCCACCTGAATGGCAACGCCAATGAATGGCACGCCGACGCCAATAATTTGCACGGCAGCTGGTGGCCGACCTGGCTGGAATGGGTGCAGAAGCGCTCCGGTGAACAACGCCCAACGCTCAGCACCCTGGGCAATCAGCACTACCCGCCACAGGAGAAAGCGCCCGGCACCTACGTGCACATGCGCTGAGCGCAACCTTACTCGCAGACCTAAATAAGAAGACTGGATGAAAACCCGCGACCGTATCCTTGAGTGTGCCCTGGCGCTGTTCAACCAGGAGGGCGAACCCAATGTCTCCACCCTGGAGATCGCCAATGAACTGGGTATCAGCCCAGGCAACCTGTACTACCACTTCCACGGCAAGGAGCCGCTGGTGCTGGAGCTGTTCGAACGCTTCCAGGCTGAAATGGCACCACTGCTGAACCCGCCCGCCGAGGCGCAACTGGAGGCGGAAGATTACTGGCTGTTCCTGCACCTGATCGTCGAACGCCTGGCGCTGTTCCGCTTCCTGTTTCAGGACCTGTCCAACCTGGCCGGGCGCCTGCCGAAACTGGCCCGTGGCATCCGCGCCTGGCTCAACACCCTGAAGCGCACCCTCGCCTCCCTGCTGGCCAGCCTCAAGGCGCAAGGCCTGCTGATCAGCGACACCCAGGCCCTTGGTCAGTTGGTTGAGCAGATCACTCTGACCCTACTGTTTTCCCTCGACTATCAACGCATCATCGGCAACAGCGGCGAGATCCACCTGGTGGTCTATCAGGTCATGATGCTGGTAGCCCCGCACCTGACGCCCGTTCCACGGCACACCGCCGAACAACTGGCCCAGCGCTACCTGCAGGCCTAAACGAAAAAGCCCGGCACTAGGCCGGGCTTTTTCATTCCTGAAGAACTCAGGATGGTGTAATAGGACTCGCCGGGGCAGCAGGCGCTGCGACCGGAGCAGCGGCGGCAACCGGAGCTGCTGGCTTGGCGACTGGCGCATTTTTCACCGCAGGCTTTTTCACCGCAGCCGGCTTGGCCGCAGCGGGTTTAGCTGCTGCTGGTTTAGCCGCTGCAGGTTTGGCTGCAGGCTTAGCAGCAACCGGCTTGGCTGCAGCTTTGACCGCAGGTTTAGCCGCTGGCTTTTTCACTGCTGGCTTGGCGGCAGCTTTCAGCGCTGGCTTAACCGACGAAGCGGAAATACCAGTAAGTTTCTCGATCTGCTTGGTCAGGCTTTCAACCTTGCTGTGCAGGTCTTTGACTTCATTGCGGCTCGGTACACCAAGGCGCGAGATGGCGCTGTTCAGGCGCTTGTCGAACGCGTCTTCCAACTCGCTCCACTTGCCCATGGCCTTGTCTTTGACTTCTTCAACACGGGACTTGGCCGAGTCAACGGTGTGCTTGACCACGCCGACTTGCTTGTCCACTTCAGCCTTGGCTTGCTTCTCGGCTTTTTCGCCGTCCTTGACCAGGCCATCAAACAGCTTCTCGCCGTCTTTGCTGACCTTGGAGTAAGCACCCAGACCGGCCAACCAGATTTGACGCGAGTATTTTTCTACTTCGCTAATCCAGGTGCTGGTTTCTTTTTCGACTTTTTTCTTGCCTGCCATGATCTGTTCTCCTTATTGAGCTTTGGCTGCGCGTTCAAGCATTGCATTGAGCACATCGAGCTTAGCAGAGAGTGCATCAACGTCTTGCTTGGAAGGAATGCCCAGACGATTGAGACCGCTGGCAACGCGACGATCAAAGGCTTTTTCGACTTTTTCGAACTGGCCTTCAACCTTGCCCTTCACTTCGGCAACACGATCTTTCACGTTGTCTTTAACGCTGTCGATCTGGCTGTTCGCAGCTTCAACCTGCTCATCAACCAGTTGCTTGCCTTGCTTCTCGACGCTCTCGCCAGCCTTGACCAGGTCCTTCAGGTAACCCGCGCCTTCCTTGCCAGCTTTGGCGTATGCGCCCAGGCCAGCCAGGTAGATCTTGCGCGCATAGCCTTTAACATCGGCCAGCACGGTAGTTTCGTTTTTGCTTACGGCTTTCTTGACTGCGACTTTAGCCACGATACACCTCACACAGAGTGATAAATGGGTCGCCCTTTCTCAGGGCTTGTGTGCAAGGTATCGAGGAAAATTAGAAACCACATACTAAGAAGCCATTTGATTGCACCGCGCCGTTAGCCGCACATGGCCAAGGCCGCGAAAGCGGGTCAAGGCCCGGCATGCATTCAGGCCTGCAGCGACTCGTCGAGGGTCTTCTCGATTTCGCGCTTGATGCTGCCGCCCAATGCCGACAACAACAGGCCCAGGTTCAGTTCAACCTGCACCCGGTCTGCTGTTACGGCAATCCGCCCATCGGCGCCACTGCGCTTAAATTCCAGGCTGTCACCCACCCAGCGATAACGCACCTCGTATTCACGGGCCAGGCGCTCGGCGAGCAATTCGGCTTTCGCCCGCGCGGCCGGCAGGCCAAGGGAATGGGGGCGTTCGACTTTGATCCGGGCCATCGGCTAACTCCTGACTGCGACCTTAGGTCGCGCGACTATAACAGGCCGTAGCCAGCCATCGGGCAAATGCGCAGGCGTGGCGCCGCGACAAAGGCCGCCGCCGGGATTAGAATGGCCGGCACTTTCTTGTGGTGACAGTGAAATGAACGACCCACGCAACGCCAACGACGCGGAACCGACCACCCACTTCGGCTTTCAGAACGTACCGGAAAGCCAGAAGGCCGATAAGGTCGCCGAGGTGTTCCATTCGGTAGCCGCCAAATACGACCTGATGAACGACCTGCTTTCCGGCGGCATGCACCGCCTGTGGAAGCGCTTCACCATCGAATTGTCCGGCGTGCGCAGCGGCAACCGCGTGCTCGACATCGCTGGCGGCACCGGCGACCTGACCCGCAAGTTCTCCAGTCTGGTGGGCCCCACCGGCGAAGTAGTTCTGGCCGACATCAACGACTCGATGCTCAAGGTCGGCCGCGACCGCCTGCTCGACAAGGGCGTGGCCGGCAACGTGGTCTTCGTTCAGGCCGACGCCGAGAAGCTGCCGTTCCCGGACAACCACTTCGACGTGGTCACCATCGCCTTCGGTTTGCGCAACGTCACCCATAAAGAAGACGCCCTGCGCTCCATGCTGCGGGTGCTCAAGCCCGGTGGCCGCCTGCTGGTGCTGGAGTTCTCCAAGCCATCCAGCCAGATGCTGTCCAAGTTTTACGACACTTACTCGTTCAACTTCATGCCGCTGATGGGCAAGCTGATCACCAACGACGCCGAAAGCTACCGCTACCTGGCCGAGTCGATCCGCATGCACCCGGATCAGGAAACCCTCAAAGCGATGATGAGCGAGGCCGGCTTCGAGCGCACCAGCTACCACAACATGACCGGCGGCATCGTCGCCCTGCACCGTGGCATCAAGCCCTGATGCTGCTGACCGGGCTGCTGGCAGGCGTCGAGCTGGGCCTCAATCGCGTCCTGCAAATGGACAGCACCGCGCTGCCGCGCCTGGCGCGACTGAGTGGCAAGGTGATTGCCGTCGACGGCCAGAGCCCGCTGCTGCAACTGTTCATCCTGCCCAGCGGCAGTGGCCTGCAACTGGCGGCTAACTGGCAAGCGCCGGCTGATTGTCAGCTGTGTGCCAGCGCCAGCAGCTTGCTGCAACTGGCCGTGGCCAAGGACAAAACCGCCATCCTGCATCGCCCCGAAGTCAGCCTCAGCGGCGACAGCGCGGTGTTGATGGAGCTGGCAGCAATCCTCCAGGACCTGGAACTGGACTGGGAATATGAGCTGTCACGCTGGCTCGGCCCAGTCGCCAGCCCGATGCTGGCCGGTCACTTGCGCAGCCGCGCACGCTGGACCAGCACCAGCCTCGACAGCCTGCGACTAAACCTGGCCGATTACCTCAGCGAAGAATCCCGCAGCCTGGTGGGCCAGCGTGAAGCCGATGCGCGCTTTGCCGAACTGGACCAGCTGAAGCTCGCCCTTGAGCGCCTCGACGCCCGCGTCGCCCGCCTCCACCTCAAATCCGACGATCCCGCATGAAGCTGCTCGCTGTCCGCCGTCTGTTCCGCATCCTGCGCGTGGTGATCCGCTACCGCCTCGACGACCTGTTGTTCGCCCTGCCGCTACCGTTCTGGCTGCGCGCCCTCGGCACGGTCCTGCCGTGGCGCTGGTTGCCACGTCCGGCGCAGCATGAGTCGCGCGGCGCCTGCCTGCGCTTGGCCCTGGAAGACCTCGGACCGATCTTTATTAAGTTCGGCCAGCTGCTCTCCACCCGCCGCGACCTGCTGCCAATGGACATCGCCGACGAGCTGGCCAAGCTGCAGGATCAGGTGCCACCGTTCGACGCCAAGCTCTCGGTGGCGCGCATCGAAGAACAGCTCGGGGCTCCAGTGGCCGAAGTGTTCGCCCGCTTCGACGAGCAACCCATGGCCTCGGCGTCGATCGCCCAGGTGCATGCGGCGCAGCTGAAAAGCGGCGAAGAAGTGGTGGTGAAAGTCATCCGCCCAGGCCTGAAGCCAATCATCCGCCAAGACTTGGCATGGCTGTTTCTGCTCGCCCGCCTGGCCGAGAAACTGTCCGCCGAAGCCCGTCGCCTGAGACCGATGGAAGTAGTCAGCGACTACGAAAAAACCATCTACGACGAGCTCGACCTGCTGCGCGAGGCCGCTAACGCCAGCCAGCTGCGGCGTAACTTTGCTGGCTCCGAGCAGCTGTATGTGCCGCAGGTGTACTGGGACCTGTGCCGCCCCAAGGTGCTGGTCATGGAGCGCATTTACGGCGTTGCCGTCACCGACCTCGCGACCCTCGCCGACCAGCGCACCGACATGAAACTGCTGGCCGAACGCGGTGTGGAAATCTTCTTCACCCAGGTGTTCCGCGACAGTTTCTTCCATGCCGACATGCACCCCGGCAACATCTTCGTCAGCACCCGCACGCCGTGGAGCCCGCAGTACATCGCCATCGACTGCGGCATCGTCGGCAGCCTCACCCCCGAGGACCAGGACTACCTGGCGCGCAACTTGATCGCCTTCTTCAAGCGCGATTATCGCCGCGTAGCCCAGCTGCACATCGACTCCGGCTGGGTGCCTGCAGACACCAAGGTCAACGATTTCGAGGCGGCGATCCGCACCGTTTGCGAGCCAATCTTCGAGAAGCCGCTGAAGGACATCTCCTTCGGCCAACTGCTGCTGCGCCTGTTCCAGACCGCGCGGCGGTTTAACATGGAAATCCAGCCACAGCTTGTTCTGTTGCAGAAAACCCTGCTCAACATCGAAGGCCTGGGCCGTCAGCTGTACCCCGACCTCGACCTGTGGAACACCGCCCAGCCGTTCCTCGAACGCTGGATGCGCGAGCGCATCAGCCCGCGCAGCCTGCTGCGCAACCTGCAGCAACAAGCCGAGCAGGTACCGCACCTGTCGCAGATGGCCCGCGACACCCTGGAGCGCCTCAACCAACAAGGTCAACAGCCCGTCGTGACGCCGGTGGTGCAGCGCCATTGGCCGGCACAGCTGCTGGGCGCAGCCCTGATCGGCGGCGCCGTCAGCCAGGGTTTGCTGCTCAGCCTGCTGGCCTGGCCGAGCTGGCTGATGCTGGCCGGCGGTCTTTACCTGGTGCTGCGCCGATAGCCAGCCCGCCAGCGGACTGGCAGACTTGACCCTCTTTTATTCCTGGCCGCCGACGCGGCCCGTTATGGATCTGATATGAGCGACTGGCTGGATGCAATCAAATGGGACGCCGACGGCCTGATACCGGCCATCGCCCAGGACCATAAAACCCAGCGTGTGCTGATGATGGCGTGGATGAACCGCGAGTCATTACAGCTCACGGTCAATGAAGGCCGTGCCATCTATTGGTCACGCTCGCGCGGCAAACTGTGGCGCAAGGGCGAAGAGTCCGGCCACGTGCAAAAGCTGCATGAACTGCGCCTGGACTGCGATGCTGACGTGATCATCCTGATGGTCGAGCAACTCGGTGGCATCGCCTGCCACACCGGTCGGCAGAGCTGCTTTTATCGCGTCTACGACAATGCCAGCTGGAAAATCGTCGAGCCGGTGCTCAAAGACCCGGCCGCCATCTACGCCACAGGACACAGCCATGAGTGACACCCTCACCCGCCTCGCCGCTGTACTGGAAGCGCGCAAAGGCGCCGCGCCCGACAGCTCCTACGTGGCCAGCCTGTACCACAAGGGCCTGAACAAGATTCTGGAAAAGGTCGGCGAAGAGTCGGTGGAAACCATCCTCGCCGCCAAAGACGCCGCCAGCAGCGGTGACTGCAGTGACCTGATCTACGAAACGGCCGATCTGTGGTTTCACAGCCTGGTCATGCTCGCCGCCCTCGGCCAGCACCCGCAGGCCGTACTGGACGAATTGGACCGCCGCTTCGGCCTGTCCGGACACGACGAAAAAGCCGCGCGCTCCGACGCCAACTAACAACTACGAGGTATTGCTGTCATGGGTATTTTCGACTGGAAACACTGGGTAGTCATTCTGATCGTCGTGGTGCTGGTATTCGGCACCAAAAAGCTCAAGGGTTTGGGCAGCGACATCGGCGAATCGATCAAGGGCTTTCGCAAAGCCATGAACGATGAAGAAAAGCCGGCCGAAGCCAACACCCCACCCGCCGCTGCGCCCCTCAATCAGCCGACCACCATCGACGCCCAGGCGCAGAAAGTCGAAGAGCCGGCTCGCAAGGACTAACGCGCCATGTTCGGTATCAGCTTTGGTGAATTGCTCCTGGTCGCCCTGATCGCCCTGCTGGTGCTCGGCCCCGAGCGCCTGCCTGGCGCGGCGCGCACCGC
>OFRI01000378.1_pt1 | contig 12047 bp, 7 predicted proteins | sample 1543031 | NCBI WGS metagenome assembly OFRI01 (sample SAMN07774226, study PRJEB24372) | wastewater metagenome
GGCTCGACGCCCGCCTTGTCCAGCAGGGGCTGGGCCTCGGGCGTGTGGCCGATGGCCTTGAGGTGGCCGAAGGCGTCCTTGGCGAAATCGACCGCAGCGCCTTCTTTCAGCATCTGGGCGCAGCCGTCGTCGGACAGGACGATGGCGACGGCGTCGAACAGGACCGACGGGCTGCCGGCCAATTGCCCGTCTGCGGCCAGGGCCTTGCCGCCCTTCAGCTTGGCCCCGCCGATCTTGGGCGCGACGATGAAGACCGAGCCGCCGTCGCCTTCAACCGCCGCCTTCACGGCGTCGACGACCGCACCGTCCGAACCGTCGGCGACCAGGATGGCGACCTTTCGGCCCTTCAGGGTGTCGGGATATTTGCCGACGATGCGCAAGGCAGGCGAGGCGTCCAGATCGATGGGCGCCACACCGGGGTCGGACGCCTTGGGCAGGGGCAGGTTCAAGCCGTCTGCGACCCGCTGGGCCAGGGTTTCATCGACGTTCTGCAGATTGGCCAGAACACGCTCGCGAACGTGAGCGAGCGACACCTTGGACAGTTCAAAGACGATGGCGCTGGCCAAATGGGCCTGTTCGATCTCGGTCTGGGAGCGGAAGAACAGCCGTGCCTGGCTGTAGTGATCGGCGAAGCTTTCAGCGCGCAGCCGGACCTTTTCGCCCTCGACTGGAACAGGCGCGGTGCGGAAACCGCCCTTGGGATCTTCACGCGGGCCGCCGTCCTCGCCCGCTTCGGCCAAGCTGTTGGGCTCGTAGTTGGCGCGGCCCTTGGGCACTGCCATCTGCATATGGCCGTCGCGCTGGAAGTTCTGGAAGGGGCAGCCCTTGGCCTGGTTGATCGGGATCTGGTGGAAGTTGACCGTGCCCAAGCGCGACAGCTGGGTGTCCTGATAGGAGAACAGCCGCCCCTGCAGCAGCGGATCTTCCGAAAAGTCGATGCCCGGCACGATGTTGGTCGGCAGGAAGGCGACCTGTTCGGTTTCGGCGAAGAAGCTGTCCGGGTTGCGGTCCAGAACCATGCGGCCGATCACGCGGATAGGATATTCTTCTTCCGGCACCAGCTTGGTGGAGTCCAGAATGTCGAAGGGCAGGGCGTCGGCCTGGTCCTGGGTGAACAGTTGCACGCCGAACTCCCATTCGGGGAAGTCGCCCTGATCGATGGCCTCATACAGGTCGCGGCGGTGATAATCGGGGTCGGCGCCGGCGATCTTTACCGCCTCGTCCCAGCAGGTGGATTGCGTGCCCAGCTTGGGCCGCCAGTGGAACTTGACCAGAGTCGCCTCGCCTTCGGCATTGATCAGCCGGAAGGTGTTGACGCCGAAACCTTCCATCATGCGTAGGCTGCGCGGGATGCCGCGATCCGACATGGCCCACATGACCATATGCATGCTCTCGGGCATCAGGCCGATGAAGTCCCAGAAGGTGTCGTGGGCGCTGGCCGCCTGGGGATAGCCCTTGTCGGCCTCCATCTTCACCGAATGGATCAGGTCCGGGAACTTGATCGCGTCCTGGATGAAGAAGACGGGGATGTTGTTGCCGACCAGGTCCCAGTTGCCCTCGGTCGTATAGAATTTGACCGCAAAGCCGCGCACGTCGCGCGGCGTATCAACAGACCCCGCGCCGCCGGCGACGGTCGAGAAGCGGGTGAACAGTTCGGTCTTCTTGCCCACCTCGGTCAGGATCTTGGCCGTGGTGAACTTCGACAGACTGTCGGTCAGTTCGAAGAAGCCGTGGGCGGCAGAGCCGCGGGCATGAACGATCCGCTCAGGGATACGCTCGTGGTCGAAATGCTGGATCTTCTCGCGAAGGATGAAGTCTTCCAGCAGGGTCGAGCCGCGCGGGCCGGCCTTGAGCGAGTTCTGATTGTCGCTGATCGGCGTCCCGTGATTTGTGGTCAGGCGGGTCTCAGGCGTCGAGGCGGTCTGGTGCACCTCGCCGGCGTTGCCGATTGTTGGCGCGCCGGCCGGCTTTGCGTTCTTGGCCATCTTGGGAATCCTTTGGAGCAGCGGCGCAAGCGGGAGCCGCGCGCGTTCCCGAAGACAACTCGGTGGAGGCGCAATAGTTCTGTGCGAGTTCGCGCACAGCCGCGCCCGATCGTCCTTAGAAAAGTTCGCTCCGTATGCGGCGCGCCCTTCGCAGGAGGCGAGGCGGCGTTTATGAGGCGAAAATGATCGCACGCCTTCGCCCCGTCCCGTTCGACCTCGGTCCCGTTCATTTCGTCGGCATCGGCGGCATCGGCATGAGCGGCATCGCCGAGATCATGCTGAAGATCGGCTATTCGGTGCAGGGCTCTGACGCCAAGGCCAGCGCCAATACCGAACGGCTGGAACAGCTCGGCGCCAAGATCTTCATCGGCCACGACGCCGCCCATGTGGGCGAGGGCGTTTCAGCGGTGGTCTATTCGACGGCGGTCAAGGCCGACAATCCCGAGATGAAGGCGGCCCGCGAGCGCCGCATCCCGCTGGTGCGCCGGGCCGAGATGCTGGCCGAGCTGATGCGGCTACAGTTCTCGATCGCTGTGGGCGGCACACACGGCAAGACGACCACGACCTCGATGGTGGCGGCCCTGCTGGATGCGGCGGGCCTGGATCCTACGGTGGTCAACGGCGGCATCATCAACGCCTATGGCACCAACGCCAAGGTCGGCGACGGCGACTGGATCGTGGTGGAGGCGGACGAGTCGGACGGCAGCTTCCTGCGCCTGAAGTCGACGGTGGCCATCGTCACCAACATCGATCCTGAACATCTGGACCACTACGGCGACTTCGACGGGGTCCGGAAAGCGTTCGTCGATTTCGTCGAGAACATCCCCTTCTACGGCTTCGCCGCTGTCTGCCTGGACCATCCGGAGGTGCAGAAGCTGGTCGCGGCCATCGATAACCGGCGCCTGGTGACTTACGGGGTCAATCCGCAGGCCATGGTGCGGGCCGACAATGTCGAGATGGGGCCGGACGGCTGCCGCTTCGACGTGGTCATCCAGAATGGCGAAACCCATGTGATCTCCGGCGTTCATCTGCCGATGGCCGGTTGGCACAATGTGTCGAACGCCCTGGCCGCGATCGCCGTGGCGCGCGAGCTGGATGTGTCGGACGACGCGATCCGCACCGGCCTGGCCGGGTTCGGCGGGGTCAAGCGCCGCTTCACCACCACGGGCGTCGTGGGCGGCGTTCGCATCATCGACGACTATGGCCACCACCCGGTCGAGATCGCCGCCGTGCTGAAGGCCGCCCGTCAAGTGACGGACGGACGGGTCATCGCCGTGGTTCAGCCGCACCGCTACACCCGCCTGCGCGACCTGATGGACGAGTTCTCGACCTGCTTCTCGGACGCCGACAGCGTGATCGTCGCCGATGTCTATGCCGCCGGCGAACAGCCGATTGAGGGGGTGGACAAGCACGCGCTGGCCGACGGGGTGCGCCGCTACGGCCACCGTCACGTCCAGGCCTTGGAGAACGCCGCTGTCCTGCCGCGCCTGATCAAGGATGAGGCCAAATCCGGCGATGTCGTCGTGCTGCTGGGCGCCGGCGACATCACCAGCTGGGCCTATGGCCTGCCGGCGCAGCTGGAGGTCTTGGGCTAAAGGAAGCCCAGGATCATGTTTCCAGCCACGAAGGCGATGAAACCCGTCATGACGAAGGCGGTTGCAAAGGCGAACAGCCACTGCCGTTTCGCCTGAAGCCGCAACGCTTCTTCAGGATCGACGACGCCGTCCTCCAGCCGGCGACGGTCCCACTCCACAAAAGGCGCGATGATGGCCAGGCTCACAATCATCGGCAGATAGATGACGACCAGTCTCGCCAGGCTGCTGAAGGACTCGCGACCCGCGCTGAACCTGGCAAGGAGGCCGGCCAGCCATGCCTGATGGTCGATCGGTGCATAGGCGGCAATCAGCGACAGGATGCCGACGGCGTAAAGCGAGACATAGAGAAGGCGCTGTCCGGCCGTCTTGTTCACGCGCGGGGCAGGAGCGGTCGGCTCCGATCCGAACTCAGGGATCTGTCGCCCGAACGAGATCGCGCCTGACACCTGATTGCTGTGGACATCCCAAAACCAGCGATAATTCGCAGCATGAATGACAGGCAGGCCGACGACCGCCAGCAGCGCCACAATGATGAGGTTGAGGGCGGCCTCGGCGGTCATGATGACGGACGTATAGGTGTTGACGGCGTAGACCAGACCGATCCAACCGAACAGGATCACGGCCGTGCCGCCCATGCCGAGCACAATCATGCGGACTGCGGCCCTGAAGGTCATGGTCGTCACCTTAGAGGCCTGGTCGCTGATGTGAATAGCCCGCTCTATTTGGGGCGGCGCGTCTTTCGCATCGTGCGTGCTGGCGTTATCGGATCGGCATGACTTCAAACGACACCCTTCCGCCGGTGCACGGCAAGCTGCTGCGGAACGAGCCGCTGGCGCCCTACACCTGGTTCCGGGTGGGCGGCGCGGCCGAGGCCCTGTTCATTCCAGCGGACGCTGAGGATCTGGCGGATTTCCTGAAGGCGCTGGACCCGGCCGTGCCGGTGACGGTTCTGGGCGTCGGATCGAATGTCATCGTCCGTGATGGCGGGGTCGAGGGCGTGGTGATCCGTTTGGCGGGCCGCCCGTGGGCGCAGATCACGACAGACGGCGACACGGTCACGGCCGGCGCGGGCGCGCTGGACTCGATGGTCGCTAAGGCCAGCGCCAGGGCGGGGATCGCCGGGCTGGAGTTCTACGCCGGTATTCCGGGCACGATCGGCGGCGCCCTGACCATGAACGCCGGTTGCTATGGCTCCGAGACCAAGGACGTGCTGGTTTCGGCCTGGGGCCTGACGCGGGCGGGCGAGCGGGTCGACTACGCTCTGGCCGACTTCGGCTACACCTATCGCCATTCCCAGGCGCCGTCCGACATCATCTGGATCGAGGCGACCTATCGCGGCACGGCCGACGAACCCGAGGCGGTGGCGGCCCGGATCTCCGAGATCACCAGCCGGCGCGAGACCACCCAGCCGATCCGCGAGAAGACGGGCGGCTCGACGTTCAAGAACCCCGAGGGCCATTCGTCGTGGAAGCTGGTGGATGAGGCCGGCTGGCGCGGCAAGCTGCACGCCGAGACGGGCGGTGGGGCCAAGTTCAGCGAACTGCACTCCAACTTCATGATCAATCCCGGCGAGGCGACAGCCGCAGACATCGAAGGCCTGGGCGAGGCGGTTCGCGCCGATGTCCTGGCCAAGACCGGCGTTCAGCTAGAATGGGAAATCAAGCGGATCGGGCGAGCGGGATAAAAAAATCCTGCGCAAAAAGGGTCGGCGGGCGCGAATGGTTGACGGCCTGTTAAACATGTAGGCCCCAATCCAAGGGCGTCATGGCCCGCGCTTTTAAAGATCTTCATGTCGCCGTCCTGATGGGCGGCCTTTCCGCAGAGCGGGAGGTATCCCTCTCGTCGGGCGAGCAGTGCGCGCAGGCGCTGGAGCGGCAGGGCGTGCGCGTCAGCCGTGTGGATGCCGGGAGGGATCTGGCCAATGTGCTGTCCGGCCTAATCAAGCCGGACGTGGTGCTGAATTGCTTGCACGGAGCTTGGGGCGAGGACGGCTGTGTTCAGGGCGTGCTGGAGACCCTGCGGATTCCCTACACCCATTCCGGCGTGCTGGCCTCGGCCCTGGCGATGGACAAGGACAAGTCCAAGGCCGTGCTGCGCGCGGCGAGTATCAAGGTGCCGGGCGGTGGTCTTTATGATCGTCACGAAGTCGCCAGCCGCCACGTCATCGACCCTCCCTATGTGGTCAAGCCCAATGCTGAGGGCTCGTCCGTCGGCGTCTTCCTGGTGCGCGAGGGCGCCAACCGTCCGGTCTCCGAAGTGGGCGAGCCGGGCTGGGCTTACGGCGAGCAGGTTGTCGTCGAGCCCTATATCGCCGGCAAGGAGTTGTGCGTCACCGTGCTGGGCGAACCGGCCGGACCTCGCGCCCTGACCGTCACGGACATCACCCCGACCAAGGGCTTCTACGATTACGAGGCCAAATATGCGCCCGGCGGATCGGTGCACGTCCTGCCCGCGGTCTTGCCGCCGCACGTATTCGACAAGGCGCTTCGTCAGGCCGAGGCGGCGCACGTCGCCATGGGGTGCCGAGGCGTGTCGCGATCCGACTTCCGTTATGATGATGTTAAGGACGATCTGGTCTTGTTGGAGGTCAATACCCAGCCCGGCATGACCCCGACTTCGCTCGCGCCCGAGCAGGCCGCCCATACCGGGATGAGCTATGACGATCTGGTTCGGTGGATGGTGGAGGACGCCTCATGCCCGCGGTAGTTCGCGGCGGTCGGCGACAGGGTTCTAATCAGGCTCCACAACGCGGTTCGGCTTCCAAGGGCGGAGGCCGGTCGCGCGGCGGGGCCCAGAACGCGTCCGCCGTTCCCGGCAAGATGGCCGCCATCGGCCGTGTCGATATTTCGCCGCGCACCGCCGTGATCGCCCTAGGCGCCGGCGCGCTGCTTCTGGTCGGGGTTCTGGCCACGGGCGCCCGCGCCGAGCGGATCGGCGCCTCGGTTTCGCATGGCCTGGACAATGTGACGGCCGGCATGGGCCTGACGCTGAAGCGGGTGCACATCACCGGCGCCTCGCCCGAGGCCGAGCCGGCGATCCAGCGCGCGCTGGGCCTGTATTCCGGTCAGCCGATCACCAGCCTGGATCTGGACGCCATTCGCACGCGGGTTCAGGGCGTGGGTTGGGTCAAGGAAGCGCGCGTGGTGCGCCTGTTGCCCGACACCCTGATCGTCGAGGTCAAGGAACACGACCGCCTGGCCGTCTGGCAGGAGGCCGGTCAGATCAAGGTGATCGACAACCGGGGCCAGGTCATCGACGGCGCCGACGCGCGCCGCTATCCGACCTTGCCGCTCGTCGTTGGCAAGGGCGCCGACGTGGCGGCGGGCGACATCCTGCCACTACTGGCCCAACGCCCGCGACTGATGGGGATGGTGGACGCCCTGGTGCGCGTGGACGAGCGACGCTGGGACCTGCGTCTTAAGGACGGCAGCCTGATCCAACTGCCCGCCACCGAACAGGAGGCGGCTTTGATCCGCCTCGATGCGCTGGATCAGCGCGAACGCCTGCTCGACCTGGGCTTCGCCCGTGTCGATCTCAGAACCCCGGACGAGGTCGCCGTGCGACCCGCCGGTGACGCCTAAGGACCGTAGAGACATGACCAAGCAACGCGGCGCGGCGAATGATCAGGGTCGGGGCATGGATCCTCGCGCCGGTCGTGCGCCCGTGGTCGCCGCGCTGGACATCGGCCAGTCCAAGGTCTCGTGCTTCATCATGAAGCCGGACGGCGTGCGTCACGCAGACCGCACCATCCGCGTCGCGGGCGCCAGCCACGTCCAGTCCAAGGGCGTGAGGGGTGGGGCGATCATCAACATGGATGAGGCCGCCCAGGCCATCGGTCACGCCGTCGAACGCGCCGAGCGCGCCGCCCAGAGCCCGGTTTCCGGCGTCGTCGTCACCACGGCTATCGGCCAGATGGCCAGCCACCGGGTGCAGGCCCGCGTCTCGCTGGGCGCCAATCCGGTCGGCGACGCCGATCTGGCGCGCGCCATCGGTATGGCTCTGGCCCAGATCCGCCTGCCCAACCGTCGCCCGATCCACGTCCTGCCCATCGCCTGGTCGGTCGACGGCGCGCGCGGCGTGCATGATCCGCGTTCGATGCGGGGCGGCTCGCTGGGGCTAGATCTGTTGGTCGTCTCGATGGCCGAGAACGTCTTTACGACCCTCAGCCATTGCCTGGAGCTGGCGCACCTGGACCTGCAAGGCGTCGCCGCCGCGCCCGTCGTGTCGTCGCTGGCCGCGCTGGAAGAGGACGAGATGGACCTGGGCGCCGTCTGCATCGACATGGGCGGCGGCTCGACCAGCGCCGCCGTCTGGGGCGGCCGCTCCCTGCTGCATATTGAAAGCCTGAACGTCGGCGGCGACCACGTCACCTCCGATATCGCGCGCGGCCTGTCGACGTCCAAGGCCGGCGCCGAACGGCTCAAGACCCTTCACGGCTCGGCCATGGCCAGCGCCAATGAGGACCGCGAAATGCTGGAGGCCCCGCCACGCGGCGAGGACGCCTCGGCCGGCCCGGTCATCGTGCCGCGCGCCATGCTGAAGACGGTCATCGCTCCGCGCGTCGAAGAAACCCTCGAACTGCTCCGTGATCGATTGAAAAATGCGGGCGTCGGCCTGGAGCCAGGCGCGGGCCTTGTCCTGACCGGCGGGGCCAGCCAGCTGAACGGCGTGCGCGAGCTGGCGGTGCGTGTCTTCGACCGCCCCGTCCGCCTCGGAAAACCCCAACGGGCGCCACATTTGGCCGACGCCGCCTCCGGTCCCGCCTTCTGCGCCACTGCCGGCGTCCTCCTCCGCGCCGCCTACGGCCCGCGCGAAGCGGTGTCTGCAAGAAAGCTCATGGCGCGGCAGATTACAGCTGCCGATGCGCCACGCATCCACCGTGGGAATGTTGTGGGACGCGTGGCGGGTTGGCTCCGCGACAATCTTTGACATCGTTTAATCGCAGTCAAAGGCGCCGAGCGCCATCCACTCAGGCGTCATTACAGCGCCAGCAACTAACCAATCCCCGGTAGCTGAACTGTGTCATGATTGTAACATCACCGACGCGTGCTGGCCCGATTTGGGTCACATTGGTTGCCTGACAGCCATATTTCGCTAGACGGTTTACGAGAAGCCATGGGCTTTTGCGGCTCGGCTGTTCGCAAATCGATTCTAGTGGGGTGACTGATTATGAAACTGAAGCGTAATTATTTGTTCGGGACGACGGTTCTGGCGGGCATTCTCGCCATGTCGGCCCCCGCTTGGGCCCAGGCGCAGCAAACCGCCGCTGAAGCCGCAGACGCTACTCAGGTTGACGAAATCGTCGTCACCGGTTCGCGTATCCGTCGCGATCCGGTCACGGCTCCCACTCCGCTGATCCAGGTCAGCCGCGAGACCCTGCTGACGACCGGTCAAAACACGGTCATCGACTATCTGGCGACCATTCCTGCGCTGATGAACTCGCAGGTTCCGTCGGACACGACCGCAGGCGTTCTGAACGCGGGCGGCCTGTCGCTGCCGAACCTGCGCTCGTTGGGCTCGGGCCGTACGCTGACGCTGGTTGACGGCCGTCGCCACGTCGGATCCCCGCAAGGCACCTTGGCTGTCGACGTCGACACCATTCCGCGTCTGCTGATCGAAAGCGTTGAAATTGTCACGGGCGGCGCGGCGTCCGTCTACGGTTCGGACGCCGTTTCCGGTGTGCTGAACTTCAAGCTGCGCAAAGACTTCGAGGGCCTGGAAATCGATGCCCGCTGGGCGCAGCTCAACGACGGCGGCCAAGATTCGAAGCGCATTTCTGTGCTGGCCGGCAAGAACCTGTTTGACGACCGCCTGAACGTCTACGCCTTCGGTGAATACGAGCAACTGGATGAAGTTCTGGCGGCCGACATCGATTGGCTGCAGGGCGGGTGGGGACTGGTCGGTCGCGATGCTGACACGGCCGCCGCACCTTACGACGGCGTGACAGATAACCTTCTGTACAAGGATCGCCGCACGCTCCAGCTGCTTCGCTGGGGTCAGGTTACGCTCGCCAACAACTATCAGCCGAGCGCACTCAACAATCCGAACACGATTCCGACCGGACAGTGCACGACGACATCCATCACCTCGGCGTCCTGCTTCGGCGTCGCTCCGGGCAAGACCTACGTCTTTGATGGACTGACTGCGCGTACTGCTAACTTCGGCAACTGGGTTCAGCAAACGGGTACCAACCGTGGGGTCAACGTCGGTGGTGACGGTGAAAACCCCAATGTGATCTTCAACGTCGACTCGACGTTGCCGAAATCTGAAAACGCCCGCTTCCAGGTCGGCGGAAACTTCAAGATCACGCCGAACATCAACCTGTATGCCGAGGCCAAATACGTCGACGAAACAACGAACCTGGCGACGGGCTACTCGTTCGGCGACATCTACATTTCCGACACGCTGAACGCCGGGAACTCGATGCAGATCCTGAGCACGTCGGCCTATACGACGCGCACGGACAACGCCTTCCTTCCGGCCAATCTGGCCGCTGCGATCCGCGCAAACACGACGCCCGTCTATGGTCCGGCCACTGCAGGGGCTCCTGGCGCCCAGACGGGCACGACGGCGGCGCCGTTCGCGCGTTACAGCGCTTGGCTGCTGGACCGTCCGCAGACCAATGACAAGCAACTGCAACGTTACGTTGTCGGCTTGAACGGGTCGGCTGGCGATCTGGGCTTTGTCAAGAATATCGACTGGGATCTGGGCTACACCTACGGTCGTGTCGACAACAAGAACGTCGAGCGTGGCCTGGACATCGAGCGCTTCTCCTACGCGATGGATGCAGTGCGCGACGCGTCCGGCAACATCGTCTGCCGCGTACAGCAGCTGACCGCTAACGGCGGTACGGTCACGAGCCGTAACCCCAACGTGCCCGGAACGCTTAACTCGCAATCGGCTGTGGTTCAGAACTGTAAGCCACTGAACGTCTTTGGTCTGGGCAACCAGAGCGAAGAAGCTCTGCAGTATGTGCGCGCTCAGCTGACGATCGACCAAGTCAACGAACAGCATGACGCGCTGGGCACCGTGTCTGGCCAACTGTGGGACTTCTGGGGTGCCGGCCCCATCGGGGTCGCTTTGGGCGCCGAATACCGCAAGGAATACACCGAAGGCACGGGCCGCAGCCGTTCGCTCGGCACCACCTACGCCCAGCTCAACAGCGGCGCCGACTTCCTGCCGGCTTCCTACGAGACCAAGGAAGCCTTTGCTGAACTCTCCATTCCCCTGATGCGTGACAGCTTCCTGGGCGAGTATGCAGAACTCAGCGGGTCGTATCGCTACAGCGACTTCTCCACCTTCGGTGGCAACGATGTTTACGGCGTGAACCTGGTTTACCGCCCGATCCGCGATATCGCCTTTAAGACGTCGTTCAACACCTCGGTGCGCGCCCCGACGCTGTCCGAAACCAACTCGCCGCAGACGCAGACCTTCTTGGCGTTCAATGACCCGTGCGCTACGGTCAACATCCAGAACTTTGCTGATCGTACGAAGGCGGCGAACCGGATCGTGAACTGCGCCGCCTTGGCGCAACAGCTGGGTCTGACCTTCAACTTCCAGGATCCGACGGCGGCCAATGCCTACCGGCCGGAATACGGCTCCAGCGTCGCAGGTCGTAACGGCGGCAATCCCAACCTGCAGCCGGAAGAGTCGGAATCGTTCACCTTCTCGACGGTCCTGCAGCCCCGCTTCATTCCGAACTTCTCGCTGGTGCTGGACTACTACGAAATCACCATCGACAAGGTGATCGCAGCTGTGAGCGCTCAGGTTGCTGCGGAAAACTGCGTCAACGGGCCTTCGCTGAACACCAGCGCCTGCCAAACGCTGACCCGTACTGGCGTCAACGATCCGGCGACACCGCGCGATGACCGCTTCCTGCTGGTCGACTTCCTGCAGAGCTCGATCAACTACGCCAAGCGTAACGTTCGCGGTCTGGACTTCACGTCGAACTATCGCTTCGACACGCAAGACATGCTCGGCCGTAACTGGGGCGTGTTCCAACACTCGGTCAACGGCTCCTGGCTGATCGAGCAGAAGAACTTCAACAACATCGAAAACCCCGCCGACTTCACCGAACTGTCGAGCACGCTGTTCTATCCGCGTACCCGCCTGACCTCGACGCTGACTTGGCAAACGCCGTTCGAACCCCTGCGTGTGACCTGGGTCGCCGATTGGCAAACCGCTCAGGACATCGTTCAGCGTCGTGATTTCGTGCAGAACGCAGACTCGCGTCCTGCCGAATATCTGGACACCAAGAACTTCATGCGGAACGATTTCTCGGTCCGTTATCAGGTTCGTGATGATCTGACGCTCACCGGCACGGTGCAGAACGCCTTCGACTCCGAACAGGCGCGTTGGCTGGGCGCTACGCTCTACTCCAACTTCGATCCTTACGGACGTCGTTACTCGATCAGCCTGAACTACCGTCCCTGGTAAGACTGGGATGTATGCGGAAAGGGGGGGGGGG
>OFRI01000382.1_pt1 | contig 11920 bp, 11 predicted proteins | sample 1543031 | NCBI WGS metagenome assembly OFRI01 (sample SAMN07774226, study PRJEB24372) | wastewater metagenome
CACCAGTCTCTGCTAATTTAATTTTTACATCAAATGGGAAATCAAATTCAGACTGGATGTTAATACCAATAAATGCTGATCCATCTTCTCTAGCAGATAGTTCTATTTCTCGACTAATTATCTCATTGCTATTCCTTAACACTTTTATCAAAATCAAATCACCTGGCTTTTTTTGATCTAAATAATCCATAATCTGTGCTGAAAAGTTATAGTTTTTATTATCAACTGAGATGATTTGATCTCCTGCTTGCAGATTGCCAACAGCATTACTTTTCTTATTTACTTCAGCGATCATTAACTTGGCTTTATTTTTAAAACCTAAGAAATCAAGTGCGGCAGCAGTGGCATTTATTTGTGAGCCAGACATTTCATCAGCGCCAATTTTGACAGACTCTGCAGCACTTTCACCCTCAGGATAAACCTGCGCCCTCGGTAGTACTACTCGGTTTTTATCTATCCAGCCATATAAAACATCAAATCCAGTTATATAAGAATCTGGATCGGTAACTAATACTGAGGTAACAGATAATTTTCCAGTAGTGGGATAAACCTTAGTTCCTGAAATAGTTATAGCTGAGCCTAGAATATTTTGCGGATTTCCTGGTGAAAGGATTACATAAGGAGAAGGCAGGAAGAAGGCGGCAATTATTAGTAAAATAAAAATTAATCTACTAGGAGTAGGCAGAGTTAGTTTTACTGGAAGTAGGGATTTCATCGTGGGCCTTAAGCGTATTACTTTTTATATTTAAAGGTGCTTTGAAACTTCTTAAAACTATTTACTGAGCGGTTAGTTTCATTATCAAATTTTTTCTTATATTTAGTGACCCAGACCCCATAAATAATTGCACCTAGTACCGCTCCAAAAGGAATCACCCACCAGATGAGGGCAGTGAAGGCGGTTGAGTTCATACGGGTAATCCTAATGAACGGGGAAGAAAAAGCATGGCATTATTGTTATCTAGGCATCAGATATCTTTAGGTCAACTGGTTAGAAGGTGAGTTAAGAAAATGGGTTTTGGATTTGGCCCTAATGATGGGCAACCAGATTTTGAGGCGCTGCTTAAGCAGTTCTCAGAAATGGGAGTTGATGCTAATACCCTAGCTGGTGCTAAGTCATTTTTAGAAAATATGCAATCACCTAATGAACAAAATTTAATTACCGTTGCAGCAATTAGAGAGACAGCAAAACAAATAATTACCGCAAAGGGTGACCTACCAATTGGCCAATCTGATCAACAAAAACTAAGTGAATCGTTAAAAATTGCTAATACTTGGTTAGATACCGAGATACTTTTCCCAGCATCAAGCCTTCCAACGCAGAGTGCATGTTCAAAGCGTGATTGGCTTGATAACACCGTTTCTAGTTGGCAGCACCTATTTGAACCGCTGGCGCTAGGTATGGCTGATGCACTCTCTAATGTGATATCTAGTACCTCATCTGCCCTACCTACTGAGTTTATGGGCTCTGAAAACAATAGCCCGGCGCAACAAGAAATGATGAAGGCAATGTTTGCCCGTCTTCTTCGTGGATTTATGGGTAGTTTAATTGCAACTCAACTTGGTCAAGGTATTGGCCTTCTAGCTAATTCAATTACTGGCGCAAATGATGTGGCAATCCCCCTACAAAACGGCGCAGAGGTAGCTAATTTAATTCCACAAAACATAGCGCAATGGTCAGATGGCCTTGGAATTGATCCAGAGCAGGTCAGCATTTATCTATCACTGCGCGAGGCGGCAGCAGCTCGATTATTTGCTAATAATAGTTGGCTATCAAAATACATCCAAGATGTGATCACTGCTTATGGCAAGGGAATAACAATTGATATTGAATCAATTACTCGCCAAGCTGAAGAGGCGATGGCAAGTGGTGAGATTGATATCAATAATCCAAATGCAATTAATATTGCTTTAAACTCTGGATTATTCACACCTCAACAAACACCAGCTCAAGAGCTAGCGCTTACTAAATTAGAGATGGCGCTGGCATTAATTGAAGGTTGGATTGATCATGTTATTTCAGAAGTAGCTAGTGAGCGGATGCCAGCATTTAATGCATTAATTGAAAACTCACGCAGAAGGCGAGCAACAAACTCACCAATGCAACAGATATTTGCAACTTTGTTAGCACTAGAAGTTTCACCAAGAAAAATGCGCGAAGCATCGGCATTTTGGAGTGAGGTAAAACAATTACGGGGTACTGATGGCCGCGATAAATGTTGGCAAGATGCTGCATTCCTGCCGATGCCAGATGATTTAAAAGATGTGAAGGCATTTTTAGATAGCGTAACTGTGCCAGATGATCTTTCTGGGTTGCTTTAAAGCTCTGGTTAAAAAAGCGAAATCCCCGGGCGCTCATTTCTTATCTGCCTTCCCCTTGCAGATATGAAACAGTTATCCGGGGACTTCGTGGCGCTAACCTATGTTAATCAAAGGTGAGAATCAACTTAAAAAGGTGTTTCTAAGAAGTAAATTTCAACAATATTTTTTGCCCTTTGATTGATTTTGCGTTTAGAAAAAATAATTTAAAACCACACGGGCATAGATCATGGGCAAGGGGTGGCTAGGAGCGTAAAATTTGCATGTGCTCTGTGGATTAAACTGTGGAGATAACCACAATTATGGTGGATAAGTAGAGGTTATGGTGGATAACTTTGAACAACAAATCCTCTTTACAGATATTTTGCCCACCGTGTCTGAAATCTCTGCGCGTAAGAAAAAACTTGAGGCGAATCTGCCACCTGACCTGCCAGCGTATCGAGTAATTCGCAAAGAACGGCGACGAAGAAGTGTCTCGGCCTATCGCCAGGGTGGGGTAATCCAGATTCATATCCCAGCCAAGATGAGCAGGCTCCAAGAGATTGAAATCATTCCAGAGATGATCTCTATGGTGCTGCGCCGTGAGGCCCGCGAGCGCAAAACCGATCTAGAACTTATGCAAATTGGTATTGAATTACTAACTCAGTACCTACCTGAGTTTGATACTCACCCTGCCAGTATCAACTGGCGCAATATGAATGAGCGATGGGGCTCTTGCACCACAGTTGATCGAACAATTCGAATCTCAGATCGATTAGTTGGCTCACCTTCCTATGTTTTAAATTACATAATCTTTCATGAGCTAATTCATTTACAAGTTCCAAACCACGATAGTGATTTCTATAATTATTTAAGTAGATATCCCGATGCAGTAAAAGCTGAGGCCTTTTTAGAGGGCTTTGAAATCGGTTGCCAAAGTAGTGGTTCTGCTGTGATACCGGCGGTAAATATCTAGATTTGCCCCTTTTTTACAGTTTCTAACTAATATTTTCGACTTTACGCGTGGAAAACCCTAGTTGAGCGTGGCGTGGGGGGTATTGTGTTGCTATTCGCACTCAGATGAGTGCGGCAGATGGAGGAATAAAATGGCTGAAGAATACAAGGGTGAGGCTTACTGCGTTAAGTGCAAAGAGAAGCGCGCTTTTGAAGGACATGTAAAGGTCTCTGATTCAGGTCGCCGAATGGCGCAAGGAATTTGCCCAGTTTGTGGCACAAAGGTAAATCGTATTCTTGGTAAGGCTTAATAAGTAAGTATCAAAAATTAAAACGGCGGGGTTGGATATATTCCAACTCCGCCGTTTTTGTTAACCCTTTCTAGTTAACAGTTGTTTTAACTTTTCTTAATTCAACTTGCCGCCGCGACCTTCGCTGGCCGACCTGGTGATCTCTTGCTTTGAATTACTTGACCTTCATCAAATAACTCACCGCCCCAGACTCCGCATGGTTCAGCCCTAGAGAGCGCCCCTTGCAAACACTTCGCCTTCATTGGGCAACCACCACAAAGCGCCTTAGCTTGGGCAATGACCTCAACGCTTTCATTAAAGAAGAGCTCAGGATCAGCGCTATGGCAGGGTAGGGATAGCATCTGCACATTTTGATTAATCTCAGGTTGGAAAGGATTATCAGCGCGCTTGTATTCACCCTTAGCTTTAAAACTCTTAGCAACTGTTGAAGTTGGCGTTGAGTTTTTGCTGTAGTCGGTATAGGAGATAACTGGGGCTTGTCCATAAGCCCAGGTGACATCTGCTAAGCCAATTTTTGCAGTTGGGCCCTCGGCCCAACCAGGGATAAGTAGTTCGCTGAAGAGAACGGTCATCGTTCTCACCTTTCCTTTCGTTAACTTGCGTTGGTTTATTTCTTTTTATTTAGCCATTTGGCTTTTTTCAGTTAGAGGTTATTTGGATAAAAGAAAAAGGGCCTACGAATCATTAGATTCGCGGGCCCCTTGGCTTCTATTTCGACTTTAGCCGATATAGCCTCCAGGGGTGCGATCTAATGTGAAGGTATAAAAACCCTTATTAGAGCGCTTATTAGTCCAAGCTGAGCGATATGAAGCTTTCGCATTAGCCGGGAAAATGGCAGGTGAATTAACAGCGGCCGCAGGTGCAGCAACTGTGTTTAAAGAAATTAACTTTGCCATGTGTGAAGAGTAAAGCATGAGGTGGGGATGGTGCAACTTAATTAATTTGCTCTAAAAATACGCTGGGTTTGCCAGCATAGGTGATCTGAATTTTCTCTTTAGCCCGAGTAACTCCCACATAAAAAAGCCGGCGTTCTTCATTTAAATCATTACCCATTGGTAATACGCCATCTGAGACGCCTATTAAAAATAGGTGCTTCCATTCAAGTCCCTTTGCGCTATGCAGAGTAGCTAGCGTTACCCCTGGCAAAGTAGGTGGGTTATTTTGTTCAGCCCGGTCCTCAATCTCTCGCAAAAAGGCCCGCATATTTGTACCACCATTTTCTTGAATGCTTTTAGCGAGCTTTAAAAAACCAATCACATAATCAGCCTCACCAAATGGGCGCAGCACCGATTCTAAATCGGCATACCAATCACCTATTTCAGAGGGTAATACCGAGGCACTTCTAATCACTCGCATCGCATCCCTGACATCTACGCGATCAAAGAACTTCTCACCTGATCTAATTTGGCTGGTGATCTTTAAATTATTAAGACTGGACTTAACCTGATCTAACTGGGCATTTGTTCTAGCTAAAATAGCGATATCAGAGGTATCTACCTGGCTTTTAATCAGCTTTTCAACCTCAGAGCTAACATATGCGATCTCATCAGCGGCTGAGTTAAAGCCATTTACTTTCGGCTTATCACCATGTTCATTGGCAGATTGCAGTTCACTGCCATGATCACTAACTAGATTGCCCTGGCGCAGAATTTGATTGGCAGCATTAATAATCTCTGGGGTGCAGCGATAGCCACGGGTGAGCCTAAAAACTTGCGCGTTTGGGAATCGATTTTTAAATGTAAGTAAATAGTTTGAGCTAGCCCCAGCAAATGAGTAAATAGTTTGAGCAGCATCACCAACTACACAAATCTCCTCACGATTTCCAAGCCAAAGATTTAGCAATCGCTGCTGCAGTGGAGATACATCCTGATACTCATCAACTGTGAAATATCGGTATTGATCCCTTACCCGCTCCCTTACCCCTCTATCCTCTTCTAACATCCCAACGGTAAGTAAAAGTACATCTTCAAAATCTAAGCACCTCTCCTGTTTTTTAAGTGATTCATAGGCTTCATACACTTGCGAAATCATCGCCAGATTTTCATCCTCACTTTTATTATTTGGCAATCTAACTGATCTATTATTTGCGATCGCTTCTTCTTGATAGTTATCGGGTGAAATCTCTAAAACCTTTGCCCATTCAATCTCACCGGCAATCTCGCGCAGTGCGTTAACACTTGCTGGCATTGCCACCTCAGCTCTTGAAATTGCCTGACTTATAAAGCCTGATTTAGTGGTTAGTAAGGTTGGAAATTGCCCACCAAATGCGTATGGCCAAAAGTATAAAAGTTGTTTTAGCGCAGCTGAGTGAAATGTTCTAGCTGCAGCATTAGATATTCCGAGTGTTCTAAGCCGAGATCTCATCTCACCTGCTGCCTTTGCAGTAAAAGTAAGCGCTAATACCTTAGTTGGATCAGTTACGCCAGCATTAATGGCGTAAGCAATCCGGTTTGTAATAACTCTAGTTTTTCCAGTACCAGCTCCTGCAATTACACAAACTGGTCCTCTAATAGCGCTAACAACTGCAATTTGATCAGGATCTAAATCAGTGAGGATGGCCGAGTTATCTATCACCATGATTGATTGCCAACTAAGTCTTTATCTGCGCCATCGCCATACCAAGCATTAATCATCTGACGTGCCACACTGATCTCAAATGGAAGAATTAAAGATTTATCTAAAATTGCGCTCTTCATATCTTCGCGACTAAACCATCTAATCTCTTCAATCTCATCCCCGTCTGGGCGAGCTAGCTCTGGTGTGTTTGTAATCGCTTCAAAGGCAATCATTAAGGATGCTGGAAATGGCCAAGGCTGTGATCCTAGGTAATTTATTTTTGTTAATTCAACGCCAGCTTCTTCTCTAACCTCTCTAATCACGCAATGTTCAAATGATTCACCTGGCTCAACAAAGCCGGCAAAGGTTGAGAAGCGATGTTTTGGCCAAACTTTTTGCCGGCCAAGCAATATTTGATCTTTATCATTTTTAATTAAAACAATGATCGCACTATCTGTTCTTGGGTAATGCTCACTTTGATCTGTTGGGCATCTTCTAACGGCGCCTGCCAAAACTACAACTGTTGGGCCACCACATAATGAACACCTTGGATGTTTACTATGCCAATTAGCTAAACCTTGAGCATGTACTGCTAAACCAATATCTCTAGGTGATAAAAAAGAACCAATTGCGCGCAAGCTCTTAAACTCTGACTTTGATGTTTCATCATTAAGGTGGCGAAGGAAAAAATTCTCACCATCTTTAACACCTAAAAAATAATCAATTTGGGAGTCATACTCACCCAGGCTTGCCCCTTTTACAAAAGTTAACTGATTAGATTGCGATGCAAATTTCTCTGAACTAAATTGCAACACTAAAGCATTAGGCCAAGAAGATTGAAGGTATGCCTCATCACTTCGCAGGTGAGCAGATCGGTCAACCTCTGCTGCTGCTAACGGCAGTTTTAGTGGTTTATTAGGGCTCATCACCGCCTGACCCTACTAGCCTGTCATCATGGTTGTCGCCCCCGCTCAAAAGATGAGAGTGATCTCTTGGAACCTTTTACATGGTCAGGTGATTCCACCAGTAGGTGAGCAAGATTGGCGGCAAAGTTTAATTACTAGCGCTACAGATATTGCTAGCCATTTCAAACCAGATTTCATATCCTTACAAGAGGTTGATTACCTACAACCACGATCTGGAAATATTAATCAAACAAAATTAATTGCTGAAAGTATGGGACTTAAGCATTGGTATTACTTGCCAGCCTTGCTGGGAACACCTGGTAGTAGCTGGCAGAAGATAAAGAATTTAGAATCAGGGATAATTTCACAAAATACAAATAATCCAAGTCCTAACACAAGTTATGGAATTGGATTTGCAACTAATCAGTTGGTAAAGAATGTTTATGTAAAATACTTAGGAAGATCTTTAGTAGGAATGCCTCTACTGGTGCCTAGAGATAATGGCCATGGCGTTAAATTTATTTATGTAAAAGATGAACCAAGAATTGCGCTAATTGCCCAACTAGAAAATGGCTTAACAATTACAACCACTCATCTTTCATTTGTGCCGGGGGTAAATATATTCCAATTAAATATGCTTAGTTCTTATCTAAAAAAGCTACCAGGTAAGCAGATATTAGTTGGGGATTTGAACCTGCCCGCAAATATTCCGACACGAGTTAGTGGCTTTCGATCATTACTATCTCAATCTACCTATCCAAGTTGGAAACCTTCAATTCAGTTTGATTACATTATGAAAGAAAGATCAGACTCAATTACTGCTGAAGGCTTGGGCAGATTTCGACCAAAAATTTCTGACCATATCCCAATTGGCGCTGAGTTAAACTTCTAATGGAATCTTTGTAATTAGATCAATTAATGAAGGCTCATCTAAAATATCAGCAACTCTGATAGTTTGATTATCTGCCACATAATGAAAGGCAGCGCTAACGTTTTCAATTGGAAGATTTGCAAGCTTGGCGTAGGCAAGGCGATACATTGCTAACTGAATTGCGGCATTAGCAAGATCTTCACCATCTTTTACTTTACCCGTCTTCCAATCAACCACCTCAAAATGATCTTTATCAATTTGGTAGATCGCATCAATTCTTCCTCGAATAAGGATGTTGCCCACCATTGTCTCAAAGCCAACTTCAATACCTATAGGCTCTTTTTTAGCCCAATCACTAGCTAGCCAAGCTGTTTGTAATTTATCTAGTGCAACATCTGAGGCAACTGGTGAATTGTTTTGATTAAATAAATCATCCATAGAAATCAAGGATGGGTGATTGAAATGTTTTTCAAGCCAAAGGTGAAACTCAGTTCCCCCTCTTGCATATTTATCAATGTGATTTGGCATCGGCCTGCGCAACCTAAGTGCTAGCTCATTTGGATCCTTAGCTAAATAAAGTAGAGTTGAAACTGAAAGCCGATTTGGTAATTTAATTTCTAAGTGATCTTTTTTACTTTTAATTTCATTAATAATTGCCTTCATATCAGATAGTAAACCGACCTGTTCACTATCCATTGGTAATGTGGCTATTAACCTTTCAACCTCATCTTGGGTAAAGGGGGTAGCACTTTTCACTAAGTTTGCTAATTCTGCTAACTTTTTCTGCTGAGTATTTTCTTTAGGCCAGATTCCAGTAGTTGGATTATCTTTCATGGGGTTACGGCCATCTGGAGCTGGTGAATCATTTAAAACAACTGCGCCAGCAATATTTTTTGCAGCAGCAGCGAATATTTCAAATAATTCACTAGGCGCTACAGCATTTGCACCAGTTCTAAAGTGTGAAGTTGAACAGATTAAACCTTTTTTAGCTCGGGTTATTCCAACATAGGCAAGGCGCATCTCCTACAGCCCTTTACGCTCTTTCCATTGATCGTTAAATCTTTCTAGTCCATCCTTTAAATTCTTATTTGTGGAGAAATTATCGAAATTAATTGATGGCAACTGATCACAATCACCGCGCATACTTACTGGAATTGAACCAGCATTTTTAACCCAGCTATCTGACTTCTTACCAACATTTGGAAAATTACGGTCTGCAAGACCTGGGATTGCAACATAATCCCACTCAGCTCCTTTAGCTGAATGAATTGTTAACAATTGCACCGCATCACTTCTAACATCAACTTCAGCAGGCTTTAAACCACCCTCTGCATCTTCTGCAATTTTAAGCCACTGCAGGAAGCCAATTAATGTTCCCCCATTTTTTTCAAATCTAGCCGCTTCATCAAGAAAACGATCTAAATTTTTCCGCCCTGTTTGCCAGCCATCTCTTACTAAAACCTCTGTATCAAGCGATAAGAAATGCTCCACTTCAATTATTGCATCCGTTATCAAACCATTTAAATTACGACGTAAGACTCTTAGAGAGAGTGCGAAACTGCGCAGGCGACTAAGAGCTTCTTCGCTAAAAGCTGGTGTGCTCTCATATTTTTTAAACTCACTTGGTGAAAGAGTTAATAACTGCTCTAGGGATTCAATAATTGAACCGGCGGCAAACTCATCGGCAGTTGCAACTACTTCAAGGTCTTCCTCAAGTGCCTGCTTTAACCACTTACCACGTGAATAATCATTTGATTTTGCAAAAGCTTTTGTAAATGCACCTAGCGCCATTAAATCTCTGGCACCAAGAGATAAGTGAGGTCCAGTAAGTAGTCTCATTAAAGCTGTGCCAGCATCTGGCATTGTCAATGTGCGTAGTAAAGCGATTATGTCCGCTACCTCTGGGGTATGAATTAACCCACCAATTCCCACTACATCAGTTGGAATGTTCATTTCATTGAGAGCAGATTGGATTATCTCAATCTGTGATCTACTTCTAACTAATACAGCAAAGGTGCTTCTGTCTTGAGGTGGTAATTTCTCACGGCTTTCATCAAACCAATACTTAGCAAAGTATTCAGCTATGCCTTGACCTTCCTGCACCTGTGTCTCATAAACTGCGCAAACTACCTCACCGGTTTTAGCATTTGGGCTCGCAGCTAGTTTTTCAATTTTCTTATCAGATGAAATGTTATCGATCATTACATTAGCTAAATCAAGAATAGCTTTATCATTTCGCCAGGTGGTAAGAAGGGTATAGCGAGTTGCTTTGCTATTAAAGGACTCTGAGAAAGTATCTAGTGTCTCTGAACTAGCACTGCGCCAACCATAGATTGCTTGATTTGGATCACCAACAGCTGTTACTGGGTGATTATTTCCAAACAAATTAGACAAAAACTTAATTTGATTAAAAGAAGTATCTTGATACTCATCTAGAAGCACTACTTTGTATTTATCTCGTTCAAGGCTAGCAATATCATCGCTATAATTTTTAACACTTTCGGATACTAATTTGGCAGCAAGTGACATGTGATCATTAAAGGTTAATAAGCCATGGGTCTTACGACGATGATCAAAAGCGGCAACAATTGGCAATATTGAAAGTCGCTGTTTTAACTCCTCCTTAAACTCAAGTACTGGAATAGTTTGGCGATCGGTATATTGATTAATTTGTGAAAGCAATTTCTCGGTGTAATCAATAATCTCTTCTGCGCTGCGATCATTTTCAGCGATTGCAGTTGATAAATCCATTACTTCATCCACTACTGAATTAACTGAGCCGTTTATTTGCAGATCAGTTCCAGCGAATCTACTAACCTCTTCAAAAGCGATTTGCCAGGCTGCTGCCTCACCAATTGGATCACTATCGGCGTCAATACCAATTCGGATTGAATGATCTGCTAAAACTCGACCCGCATACGAGTGATAAGTTGAAACAGTTAATTCACTCTCATCAAGATGATCTGGCAATAAGTTGGCATTTTTTAATTGACGTAGTCGATATTTAATTCTTTTAGCTAAATCACCAGCCGCTTTTCTTGTAAAGGTGAGACCAAGTAACTGATCCGGAGTAATAATTGAGTTAGCAACTAAGAATAAAACTCGCTGACTCATCGTCTCTGTCTTACCAGATCCAGCACCGGCTATTACAACTGAGGGAGCCAGAGGTGATTGAATAATTGGAATTTGCTCACTAGTTGGAGTTCTAAATGATGGATCTACTGCGCTGATTCGCTTTGCTATCTCAAGTGCTGAGTATTTAATTTCCATTATTAATCACCGACCTTCCCTGAGGTTGGATCGGACAAGATGATTTAACTGCGCAGCTTCGACAGCGCTCATTAATGGTGGCAACAAAGGAGCTCTTACTCATGTCTTGCGCAATCTGTGAGATCTCATCAGTGACTGCTTTGGCATCAACCTTCGCCTGTACGCCCTTCACGCCTTCGGGCCACGGCAAACTTTGGTCATACTCAAGCCACTGCGGAAGTCGCGCTCCGAGCCACGCGTTGACGTCGGCTGCGCGTACGCGCACGCTCCACGGCTGCACGCCTTCGCCACGAACTTTGGTGGTCTCGCTGGCGATCCCCTGCTCGAGCGCACGCGCCGTGTCCAGCGCGCCCGCCGCGTCGCGCGCCAGCTCGCGGCGCAGGCTCGCGTCGAGCGCCGCGTATGCGCGCTCCACATCGCGCGGGTGCCCCGTGATCACAAACGGCCGCTCGCCGCCCTGCGCGCGGACTATGGCGCATGACCCGCCGGATCGCAGCGCTTGCCGTCGGCGCCCTCCTCCTCGCCGCCGGCCCCGCCTATGCCGACGCCATCGCCGGCCAGACCCGGCAGCAGCCGACCAACTGGACCGCGATCATGATGTTCGCGGCCTTTGCGCTCTTCACGCTCGGCATCACCCGCTGGGCGGCGCGGCGCACGCGCACCGCGGCGGATTTCTACACCGCCGGCGGCGGCATCACCGGCTTCCAGAACGGCCTCGCCATCGCCGGCGACTATATGTCCGCGGCGAGCTTCCTCGG
>OFRI01000384.1_pt1 | contig 11819 bp, 6 predicted proteins | sample 1543031 | NCBI WGS metagenome assembly OFRI01 (sample SAMN07774226, study PRJEB24372) | wastewater metagenome
GCCGGCACCCGATACTGCTGCAGCAATTTTCCGACCCGCGCCGCCAGGTGCAGGTCGTGCAAATCGTCGGCAGAGATATTCAGCGACAACTGCAATCGCAAGCCGCGCTCGGCCCAGGCTTGCAACTGGCGCAAGGCCTCTTCGATCACCCAGGCGGTCAGCGCCTGGATGCTGCCGGTGCGCTCGGCCAGCGGGATAAATTCCCCCGGCGAAACCATGCCGTACTGCGGATGCTGCCAGCGCAGCAAGGCCTCGGCCTGCTCGACCCGGCCACTGCTCAGGCTCAGCTTGGCCTGGTAATGCAGTTGCAGCTCGCCATTGCCCGGCGCCCGGCGCAGGTCGCGGATCAGGTTGACCTGGCGCTGATGGGCATCATCACGGCCCTGCTGATACACCTGCAGGCGACCCGGCAACTGGGCGGCATCGTGCATGGCGATGCCGGCGCGGCGCACCAACTCTTCGGCAGTTTCGCCGTCCAGGGGATAGGCGGCAATACCGATCCGGCAGTCCAGCTTCATCTCCACATTAACGATTCGCAGGGGCTGGGCCAGCCCCTGTTGCAAGCGGTCGGCAATCGCCACCGCACTGTCGCTGTCTGCATGTTCCAGCAACAATAGGAACTCGTCGGCCAGCAGCCGCGCCAGGCTGTCACCGGGGCGCAGGCTGCCCTGCAGGCGCTGACTGAGCTGCTGCAACACCTGATCGCTGCTGGCCGCACCATAGTGCTCGTTGATGCTCTGAAAGTTGCCGATGCCCAGGTACAGCAGTGCCACCGGTCTCCCGGCGGCAATCGCGCTGCCCAGGCGCTCCAGCAGTAGCGTGCGGTTGGGCAGGCCGGTCAGGCTATCGTGCAGAGCATTGTGGGCCAGCTGCCGTTCACGCTCGGCGATCCCCGCCTGCATGCGGGTGAGGGCCTGGGCCAGCAGCCCCAGTTCATCACGACGCTGCACCGCTGGCACCGCTTGATAGTCGCCCTGGCCCACACGTTCGGCCACCCGTGCCAGCTCGCGCACCGGCTGGGAGACGTTACGGGCCAACAGCAAGGCGCCGATCAGCGACGCCAGCAAAGCACCCACGGCAATCAGCAGAATGTTCTGGTCCAGCGGCGCAAACGCCTGCATGGCCTGGTTCAACGAGCTGTGCAGGAACGCCTGTACCTGATAGTCGCCCGCCTCGGCCAGGGGCAATTGTTTGGTCAGGTAATGCTGGCCGGCAAAGTCCAGGTCCTCCAGGCCGCCCGCACTGGTCGCCGGCGTGCTCAACGCGCGCATGCCGGCGCCCTGCTCGGCGTTCAGGGTGGTTACCAACGGCCCTTGACGGCCCTGGTCAAAGGCAATGAACGACACCTCCAGATTGGTCAGCTCGCGCAGCTCACGGGCGAATGCCTGGTCCATGCGAAAGCCCATCACTACCCGAGCAATCGGCAGCGGCGCCAACACGGGGGCCTCGACCAGCAAATGGGGCTCGCCGTTCAGGGCCACGATCAGGTTCGACTGGCCGCGCTGGCGCGCCTGCAACAACGACTGGCTGTAACGAAACGGGCTGCCGGCGGCGAAGCCCTCGACGCTGGAGACCAGCACAGTGCCGTCCAGGCCCAGCAACAGCACTTCGCTGGCACTGATGCGCGCGCCATGGTTGACCAGCACCGAACGGATGGTGGCGCTGTCGTCGCTGGCCACCGCATCCTTGAAGCCGAAATCGGCAGACAGTACCTGCAAGGCGTCGCGCAGCTGGCGACCGCGGGTGTCCAGCAAGCGTTCGAAGACTCGCGCACCGACGCCCAGTTGCGCCACCGCCTGCTGCTTGACCGCCGCCCCGGTGGCCACCTGCACGGCGAAGTACAACGACCCCACCACCAGTAACAGCAGCAGGATCAGCACCGTGGCGATGCGCGCCTGAAAACTATCTGCGATCTTCATCAACAGCCTTTTTGAAGGCGTCACCAAAGGCCGACGCAGGCGCAGCCGGCGGCGTGGCAACGGGGGTACTGCCCAGGGAAACCGGCAGGCTGAGCTGCAAGCCCGCCGCCGGCAGCTCGATATCCGCCCCCGCCTGGGGCAACAGATCGGTCATCTGCGGATGCCAAAGGGTCACCTGATAACGACCGGAGGGCAGTGAGTCGATATGCAGCGTGCCGGTCTCGTCACTGACGGCGAACCAGGGGTCATCAGTGACGTAGATATAGCCCACCATCCAGTCGTGAATATTGCAGCCCAGCACCACCAACCCCGGTTTATCGAAGAGCACAGGCTCTGACGGCGTGCCTTTGTACAGACGCAGCTCAAAGCGTTTGGCCGGGGAAAAGGAATACACCTGATGGCGGATATCATCGCGATTGGGGAAGCTCACCCGCGTACCGCTGCGCACCGCCAGCACCGCCGGCAAAAACTGCTTCTGCACCTGATCCATGACCGCCGGCGCAGGGCTGGCTGCGCCGCCCTGGGGGCCGTGAAGGCTCAGCACCGCGTTGGCCAGCGGTTGCCCCTGTTGGTCCTTTAACTGCACCTGCAGGCTGGCGGCCCCAGCCGTGCTGACGCACAACAGCGCACTCGCCAGGCCCATTACGCGCCATTGCCATCGTTTGAAAAACATATGCAGTACCCAGCAGCGAAACAGCGGGCATTGCGCCCGGTGGAATTTGCCCTAGTCGTCAGATTAGCCGCCCGTCGGCAGAAGAGCACGCACAAAGATCGCGGTCCCTGAATGCACAAAAGGCCGCCTGGCATGCATGCCGGGCGGCCTTTTGCTTAGACGCTAAGGCTTAGCTTTGCGCTTGCTGATACTCCAGCTCAGCCGCGGCATAACGCTTGTGCATGGCGGCGGACGGGCCGGCGCCGATGCGGCTGAATATCAGGATGCCGAGGGTGGCGAGGATAAAGCCCGGGATGATTTCGTACAGGCCAGTCCAGGCGAAGAAGTTCTTCCACAGGATCACCGTCAGCGCGCCCAGCAACATGCCGGCCAGGGCGCCGTTGCGGGTCATGCCCTTCCACAGTACCGAGAGAATCACCACCGGACCGAAAGCGGCACCGAAGCCGGCCCAGGCGTAAGACACCAGGCCCAGTACGCGGTTATCCGGGTTGGCGGCCAGACCGATAGCCACCAAGGCAACCAGCAGCACCATGGCGCGACCGACCCACACCAGCTCGGTTTGGCTCGCACCCTTACGCAGGAAGGCTTTGTAGAAGTCTTCGGTCAGGGCGCTGGAGCACACCAGCAACTGGCAGCTCAGGGTGCTCATCACCGCCGCCAGAATGGCCGACAACAGCACGCCAGCGATCCACGGGTTGAACAGCAACTTGGCCAGTTCGATAAACACCCGCTCCGGGTTCTCGGCCACGGCGCCACCCAGTTCCGGGTGCACAGTAAAGTAGGCGATACCGAAGAAACCCACGGCGACCGCGCCACCCAGGCAGAGGATCATCCAGGTCATGGAGATGCGTCGTGCAGCAGGGATCGACTTGACCGAATCCGCCGCCATAAAGCGCGCCAGAATGTGCGGTTGGCCGAAGTAGCCCAGGCCCCAGGCCATCAGCGAGATCACGCCAACAAAGGTGGCACCCTTGAGCATGTCGAAGCTGGTGGCATCCTTCAGTTCAATGGCAGCGAAGGTGCTGTCCATGCCACCGGTGGCCACCAGCACCATCACGGGCGCGAGGATCAGGGCAAAGATCATCAAGGTGGCCTGCACGGTGTCAGTCCAGCTCACGGCCAGGAAGCCACCGATAAAGGTGTAGGCAATGGTCGCTGCGGCACCGGCCCACAGGGCGGTTTCGTAGCTCATGCCGAAGGTGCTTTCAAACAGACGCGCACCGGCCACCACGCCCGAAGCGCAGTAGATGGTGAAGAACACCAGAATCACCAGGGCCGAGAAAATCCGCAGCACGCGGCTGTGGTCCTCGAAACGGTTGCTGAAGTAGTCCGGCAGGGTCAAGGCGTTGCCGTTGTGCTCGGTCTGCACGCGCAGACGGCCAGCAACGAACAACCAGTTGAGGTAGGCACCGACGATCAAGCCGATAGCAATCCAGCCCTCCGACAGACCGGACATGTATACAGCGCCCGGCAAGCCCATCAGCAGCCAGCCGCTCATATCCGAAGCACCAGCCGACAAGGCGGTGACAAAACTGCCAAGGCTGCGGCCACCGAGAATGTAGTCAGACAGGTTGTTGGTCCGCAGATAGGCAAATAGGCCGATCAGGACCATGGCTGAGATATACACCACGAAGGTGATCAGCATGGGAGTACTAGCGGTCATCAGGGGATACCCTCGCAATTGTTGTTATGGCGCCGCGGCGGGTTGTCCGCAGGCATTTAATTGGCCATACAGCTGTTATCCGCTGCAGCGCTAGCGGCACGCCGTAGGAGCGGCTTCAGCCGCGAACTTCGCGGATAAGTCCGCTCCTACAACTGCCCAATCGCACCCGCAACACACAACGTAGACATAGCCATTTAATTCACCCACTTGTGGCGGGTGTTACAGCGGTTGACGCCAAACAACGGCGTCGGATCACGCATGGCAATGCCTCTGACAGCAGAGGCAGCAGCACCGTAGCCCGGATGCAATCCGGGACCACTTGCGATGAAGCGCCCCGGATTACATCCGGGCTACAACGGTTACGCGTCGTTCAACGACAGCAGCGAAGCGTTGCCGCCCACCGCCGTGGTATTGACCGAGGTGGTGCGTTCATTGGCAAAGCGCAGCAGGTAGCTCGGCCCACCGGCTTTTGGCCCGGTGCCGGACAGGCCGCAGCCGCCGAACGGTTGCACACCCACCACGGCACCGATCTGGTTGCGGTTGATGTACAGGTTGCCGACCCGCGCCTGGGCCTCAATGCGCTTGGCGGTTTCCTCGTTGCGGCTGTGCACGCCGAGGGTCAGGCCATAGCCGGTGGCGTTGATCGCGCCGACCACCGCATCCAGCTCGCTGGCGGCAAAGCGCACCAGGTGCAGGATGGGGCCGAAGTGTTCCTTGTTCAGCTCGTGAATGCCACCGATCTCGAACGCCACCGGGGCGACGAAATGACCGTCCAGGCCGCTCGGCAAGCGGGTTTCGGCAATCAGCTTGCCTGCACTCTTGAGCGTGGCGATATGGGCCAACAGACCGGCTTTGGCCTCGGCGTCGATCACCGGACCGATGTCGTTTTCACGTTTCTCCGATGCGCCGACCTTCAATTCAGCCATGGCGCCCTTGAGCAGGTCGATGACGCGTTCGGCGATATCGTCCTGCACATAGAGCACGCGCAGGGCCGAGCAACGCTGACCAGCGCTGGTGAAGGCCGACTGCACGGCATCCTTGACCACTTGTTCGGGCAACGCGGTGGAGTCGACGATCATGGCGTTCTGGCCGCCGGTTTCGGCGATCAGCGCGGCAATCGGGCCGGGCTTGTCGGCCAGTTGGCGATTGATGATCCGCGCGGTGTCGGTGGAGCCGGTGAAGCACACACCCGCCACACGAGCATCGCGGCAGAACACGCCACCCAGGGTGGCACCGTCGCCTGGCAGGAAGGCGATCACATCGGTCGGCAAGCCGGCTTCAAACATCAGCTCCAGGGTGCGGGCGGCAATCAGGCTGGTCTGCTCAGCTGGCTTGGCCAGCACGCAGTTACCGGCCAACAGCGCGGCGCTGATCTGGCCCAGGTAAATGGCCAGCGGGAAGTTCCACGGGCTGACGCAGGCGAAGATGCCGCGGCCTTCGTGGAACAGTTCATTGCGCTCGCCGGTCGGGCCTTGCAGCTCTTCACGGCCCAGGCGCAGACGCGCCTGCTGGGCGTAGTAACGGCAGAAATCCACCGCCTCGCGCACTTCATCAATGCCGTCCTGCAGGGTCTTGCCGGCTTCCAGGGTGCAAAGAGCCATCAGCTCGCCGCGCTGGGCTTCAAGCAAATCGGCCAGACGCTCGAAGATCGCTGCACGCTGCTCAACCGGGGTGGCGTTCCAACGCGGCCAAGCGGTGGCCAGGGCATCCAGGGCCTGGCCGGCTTGCGCGGCGCTGGCGAACTGGGCGGTGCCGAGCACCTTGCTCTGCTGGTACGGGCAGCGTACTTCCTGGGTGTAGCCGTTGAGCTTCTCGCCGTTGATCACCGGCGCGGCATGCCACTGACGGTTGAGGTGCGGTTGATAGGCAAGCTCAAGGGCCTGCATGGCAGCGGAGATATTCATGTTGAGGCCTTGGGAGTTTTTCCGTACGGAGCCAAACAGCGCCGGCGGCAGAGGGATTTTGTCATTAGCGAGGCTGGCGAACTTGCGCAGTTGCGTCACCGGGTGATCAATCAGGGACTCCACCGGCACACCCGGGTCGACCAACTGATGGACGAACGACGAGTTAGCGCCGTTTTCCAGCAGGCGGCGCACCAGGTAGGGCAGCAGGTCTTTGTGCGCGCCGACCGGGGCATAGATGCGCACGGTCTGGCGGTGCTGCTCGATCACCGTGTCGTACAGGGCATCGCCCATGCCGTGCAGGCGCTGGAACTCGAACTCGCGCGGCGTCTTGGCCGCGGCGGCTAGGGCCAGGATGCAGGTCACGGTGTGGGCGTTATGGCTGGCGAACTGCGGGTAGATCACCCCACGGGTGTGCTCGCTCAACAGGTAACGGGCACAGGCCAGGTACGAGGTGTCGGTGCCTTCCTTGCGGGTGAACACCGGGTAGCTGTCCAGGCCCCACTGCTGTGACTGCTTGATCTCGCTGTCCCAGTAGGCGCCCTTGACCAGGCGCAGCGGCATCTTCGCCCCCAGCTCTTTGCCCAGCAGGGTCAGCCACACCAGCACCGGCAGGCAGCGCTTGGAGTACGCCTGCACCACCAGGCCGATCTCGCCCCAGCCTTGCAGGGCCGGCGCGCGCAGGAGTTTTTCGTACAACTCCAGGGACAGCTCCAGGCGGTCGGCTTCCTCGGCATCGATGGAAATACCCACATCGAGGGCACGGGCGCGGGTGGCCAGCTCCAGCACATTGGCGAACAGCTCAGTCAGCACGCGCTCGCGCTGGGCCACTTCATAACGCGGGTGCAGCGCGGAGAGCTTGATCGAGATCGACGGCCGCGGCCCCGGACCGACTTGCGGCTCCTTGCCCACGGTGTCGATGGCCAGGCGGTAGTCGGCCATGTATTTCTCGGCGTCGGCCTGGGTCAGCGCGGCTTCGCCGAGCATGTCGAAGGAATAGCTGTAGCCCTTCTCACGCTGCGGACGACCATTCTTCAGCGCCTCGCTGATGTTGCGGCCGAGCACGAACTGCTTGCCCATCAGCTTCATGGCCTGGTTCATCGCCGCGCGAATCACCGGCTCGCCGGAGCGCTTGATCAGGCGGCCGATGACATTCTTCGGTGAGCCATCGGCGTTTTCTGCGTCGACCACCTTGCCGGTCATCACCAGGCCCCAAGCGGCAAAATTGACCAGCACGTTGTCGCTCTTGCCGAGGTGGCGTTCCCACTCGGCGGCATTCAGTTTGTCGCGGATCAGGGCGTCGGCCGTGGCGGCATCCGGCACCCGCAGCAAAGCCTCGGCCAGGCACATGAGCATCAGCCCTTCCTGGGTATCGAGGCTGTACTGACGAAGCAGTGCGTCGAGGGTATCGACGGCGTTGTCCCGGCTACGCACGTTGTCAATCAACGTACGGGCATTGCGGCGGATAGCCGCGACACCATCGTCACCGGGGTCGGCGAGCTGGAGCAGCTCGGTTAGATAGTTAGCCTCGTCGACGCCGTAATTGGCGCTGATGACGGGGAAAAACTCGGCAGCGGTCTTTGTGAGAACGTCGCCTTGCAAGACGTGGCTGGCTGTAAACATCACGCCTTTCCTCTTCTGGAGTCATTATTTTCGGTCTAGCCCATGGCCACACACGCGCAGGAACCATTGGCTCTAATGCACGCAACGCGGCGGGATAACGGACTCTAGTGACAGAGGGATGAAGGCTTCTTGCGCAAAGCTCTGGAGTTTTTGCCAAAAGCTCCGAGGCCTGGAACTTTTGCTAAACGCTTGTTTAAGACGTACGCATCACTGGGCAAACAACTCCGCCGCTTTCTCGCCAAGCGCGGCAATGCTGGCATCGACGATGGGCGCGAGATAGCCCGCGGCCTTGTCCATCAAGGCTTCCCCGCTGTCAGCGGCAACCTTGCTGGCCAGCTTCTTCAAGGTGGCCTTGAGGACGCCCCTGAACGAGCCATCCGGCGCACCGGCCGCCACCAGCGCCAGGCGCACCTGCTCTTGCTCGGCGGTACTGAGCAAGGAGGCGATCAGCGCGGTGATGGCCTCCAGCCCCAGCTTGATCAGGCTGGGCGAGAAGGAACCATCGGAGACATAACCCAGCTGCTGCACCTTATCGCGCAGGTGATCGCTGACCAGCGGGTTTTCCACCTCCAGCACAAACAGCTCGCCCTGTTTTTGCAGTAACGGTCGCTTGAGCAGCGCCTTGACCTTGGCATCCAGGTCCGCACTACTGGAGTGGCGCAGCTCACGGTCATAGATCAGCCGGCGCGCCTTGGGCCGCGTCACCTTCAACTTGGACACCAGCTCATACAACTGCGGGTCAGCGCTAATCGCCCCCACCTGCTCCAGGGCATCCAGCACCAGCAACTCCACCTCGTTTTTCGGCAAGGCGGCAAACGCCGGCGTCAGGTAGCGCTCCAGCAACTGCGCCAGCACCGCCTTGGCTTTTGCCTCAGGTAGCGCATTGATGATGAGTTTGATATCCACAGAATCCCTCCTGGTTAAAACACAAAAACGGCTATGTACCCGTTTGCTGGAACACCGACCGTAGGATGCGGTGGAGCGCAGCGATACCCATCACAGGGCTGCTTGCCGTTGGTTAGCTGATGGGTATCGCAAGCTCAACCCATCCTACACAGCGCTGTGCCGCGGTAACCCATCGCTTCTCGCAGCGCTGCGTCGGCCCGGATGGCAACGCTACTACAGCCACGTCCTGGCCGCGACAAAGCCGATAATCAGGCCGCAATCGCCAGGCAAAGCCTTTATCATTGCGCACGTTTTTCGCCGGGCCAGCCACCCGCACCGGCGCTCGCCACTTTGCAGGAACCGCAATGAACCAAGCTTCGATCAGCCAGGACGACATCAACGCCATCATCTGGAAGTCCTGCGACACCTTCCGCGGCAGCGTGGATGCCAGCGACTACAAGAACTACGTGCTGACCATGCTGTTCTTGAAGTACCTGAGCGACGTCTGGCAGGACCACTACGAGGGCTACCAGGCCAAGTACGGCAACGAGCCGGCGCTGATCGCCGCCATGATGAAGACCGAGCGTTTTGTGCTGCCGCCCAAGGCCAACTTCTATGCCTTGCACGAACAGCGCCACCTGCCCGGCAACGGCGAGCGCATCGACGAAGCCCTGCACGCCATCGAAGACGCCAACAGCGCCAAGCTGCGCGGCGTGTTCCAAGACATCAGCTTTAACGCCAACAAGCTCGGCGAAGAAAAAAGCAAAAACAACCTGCTGCGCCACCTGCTGGAAGACTTTGCCCAGGCGGACATGAACCTGCGCCCCTCGCGCATCGGCAGCCAGGACATCATCGGCAACGCCTACGAGTTTCTGATTTCGCGCTTTGCCGCCGGCGCCGGCAAAACCGCTGGCGAGTTCTACACCCCGGCCCAGGTCAGCGACCTGCTGGCCGAACTGCTCGACCCGCAACCCGGCGAGCAGATTTGCGACCCGGCCTGCGGCTCGGCCTCGCTGCTGATGAAGTGCGGGCGCAAAGTGCTGGAGAAAACCGGCTCGCGCAATTACGCCCTGTTCGGCCAGGAATCCATCGGCGCCACCTGGGCCCTGGCCAAAATGAACCTGTTTCTGCACGGCGAAGAAAACCACGACCTGCGCTGGGGCGACAGCATTCGCCACCCGCAACTGCTGGATGCCAACGGCGGCCTGATGCACTTCGACGTGGTCACCGCCAATCCGCCCTTCTCCCTGGAGAAATGGGGCATCGAACAGGCCGAGCACGACAAGTTCGGTCGCTTCCAGCGCGGCATCCCGCCGAAAACCAAGGGCGACTACGCCTTTATCCTGCATATGATCGAAACCCTGAAACCGGGCAGCGGCCGTATGGGCGTGGTGGTGCCCCACGGCGTGCTGTTCCGCGGCGGCAGCGAAGGCAAAATTCGCCAGGCGCTGATCGAAGAAAACCTGCTAGACGCGGTCATCGGCCTGCCGGAAAAACTGTTCTTCGGCACCGGCATCCCGGCGGCGATTTTGCTGTTCCGCAAAACCAAGAGCACGGAAGACGTGATTTTTATCGACGCCTCCCGCGACTTTATGGCCGGCAAAAACCAGAACCAGCTCGGCCCGCAGCAACTGGAACGCATCGTCAGCGCCTACCGCGCCCGCCAGCACCAGAGCCGCTACGCCGAATGCGTCAGCCTGCAAGCCATCCGCGACAACGACTACAACCTGAATATCCCGTGCTATGTGGATACCTTCGAGGCTGAGGACGAGATTGATCTGCTGGCGATCAAGGCCGAGCGTGAAGGGTTGGAGTTGGAGCTGGTGGCGTTGAAGCGGGAGATGGATGGGTATTTGCGGGAGCTTGGTTATGGTGCCTGAAGGTTGGACTTACTCGACCCTCGAAGGGTTAATCGACATCAAGCATGGCTTCGCTTTTAAAAGTGAGCACTTCACTAACCAAGGTCAATTCGTGCTCCTGACTCCGGGCCACTTCAATGAGTCTGGAGGATTTCGCGACCGACAAGAAAAAACCAAGTACTACAGTGGAATAATTCCTGAGGGCTACCTGCTCACCCAAGGTGATCTACTGCTGGCCATGACTGAGCAAGCTGCAGGCTTACTTGGAAGTGCAGCTCACATCCCAGAAAATAATAAGTATCTACACAACCAACGACTTGGGTTAGTAAAGGTATTAAACCCAAGCAAAATATATCTACGTTTCCTATTCTGGCTGTACAACTCCCCTGAGGTAAGAAAGCAAATAGCTGAACAAGCCTCTGGCACAAAAGTAAAACACACATCACCCAGCAGACTTATTGGCGTTACTGCTTTGCTTCCCCCAAAGCAGGAGCAAATAAAAATGGCCCAAATTCTTTCCACCTGGGACAAAGCCATCGCCACCACCGAGCGCCTGCTTGCCAATAGCCAGCAGCAAAAGCAGGCACTGATGCAGCAGTTGCTGACGGGGCAAAAGCGCTTTAAGCAGTTTGCAGATACGTGGAAAACCTATCGACTGGGCGATTTGTTCGAGCGCGTTACCAAGAAGAACACCGAAAACAACACCAACGTCGTGAGCATATCCGCCCAACAAGGCCTTATTCGGCAGGACGAGTTCTTTAAGAAATCGGTAGCATCAGAAACATTGGAAGGCTACTACCTGCTTAGCCATGGCCAGTTTGCCTATAATAAGAGTTATTCAAATGGCTATCCAATGGGCGCAATCAAACGCCTCAACCGCTATGAAAAAGGTGTCGTAACCACGCTCTATATTTGCTTCGCCGTTCGCGACGAATCCAACTTCTGCCCAGTATTTTTCGAGCAGTTCTTTGATGCTGGACTTTTAAATGAAGGGCTGGCCCAAGTCGCCCATGAAGGCGGCAGGGCGCATGGTTTACTTAACGTTAAGCCTTCCGACTTTTTCTCTTTGAAAGTGAAAATACCTTCGCTCAAAGAACAACAAAAAATCGCCCAGGTCCTCTCTACCGCCGACGCCGAAATCACCAATCTGCAAGCCCAACTGGCCAAGCTCAAATTGGAGAAAAAAGCCCTGATGCAACAACTGCTCACCGGCCAGCGCCGGGTGAAGCCGGACGCCGAAGTGACGGTCTGAACTCAATCTGTAGGAGCGGCTTTAGCCGCGAAGCGTTGTCAGCC
>OFRI01000387.1_pt1 | contig 11796 bp, 12 predicted proteins | sample 1543031 | NCBI WGS metagenome assembly OFRI01 (sample SAMN07774226, study PRJEB24372) | wastewater metagenome
AGCTTGCCGCTTTTTATACAGGTCTGGTTTCTGCCCCTCGGGCATCCGGGGAATGATGCGGCTGGCTAGATCCTTGAGCAACTATGACAATTCGAAATCGCTTGGAGTACGCAGGCGGGTCAAATTCATCGGCCCGCTACTGGCGATGATTGAGCAGGCGTATCATCGTTACGGTTGTGTCAATTTACTCGATGTGGACGGTATACCAAGATACTGGCATCAACTGCCCGAAGCGTATTTGGAGTCGCGTCGCGTATCGATCACCCTCGTTAACATTGGCCCGATTACCCCGTTTGTAGCGTGTTTTCGCTTTAAATTTATACGAGCGGATGGGTGCGATTTGCATGGTTTTGCTGGTGGATCCTTCCACATTGCGCATTCAAATTCTGTCATTGAACATGTCGGTGGCTCCCCCTGCATTGAGCGCTTTGCGCGGGAAGTCAGGCGTGTCGCTGAAAAGTGCTTTATTCAAACTCCTGACTTTGGGTGCCCAATCGAACCCCATTGCATGACGCCATTGTTCCATTGGCTTCCGCGCCGAGTCAGGGTCTGGTTGGTTCGCCGTGTAGCACTTGGGCATTGGCCCCGCGCGGCCGACAGGCACCAAGCTGAGTGTTTAGTAGATGGTGCTCGCTTGCTGACACGCCGTGAGTTGCTGCTTTTATTTCCTGGCGCGCGGATTATCCGTGAACGCATCCTGAGGATGCCCAAGTCTTTAATCGTCATAATTTAATGAAAATTCAGAAAACTTTTTCAGTAGTTAGCATTCCGCTGCGGGCGTTGGCGTTTGTTAGGCAGTGTGGGGCGCGCTCATTGAGCATTGCTTCGATGGTTGTTCTGCTGTTAAGCAAAGCTGGGGTTGACGCCTTGTCTGCACTGTTACTCGCCGCTCTGCTGGGTGTGGTGCTGTCCATGGGCAGATACCCTGCTGGCTGGTACGTAGAGGTAGAGGCCCAGTGGGCCGGGTTTATGGGCGACGGATTATCTCCAGTTGTGATGCTCCTGGTGGGCTTGGTCCTATGCAAAGGGGGGCTAGCACCTCTGCTGTCAGGTATACGGGGGCGACTCATAGACTCCTGGACGCTGTTGATATCCATGAAGGTTTTTGAGCATGAGCTGACGCGGGAAGCTCCTCTACGTATGGAGTTTCATACGCAGGGTAGCAATGTTGCGGTTAATTATTTGGTTCCCAAGATTGTTATGGGGACGGTATTGCCTAGTCTCGAGTTGCTCACCGAACTTGTGGTGGTCAGTGTGCTGCTGAGTGTGCTGCTGATATTGGAACCACTGGCGACCTCCATAATGATGGTGGCCTTGTTGGCTGCGCTCGTCGTCGGTAGCGTCCTTTCAACATACCTCGTACCTAGCAAGTCTGGGCGCACCAGTAAGCCCCAGGTGTTGATGCAGCGCTGGGTTTCAGACAGCGTTGCCTGCCTGCGGGAGATTCGTCTTTACCAACGGTTACCTGCCGTTTTGGAAGGCTATCGTCCAATTGCTAAGCAGTTTTCTAAGGATACGGCGCGCGAGCGAACGTTTATGGATATTCAGTCACCGATCATGGAGCTGTTTTTGCTTTCAGCTCTGGGTGGCGCTGTGCTTATTGCCAGTGGATACAGCTGGCAAGCAGACCTGCATTCGCTGGTGCTATTTGCTGCTGTAGGATTACGGCTGATTCCGGGTTTTCGGCGTATATCGTTTAGCTTGCTGACGATTAGATTTTCACGGCCATTTTTTGAACAGATATCCGCAAATGAACATCCGTCTTTAGCGCAAGTAATTGTCAAGCCTTGCCAAGCCCAGCCCCAGCTTTTAATGAGCTGTGAAGCACTGCATTTTGAGTATCCAGAGACTACTCAAAAGGTCATTGGCAGCCTGAATCTGCGCCTGTGCAAAGGTGACTGGGTAGGTTTAGTCGGCGAGTCAGGTGCAGGGAAATCTACTTTGGTAGATCTGCTTATCGGTGAGCTGATACCCACTGGCGGGCGGATACAGTGGTTCCATGCGTCGCGTGAGCATGGCTCCATTGGCTATATCGGCGCCTTTACTACGCTTATTCCAGGAACCTTGCGCGAGAATCTCGCTTTTCTTGGTACAGATTACAGCGATGACAGCCTGCTAAAGGCGCTGAAAATCACGGGTGTTGATGAGCTGGTGAAGCGTTTTCCGCAAGGGCTAGACACACCTGTGGAGGTTTTTGAGCAGCGAATCTCCAGTGGTGAACGGCAGCGTATCGGTCTTGCCCGTGCGCTTCTTCACTCGCGTGATTTGCTGATTCTTGACGAAGCGACTGCTTCCTTAGATCAGTTGACGGAGAATCGATTTCTACAGGCCTTACGTTTTTCTAGGCCGGAGCTCGCGGTTTTGCTGATTACCCATCGACTGACAGCGTTACGTTATATGGATCGTGCTCTGCAATTGGCTAATGGTGTTCTGCAAGAATTTGTCCCTGAACTGCAATCAGTTCAGCCCATGGCCTTGTCAGGGCATACGGATCAATGCATATAGCGTTTGTACTCGGTACCCGTCCGGAGATCATCAAGCTTTCTTCGTTGATATCCGCCTGTATTCGCGATGGCGTTCGCTATACGTTGATTCATACCAATCAGCACTACGCTTTTGCCATGGATCGGGCGTTTTTCGAAGAGCTCGAATTACCTCTCCCTCATTTCAATCTTGGTGTTGGTTCAGATACTGCTGCTGTGCAGCTTGCTCGCATGGTCATGGGTATAGAGCCGATACTTCAGGAGTTGAAGCCAGACTATGTGCTTGTCCAAGGTGATACCAACAGTTCGCTGGCAGGAGGTCTTGCTGCCAGCAAAGCCAATATTCCTGTTGCGCATGTTGAGGCCGGGCTGCGCAGTTACGACAGGACGATGCCGGAGGAAGTCAACCGAGTCTTGTTGGATCATCTATCTAGTTTCTGGTTTTGCCCTTCAGCACTGCAGGTAGCGCTACTGGGGAAGGAAGGTATTCAAGGGGCGAATGTTCATGTCACTGGCAATACCGGAAATGATGCGGTCTTGTTATATGCGGATCGCGCCCCAAAGCGCTCAAGTATCCTTTCGAGGCTAGGTCTGCATCAAGAAAGTTATCTGTTGCTGACGTGTCATCGCCCGTCTAATACGGATAATTTCGATTCTTTTGAACAGCTTATGGACGCTGTTCAACGGTTAGCTTACGAACAGAATAAATTGGTAGTCTTTCCTCTGCATCCTAGGCTTGGCACGCAGTATCGGAACGCTCTCTCTAGCTGGCCGCAAATAAAGGCTATTGAGCCGGTCGGTTACGTTGACATGCTTGCGTTGTTGCAAGGGGCCGATTTAGTTTTGACCGATAGTGGAGGATTGCAAGAGGAGGCGTGTGCACTTCGCCGGCACTGCTTAGTGCTTCGGCCTAACACCGAGCGTCCGGAAAGTCTAGAAAGTGGTGGGGCTCAGTTAGTTCCAGTCGTTACGGGGAATAATTTGATCGCCGCTGCGGATTTTGTGCGCCGGTCCCATCTTAGCTGGAGTAATCCATTTGGCGATGGGCAAGCCTGTCGGCGAATTCTACAGGTACTTATGGCGGATTTTACTTCGGATAAACTACGGCCTGAATAACGCCTGATTTTTACCATTAGTTAAATTATTACCCTGCTTAATAATGTAGGTCTCTTGTGATTGCGTGCCTGCTGTTTTAGTGGAAGGTATTAACAAGAAATTTAATTAGCTGCTGCACACAGTCTTCAATCGATAGGTTGTCGGTGTTAAGAATTAGGTTTGGTTGTCGCGGTGGTTCGTAGGGCGAGGATATGCCTGTGAAGTCTGCAAGCTCTCCCTCTCTGGCTCGTCTGTAAAGCCCTTTTACATCCCGTGCCTCGCATACCTGCAAAGAGCACTCGAGATAAACCACGGAAAAATCTTCAGGGCTGATGATACTTCTAACCATTTCACGGTCATGACAGGTTGGAGATATAAAGGCTGCTATGCAGATCATGCCCATATCTACAAACAACTTGGCGGTTTCAGCAGCGCGCCGCAGGTTTTCATGTCGGGCCCGTGGTGTGAAACCTAGGTCAGCGCATAAGCCCCTTCGCAGGTTATCTCCATCGAGCACCACGCAGCGCCGCCCCAAATCATAAAGCTGTGCTTCGAGAGCATAAGCCAGCGTGGATTTCCCTGCGCCAGAGAGTCCTGTAAGCCAAAGTACGTGCCCGCGTTGAGAATTTAGTCGTTCTCTCTGCTCACGACTGACCAGCTGTCCCTGTTGGGAGGATGCCAGGTTAGAGCTCGCGTTGTTCATGCGCCTCACTCAGAATTTGCCTAAGGGCTTGACCAGAGAGTCCACTACAGTGCGCCCGCCGTTGTGGATATCAAACTTTGTCATCAGGCAGAGGTGTCCAGCAGCTTGCCGGGATTGAGAGGGCTGTGTGCGGGTCAGGTTTAAACCAGCACTCTAATCGGTACCGATAGAAAAACGGTTTTCTGTCTAGGCGCCCCGTTCTGACCAGGCTTTTGAGCGTTTCGTGGGTGGTGAAATAGAAAGCTTCGAATCGAACGGCTGTCTCTAGTGAGTCAGGCACGCTGCGAAAAATAATTTCAGCACTCACGTTAGCTCCAATCATCCCTTGATCGCGTACCGACAGGATCACTATTAATTTTTCAGCTGTTCTGAGTGCGCTACCAATCTGAGCAACACGTATATTGTCCGACTCAGCGACGGGCTTCAGTCGAACTGGCGTGCTTCTCGTTGTACTTGATAGACAAAGCGCTCAATGCTGCGTTGGGCTAGACCGTCTATGCGGTAAAAGCGCAGTCCGGCATAGGTCATGTCCACTTTACTTTCGTAGCTTAAGTGGCGCAGCTCTGCTGCGGTGCTGATGGCGCCGAAGGGGAGCTTTACATTCAGGCGTTCATAAACCTGACCTGCCTGCAGGCGGCTGCCGAGATCGCCTTGAAAGCGCAGCCGGCATCCCGTGGCGGAGATGTCCAGTAATTGGCCTTTGATGCCGTTGCTGAGCTTGTCGCCTGACAGCTCAATGCTCAACAGTTGGCCTTGCTTGAGTGGGGCGCGAAAGGCGTTGCGGCGCTGATGGTAGGTGACTTCGCTGGGCAGTCCGCTCCAATAGCAGCGGGCGCCATCCAGCTCGCCAATCTGGACGTTTTGCTGGCATTCCCAGGCTATACGGACGCCTTCATGGAAGCCTTCGACTTTGAACGTTTCGCCATTTTTGAGGAAGCGCTCGCCGTCGTTAGGTATTAGCTCGTCTAGCGCCAGCAGGCTGCGCTCACGATTGATCGCAACCAAGTAGCTTTGAAAGCGTTGGCTGCGCTCTGGGAAGCTGATGATCAGTGGGTCATGATTGTCTTGGAGGTGGCGCAGATTGGCGAAGATTTCTGCAGCAGTTTTCAGCACCTTGGGTGGCTGTGGGCCGGTGTCTTCTGTGAATGGGGTGGACACGATCCGCGAATCTCCAAACGCAATTTTTGCGCATTAGCATACTGGCATTGTGCTGGTATGTCCCGGCGCTCGGTTTCAGGCCTGACTAAGTGGCCGCTGTTGCGCGATTCTAGCGGTACTGCCACGGCTGTCATAGAGATTGGGGGTTTCAGTGCCGCGCAAAATGCTGAGTACGCTGTTGGCGGCGGTTTGGCTGGTTCGAATCACTCGGCCATTGAGGAGATTGGCTGCGCGACACTGCTCGAGCAGTTCGCCCAGTTGCGCGCTGCGAGCAAGCAATTCGCTGCCTTGTTGGGAGTGTGTGGCCAGTTGCTCCAGGCCCTTTTGGTCAGCGCTCAGCTGTAGACTTTGAAGCAGTTCGCTGCGCTGCCTGCCGTGTTGCTCGAGCAGACTCAGGAGTGGCAACTTGCGGCCTAGGATTTGTTCAAGCTGTGGCAGGTCACGCTCTCCCAGCGCCTTGAACTCGTCCTGAATCAGCGCGAGCAGTTGCTGGCTTACGCTGATGTCGTCGTTAAATAACTGCAAAAGGGTTATGTCATGCATAGCGTGCTCTGGGAATTGGGCGTCCAGCTTCCCCGGCGCGGCCTTCGGCTTTAGCGGCGGGACTCGAAATCTAGCAGTTTGCTCGCGACCCGTTGGCTGTCTACGGTGTAGCTGCCGTCGCTTATGGATTGCTTGAGGCGTGCCACCCGCTCTTTATCGACGCTTGGCAGTTCACTCAGTTTATTGGTGGCTTTTTGCAGCTGTTGGGCATCGGTGCTCAGTTGCACGGACTCGCCTGCTTTGCTTGCTGGTGCAGGCATGGCTTCCGGCGCGGTCTGGCGCAGGCTGTTCGCATCGCTGCGATTGGCTGCCTGAGTGTTACCGGTGCGCCCGTTAGCGTTAGCTGCAGGGGGGTTGTTCGGCCTATTGATGTCGATGACCATGATGCGAAACCTCGAAGACTATTTTGGACGCTTGCCTGTTTTTCGGCAGCGCCGAGAAAAACTTTAGGGTGTTCGTTCATGTGTTACTGATCAGTGTAGGAAAACGTTACGTATGCGCCAGGTAAATCTGGCCTACATGGATACTTCAACTTGTCCTGGGCCGGTTACCCTGGCTTTTATCACGCGCTCAGAGCGCTGGTTGCGCACACGGATTTGCTCGCCTGTGGCGCCGTCGGACAACGCTTCGCCAGGCATGCGTACGCTAACACTGGCGCTGCGGGCGGTGATGACGACCTGGTCGCCCTTGCGAATGACTTCTGCTTGCTCTAAGTGGCCGGCGGTCAAGACTTGGTCAGGCAATATAGGGCGTGTCAATTTTTTGCCGGATGCTTGCTCGATAGCGGTCAAAAAACCTTGATTGAGTAGACCAATGTCGCGCTCGACCAGAACCAGGTCTGTCGGGCTGAGCACTGACTTGCGCTTCAGGGGACGGTTGGCGATAACCACCTGCCTATAGATGTGCACTTGCCCGGGCACGAAGACTGTCCAGGGGCTGCTGCCGGCACACCGTACCCTGACGGTGACTCTGCCGACTGGTTGTGCAGGGCTTTCTAGCTTGGCTGTCAGGCCCTGATCGCAGATAGGTAGTCGCAGCCGTGGGTCGATTTGCTGAATTTCGATCTCGTGTCGGGCTTGGATTTCGCTACGCTCTAAATGTGTGGTGACAGCCTGCTCAAGAAAATCCTGCGTTATGCCGATAAGCTGCTCAGGTAGTGTTGTAGCCGCTGCAACAGGCAGGCTATAGCCTAACCCGAGCAAAGCAGGTAAAACACGGAGCAGCTGAAGGCGCGTTGCCATCAGGTGTCGAATAAATGTCGGTTTTGCGTTCATGGCAATTGAAAAGCAAGGCTCGTGCCGCCTGCTACGCTAAGCGGTGCAGACGGTGACTTAAATAAGGAGTCGGGGCATGGCCGGTGTAATGGATTCGGTTAACCAGCGTACCCAGCTGGTAGGGCAGAATCGTCTTGAGTTGCTGTTGTTTCGCCTCGATGGCAATCAGCTGTACGGGATCAACGTGTTCAAGGTGAAGGAGGTGCTGCAATGCCCCAAGCTCACCATCATGCCCAAATCCAGTCCGGTTGTACGTGGAGTCGCGAATATTCGTGGCGGCACTATTCCTATTCTCGATCTGGCTATGGCCACTGGTCGTGTCGGTCTGGATGATCTGAAAAACAGTTTTGTGATCATCACCGAATACAACACCAAGGTTCAGGGTTTTCTGGTGCGTTCGGTTGAACGCATCGTCAACATGAACTGGGAAGAGATTCATCCGCCACCCAAGGGCACTGGGCGCGACCATTACCTGACGGCAGTGACGCGTCTGGATCAGCAGTTGGTGGAAATCATCGATGTTGAGAAGATTCTTGCTGAAGTTGCGCCTACCTCTGAGGTGATTTCAGCCGGTGTCATTGATGTCGAAACTCAGGCCAAGGCGGTGTCCAAGCGCGTGTTGATTTGCGATGACTCCTCGGTGGCGCGCAAGCAAGTGATTCGCTGTCTAGAGACCGTTGGGGTCGAGGTGGTGGCGCTTAACGATGGTCGTGAGGCGTACGAGTATCTGCGCAAGATGGTGGAGGAGGGTAAGCAGCCTGAGCACGAGTTTTTGATGCTGATTTCTGACATCGAAATGCCCGAAATGGACGGTTATACCTTGACCGCCGAAATACGCTCAGACCCCCGCATGCAGAAACTGCACATCATCCTGCATACTTCGCTTTCTGGCGTGTTTAACCAGGCTATGGTGAAGAAGGTCGGGGCGGATGATTTTCTCGCGAAGTTCCGGCCCGATGAGTTGGCCTCGCGGGTGGTTGAGCGCATTAATGCAGTAGACGGGAGCTGAAGGCCTGGCCTTCGGCAACGCACATGAACGGTGAGGCGGCTTTAGTGTCTTCAGGTAACTTGGATTTCGAGCAGTTCCGTGTCTTTCTAGAAAAGGCCTGTGGAATTTTGCTGGGCAGCAACAAGCAATACTTGGTGTCCAGTCGCCTTAATAAGTTGATGGAGCAGCAAGGAATCAAAACCCTGGGTGAGTTGGTGCAGCGGATGCAAGGCCAGCCGCGCAGTGGCTTGCGCGAGCAGGTAGTCGATGCAATGACTACCAATGAAACCCTCTGGTTCCGTGATACTTATCCGTTCGAGGTGCTGAAGAATCGGGTTTTTCCCGAGATGCTCAAGGCCAATGGTGGGCAGCGTTTGCGCATCTGGTCGGCGGCGTGCTCCTCCGGTCAAGAGCCCTACACGCTGTCGATGGCTACCGACGAGTTCGAGCGCAGCAATCTCGGCCAGCTCAAGGCGGGCGTGCAGATTGTGGCGACCGATCTTTCCGGCTCCATGTTGGCGACCTGCAAGTCGGGCGAATACGACAGCTTGGCCATGGGGCGTGGCTTATCCCAGGAGCGGCTGCAGAAATATTTTGACCCTAAAGGCGCTGGGCGTTGGGCGATCAAGCCTGCAATCAAGAGTCGTGTTGAGTTTAGGGCGCTCAATTTGCTGGACAGTTACGCCAGTCTGGGCAAATTCGACATCGTGTTCTGTCGCAATGTGTTGATTTACTTCTCGGCGGAGGTGAAGAAGGACATCTTGTTGCGCATCCATGGGACCCTCAAGCCAGGTGGGTATCTGTTTCTCGGCGCCTCCGAGGCGCTTAACGGTCTGCCTGATCACTACCAGATGGTGCAGTGCAGTCCGGGGATCATTTACAAGGCTAAATAGCTGTGCCTGCCGTGGAGTCAAAAAACGGGAGACCTTAGGGCCTCCCGTTTTTTTGTGCGGCAAAAATACTGAGTGGATTGCCGCCTTCAAGGGATTAGGCGGAAAGGTATTGCCGCTTGAGTGCTTTTTCTGCCTTGCTTATATGGTAAGGCATTGAAAAATAAGGATAAATTATTGTGGCATAAGCTTTGCTTTGTCTTCAGCAAGCAAACTCTGCACAGGTTTACCGATCATGAGCATCAGCTTCGAAAGCGCCCTCAACGGTCATGACAAGGCACTCGGTTTTCGTGCCCAGCGCGCCGAAGTGTTGGCCAACAACATGGCCAATGCCGATACGCCGAACTTCAAAGCGCGTGATCTTGATTTCGCCTCGGTACTGGCGGAGCAAAATGCCAAGGCCAAGGGCGGTGAGTTTCAGCTCAATCGCAGCAACAGCAAACATATTGATGCTCAGGGTGTGGCCTCTGCTGATGCGGCCCTGCGTTATCGCATGCCGTCCGAGCCGTCACTGGACCAAAACACCGTCGATTTGCAGGTCGAGCAATCTAAGTACGCCGAAAACTCGGTGCAATTTCAGGCCAGCTTTACCCTGCTTAACAGCAAGTTTAAAGGTCTGATCAGCGCCCTGCGCGGCGAATAACGGAGAAGCAGTCATGTCATTAGCCAGTGTATTCAATATCGCCGGAACCGGCATGAGTGCCCAAAGTACTCGGCTGAATACCATCTCCAGCAACATCGCTAACGCAGAGACCGTGTCATCAAGCATTGATCAGACTTACAGGGCCCGGCATCCGGTGTTCGCAACCGTATTTCAAGGCGCGCAACAGGGCGCTGGTGATTCGCTGTTTGCCGAGCAGGATCAGTTCGGTGCGGGGGTGCAGGTGCTGGGTATTGTTGAGGAGCAAGGCAGCCTGACGCCGCGCTACGAGCCCAATCATCCCGCCGCAGACGCGGATGGTTATGTCTTTTACCCGAACGTCAATGTGGTGGAGGAAATGGCCGACATGATATCCGCCAGTCGTGCCTTTCAGACCAACGTTGAAATGATGAATACCGCCAAGCAGATGATGCAGCGCGTATTGACCCTGGGCCAGTAAGCCGCGAGTGAGGAAAACAACATGAGCATCAGTAGTGTCAATGCGGCAAGCACGGTTCTGGATCAGTATCAGATCAAAGATGCGGAGCCTAAGGGCAAAGAACTGGGCAAGAACGAGTTTCTCAATTTGCTGGTGGCGCAGTTGAATAACCAAGATCCGCTGTCCCCCCAAGATAATGGTGAGTTTATCGCCCAGCTGGCGCAGTTCAGCACGGTGGAAGGGGTCGACAAGCTCAATACCAGCATGGAGTCGATGCTCTCTGGTTATCAGTCGTCCCAGGCGTTGCAGGCTTCTTCTCTGGTTGGCCGTAAGGTCATCATTCCGACCGACAAAGCCGTTGTGGATACCAGTGAAACCTTCAAGGCCAGCCTGGTGGTGCCTGCAACCAGTAGCAATGTCTACGTCAACGTGTATGACAGTGCTGGCTCGGTGGTCAATCGCATCAACATGGGTCAGCAGGCAGCCGGTAATGTCAGCTTCATGTGGGATGGTAAAGACGCCAGCGGCAATCTTTTGCCACCAGGCACGTACAAGTTCCAGGCGCAGGCTAGCTACGGTGCCGAAACCAAGGGGCTGACCACTATGTTGCCGGCCAACGTCGATAGTGTGACCTTGGGGCAGAGCGGCGGCGAGCTGATGCTCAACTTGGCTGGGCTCGGCAGCATTGGGCTCTCGAAGGTTCAGGTCATCGGTCAATAATTTAGCGGCAGGATGCGTCCGCGCTTCCGGCAAAGGAGTTTTCCATGGCGTTCAATATCGGTCTCAGTGGTCTTCGGGCTGCAACCAGTGACTTAAACGTTACCGGCAACAACATTGCAAACGCCGGTACGGTGGGCTTTAAGCAGTCGCGCTCAGAGTTCGCTGATGTTTATGCGGCCTCGGTCTTGGGTGGCGGCGCCAACCCACAGGGTAGTGGTGTGTTGCTTTCTGATGTATCCCAGCAGTTCAAGCAGGGCAATATCAACTACACGCAAAATGGCCTCGATTTGGCTGTGAACGGTAATGGCTTCTTCGTCACCAGCAATAATGGCGATATTAGCTACACCCGGGCGGGGTACTTCGGTACCGATAAAGAAGGCTTTGTGGTGAATAACTTCGGTTACAAGCTGCAGGGCTATGCTGTTGATGGCAACGGTAATCTGCAGAATGGTGTGGTCAGTGATATCCAGGTGCAGACAGCTAGCCAGGCGCCTAATGCAACAACTCAGGTTGACCAAACGTTTAACTTGAATTCAACCAATACTGTTCCCACGACGGTACCCTTTAATCCTTCCGATCCCACCAGTTACAACTCTGCCACCTCGACCAATATCTATGACTCACAGGGTAACTCCCATGTGATGACCCAGTATTTTCTCAAGACTGGGCCGAATGCCTGGCAAATGAATGTGCTGATTGATGGGCGCAATCCGGCGACACCGGCTACCTCTACTGCGCCTTATACGGCGGCAATGACGTTTAGCGCTTCCGGTCAGTTGCTTACGCAAACTCCAGGGGTCGGTTTGGTCGCTGGGGCAAATGGCACGCTGGATTTGGCTGGCTGGGTGCCGGCTGCGCCGGAT
>OFRI01000389.1_pt1 | contig 11779 bp, 9 predicted proteins | sample 1543031 | NCBI WGS metagenome assembly OFRI01 (sample SAMN07774226, study PRJEB24372) | wastewater metagenome
ACTTTCTCTTTGCTTGCGCGAAAGAGAAAGTAACCAAAGAGAAAGCGCACCCGGCATCCGGGTTTCGCTGCGCGAAACTTCCCTCACTCCGGCACTGTTCCGAGGGTCGTCACGGTGGGCCATCCCTGGCCCATCGTGACTCGTTTGGCATCCTTGCCAAACGCCCCTCTGCACAGCACCTCCGCTCGGCCTTCTGACGGGACCGGGGGACCGAGGCGCCTGCACGATCCGTGGGAGCGGTCTTGACCGCGAAGCTTCTAACAGTCCCCGCTCTATGTGGCCTCAAGCGCAACCATCGGCGTCTGGACAAGTTCTAGCAACATTCGCATCAGCCTGACTGCGCACGTCAGGTTTTAACCCTCAAGCAACTCGCCACACAGATCGAGGGCAAACCAGTGTTCGACTTCGCTCTGGCTCATGCCCGCCGCGAGCAGGGTGAACAGCTTGCCCAGGGCTGCTTCGCGGGTCATGCCGCCGCCGCTGATTAGGCCGCAGCTGGCGAATTGACTGCCGGCGGCATACACGCCGAACTCCACATGACCACTCGGGCACTGGCTGATCGCCGCCAGCACCACACCCTTCGCATGGGCGCTGTGCAGTGCGGCCAGCAGTTCGCTGTCGGCCGCCGGGCCGGTGCCGCTGCCGTAGCATTCCAGCAGTAACGCCTGCACACCGGTGCTCAGTAGGGCGCGCACATGGGCGGCCTGGATGCCGGGAAACAGCGGCAGCACGGCGAGGTTCACCGCCTGCCGTGGCTGGCGGTAATCCAAGCGAGCGGGCAACTCGGTCGCGGGTGTGCCGTGACGCTGGCGCGGCAGCGCGCGGAAGGCATCGAAGGCCTCGCTGTGCCATTTGCTGGCGCGGGCGCCATGCAGCAACTGGCCGTTGAAATACAGCCGCACGCCGGTGACCAGGCCTTGCTGCAGTGCGCTCATGGCGCCAAACAGGTTGCCCCAGGCATCGCTGCCCTCAGCACCAGCCGGCAGCATGGCGCCGGTCAGCAGCACCGGCACCGGCAGGCCGAGCAGCAGGAAACTCAGGGCTGCCGAACTGTAGGCCAGGGTGTCGGTGCCTTGCAGCAGCAGCACCGCATCGCAGCCATCGCCCTCGACGCCGGCGCGGATCATCTCAACCATCGCCAGCCAGTGCCCGTGAGCCATGTTGGCGCTGTCGATCGGTGGCAGCAGCTCGCGAAAAATCCAGTGAGGTTGTTCGCTGGCCGGCATCAGCGCCTGCTGTGCACGCACGCGCGCCTCAAAGCCGGTCGCCGGGGCCAGGCCATCGGCACCCATCTGCATGCCAATGGTGCCGCCGGTGTAGAGCAGCAGAAGTTTTTTGCAACGCATGCGCGCCTACCTTTGTTCGGATAAAAAAACAGGGGGCCAAGCCCCCTGTTTGTTACAGCTTGGTCAGCGGTTTAGCGCTGATAGACGCTGTTGGCCATGGCCGCTTGGTCGACGACTGGCGGCTTGGAAGACCAAGCGGCGGGGTCGAGGTCCAGGTCGGCGAAGGCCTTGGGATCGAAGACTGGCGACTTTACACCGGCTTTGATCTGCGTGTCGTAGTCGTCCATCAAACGCAGGCCGATCTTGAACAGCAGGAACAGCGCTGCCAGGTTGACCAGCGCCAGCAGGCCCATGGTCACGTCGGCAAAGGCGAACACGGTGGACAGGTCCTGCATCGAACCCCACAGCACCAGGGCGATCACCAACACACGGTACACCTGCACCAGCCAGCGCTTGCTGCTGAAGAAGCTCAGCGCGTTCTCGCCCAGGTAATAGTTGTACACCAGGGTGGTGAAGACGAAGAGCAGCAGGGCGGTGCTGACAAACACCCGGCCCCATTCACCGACTTCGGCAGCCAGAGCGGCTTGGGTCAGGACCACACCGGCCATCTCGCTGCCCGGCTGGTACACGCCCGAGAGCAGGATGATCAGCGCGGTGCTGGTGCACACCAGAATGGTGTCGATAAACACACTGAGCGACTGCACGATGCCCTGCGCGGCCGGGTGCTTAACCTCGGCCACAGCCGCGACGTTAGGCGCACTGCCCAGGCCCGCTTCGTTGGAGAACAGGCCGCGTTTGACGCCCATCAGGATGGCCGCGCCGATGCCGCCGGCAAAGGCCGGTTCCAGACCGAAGGCGCTGCGCACGATCAGGCTCAGGGTTTCCGGTACTTCGCTGATGTTCATGCCCAGTACCACCAGGGCCATGCCGATGTAGGAGAAGGCCATGATCGGCACCAGCACGTCAGCCATGCTGGCGATGCGCTTGATGCCGCCGAAAATGATCAGGCCGATCACGCACACCAGGGCCAGGCCGCTGACATAGGTAGGCAAGCCGAAGGTGTCGTGCAGCGAAGTGGCCACGGTGTACGACTGCACGGCGTTGAAGCCGAAGCCGAAGGTCACCAGCAGCAGGACTGAGAACACCACCGCCAGCCAGCGCTGGCCCAGACCGTGAAGGATGTAGAAGGCCGGGCCGCCACGGTAGGTGCCGTCAGCCTCGCGGCGCTTGTACAGCTGCGCCAGGGAGCATTCGAAATAGCTGGTGGCCATGCCGACCAGCGCCACCAGCCACATCCAGAACACGGCGCCGGGGCCGCCGAGCATGATCGCCACCGCCACACCGGCGATGTTGCCGGCGCCAACGCGGCCGGCCACGGAGAGCATCAGGGCCTGGAACGAGCTGAGCTGGCCAGGTTTGCGCTCAAAGGCTTCGGCGAAGATGCTGAACATGTCGCCGAAGTAACGAAATTGCACGAAACGCGAGCGAATCGAGAAGTACAGGCCGAGACCGACCAGGGCGACGATGAGGACCTTGCTCCAGAGCAGGTCGTTAAGAAGATCGAGCATGATGAGGTTGTCTCTCTTGTTGTTCTGGATGGGCGAGGCCGCGCCAGCGTGCGGCCCCCGAATGGTTGGCCAAGGGCGCCCCTGAGACAATTTCGCGGGTCGCGGCGACTTGGCGCGAGTTGATGCTAGAATCGCGTCACTCGCATCATCAGCAATCTCATCATCAGGAGTGGCGCCATGGCGGAGTATTTCGGCGACAACCTCAAGCTGCTGTGCAGCCACTACCGCTCGATTGCCGAGGTGTGCCGCAAGCTGGCGATCAACCGCGCGCAGTTCAACAAATACCTCAGCGGCCAGAGCCGGCCAACGGCCTACAACCTCAAGCGCATCTGCGATTTCTTCGGCGTCGAGGTTTATGAACTGAGCCTGCCTGGCGAGCAGTTCGCCAGCCTGATCGGCGCCCGCAGCAACGATCAGCCGGCGCGCGCCCTTGGCGATCCGCTGCTGGAGCTGGTGCAGCCGTTGCGCCAATACTCCAGCAGCCTGGCGCGCTATTGCGGCTACTACTTCGAATACGCCAACTGCATGTCGGTGCCGGGGCAGATTCTGCTGTCGCTGGTGCACCTGCGCGAGGAGCGCGGCAGTTACCTGTTCGAGCGCCAGGAGCGCCAGGAACGCTCGGCCAGTGCCGATGTGCAGGCCGAGGACTGGGTGCGCTGCCGCTACCTGGGCGCGGCCTTCAACCTGCAGGACCGGCTGTTTCTGATCGACTACGAGTCCCTGACCGGCAACGAGATGAGCCAGACCATCCTCATCCCCAGCTTCAAGAGCCGCATCAACCGCCTCAATGGCCTGAAGACCGGCGTCTCCAGCGGCGACCTGCGCACCCCGGCCTGCACCCGCGTCGTCTGGGACTACCTGGGCGCTGACATCAATCGGGTCAATGCCTATCGCCAGGTCATGCTCTACAGCCCCGACGACCCGCGCATCGACACCGACATCCGCCAGCGCCTGGCCTCAGCGCATATCCGCGACGGCCTGTTCGAGATCGATTAGCCGGTTGGTGAAAACTAAGGTGCAAAATTGGCCGGCGCTGTTGCCCTACCGGGACTACAGGGATAGGAACGGGCGCTGCAGTTGTTACTGTCAACCCATACGGTTGGTATGCGGAACCAGTAGCTCGTCAACGGCAGTCGTTATGCGTTGAACCACTGGTGCTAACTCACGAGCCAGCCCACGCATTCCTTCTGCGATATCACCCATTCCCAGCATGGCAGCCATGTAATTGACGCCTCCTTGGAAGATTTCCTGCTGCAACTGCTCAGGCATATCACGGTCTTGCTCGCGTGCCCTAGCTTGATACGAGTCCAGTAGGCGACGGGCATGCTGAAGAGCCTGTTCGTAGTCACGGTTGTTCATCTCAATCATCGCTATCAGGCCTTTGGCGCGCATGTAGAAGTGAACAATGTCTTGAGCCAAGTCGCGCGGCAGAAGATTTAGCGCTTGCGGCGCAGAGTTGAAAAGGGGAAACGGCGACTCTCCAATGGGGAATACTGTCAGGTAAGGTTCATCTGCCGCCTGAGCGAGCATTTCACTTCCGATCTCGTCCAAAAAGATCTGCCACGCCGTCGCTATCTCGGTGCGTAACAGCATCAGGGTCGTGACCATTTTTTCATGTTCGGCTGCTGCTTCCTTCTCCAGTGCCAGCCGATGCGCGTACTTGGTTCCCTTGAATGTGCATAATCCGCCGATCCCTGCGCCGAGAAGGCCAGCAGCAAAATTAACAAGCGTATCGATACTAGGGCAGTCCATCGCTTTGATCCTTGTTATTCCGGTTTCGCTTGATATCTATCTGGCGCAGGCATTGCTCAGCTATAGAAACGAGAGGCACGGCCTTCAAGACTTTACCATCTACAAGGACATCAGCGGGGCAGCTAGGACGGCCACGACCTCAGCAAGTAGCCTGGACATTACACGGTGGGAAACGCTTCGCGGTTTCCCACCCTACTCGGACTGGAGGGTGTTGTAGGGTGGACAACGTTTACTTGTCCACCATCCTCTGTGGCAGCGCGTAGGATGGGTTGAGCGCAGCGATACCCATCAATCATTCGGCGGTAGCCAAGCCCATGGGTATCGCAGGCTCAACCCATCCTACGGTTGTGGCGCCTAGGAGAGGCTGGGCAAAAATTTTAACGCGCGGTATCCATTGCCAAGTAGGTTGGCTTGAGGCACGCAGCGCAGATGCCCAAGGCTCCAGCCCCGGCCTGCTGGGCTTCGCTACGCTCAACGCCGACCTGCCCAAGTACGTGCGCCGGGCAAGCAAGTAGCCTGGACATTACATGGTGGGAAACGCTTCGCGGTTTCCCACCCTACGCGGACTAGAGGGTGTTGTAGGGTGGACAACGTTTACTTGTCCACCGGCCTCTGCGACAGGCTGCAATGGATCGGAAGTTGTCTATCCACACTAGGTTTAATGGGCTAAACCGAAGGGCGTAGCGGTTCAGCCTTCGCTGCTGGATTGCCTGTTTAGTTACCGGTCTTGACCTTGCTCCAGACGCGGGTGCGGATGCGCTCGATCTTCTGCGGCAGCGGTTGCAGCACGTAGAGGTTCTTTTGCGCCTCGGCGGTCGGGGTCAGGTTGGGGTTGTCGCGGATCTCGCTCTGCACCAGCGGCATGCCGTCTTTGTTTGGGTTCGGGTAGCCGAGGAAGTCGCTGATCGGCGCGATCACCTTGGGGTCTAGCAGGTTGTTGAGGAACTCATGGGCCTCGGCGACGTTCTTGGCGCTCTTGGGGATGGCAAAGGAGTCGAACCACAGCGGGGCGCCTTGCTTGGGCAAGCGCCAGTCGACCACCACGCCGTTGCCGGCTTCCTTGGCGCGGTTGGCGAACTGGAAGAAGCTGCCCGAGTAACCGATGGCCACGCAGATGTCACCGTTGGCGATATCGGTCATGTACTTGGCCGAGTTGAAGTAGGCGACGTGCGGTTTGATCTTCTGCAGCAAGGCGCCGGCTTTTTCATAGTCTTGCGGGTTGCGGCTGTTCGGATCGAGGCCCAGGTAGTGCAGGGCGATCGGCAGAATCTCGCCGGGTGAGTCGAGCATGGCCACCCCGCACTGCTGGAGCTTGCTGATGTTCTCTTCCTTGAAGATCAGGTCCCAGCTGTCGACCGGGGCATTCTCACCGAGCACAGCCTTGACCTTGGCCGGGTTGAAGCCGATCAGCACGGTGCCGTACATGTAGGGCACGGCGTACTGGTTGCCGGGGTCGTTGGCGCTCATCAGTTGCAGCAGCTCCGGGTTGAGGTGCTGCCAGTTGGGCAGCTTGCTCTTGTCCAGAGGCTGGAACACGCCCGCCTTGATCTCGTTTTCGAGGAAGGTGTTGGTCGGCACCACCAGGTCGTAGCCGGAGTTGCCGGTGAGCAGCTTGGCTTCGAGGGACTCGTTGGTGTCGAAGATGTCCCAGGTCAGTTTGATCCCGGTCTTGTCGGCAAAGGTTTTCGGCACCGACGGCAGGATGTAATCGGCCCAGTTGTAAACCTTCAGCTCGCGCTCTGCGGCCTGAGCCATGGAGCTGAGCAGGGCGCTGCCGCAGAGGGCGGCGCCGAGGATGTGCTGGAGTTTGTTCATGTTGTTCTCCTGATGATCTAGGGCCGCGCTCAGGCGCCCTGGAAGCCTTCGAGTACATTGACGGCGTTGATGCCGATTTCTGCCACCGCGTAACCACCTTCCATAACGAACAGGGTCGGTTTGCCGAGGGCGGCGATGCGTTGGCCCATGCGCAGGTAGTCTGGGCTGTCGAGCTTGAACTGCGAGATTGGGTCGTTCATGTAGGTGTCGACGCCGAGCGACACCACGATCACCTCGGCGCCGTAAGCGGCGATGCGCTGGCAGGCGGTTTCCAGCGCCGCGCCCCACACGTCCCAGGCACTGCCGGCGGGCAGTGGCAAATTGAGGTTGAAACCGGTGCCGACACCTTCGCCGGTTTCGTCGGCATAACCGAGAAAGTGCGGGTACTCGAAACTCGGGCTGCCGTGGATATTGGCCACCAGCACATCGTCGCGGCCGTAGAAGATCGACTGGGTGCCGTTGCCGTGATGGTAATCGACGTCGAGGATGGCCACGCGCTGGGCGCCCTGGTCGAGAAAGGCCTGGGCGGTGATCGCTGCGTTGTTCAGGTAGCAGTAGCCGCCCATCACGTCGGCGCTGGCGTGGTGGCCCGGCGGGCGGCACAGGGCGAAGACCGTGTGTGCGCCTTGCGCTAGTTGTTGCTGGGCGCTGAGGGCGACCTGGGCCGAGGTATACACCGCCTGCCAGGTGCCGGCGGTGATCGGCGCGAAGCAGTCGAAACTGTGGAAACCGTATTGGCCGTATAGATCGTCCGGGCGCTTGGCGCGCAGATGCCGGGCCGGGAACACGCCGGGGAGAAAGTCGGCCGTATTGCCCTGAGCGGCCCAGCCGGCCCAGGCGTTTTGCAGGAACTCCAGGTAATCGCCGGTGTGGATGCGTGCAATCGGCGCCATGCCGAAATCCAGTGGCGCGCGCACCTCGCCGAGGCCTTGCTGACGCACGCGGGCCAGCACATGGTCGGCGCGGGCCGGCATCTCGAAACAGGGTTGCAGTTCGCCGTTGAGCATTTCGCCCTGGGCGTGGTGCAGGCGGTGATCGTCGCTGTAGAAGGTAAGCATCTTGTTGTTCTCGCACCGTGGGACTGCCGGCATTGTTGGCCGGGTGGCGGCGGGCGGGGAACGATAGGAATGGCCAGTAGGGGATAAATGTGGCCAATGTTAAGGCGCGTTATCCATTGCGAAGTAGGTTGGGTTGAGGCGCGCAGCGCAGAAGCCCAACGATCCCGCCCCGGCCACCCGCGCTGGGTTGCCTCGTCAGGCGTGTTCGCGCAGGTCCTGCAGGCGTTGGCGCTGTTGGCCTCGGGCAGCGAAATTGTCTGCTGCCAGCCAACGTTCGAAAGCGGCGCAACAGGCCGGCCACTCATGGTCGAGCAGGGAGAACCATGCGGTGTCGCGATTGCGGCCCTTGCGGATCAGGTGTTGGCGAAACAGCCCCTCATAGGTGAAACCGAAGCGTTCGGCGGCGCGCTTGGAGCGCAGGTTGGCGTTGTCGCATTTCCATTCCAGGCGGCGGTTGCCGAGTTCGAAGGCGTAGCGGGCCAGCAGGTAGATGGTTTCGCTGGCCAGGGTGCTGCGCTGCAGAGCATGACCAAAACAGACGTGGCCGATTTCGATACTGCCGTGGGCCGGGCAGATATTCAGGTAGCTGAGCAGGCCTAGGGCCTGGCCGCTGGCGTTGGCGATAACCGTGTAAAACACGCTGTCGCGGGCAGCGCCGAGGCTGTTCAGCCACTGGGTGAAGTCAGCGGGACTGGCAAATGGCCCGTAGCCCATATAGGTCCACATGTGCGGGTCGGCACCCGCACCGTGCAGCGCCTGCCAGAGGTCGTCGCCGTGACGCGCCGGGTCGAGTCTTTCCAGGCGCACCCGGCTGCCGTGCAATACGGCGGCATCCGGGGTCCGTGCTGCTTGCCAGTGTTGCAGGTCGGTGCTGGGCATGGCGGACTCCTGCTTAGCTGAACAACTGGCGGTACTGGATAAACCCCGAGCGGCTGGCGATGCGGTCGTACAGCTGGCGCGCCTGGGTGTTGTCTTCCTGGGTCAGCCAGTGCACGCGGTTGGCACCATAGGCTTGGGCGGCGGCGTACACCTGCTCGATCAGCGCGCGACCGACGCCACCACCGCGTACGGTTTCGGCCACGTACAGGTCCTGCAGGTAGCAGTAGTCGCTGACCGTCCAGCACGAGCGATGGAAGATCCAGTGCGCCAGCCCGACCGCCACACCGTCTTGCCAGGCCAACGCGGCAAACATCGGCTCGGCCGGGTCGAGAAAACGCTGCCAAGTGAGGGCGCTGACCTCGGCGGCAATGTCGGCGTTATAGAAGCGCTGGTAGCCCTGCCACAGCGGCAACCAGGCGGCGTGATCGGCGGCGGTGACGAGGCGAATCTGTAGCGTGGACATGGGCGCTCCTTATAGCTGGTGAGTGGGCTGCATCTGCGCTGCGAGTGCCTGATCCTTGGCCTGCGGGCTGGCGCTCAGGGCTTGCTGCACGCCGGCGCGGTCGGCGGCGTGGTGATCCTGGTTGAGCTTCCACTGGCCTTGCAGGCGCTGGATCGGCAGGGCAAAGCCGACGATGGCGCGCAGCATGCTGTCGATATAGGCGCGCGGCGCATCGTCCATGGCCCACGGCTGGGGCTGGCGGCTTTCGTGGGCGGCGGTCAGGCGGGCAAGCAACTGGCGCAGGCGCTCGGGGTCATCAAACACTTGCAGCTGACCCTGGGCATGCACGCTGATGTAGTTCCAAGTCGGCACCGCCTTGCCATGCTCGGCCTTGGACGGATAGGCGCTCGGGCTGACATAGGCGTCGGCACCGCTGAAAATCGCCAGCGCCTCGGGCTGTTCGGCAAACACCTGCCACTGCGGGTTGGCGCGGGCGAAGTGGCCATACAGGGTGCCGTACTCGCCTTCCTCGGCCACCAACAACAGCGGCACATGACTGGCTTGCAGGCCGCTGGCGCCGTGGCTGACCAGCGCTGCCAGCGGGTTCTCGCGCATCTGCGCGTGCAGTTGGGTGAGGTCATCCTGACGAAAGGCGGCGGGGATATGCATGGGCGAACTCCGGTGGTGATGGCATCATCCTAAGCAGGCCATTGGCCTGTTGTAAGAGCCATTTATGTCGAGTTTGATAGAGCCAATTTGCCATGACCTTTCCCGTGCAGCTGCCTTTCGACCTTGCCGGTATCCAGCTCGACCCGCGCCGCGGCCTGGCGCGTCAGCTGTATCAAGCCCTGCGCGAGCGCATTCTGGATGGCCGCCTGCGCAGCGGTACGCGCCTGCCGGCGGGGCGTGAACTGGCTGAGCTGCTCGGTGTGTCGCGCAACACGGTGGGCCGCGCGCTCGATCAGTTGTATGCCGAGGGCTATGTACAGGCGCGGGTGGGCGATGGCACCTATGTGGCGCCGCTGACCCTGCATAACGCGCCGGCCAGCCGCGTGGCCAGCAGCCCGGCGCCGAGTGCGGCCTTGCAGCGAGTCCAGGCGCAGCAGTTGCGGGTGCCGCCGAGTGGCGCGCCACGGGCGTTTCGCGTCGGTGTGCCGGCCTTTGATCTGTTCCCCTTCGAGACCTGGGCGCGGCTGCAGGCACGCTTCTGGCGCAAGCCGTCGCCTGCGCGATTGGGCTATGGCGATCCAGCTGGTGATGCGCAGTTGCGGGAGTTGGTGGCGGCGTATCTGCGTAACAGCCGTGGGCTGCACTGCGATCCTGAGCAGATCGTCATCACCTGCGGTGCGCAGCAGGCGATCAGTTTGTGCGCGCAGTTGCTGGTCGACCCTGGCGACCGGGTGGCCATCGAGAACCCCGGCTATCGCGCCGCCGGCCATGCCTTTGCCGCGGCGGGCGCCGAGTTGTGCGGCGTGGCGGTGGATGGCGACGGCCTGGATGTGGCGGCGCTGGAGCAGGTGCAGGATTGCCGGCTGGCCTATGTCACGCCCTCGCACCAGTACCCAACCGGGGTGACCTTATCGCTGGCGCGGCGCCTGGCGTTGCTGGACTGGGCCGAGCGCCAGGACGGCTGGATCATCGAGGACGATTACGACGGCGAATACCGCTACAGCGGCACGCCGCTGGCGCCACTTGCCGCGCTGGATCGCCAGGGTCGGGTGATCTATGTCGGCACCTTCTGCAAGATCGCCTTTCCGGCCCTGCGCCTCGGTTACCTGGTGTTGCCACCGGCGCTGGCCCCGGCGTTCGCCCAGCGCCGCGCGCTGGATATGCGCAACTCGGAAATCGGCACCCAGGTGGTAATGGCCGACTTTATCGCCGGCGGGCATTTCCAGCGGCATATCCGGCGGATGCGTATTGCCGCCCGCAGCCGCCGGGATGCCCTGCTGGCCGCCTGGCCGGCGGACGTGCCGCTGCCGCGTGACGCGCAACTGCTGCCCTTCCCCGCCAGCGGCCAGCCGCCGCTGGGCTTGTCGTCGTCTTCCCGCGGCTGGACGGAGCTGGAATACGACGCGCTGTGGGGCGACTCGCAGTACCCCGCCGGTTTTGAGCACTTCAAGTATGTGAACCCGGACGCCCCCAAAGGCGGTGAACTGCGCCTGGTCAGTAACTTGCGGGTGTCTACCTTTGACAAGTACAACCCCTTCACCGTCAAAGGCTCGGCCCCGGCGTATTTGAGCAGTCTGATGTTCGACAGTTTGCTCACAGGGGCACTGGATGAAACTGCCGCGGGTTATGGTCTGTTAGCAAAAGATGTCTCTGTCGCGCCGGACCGCTTGAGTGCGACCTTTGTGCTCAGGGCAGAGGCACGCTTCCACAACGGGGACCCTGTGTTGGCGCGTCATGTCAAACACAGTTTTGACATGCTCAAAAGCGCGCAGGCAGCTCCGGGGTATCGCAGTCTGCTCGAAGAGGTGTTGGGGGTCGAGGTGCTGGACAGCCGCACTGTGCGGTACCGGTTTGCCAAGCCGAATCGCGAATTGCCCCTCACGGTCGGTGGCCTGCCTGTGTTCAGCCACCGTTGGGGCGAGACCGCCGGCGTAGGAAAACCGTTTGACCAAATCGTGATGGAGGTCCCGATTGGCAGCGGGCCCTACAAAATCGGGCCGGTCAATTTCGGCAAGGACATCACCTACGTGCGCGACCCGGCCTACTGGGCCAAAGACCTCGCCGTGAAGCGTGGCATGGACAATTTCGACCGCATCACCGTCAAGATCTACAAAGACAACACCGCCCGTCTCGAAGCGCTCAAGGCCGGCGAGTTCGATCTCATGCGCATCAACAGCGCGGGCGACTGGGCCAGGCGTCTGACGGGGCGGCGCTTCGCCTCGGGCGAACTGGTCAAGGGCGCGTTCGAGAACAAGCTGCCCTCGGGCTTTCAGAGTTTTTTCCTGAATACGCGGCGTGAGCTGCTCAAGG
>OFRI01000395.1_pt1 | contig 11633 bp, 15 predicted proteins | sample 1543031 | NCBI WGS metagenome assembly OFRI01 (sample SAMN07774226, study PRJEB24372) | wastewater metagenome
GTGGCATGTTCATGGGTCTTCTCCATAAAAGCTTGTGCACGATCCGCAGTTATGGTGTGGACCGTACCATTAGCTTCGACATAGGCCCAGCTACCATCAGGCTGGGGTTTACCCTGGAGCGCAAGCCGTTCTGAGTTACGTACATACCTTAGCTCAAGATTGTGACAATCAGTAAGACCCTCACTATCTTTCCAGGTAGCACCTAGGTTGTAACGTTGATCTTGATCCATGTAAGCATGGAATTGTGGAAGCAGTTGACTAAAGCAAGCAAGGATAGACATGAGTTGAGTGCAGTGGGTTAGTGGTCTAAAGCCTGGGGCTTACGTCAGGTTGGCGCTGACTGCCCAGGGTTATATCAGTTGGCTAATCTTAGTTCTTCTTCTCGTAATTGCAACGCCTTGCTAAACATATTTTCATAGATGTTTCTTTCAATGTCGTTGAGCCTGGCATTGGATAGACCAACGATCTGGTCTACGTGCATGACACCGTTGGATACCTTAAGCATGACAGTGAACTGCGGTCTGTTGTTACACAGGCACAGGACAATGAATGCTTTCTTAGTCTTAACAGCATTAGCATATGATGCTGCTGCACCAACACAGTTACGTACTGCTTGTCCCCATTTGGATAGTTGGTGTGTATCTATTGGTTGTATAAAGGTCCACGTTAATTCGTTATCATCCAACACCTTGATAGGAGCAGGAAATAAATCCTGTGGTAGACATTGATTAGGATTCTTTATTGTCCAAGCTTTCACTTGGATGTGATCATGGAATTCTTCTATGCGCCAACGCTTAGGTGGATCGATAGTCTCACCTGCTGTAAGTATCTGATCAAGCATAGATATTGTGTCAAATAATAATTGGAATGTATATCTACTTCTAGATGGTGGATTATGTCTAGCTTTTAGTTCATCAGTATATTTAGCAAGGATTTTAAAGAATGAATCTACAGGCAAGTAAGTATTAAGCCAAGTATGTACTGCACCATTAGATGAGCTAAGGGACCAGTAAAGACTATGGTTAGTAAGTAATTTAAATGTATTATTGCTGATAGCAGTTTGCAAGTAATCGATAGGGCAGTCAGGCCATATCTTAAGTATCTTGTTGATCCATGCAAGCGTATGCTTTACTTCATCATGTATATTCGCTAGTACTTCAGGAGATGCAGTAGTTGGATCATGGAACGCAGTGATTATCTTCTGTGCTTCTGTATTGATGTAACGTTTGAACCATGGTGTATCAAGTACGTGCCTATTGTTTTCATCTAGATACATCTTGTATAGATCTACCCCTGGTACTGAGGGATACTCTTCTGGTATACGCAAGATATGAGTATAAGTATTAGTCACTAAATTAAGTCTCTTGAATATGTTATGTGTACCATCTTCTTTCCAGTGAGGTATAGACTGTTTGATCTGCGCAGTAAACGAAGCTAAGTGTCGTTTGATTTCTTGTAACTTTTGCTTGTATGCAGTTGTATTATGTAACCAGTACGGATTAGTTAATCCGTTCTTAATGTTGTCTATTGTTATGTATTCTGTCCAGGTATAGAAGTCAGTACGTCCATACTTCCTGGGTATTACATTGTCTATATTGAATAGACGTTCACCTTTATATCCGAATGGTATATTGATCTTGTTAAAAGCACTAGCTTTACAAGCAAACGATATTCCGTAAACGTAATCTTCTCCAGGGTTAGGCAGCCAAGCTGCTACCCATAGGTTCTCTACGTGGTAGATCACAGCCCTGGTCTCAGTATTATCCTTCTTGAATATGTGGTATCTTTCTTCTACTGATTCAGTGTTGATGTGAGTAACTACCTTTGATAGAACTTCTCTCTTGATGATGTGAGCAGGGATGATGTCATCAGGCAACCCAAGTGTGTTTCGTGATACCTTGGGTTTACTAGGTGGGATAAGCTTCTTGAGTTGCGGGTCGTACTTGACGAGGTGTTGCTGAAGGTTTGAAGGGAGTTGGAATTCCATGAGTTGAGTTGCAGTTGGGATGTGAGCAGTTTAACGTCATGCTCAGGACGATAGGTTTAATTGTAGATACCGTATTGTCTTTCTTCTTCTAGCTCATCGTAGTGCTCTGACATATAGTTAGTTGTATTCCTGATAAACGTAGAATACTCGGATTTCAAGTATGTGGATGTTGGTGTAAAGACTGGGAGTTCTTTACACCACCCAGTGGCAAGATAGATTCTGCCCTTGGGACCACGCAATACTATGAACCAAGGTTTGAACTCGATACTAAATCCAATCATGATAGTTAGATGTCAGTGGAATCAACGTCGATCCAATCAAGAGAATTGCCACGATTTAATTCGTGGATATATTCATCTAGATCTGATGGATCACTAGGTGGTTTGTCTTCTACATAGGTGGAGGCAGAACATAAGCCAGGCCTATGCTCTGCTGGTTCTTCCCATGTGGCAGGACTAACTTGAATACGATCTTCTATCCATGCTTCCGCATAGACTTGGTATTCGTTGACGCCTGTGGGATAGACATCAATATGCCTTATGGCCCAGATGGATGACATTAGATTACCTCCGCAGGTTGACGATCAGCTGGATCGAATACAGACTTAGGTCCGTACTTAGCTACCATTTCTGGAAATGCAGCTAGTAGTTTGTGCTTACTGACGGGGTCAGCGTAGCGAATTGCTACGGCAAGCGATGAGATGAACTTACCGCCGTAGGTTTCCATACGGACAGTCAATTGATAGGTTTCAGAAGGAGTCATGGGCTGAGTTGCAATGGGACGTAGACAGTTTAACGTCATGTCCAGGACGGGTCTAGTTAATTACAATATCTTTATGTTGCGTTTGCTTAAGCCCGTACCTGGTAAGGCAATGGATGCATGGACGCCTGACTCACGGGTATTAAGCGTGAGTTGCAGTGGACCAAGCTGGATTGTTTTGGTGAATGACTTGATGCCATTCTCCGTGATATTGAATCCAGCAATAGTCTTGTCAAAATTGAAAGCAGACTTAGGTTTAGTCATTTGAATTAGGGATAGGGATAATAGACACGGCCTGGACAATTGTTGTGTACAATTGGTGTGGTTCTCGAGACCTCACTGGCCGGTGATTTAAAATCCAGAGTTTGATCTGGTATATTCCTCTGATTAACATCTGTTTAATCAGAATGGGGCCTTGTGATGTTGAAGGCCATCACTGGGACTGACCCAGTTAATGAGGGGTATCTGGCCGCACCAGACTTAGGATCTAATGCGATCCAGCCCCTTGTTAATTAGTCTTCTAATAATTTGGTAATGTCAGGAGTAATAGAAGGATTCATATTAGTCATGGTGAATTGTTCACCAGTGTTTGGATCAATGAAGCCACCAATGAAACCAGCTCCGACACGGTCAGCTGCTGCTCTCATCTTGGCAACAAATTCCATAGCTTGTAATCGTTGAATGCTTAAAGCATCAGGCACTTGAATGTTGGAGTCAGTCATGGATGAGGAGGTTAAGAATTGATTAAGTGTATAGGGCAGTTTAATGTCGTGCCCAGGACACTTACATCTATACTTCTGAGTAGCTTATCTTTTCAGACTTGAAATCTACACTGTAGATCATGTCTGCATTCGTTGGATCTTCATAGCCGGAGACATCTATTGGATCGATGTCTGGATAGTAGACAGGATAATCGATACGAATATCCATAAGCATGGCATCATGCTTCTTAGTCATCTTGACCCAGTCTTCTGACAACCACGTGAGTGCGTGTTGTTTGTTGATCAGAAAGACTGATCGATCTTGCCAGATGTCATTGACCTTGATCCTGTACTCGATGACGGCACCGAAGAGGGTACCGCCTACGTCTGTAGTAGTCATGGTGGGAAGGGAGGGGATAGTAGTAATGTAGTGGATGGCGAGTGATCTATGCAGGAAATGACGGATTACCTTATGTATAGGTAGCCGCCTGCCCAGTCAGCTCGCTCTAGACATTTTGCATAGGATGCATCGTCTAGTAGATTGTATCTTACATGTTTAGCCGGAGACTTCCAGCCTGCTGGTTTGTATACAGCACCTGTCTGTCTGCTGATAAAAGCATGGACTGATCTACTAGTAATACAACCCATGGAACTTGTTACTTCCATGATCTTGTAATACTTATTACCTTTGTTAATCTCAAAGGTCATGTCGCCGTAGCGACCAGGATATTGTTTCTCAAAGCTACGGATTAGCTTGGAGATAAGACCGTCGATACGATCTTCTATTGTCTTAGTAATCTTCTTGAGACTTGTTGTTGCTGTAACCTCTAACGGACCGTTAAAGCAATGAGACTTAGAAGGATTGGAAAAGAACATGTTTTAAATTGCAATGGAGTGTGAGCAGTTTAATGTCATACTCAGGACGTGTGATTCAGCTATGCATTTCTTGGTGTTGTTGCCAAGCAGAAATGCATTCCTCTGCCATGGTGACTGGAGGCTCACCTCCTGTGGCATCCCATAAATGCTGAGGTGTTGGATCATGTTCGATCTCATTCTCTAGTTGAGGAATGATCTCCTCTTCTAGGAGTGCAAGCATTGAAAATGTGAGGTCTTCACACCCCTGTGGACGCCTGCTTTCCCTGGCTACGATAGCCTTGAGGTCTTTGAGAATACCTGCGAGAGCAGTGTATTCATTGATGCGTCTTGTAGTGGTAGTCATGTTAGGTGGAGGTTAAGGTTTGATTAAATAACTGGGGCTTACCCCATGGTGATGGGTGCCCAGGTTTAGTTATACCAGGCTAAGTATCCTTAGCCAGCTATCAGGATGATCAGGTTCTACTTCGTCACCTGCTGGGGTATAGCAGGTGTCGTCGAACGTGTACTCTTCGATGTCTTCAAGGGTTGGCACGTCGTACCACCCTTGGAGCTCGTCTTTCTCTTCGGAGGTGTAGTTACCTCCTGCTGGAATCCAATAGCAGCGGAGGGTACCGTGCTTGTCTTTACGGACGTTCCCTGTACAAGGGATTGCTCCTTTGGGAGGAGGGGTCGGGAAGTCAATATCGGCTGGGTACTGTGAGGTACCTTCGTCACCATCAAGGGCGACGTAACCGATTGCTGTTGCGATTTGCTGTTGCTCTGGAAGTAATGCCATGTTTCTAGAATGAGTTGGAATAATAGTGTGAATAGGATTGAGATGATGGTAATGCTGATGACTATTACGTCATCTTCTCTTGAGTTGTTCATGTTGTGTTGGAGTCAAGGGTGTGGTTATATCAGAGCCTAACCCTGCTGTTATGACAATAGCCATCACAGCAGCGGCTCCGATAAATGTAATGATATTTAATATGGTTAGCTTTAACTGTCTAGTATCTTTACTGCGACGATACGTGTCTAGTTCCACGTACCTGCCGCAGATCTTGTAACTGTTTCTCATGTTAATAATGCGATGGGGTTTCTGATGTGGACTCATCAGGGCAGTAATTAACTGCCGACTAGATTACAACATCGTTATGATGTTATAACCTAGTTTCGTCCTGTTAATTCTTATTCGTTAGCCATAACAAAGAATTTAAATAACAGTCGGCTGATAGAACAGCCAACCGTGGTGGGGTTACTTCACTCCATTCGTATACCAATTTGTGGAGGTACTCATTAGCTTCGTCTTCTGATTCAAAAAGCTCAGGGTCGCCGTTAACAACGACAACCCACGCTTTAATAAAGTCAACAACTTTAGACATGGTAATTAGTGCAGTGGTGTAGGTCTGCGTTGTAAGGATGCGCAGCCCCCTATTAATAATTAGTTAAGATGCTTCTTATTTACACAGTAGTATGTATCACCAATAAGATTGGTGATCTTCACTAACTGATGCGTAAGTTTAGCTGGGCATGTCTCAATGTAGTGAGCACTGAGTGCTTTGCTTGCTGCAACGGATAGCAACATGCCAAGGGTGATGCCAAGCATGATTGCAGTGATTGGTTCGCGCATGGTGATGTAGTTGAGTTGTGTACCCACCCTTGCGGGTGGGCTAGATGATTAGTACTTGTGTACTGTTGGTTGATGCTTAGGCATGATCGCTTGAGCTAGTCCAACCCGTAGGTTGATTACTGCAGCAGATACTCGTTCCTTAGACTTGTCCTCACTTAATACCTTGGCAGCATTAAGAAGTTGAGTTGACAATGTTTTACGTAGTCCCATGGTTAAGTTGATGTTGTGCGGTACCCATCTCCGCTGAAGGTAATGACTGCCGGTGGGTTTGCACCACCGGACTCGCTTACACGAATCAGTTAGTCTTGTAGCCGTTAGTTTTACACCAGTCCATGTGAACATGATGTGCACTGCTAGGCCAGTCGTGGTTAACACACTGTTGTGCAGTTGCTTTATCAAGCATGTGCACTGTTACTGGCATGGCAACACCCATTACAATTGCATAGCCGCAAACAAATGCATAAACGTTATTAGCTGAAAGCATGATTGAGTTAGTGCTGTGCGGTACCCATCTCCGCTAAGGGTAATGACTGAGACCAGGAGTTGCACCTGGTCCTACCTTGCAGTAGTACTACAGCTCAGTGTTGACGTTGACCAGCTTTTGCCAATGCAAACATCAGCAGACAACCTGTCAAACAAACGAGGCCTTCAAGAACTTGATAGTTAATCATGATTGAGTTGGTGTTGTGCAGGTGCCCATCTCCTGCTGACTAGGCAATACTGAGTGGGGGGTTCGACCCCCCGGCATCACGCTTGGCACTCAGAACGGAATATCGTCTTCGAAGCAGCTGAAGTGATATGCCGCCGAGATAAATTCGTAATCCTCAAGGGAACGAATGTACCTCTCGGCAGCAGGCCAGTTGGAGAACAGCTTCTCTTCCTCGTAGTACTCTTGACCGCCAAAGTCAGGGCAGCCGTAGTCGTAGTAAGTAACTGCAAACATGAGTCGAGTTGCGGTAGTGCGGTGCCTATCTCCGCTGGAGGCAATAGCTAAGGGAGGACTCACACCTCCCCGTCCGTGTTTAACGGATTAGCTGTACTTCAGGTCCCATTCTTGTTGTGCTTGACGGCACTCAAGGTGAGGACGCTGCACATACCACCAACGAATAGCGGAGCTTGTTGGTACTTCTTCGACTGTTACATGCCGAAGAACAGGACGGCTATACCGCCACCATCCAGGATTACCCGGATGGTCCTCAGTGTATTGAACTACGATTGCTTGTTTAGCCACAGGAATCTCTTAGTTGTGCGGTGCCTATCTCCGCTGGAGGCAATGACTGCCGGTGGGTTTGCACCACCGGACCCGCTTGTACGGATCAGTGTATTTGCTACGGTTAACGTCCAGCTTGACGGCCCAACATTCGTTTGAGAACGAAAACAGGCGATTCTAGCACGACCTAATCTACAAACGTTAAGAAAACATTAAGAAGATTAGGTTATACTAGATATCCGGGAGCTTAGTTCATTACCTTCGCTTTAAAGGAGTAAACTCCTCCTCGCTTGGTACAATAAACTGTAAACTGGCGCTCGAGGCCTGCTTCCCAGGCTTCTTCGCACTCTAAACTTTGTACTAATTCAAGTAACTCTTCTATTACCTGATGTGGGCTCATGTCATACCACTGGAGCTGTTGCTCCGTGATACTTACGTTTCGCCCGCTCCACAGGTATCTAGCCACTTGCTGGCACCTGTCGCCAAAATCGACAACCTTCTCCTCTAGCTTGCTCAGTTGCATGGTACTATTGCGATGGAATACCTGCGTTACAAGGATGCGCAGCCCCCTATCTATACGAACCACCCCGTAGTTCTTTTTTTTCTCCCCACATTATGTTTGCTGTGGGTATGTGGAGAACAGTAACGAAATTTTTACCCTAATTAGACCCTTTTATAGTGTTTTTAGTATGTAAAATCCCTACTTAGCCCAAAAATACACACAAAAAATCCGGGTTTTTAAGCCCGGTGATTCAACTTTTACTTAAATCTAGTCAACAATAGGATCTGTTGCCTGTTGTCTCTTGTATTCTAATGCAAGTGTCTTAGATTTTCTAAATTGATCTTCCTCTGGTACTGTATAAGCAAGTCCCTTTTTAGCTTCTGTTACAAAATCACGTATTTCAAACGCATCTGCACCAGCACCAGCAAGGTTTAAAGCCTTTTTCTTAATACTTTGCAGCCCGTCGATTCTTGCTTGCCTTGCCTGAGGATCCATGTATGTTTAAACTTGTTTTATTATTTTACTATAACCTAGATTATCAACATTAGAATATTTACAGAACAAAAATAAAGCTGATAAACCTAAATGGCCCTTTCTCCGACTGATTTCTACGCATATAGTCGTGCAACTGGAACACCATTCCCAGAAGATGCAGAAGAAAGGGCACAGATGGCACCTGAGGTACTTGAGTTCAGGCGTAATCAACTCAAAAGTAAAGATGAAGACTTTAACGTAACAAATGCTTTAGGTGTAGGTGCAGCTTTAGCTGGTGTAGGCGCTGGTGGATATGCTTTATCTCGTACCTTAGGACGTAAAATACCAACTAATGCAACATCAACATCTCGCGCAGCTAATGAAGGACTTGTTAGTACTAATATAGAAAAAGTTCGTAATGAATTTATTCCTAATCAAGTAGAAACAGAAGTTGTTAAACCTTCTAGAACAGTTGATACTACTCAAGATTTTACACCTAGGGAATATATTGAAAAACAAGGTGCTATTGAACCTGATCCTTGGTACACAGAAACAACTAGAGTGCGTTCTCCTAGGACGCAAGTAGAACGTCCTAAATCTCAGTTTCTTCTCCCTGGGATGACAGACTTAGAAAAATTAGAAGAATCTCTGGAAGGCGCTAAGTATAGTAAATATTTTACAAATAAACCTGCAGGATCCGTTGCTGCTATGGCAACACAATCAGCTAGGGAACAAATAGCAAAAGCAGAAGACCAACTAAATAGGACTAATCCAGAATCAGAATCTTATATTTCAAGACTAAGATCAATAAAAGAAAATAAAGCAGAACAAGCACAGAATTTAGCAAACAAAACATTAAAGGCTCTTCAAGCTGGGGCAGAACAAGAACACTATGCTTTAAATACACAGCAAGAAGATGTTCTTGCTACACGGTCACAAGAAGCTTTAAATAGAGCAAAAGAAGGAATGCCTGCTCCTAAACCAGCAGGAATTTCAAAAGATTGGAGTAATAAATTATTTAATCAAGACGGAATGCTTCGTGACGAAATCTTATCAAATGTTCTTGGTGATGCCAATGTACTTCCTCTTAATATCTCAAAAGCATTGTTAGAAAGCAGTTCTGTTAATCCCCAAGGAATTTATAGTCCCAATGCAGTTTTTGCTGCAACAAAACATATTCGTGAAAAATTACTTACAGAAGATTATCAAGACACAATTAAAAATTATTTACTTACGGGTGATATTCAACCGTTACAAAGTAGAGGTTTTGGTTACAGCACCAAGAGTCCTGAATCAACTCAATTATTAATTGTTTCCAAAGGAGAAAAAGGAGAACCTAAATTCCAAGCAAAAGCAGCAGCTCCTGCTCGTTATTCAAGAAGCGATCTAGAACCTTTATTTCAAGATAAAGATACAGGTGAAATAGTTACAGCTCAAGAGCTTGCTGCGAATATAGCAAAACGTAATCCTGAATTAGCAGAAGCAGGTACAGGCTACGGTGCTGAAATAGGACAAGCTATTGGTTTTGTGCCAAGGGAGCCAATTGCACCCTTTGGAGCTTTACCTGGAGTCTCCGCTAGTGGCACTGAAAAATATAAAAATGCTGGTATAGGTTATGCGATTGGAGGTATTAAAGAATACGGCTCTACACCTGGGGCAGCAGATTTTTCAGAGGCCAACCCACTACCAACCTTTGCAACAGCACAAGAATATTTTGATACAGAACATATAGGTCAAAATAAATACGGTAAATTATATGCGAAGGTTAAACCTATTTCTTTAAGCACCAGCCCATATAGCAACAGGATGAATATGGAGTATGGAAATATTTTTCATAAAAATCCAATAAGTGGACAACCTTGGTCTAGTGAACAAGATGTTGCTCAATTTGTGCATAATATGCATTCTAATTTTAACACTAAAATAGCTGCTGCTTCTGAACGTCAATACGGTAAAGATCTTTTTCACGAACCTTTCCTTGTTACTTTAGAAGGTACGGATGAAAAAGGAAGAACACGTCAGACCGTGTTAGATCCTTTTCAGCCAATAGGATCGCAAGGAACACTAGCGTCTCAGATGCAAGATGAATTGTTACAGAAAGGAATCATTCAAGAAGTACAAACGGAAGAAGGTGCATCCTATCTAAGGCAAGCAAGATATGATGTACCAATTCCAGAAGGCGAAAGAATCCCTGTTTTGGGTTTTGGTGATGTTGGAAAATATCAACAAACAACAGGAAAAGGAGTAGCAAACCATTACGAATATTTAGAAAATGTACAAAACTTATACGAAAGACAAACAGGTAATAAGTTAGCAGATATTCAAGTTGCTCTTGATTTAGTAAAAACAAACACAGGTCCTTACCTTGGTGGGCCATCTTCTAATCCATTTTTAAATCGAGCTCTTACCACTGCCAATACTCTTACTCAAATATCTGAACCTACTCGTTTACGGATGCGTGAACCAGGACAGGGAGAGTCTGCAGCAGAGCGTTATGGTGTTGGTACAAGAGCAATGGCCGCTCCCGCTGAAGCTGAAAGAGCAGCAATTGCAGCAAGAGAATTCAGAACGCTTTCTTCCCTGGAACAAAACCCTGAAATGATGGCTCGGTTGTATCCAGAAAAAGCAGCAGGCCTTGCGGCAAAACAACAACTTGCAAAACAACAAGGTCAAAAAGTTGCTTTTGTTAATGAGTGGGCTGATACACGTAATGTTTCTGCATCAGAAGCCCAGGCTTTATATGAAGGCTCAAAAGAACTTTCAGGATATGAAGAATCACAAATTTATCCTGAAGCAACAGCACGTCCAGAAGAACCTATTGAAAGACGGCAACAAACATATACTCCTGCTTTTGAAGACATAGCTGTTCAGCGTCCTGGCCTTTCTTTAACACGAGCAGAAGTAAGAGCTATACAACGTCCAGGGGGTGAACTGAATCAACAAATACAAACACGTTCCCTTGAACAAGCACGTGAACGTGGACGGATGGCAAGAGCAGCTTCCCTTTCTCCTGGTGGTACTGTTGAAAGAGGAGCATTAAAAGTTGCTCCTGGAACGTTTTTAGAAACAGGATTAGGTGGATTAACTGAATCTGAAGTTATTAGTCGTTACGGGCGCACTTCAGATCAATTAGCACAAGAAGCAAATCGAATAATGTATCAATCTGCAAGACAACAAGGATTACCATCAATGCCTGCTAGTATAAGAACAACAGTTCCAATGCCAGGAGTAAATAGAGTGACAGGGGGCGTAGCACAACCATTTATTCCAGGTATTCTAGAAACGAGTCCAAAAATCACCCCTGGCTATTCTGATACAGTTGCAGCATATTATGCAAGACAAGCTGCTGCAACTGCACCTTCAAAAACAGAACAAAACATCAGACAGAATGTAGCTAAATCAAAACAAGCACGTCTTGCTTCTGATTTTTCTAACTTATTTAAAGGAGCTATACAAAAACAATTAAGATTACCTGTCTTTTGATTTATAATAAAAAATAAACAACATGGCTGAAA
>OFRI01000396.1_pt1 | contig 11633 bp, 11 predicted proteins | sample 1543031 | NCBI WGS metagenome assembly OFRI01 (sample SAMN07774226, study PRJEB24372) | wastewater metagenome
GCAAAACATGCAAAAACGTTTAGGGGATGGTTATTACGAGCAAAAACTGGTCAATGACCAAATTGCACAACTGACGGGTCAAGTTTATTTAGATGGTTATACGAACTTCGAGGATCAATTCAAAGCCTTGATGGATTCTGGGGTGAGTGCCGCCAAAGATCTTCATTTAAGTATTGGGGTAAATCTCTCAGAAGCACAGATTGCTCGATTGACCAGTGATATGGTGTGGCTGGTGACAGAAACCATTACCATTGATGGCGAAAAAATCCAAGTCTTGGTGCCCAAAGTTTATGTTGTTGTGCAAGCGGGTGACTTAAATGGCAAAGGAACCTTAATTGCAGCTGATAGCATCAATTTAAAACTGACAGGGAATTTAAACAACCAAGGCAGCATTGCTGGACGCCAATTGGTGAATCTTGAAGCCAATAACATGAATAACGTGGGCGGCTTAATACAAGGTCGAGACGTCTTTGCGACAGCACACACCGATATCAATAATATTGGTGGGACAATGACCGCCAATCAAACCCTTGCCCTTGATGGGGGCCGAGACATTAACAACATCACCACGACGATTAAAACTGAAAATAAGCACGGTTTAAGTGAATTTAGTGCGGAAAACATTGGTCGAGTAGCAGGCCTGTATGTACAAGATGCGGATGGTCAGCTGATTGCCAATGCCAAGAATAATATCAATCTGACTGCATCAGATCTACAAAGCCAAGGAAGCGTTGCGATCAAAGCGGGACAAGACCTGAATCTTTCTACGGTGAATGTCAGTCGCAGTGATTTAAGCTCAGCAGGTGACAAGGATCAGATTCTGGATGTATCGAGCATCAAGGTGATGCAACCCCTGCTCAAACAGCCCACCGTCGTGATCATGCAAGCGTGCGGCCACCTGCCGATGATCGAGCGCCCGGAAGAAACCGCCGAGCACTACCAGACGTTTCTCGACAGCGTTAAAAGCTGAACACCGCGCAATAAAAAACCCGCTCAATGAGCGGGTTTTTTATTGGCTGAGAAAACTGGCTTAAACCAGTTTCTCCAGCTCAGGTACAGCTTCGAACAGATCAGCTACCAGACCGTAGTCGGCTACCTGGAAGATCGGCGCTTCTTCGTCCTTGTTGATCGCAACGATCACTTTGGAGTCTTTCATGCCGGCCAGGTGCTGGATCGCGCCGGAAATACCAACGGCGATGTACAGCTGAGGAGCAACGATCTTGCCGGTTTGACCAACCTGCATGTCGTTCGGAACGAAACCGGCGTCCACTGCAGCGCGCGAAGCACCCACAGCAGCACCCAACTTGTCGGCCACTTTGTACAGCAGCTGGAAGTTGTCGCCGTTCTGCATGCCGCGGCCGCCGGAAACGACGATCTTGGCAGCGGTCAGTTCTGGACGATCGGACTTGGCCAGCTCTTCGCCAACGAAAGCCGACTTGCCAGCATCAGCAGCACCGCTGACCGCTTCAACAGCAGCCGAACCGCCTTCAGCAGCAACCGGGTCGAAACCGGTGGAACGCACAGTGATCACTTTCACGGCAGCCGAAGACTGCACGGTAGCGATGGCGTTACCGGCATAGATCGGACGCTGGAAGGTATCAGCGCTGACTACGGCAGTGATTTCGGAGATCTGGTCAACGTCCAGCTGCGCAGCAACGCGTGGCAGGATGTTTTTGCCATTGGAAGTAGCGGCAGCCAGGATGTGGCTGTAGCCCTTGCCCAACTCGGCAACCAGCGGCGCAACGTTTTCCGGCAGCTGATGAGCATAAGCCGCGTTGTCGGCAACCAGAACCTTGGCAACGCCAGCGACTTTGGCCGCAGCTTCAGCAGCAGCGCCACAAGCAGCGCCAGCCACCAGAACGTGAATGTCGCCGCCGATGGCTTGCGCCGCAGCAACGGTGTTCAGCGTGGCAGCAGCCAGGGCAGCGTTAGTGTGTTCAGCAATAACCAAGATAGTCATTTAGATTACCTTCGCCTCGTTCTTCAGTTTCTCGACCAGTTCAGCCACGGACTTGACCTTGATACCAGCGCTGCGGGTAGCCGGCGCTTCTACTTTCAGGGTCTTGACGGTGGAGGTGGTAGAAACGCCCAGGGCGTCAGGGGTTACCACTTCCAGCGGCTTTTTCTTGGCCTTCATGATGTTCGGCAACGACGCATAGCGCGGCTCGTTGAGGCGCAGGTCGGTGGTTACGATCGCCGGCAGGTTCAACGCAACGGTCTGCAGACCGCCGTCGATTTCGCGGGTTACGTTGACCTTGTCGCCAGCCACTTCAACCTTGGAGGCGAAGGTGCCTTGGCCGAAACCGGTCAGGGCAGCCAACATCTGGCCAGTCTGGTTGTTGTCGCTGTCGATGGCCTGTTTACCCAGGATCACCAGCTGAGGCTGCTCTTTATCGACCACTGCTTTAAGCAGTTTGGCCACAGCCAGGGAATTCAGTTCGTCAGCGCTTTCAACCAGGATCGCGCGATCAGCACCCAGAGCCAGCGCAGTGCGCAGTTGCTCTTGAGCAGTGGTCGGACCGATGGAGACGACGACGATTTCGCTAGCCACGCCTTTTTCTTTCAGGCGGACGGCTTCTTCCACGGCGATTTCGCAGAAGGGGTTCATCGACATCTTGACGTTTGCAAGGTCAACGCCGGAATTGTCCGCTTTGACGCGAACTTTGACGTTGTAGTCGACCACTCGTTTGACAGCTACAAGAACCTTCATGGATTCCTCGTTACTCTCCGGTGAATAAGAATGTCGTCCAGGCGCACCTGGTCGGCTCTGCGGGGGTCGGCCGGAACCGACAAACAGCCCAAATAATGAGCGCAAAACCGTCCATATCTTGACCGTAACGCCTTGCCTGGTCAATACGGAGCCGCGCTCATTAATCGTCATGCAGACTCGATAATACAAGGCTTGGACAGAATTCAAACAAACGTTTGTATTGGACCTCTCCGAGGGTGTGGATATAATGCCTTGGCTCTGATCATGGAAAGGTCCTAGCTTCCAATATTAAAACATCGAAGAGCCCTGAGTAGGAGATAGTCTGTGGAACGCGAATTTATGGAATTCGACGTCGTCATCGTCGGCGCCGGCCCTGCTGGTTTGTCCGCCGCCTGCCGACTGAAACAGAAGGCCGCTGAAGCTGGTAAAGAGATCAGCGTCTGCGTAGTAGAGAAAGGCTCCGAAGTCGGCGCCCACATTCTCTCTGGCGCAGTCTTCGAGCCGCGCGCGCTGAACGAACTGTTCCCGGACTGGAAGGAACTCGGCGCACCGCTGAATACCGCGGTCAAGCGCGACGACATCTACATGCTGAAAAACGCCGACAGCGCAGTCAAGGTGCCGAATTTCTTCGTGCCCAAGACCATGCACAACGAAGGCAACTACATCATCTCCCTGGGCAACCTGTGCCGCTGGCTGGCCCAGCAGGCTGAAAACCTTGGTGTAGAGATCTACCCAGGCTTTGCCGCTCAGGAAGTGCTGTTCGACGAAAACAACGTGGTGCGCGGCATCATCACTGGCGACCTTGGTGTCGACCGTGAAGGCCATCCGAAGGAAGGCCTGTACACCCCTGGCATGGAACTGCGTGGCAAATACACGCTGTTCGCCGAAGGCTGCCGCGGTCACCTCGGCAAGCAACTGATCAACAAGTTCAACCTGGACAGCGACGCCGACGCTCAGCACTACGGCATCGGCATCAAGGAAATCTGGGACATCGACCCGGCCAAACACGAACAAGGCCTGGTGGTGCACACCGCTGGCTGGCCACTGTCGATGGTTGATAGCGAGAACACCGGCGGTTCGTTCCTTTATCACCTGGAAAACAACCAGGTCGTGGTCGGCCTGATCGTCGACATGTCCTACAGCAACGCCTACCTCTCGCCGTTCGACGAGTTCCAGCGCTACAAGCACCACCCTGTGGTAGCTCAGTACCTGGAAGGCGGCAAGCGCGTCGCTTACGGCGCCCGCGCCATTTGCAAAGGCGGCCTGAACTCGCTGCCGAAAATGGTCTTCAACGGCGGCGCACTGATCGGTTGCGATCTGGGCACCCTGAACTTCGCCAAGATCAAAGGCAGCCACACTGCCATGAAGTCCGGCATGCTCGCGGCCGACGCCGTGGCTGACGCCCTGTTTGCCGGCAAAGAAGGCGGCGATGAGCTGACTTCTTACGTTGACGCATTCAAAGGCAGCTGGCTGTTCGATGAACTGTTCCGCAGCCGCAACTTCGGCCCGGCGATTCACAAGTTCGGCGTACTCGGTGGTGGCGCATTCAACTACCTGGACCAGAACATCTTCGGTGGCAAGATCCCGTTCACCCTGCACGACACCAAGCCTGACTACGCGCACATGAAGCTGGCCGCTGACTCGACGAAAATCGACTATCCGAAGCCAGACGGCAAACTCAGCTTCGACAAGCTGAGCTCGGTGTTCCTCTCCAGCACTAACCATGAAGAAGAGCAGCCCTGCCACCTGAAACTCGCTGACGCCAGTATCCCGCTGGGCAAAAACCTGCCGTTGTACGACGAGCCTGCACAGCGTTACTGCCCGGCCGGCGTTTACGAGGTGGTGAGCCTGGAAAACGGCGACAAGAAGTTCCAGATCAACGCGCAGAACTGCGTGCACTGCAAGACCTGCGACATCAAAGACCCGTCGCAGAACATCACCTGGGTAACCCCAGAGGGTGCTGGCGGCCCAACCTACCCGAACATGTAACGGGCTGGTTGATAGCAATAAAAAAGGGCTCCCGCGGGAGCCCTTTTGTTTGCCTGGAAGTTAAGCGTCCAGCGGACCAATAGGGAAAAACACCCCGCCACTCCAGACGCCCAACCACTCATGGCCATCGATTTCGCGCGACTGCGCCAACTCGACCAACTGATAGAACACATTGCGATGCACCAGTGCTTCGAGGTTGGTACGCATCAGCACGTAAGGGGAAGGCTCCTGCGTCAGCGGATCAATCACTACACGCAGTGGATGCTCGGTGCCCGCCGCCACCTCATCGTCAACATTATTGGTAAAGCGCAGCACCTGCGCCTCACCCTCGCCCTCCACCTGCAGACTGACCGCCACAAAAGGCGCGTCGTCCACCTGAATGCCAACCTTCTCCACCGGGGTGACCAGAAAATAGTCATCGCCGTCGCGCCGAATGATCCCGGAGAACAGCCGCACCATGGGTTTGCGGCCAATCGGCGTACCCAGGTAGTACCAAGTGCCATCGCGAGCAATGCGCATATCGATTGCGCCGCAGAACGGCGGATTCCACAGGTGCACCGGCGGAAAGCCCTTTTTGTCGGCGACCGGTATCTGCGCTAGCAGGTTGCCTGGATCAATCATGGGTAACCCCTTGTTCACTGACCCCAAGTAGACGCCGCGCATAATCACGCAATGGCGCCGCCAGCAGATCCTCCGGCTTGGCATCGTAAAGCGTCAATAAGCCGCCCCGGCTACGAATTTGCGCCGTGTCGACCAGATACCGCGTATTGGTTTCGATCAGCATCAAGTGCACCACGCCGTGATCGACGCCAAGACGATCCAGCGCCTCCTGATCCTGCCACTCATCCGTGGTGCCGATGCGGTCATCGGCCGCGGCAAAGCGCGCATAGAACAGATAGTTGGCTCCGGCGGTGCGCGCCTGCGCCATGGCCTCTTCCAGCCCGACAGGTGCCGGCGCCCGGCGCACGAGCGGGAAGTATTGAATAAAACCGTTAAAAGCCTCCTCCGCCACCACGTTGGGTCGCGGATACGCCTTGCCGGGCGGCACGAAGGGGGCCTGACCGATGTAGATAAAGGAGTCCGGCTGCAGGTGCCAGTTACTCACCCGATAGGTACGGCTGTGATCCAGCACGCCGGCATCGCGGAACTGATAGCCCACGCCATCGGCCATATCACTGACCTTCATGCAGCCACTCAGTCCCACCCACAACAGCACCCATATCAGCTTACGCATCGCTCACCCCCTCTACGCCGCGACAAGAAAACGGCGGACCAACCCTAGATGGCCGATGCCAATGCAGCATCCGCGCCACTACAAGCCGCGCTGCCACTCCTGACGTAAATGAGCCTGCTGCGGCTGCTCGATGGCCTTGCGCACCTGCGCCAGCATGCGCGCCTTATCGGCACCCAACGTGCCCTTGAGCACCAGATAATTGGACGCATGATCGCTGCGAAACACCGTATCGCGCAGTTCCAGCGCCTGCAGCAGTTGCTCGATCTCGCGAAACAACTGGTCCTGACTCAGCGGCTGATAATCGGCAAAACCGGCACGAAAACGCGCCTCACCGGTAGGAAAACTCACCACCAGGGTAGACAAGTATTCTGGCTGGGCGGCATTCATCAGCCGCGCAGAGTTCAACGCGTGCTGCTCGCTCAACAGCTGCCCGCCCAAACCGTTGAGAACCATCACCGAACGGGTGATACCGGCCTGCCCAAGCTTGTCCAACGCACTCAGGGTCGACTCGAAAGTCTCCCCCTTGTTGACCCGCGCCAGCACCTCGTCATCCCCGGACTCGGCACCGACATAAGCCATCTTCAAGCCGGCATCGGCCAACTCCTTGAGCTCGTCGACCGACTTTTTACGCAGGTTGCGCGGCAGACAATAACTGGACACCCGCTCGACCTGCGGCATGTGTTCACGAATCGCGCCAAGGATCGTCAGCAGCCGACGCGTCGGCAGCACCAGCGCATCGCCGTCGGCAAGAAAGACTCGCTGTACGATCAGCTGCTCACCGCAGCGCTGGATTTCCGCCAGCACTTCAGCCTCGTCGCGGGCGCGAAACTTCTTCTGCGGCTGCGTGTACATCTCGCAGAAGCCACAATTGTTCCACGAACAACCGTTGGTCACGGGCAGGATCAGCGAATGCGCCTCGCTGGGCGGACGAAACACCGGCTCGATGTAATTGATTGGGAACACTGCAGACATGGCACTCACTCAAATGCTGGCAGCTTAGCCGCCAATAATTTTCATCACCGTAACACCACCCGAGAACGCCAGCTCCTGCTTATCGCCCAGCGCCCGCACCAGCAAACGCTGCAAGGCCGGCAAAGCCTGATGGCGCGGCTTGTCCAGCAGATCACCGATAAAATGCCGGTTACTGGAAGACAGGCAACCGTGTAACCAGCCGGTAGACGACAAGCGCAGGCGCGAACAGCTACGGCAGAACGGCACACTCTCATTGGCAATCACACCAAAGAACCCGCGCCCGGGGATCTCATAACGCAACGCCGTAGCATCCTGCGGTGCATCGGCTTGCTGATACTCATACCGCGCACCAATCACAGCCAGCAATTCGTCCAGGCCGACAAACTGGCGCTGAAAACCCTGTGGATCACGTGCCAGATGGCCCATGCGCATCAACTCGATAAAGCGCAACTCAAACCCGCGCTCTAGGCAATAGTCCAACAGCGGCAACACCTGATCGAGATTCTGCCCGCGCAGCGGCACCATATTGAGCTTGATGTTCAGCCCAGCATCACGCGCATCCTGCAAGCCGGCCAGCACGGTCGACAAATCACCGCCACGGGCAATCCGGCGAAACGCCAGCGGGTCGAGGGTATCCAGGGAGACGTTCAGACGCTTGATACCGCAGGCCAGTAATGCCGGCAATTTGCGACTGAGCAACTGGCCATTGGTGGTCAGGCTGATGTCCTGCAACCCCAGACCCGCCACCTGCTGCAGAAACGGCTCAAGCCTGGGGCTGACGAGCGGCTCGCCACCGGTAATGCGCAAGCGCTCGATACCGGCGGCTTCGATCAAATACGCCACAGCACGACCCAGGGCATCTGCCGACAACTCATCTTCGGCGGCAACCAGACGTTTGCCATCGGCAACACAGTAGGTACAAGCGTAATTACAGGCAGCCGTGAGGCTAATGCGCAGGTTGCGAAAACGCCTGCCCTGGCGATCAACAATCATGGGAAGCTCCGGCGGTCAGTGCGCCGGAGTATATCGTCGCCAGCCTGCACGGCACACGCCAGGCATGCCGTCATAGACCAGCTGAATGACCTCAACTGCTCGGCGCTTCGCCATCGCGCTTGCGCTTGTTGCCCATGCGCACGCCGATGTCCATGAGGAACTGGAAGAAGCCTTCCTGATCTTCCAGCACGCCACGCCAGAACGGCGAGTGATAGAGCGATACAGCACCATCCACCAACGCCCAGGCGGCGCAAAAGTGGAAGTACGGCGGTACGTCTTCAAGCTTGCCTTCGGAGATCCGACCCTTGATCAACAAGGTCAGGCGCTCGAAGTTGGAGGCGCGGATCTTGTGCAGCTCCTCGACCATTTCCGGCACATGGTTGCCTTTGACCGCTTTCTCTTCGAGGCGATCGAACAACCGGTAGCGCTGCGGATCACGCATGCGGAACTCGAAAAAAGCCCGCGACATGGCTTCCTTGTCGCGCTCTACATCGGCCGACTGCAAGATTCCGTTCAATTCGCGCTCGTAGTCGAGCATCAAACGCAGATAAATCTCCGCCTTTGATTTGAAGTGCTTATAGATAGTGCCTTTGCCGATGCCGACCGCATCAGCAATCATCTCGACGGTCACACCTTCCTCACCTTGCTCAAGGAACAGCTTCAGCGAGGTGTCGAGAATCTCTTGCTCGCGGCGGCGAAACTCACGGACCTTACGGGGTTCTTTTTGCATAAAAAACACTGAGGGAGACAAAAAAAGAAGTCGCGTATTATGCCTATCTAGCGCAGAAATGCACGGATCATCGGCACTTCAAGGCATTAACTGCGCTTTCCCCAGCGCCTGGCAGGCCAACCGAAAAACTCTCACCTGCCAATCTGACACGCCGTTTGCCAACCCTCAGCGCCAGCGCGCCAGCCGCTTCCCGGCCTTGCATTGGCCAGCCAACCCGCCGATACAGAGCAAGCCGCACCGGGCAGGCTTCGTGCGCCCAAGTGAGTAAGGGCTATTCCAAAAGCGTTTAAAAATGCCGGCGTTTCGCCTGGACGCTGGGCAAACATCGCCAATACTTGAACTTACTGGCGCGCGGCTTCTTCCCCCCAAGTGCCCCGCCAGGAAGGGTGCAGCAGACCGCGCACCTTTCGTTCTACTCCTAATGGTCTTAACCCGGATTCCCCCCCAGAAACCGGGTTTTTTTTACCTGCGATTTACCCGCGCCAAAGGGAACAGACGCTGGAAATTCTGCGTGGTCTGCTCCGCCAAGGTATCGACATCCACGCCACGCAGCGGCGCCAGAAACTCGGCTACATCGCGCACGTATTCAGGCAGGTTGGGCTTGCCGCGATGGGGTATCGGCGCCAGATACGGCGCGTCGGTCTCGATCAGCAAGCGGTCCGCCGGCACCTGGCGCGCCACGTCACGCAGCGCATCGGCATTGCGAAAGGTCACAATGCCGGACAGGGAAATATAAAAACCAAGATCCAGCGCGGCCTTGGCCATCGGCCAGTCTTCGGTAAAGCAATGCAACACGCCAGCCTGCGGCAACGCCGCCTCACGCAACAAGGCCAAGGTGTCAGCGCGCGCTTCGCGGGTGTGCACAATCACCGGTTTACCGGTGAGTTGCGCAGCTTGCAAATGCAACCGAAAAGCCTGGCGCTGCAACTCGGCCGCTTCCGGCTCGTAGTGATAGTCCAGACCTGTTTCGCCAATGGCCACCACATGGGGGTGATTCAGCTCGGCCAACAGCCAATCCAGCGCAGGCGCCACACCCGGCTGCAGGTCCAGCGGATGCACACCCACTGTGCAATCAACATCGGCATAGCGCTCGCTCAAGGCTTTGACCGCCGCCGCGTTGTCGGCACTGATGCCAATACACAGGAAGTGGCCAACACCACGCGCACGCGCAGCCGCAAGCGCCGCATCGAGGGAACCGCCATGGGCGCTCAGATCGAGACGATCAAGGTGACAGTGGGAATCAATCAGCACGAATAAACCTCAGGCCGCGGGCTGCGCAGAATAGGCAGCCTCGGGCAATTAACGCTCAGCGCAGGTGGCTGTTACATCGTATGGGTTGGACGATCGGACTTCAGCGCACCGGCCAGATAGGTCTCGATCTTGTTACGGGCGGCGTTGTCGCCATCATTGAACTGCACACCAACGCCCGCTGCACGGTTGCCTTGTGCGCCTTTCGGGGTGATCCAGACAACCTTACCGGCGACCGGAATTTTCTCCGGCTCGTCCATCAGGTTGAGCAACATAAACACCTCATCGCCCAACTTGTAGCTCTTGTTGGTCGGGATAAACAGGCCGCCGTTTTTGATAAAAGGCATATAGGCGGCATACAACACGGACTTGTCCTTGATGGTCAGAGACAAGATCCCGTTACGCGGACCCAAATTCGGTGGCAAGCTCATGCGGCATTCCTAGCAAACTGATCCAATGGCCGATTCTAGCCCGGTCCGGGCAAGCTTGCCCACTGCACGAGCAAGGCTTCGAGAAGCAAGACACGATTAAGGTTGGCCTTGCCGAGGACTTTTTGACGCTGCGCCAGCAACCAGTCCTGCAGTGCCAGTACCTTGTTCTGGGTCGTTTTATCCGCCAGGTACTGCACCACTTTGTGCATATCCGCCAAACCCAAGCCGGTTTCATCTCGCGTCATCTGGTAACGCAGCATCAATTGCGCCCAGTCGCAGAACCAGTCGAACAGCAGAATCAGCGGCACGGCATTCCAGCTTTCGGCCAATTGGCTGACACCAATCTGTTGCTTGATCAGCTTTTTCACCCCGTCGACCACCAGCGCGCGCTGCGCCAGTACGCCCTGGCCGTGCAAACGCACGGCTTCCAGCGGCGAGCCACCGGCCAGCTGCAGCAGGTCTTGCACCTGCGCATCCTCCACATCGGCCAAGGCGCTGCGCAACCAGAGCAAGCTCTCGCCGGCACTTGGTAGCGGACAGGCTTGTTGCACGCAGCGACTCTTGACCGTCGGCAGCAGCCGACTGGGCTGATGGCTGACCAACAACAAAACAGTATCGCCCGAGGGCTCTTCCAGGCTTTTCAGCAAGGCATTGGCCGCGTTCAGGTTCATCGCCTCGACGGGCTCAAGCAGCACCACCTTGCGTCCGCCCAACTGCGCGGTTTGCACCACGAAGCTAACCAACTCGCGGACCTGATCGACCCGAATGGCTTTATCAACCTCCTCCGGTTCGAGGACAAAGTCGTCTGGATGAGTCCCCGCCGCCAGCAGGTGACAGCCTTTGCACTGACCGCAGGCCTCTAACCCAACAGGCGCATGGCACAACAGCAATGCACGCAAACGCTCGGCCAACGCACGCTTGCCGATACCGGCCGGGCCATGCAGCAGATAGGCGTGGGCATGTTGCTTGCGACTGGCCAGCTGCTGCCAGAGTGCGGCCTGCCAGGGATAGGCTTCAGCCACGGCAGCGCCCTACCAGTTCCGGCAACAAGGCATCCAGGGACGCCTGAACCGCCACCAACGATTGCCCAGCATCCAGAATGCGATAGCGTTGTGGCGCCAGGGCGGCACGTTCGAGGTAAGTTTTGCGCACCGCATCGAAGAAGCTGCGGCCTTCCTGCTCGAAACGGTCCAACCGGCCACGCGCGGCCGCGCGGGCCAGGCCCACCTCAATCGGCAAATCAAATACCAGGGTCAGGTCGGGACGCAACGAACCCTGCACAAAACTTTCCAGCTGTTCAATCCGCGCCGTGGACAAACCGCGACC
>OFRI01000398.1_pt1 | contig 11631 bp, 10 predicted proteins | sample 1543031 | NCBI WGS metagenome assembly OFRI01 (sample SAMN07774226, study PRJEB24372) | wastewater metagenome
TCGTCAATGCGATCCGGGGTCGGGTGAAGGACTGGCGTGCCGGCGTCCACAGCGGCGGCGTCGCCTATGACGGCGCCTCGCCGGTGACGCGGGCCCTGCCCGGCGCGGCCTGGGGCGCCAAGGTCAGCTTCAGCCTGTTCATGACCCACACCCTCACCGGCGCGGTCTGGTTCGGCGGCGTCCAGCCCCTGATCGAGCGTTTCCACCCCGCCGCCACGACGGTCGCCTGGCAGGCCTGGGCTCTGTGGGGGCTGGCCCTGGTCGCCGCCCTGGTCGCCGCCGACCTCTACAACCGGCTGATCGACGCCCCCTTGCAGCGCGTCATCCGCCGCCGCTGGTTCGGCGGCCCCGACCTCAGCGCGCGTCCAGCCCCACGTCCAGTTGCGGAACCGAGTGCGTAAGAGCGCCGACCGAGATCACGTCCACCCCCGTCGCGGCGATGGCGGCCACGCTTGTCAGATTGACCCCGCCAGAGGCCTCCAGCGTCACCGGACCATAGGCGCTGGCCCGCGCCCGGCGCACGGCCTCTTCCAGGTCGGCCAGGCTGAAGTTGTCCAGCATGACGACGTCGGGGCTTTCGCGCAGGACCTCGTCCAACTGATCCAGCCCGTCCACCTCGACCTCGACCTTCATCAGGTGGGGAGCGAAGGCCTTGGCCCGGCGCACCGCCTCGCCCGCCCCGCCGCAGACGGCGACGTGGTTGTCCTTGATCAGGATGGCGTCATCCAGACCGAAGCGATGGTTGATCCCGCCGCCGCAGGCCACGGCGTGCTTCTCCAGCGCGCGCAGCACCGGCGTAGTCTTGCGCGTATCCGCGATCCGCGCCTTGGTCCCGGCGACGGCCTCGACATAGGTGCGCGTTAAAGTCGCCACACCGCTGAGCCGTCCGACAAGATTAAGCGCCGTCCGCTCGGCCGACAGGAAGGCGCGGGCCTCGGCCTCGACAACAGCCAGCACTGCGCCCGCGTCAAAGGCGTCGCCGTCTCTCAATCTCAAATCGACCGAGGCCTTGGGGTCCATGGCCAGCACGGCCAGACGCACGCAGTCGATGCCGGCCAGCACGCCGGGCTTTCTGGCCGAAAAGGCCGCCTTCATCCGCGCACCCTCAGGGATGCAGGCAATGGCGGTCATGTCGCCGGCCCGACCCAGATCCTCGGCCAGCGCCAGGCGTACGACAGGCTCGATCAGAACGTCTGGAAGTCGTCTCATTCCGCCGCCTCCAACGCAGCCGGGTGCGGGATCCGCACCCGCGTATGCACAGCGACCCCATCCGTCTGCGGATAGTCCGAGCGATAGTGCCCGCCCCGGCTCTCGCGCCGGTCCAGCGCTGCTTGGGCGATCAGCCGCGCCGCCAGAAGAACAGCCGCTGGCCCGCACTGCCTCTCCAGCCGGTCGATCAAGGCGATCAGGGCCTGCAGTCCCTCCGCGTCACGCACCACGCCGGCATGCGCCGTCATTGCGGTCCGCAGTTCGGCCATCGCCTCATCTGGCAGGTCGGGCGAAACCTCGGTCGCCAACGCGCGGCCGCCGCCGACTTCCTGTGCCGCCGACCGGCCCGCGCGCCGACCGAAGGCCGCCGCTTCCAGCAGGGAGTTGGACGCCAGCCGGTTGGCGCCATGCACGCCGGTCGCCGCGCATTCGCCGACCGCATAAAGGCCCGCAACCGTCGTGCGCCCGTCGGCATCGGCGGCGATCCCGCCCATGTGATAGTGGCAGGCCGCCATCACCGGGATCGGGCTGATGCGCGGGTCCAGCCCGGCGCGCATACAGGCGGCGAAGACGGCGGGAAACGCGTGCGGAAACTCGTCCCCGATCGCTGTGCGTGCATCCAGAAAGGCCCCGCGACCGTCCACGCGAGCCGCATGGACCGCTCGCGCCACCACGTCGCGCGGTTTCAGATCGGCGTCGTCCGCCTCGCCCAATAGAAAGCGTTCCTGACCATCGATCAGTCGCGCACCCTCACCCCGCAACGCCTCTGTCGCCAGCGGCGCGGGGTCCAGTTCCACGTCGATGGCGGTGGGGTGGAATTGCACGAACTCGGAATCGAGAATTTCCGCCCCGGCTCGCGCGGCCAACGCCATCCCCTCGCCCTTCAACGCCGCTGGCGTCGTGGTCGCCGCGAACAGACCACCCGCCCCGCCTGTGGCCAGCACCACCGCCGTCGCCGTGATCTCGACTAGGCGGTCGCCACGCATCACCACCGCCCCGACTACTCGGCCGTCGGCGTCCTGAAGCAAAGCCTTCAGCCGCGCGTCGTCCCAGACCTCGATCAACTTCTCGGCTCGCACCGCCGCAACGACGGCAGACAATATGGCCCGGCCCGCGCCGTCGCCGCCGACCCGGGCCACGCGAGGAACGGAATGGGCCGCCTCCAGGCTGACGACGAAGCCGCCGTCCGCATCCCGGTCGAACGGCGCGCCCAGGGCCGCCAGCCACTCCACCGTCTCACGCCCGGCGTCGGTCAAAGCGCGCGCCGCGACCGGCTCGACGAGACCCGCACCCGCCGCCTCGGTGTCCTTCGCGTGCAATGCGGCCGAGTCCTGCCCTGTCAGCGCCGCCGCCATCCCGCCCTGCGCCCAGGCGGACGAACAGGCGCTCAGCAAGGGCTCGGGCGTCACGACGAGAACCTTCGCGCCGGTCTTGGCCCCCTCCAGCGCGGCCGACAGCCCCGCCAGGCCCGCCCCGACGATCAGAGGTCCGTCATGCCGCGTTCGGTTCATCGTCCAAAGCCCAAATAGTTGAGGCCCAACTGCACCGCGCCGGCCGGATCGCCCCCGGTCATCGGCATCAAGGCGCCGACGGCCGCCGCCGCGCAGATCGCGAGGGTCAGCAGATAGAGGGCCAAGCTCTTGCCCGCCTCGGGCCAGCTCAGCGTTCCCCAGGCCGGACGCCAGACGCCGCGCCTCAGATGGCTGAACACCGACAGAGCCAGGAAGGCGGCCAGGATGAACCGCCCGGTCGTCAGCCCCCACCAGACCACCGCCACGCCGATCACCAGCAGCACGATCTGCTCCAGACGCGGATGCACACGCGTCAGCACCGGGCCAAGAGCCTTGGATCCATCCAGAAGCGGCGCAGGCACGAGGTTCACGAGGTTGAGCATGGCGATGAAGAAGGCGCCAATCAGCCACTCTCCCTGCCCCAGAACCGTCCAGACCCCAACGAAGGGAATCATCGCCAGCAGTCCGAAGGCCGGTCCGGCCAACGATACCAGAACCCCGTCCCACTCGCTTTTCGGCTCACGCCGCGCCTTGGCCAGGCCGCCAAGGAAGGGGATGATGTAGATGCGGGCCGGCCCCATGCCGAGCTTGTTCATCACCAGAGCGTGACCCGCCTCATGGACGAACAGCCCGATCAGCACCGCGCCCGCCACGATGGCGCTGCCCGTGATCCACCACAGGAAGCCGCCCATCAACGCCGTGGATAGCAGCGCCCACACCAGGCTCTGGTCCTTCTCGACCGGCGCTTCGTCTGCCGGCGTCGGCGCGGTTTCACGCGCCGATGTCGCTTCGGGCTTGGCGTCCCAAGGTCCCGGCGTACGGCCAGGCGTCTGATCTGTGGTGTCTGTGTTGCTCATGGCGTCCAGATGGGCGCGGACGACCGTCCCGTCGCCGGGACCGATCGCCGCGTCACGCTCAGATCAGCTCCACATCGACGTGGTGGCGCGCCTTGACCAGATCGTAGCGCGCGGGAATGGCGGGCGGCGGCAGGTCGATCATTCGCTGCACCGCCAGGCGTCCACGTTCGATCATGTCAGAGGGCACGATCACCTCGAACTGCATGTGCAGCAGGCAGTCATGGATGTTCTGAAGCGTGATCCGCTTCATGTGCGGGCACAGGTTGCACGGGCCGATGAACTGCACGCCCGGCACGTCGCCAGCGACGTTCGAGGCCATCGAACATTCGGTGATCATCACCACCTGTTTGGGCCGGCGCGCCTCGACGTAGTCGGTCATCGCCGCCGTCGAGCCGGCGAAGTCCGCCGCCGCCAGCACGTCTTCGGGGCATTCGGGATGGGCCAGGATTTCGGCCCCCGGATAGGCGGCGCGCATCTCGGCGATGTCGTCCACCGTGAACCGCTCATGCACCTCGCAGCGACCTTTCCAGGCGATGATGCCGACCGTCGTCTGGGCCGCGACATTGCGCGCCAGGAACTCGTCCGGGATCAGGATGACCCGATCCACGCCCCATTCCTTGGCCGCCCATTCGACCACCTGAACAGCATTGGCGCTGGTGCAGCAGATGTCGGTCTCGGCCTTCACATCGGCGGTGGTGTTCACATAGGTCACGACCGGCAGACCGGGGTAGCGCTGCTTGATCAGCCGCACATCCGCCCCGGTGATCGATGAAGCCAGCGAGCACCCGGCGCGCAGGTCGGGGATAAGCACGGTCTTCTCAGGCGACAGAATCTTGGACGTCTCGGCCATGAAGTGAACGCCCGCCTGGACGATCACCTTGGCGTCCGACCGTGCAGCTTCCTTGGCCAGGCCCAGGCTGTCGCCGACATAGTCGCCGACGCCGTGGAAGATCTCGGGCGTCATATAGTTGTGGGCCAGGATTACGGCGTCGCGCTCGCGCTTCAGCCGGTTGATTTCGCTGATCAGGCGCGCCTGCACGGGCCATTCCAGCGGCGTGACGTGGTCCTTGATTTTGGCCCACACCCCGGCGGTTTCCCGCGCCAGCTCTTTTGTCAGACCAAAGGCGCCGTCAGCCATGATCATCTCCATACCCTTATGCTCACATTTAGCATAAGCAGGCGCAATGTAGGCCGATGCGGGCGCTGTGCAAGAGGAAATGCATGCCGCCTCCTATCCGCCACCGAAGACAAAGATTTGCAAAAACCGTTCCCATTTCGGCGAATATCGCCTAGACGGCAGCCCACTTCTTTGCTTCCAAGCGCCTATCCGCAGCATTTCCATGCAGGACACCATCCGCCGCATCCTCACTGCCCGCGTCTATGACGTGGCGGAGGAAACGCCCCTCGACCCGTTGCGCCGCCTGTCGGCCCGGCTCGACCGGCCCGTCCTGCTGAAGCGCGAGGATTTGCAGCCGGTTTTTTCGTTCAAGATCCGCGGCGCCTACAACAAGATCGCCGGCCTGTCGGAGGACGAACTGTCCAGAGGCGTCATCTGCGCCTCGGCCGGCAATCACGCGCAAGGGGTGGCCCTGGCGGCCGCACGTCGCGACATTCCCGCCACCATCGTCATGCCCACCACCACACCCGGCATCAAGGTCGCGGCCGTCCGCGCCCTGGGCGGTGAGGTGGTTCTGTACGGCGACAGCTTCGACGAAGCCTATGCCCACGCCCGCCACCTGGAAAGCCAGACCGGCGCGGCGTTCATCCATCCCTTCGACGACCCCGATGTCATCGCGGGCCAGGGCACGGTGGGCCTCGAGATCGCCCGTCAGCACGCCGATCCGATCGAAGCCATCTTCGTGCCCATCGGCGGCGGAGGCTTGGCCGCCGGGGTGGCGGCGATCGTCAAATCCCTGCGTCCCGAGACCCGGATCATCGGCGTCGAGCCGGTGGATGCCCCGACGATGAAATCCGCCATCGATGCGGGTCAGGTCGTGACCCTGAACGAGGTCGGTCTGTTCGCCGACGGCGTCGCCGTTCGTCGAGCCGGGACCGAGACCTTCCGCCTGTGCAAGGATCTGCTGGACGAGATCGTGCTGGTGGACACCGACGCCATCTGCGCCGCGATCAAGGACATTTTCGACGATAGCCGCGCCATCGCCGAGCCCTCGGGCGCCGTCGCGCTGGCGGGGCTGAAGGCCTGGGCCGCCGCCCATCCCGGTAGAGGCAGTCTGATCGCCGTCAACTCGGGCGCCAATCTGAACTTCGACCGCCTGCGTCATGTCGCCGAGCGGGCCGAGATCGGTGAGGGCGCCGAGGCCCTGCTGGCCGTGGCGATGAAGGACGACCGCGACGACTATCGCCGCTTTCTCGACGACCTGGACGGCCGTTCGGTGACCGAGTTCAACTATCGCTGGTCCGGCGACGGGCAGGCGCAAATCTTCGTCGGCGTCGCCCTACGAAACGGCACTCACGAGCGCGACGATCTGATCGCCCGCCTCCGCACCGGCGGCTACGCCGTCGAGGACATGAGCGACAATGAGACCGCCAAGCTGCACGTCCGTTACATGGTCGGCGGCCGCACCGTCGGCCTGCCCCACGAGCGTATCCTGCGCTTCCAGTTCCCCGAACGTCCCGGCGCCTTCCTGCGGTTTCTGAACAGCCTCCAGCCCGCCTGGGCCCTGACGCTGTTTCACTATCGCAACCACGGCGACGACGTCGGCCGGGTGCTGGCGGGCATCAGCGTGCCGCCCGAAGAACAGGATCATCTGACCGCCGCCCTGGCCAATCTGGGCTACCCTTACGTTGATGAGACCGCCAATCCGGCGTGCCGCCTGTTCCTGGACGGCGCGTAACTACGTAGTGCGCCCTTAACCGGGTGTTTGCGGGCGCGGATGCATAGTGACAGGCCTACGGAGCCTGTCATGTTCTCGTTCAATCGCCTGTCCATCGCCCTGAAGCTCGCCGTCGTGGCGGGGCTCGCCATCGGCGCCTTGATGATCGTCGCGGCCATCGGCGTGACGGCCTATTCCGGCGCGATCGTTCGCGACATGGCCGGCCGATACGCCGAAAGCGCTGCGCAAGAGGCCTCGCAAGAAATCCGCAACGAGATCGTCTCGGCCGGCACGGGCGCCAAGACCCTGGCCGCAACCTTGGGCGCCGCACTACAGACGGGACTGACCGACCGCACCGCCTATATGGGCCTGGTCAAGCCGAACGCCGAAGCCACCGATCAGGTCATGGGCGCCTGGTTCATGGCCGCCCCGGACGCCGTCGGCGCCGACGCCGCCCACATTGGTGATGCGGCGACCAGTTCGAACGTCAACGGACGACTTTCCATCTATTGGGTGCGCCGCGACGGTCAGATTTCCCTCGAGCCTGAGGCTGACGGCTCAGACTTTGAACAGGCCTATTACACCGAGCCGATGGCCAGCGGCGCGCCGGTCGTGGTCGAGCCGTACGAAGAGAACATTGGCGGCGGCAAGGTCGCGATGACCTCGGTCGCCTATCCGGTGCACGCCAACGGCCGCATCATCGGCGTCGCGGGACTGGACATCACCCTGGCCAACCTGTCGCAGCGTCTGGCGGCGATGAAGCCGCTGGGCACCGGTCGCGTCACTCTGGTGTCGAACAAGGGCGTCTGGGTCGCGCATCCCGACGCCGCCGTGCGAGGCCAGGCCTATGCCGACGCCGGCGCGGACATCGTGCGCAACGTCATCGCCAAACGACAGGCCCAGGCGGTCGAGGGCGTCAGCGTGAACGGCGAGCCGGTTCGACGTCTGGTTCAGCCCGTGATCCTGCCCGGCCAAAAGGCGACCTGGGCCGTCGTGCTGGACATCCCCGTCAAGACGATCGAGGGCCCGGCGCGGCAGTTGGCCTTGATGCTTCTGGTCGGCGGCGTTCTGATCATCGCCGCCATCATCGTCGCCCTCTTGATCACCAGCGACCGTCTGATCCGACGCCCACTGGCGGGTCTGACCGCCGATGTGCGGACCATGAGCGATGGACGCTATGACATCCCCGTGGCCGGCGCGGACAAGGCCGACGAACTGGGCCAGATTGCGCGGGCGCTGGAAGGGTTCCGGCTCGAGCTTGCGGACGGTCTGGCGCGGCGCGATCAGCAGCAGCGCGAACGTGCGGCCGCCGAGACCGATCGACGCCGGCACGCCGAGGAGACGGAGCTTTTCGCCGCCTCGCAAACGCGCGCCGTCGAGACTTTGGGCGAAGGTCTGTCGCGCCTCGCCGCCGGCGAACTGGCTTGGCGGATGCCGGAGGCGGGCTTCACCGCCGACACGCGTCGCATCCCGGAAGATTACAACGCCGCTTTGCATCAGTTGCACACGACGATGACCGGCATCTGGACCACGGCTCAGTCGATGCGCGGCGGATGCCAGGACATCGCCGCCGCCGCCGACAGCCTGTCGCGCCGCACTGAACAACAGGCCGCGGGTTTGGAGCAGACCGCCGCTGCGCTGGACGAGCTGACGCAGACGGTGCGCAGCAGCGCCGAAAACGCCGAGCGCGCCCGAGACATCACTCAGGCCGCTCAGGCGGCGGCGGACAAGGGCGAGGCCGTCGTGCAGGACGCAATCGGCGCCATGTCGGAGATCGAGCAGTCCTCGACCCAGATCAATCAGATCGTCGGCGTCATCGACGAGATCGCCTTCCAGACCAGCCTTCTGGCCCTGAACGCCGGCGTCGAGGCCGCCCGGGCCGGGGAAGCCGGACGCGGCTTCGCCGTCGTCGCCTCCGAGGTAAGAGGCCTGGCCGAACGGTCAGCCAGCGCCGCCAAGGAGATCAAGGCGCTGATCGCCCTGTCGCAAAGCAATGTGCAGCGCGGATCCGATCAGGTGTCGCTGACGCGCGATAGCCTCAGGGCCATCGCTGTCCAGGTCGCGGAGGCCAACGCCTTGGTTCGCACCATCGCCGCCGCGACGCGCGAACAGTCGGTCGGCATCGGCGAGATCAATGTGGCGATCAATCAGATGGACCAGTTCACCCAGCAGAACGCCGCCATGGTCGAGGAATCCACCGCCGCCAGCCACGCCCTGACGAACGAGGCCGGCGAACTGGAGGGTCTGATCAGTCGCTTTGATCTGGGTCAGACAACGCAGTCGAGACGCGCCGCCTGATCAGGCGACAGGCGCCACGCACAGCGCCCGTCTGTCTTCACGCCTTGTCGATGGCGGCGGCGATCTGATCGCTGGAATGGCCCGTCAGGTCCTTGGCGATCTCGCCGACCAGCTTGGCTTGAAGGTCCTTGTGCCAATGCTTGCGCAGCTCGCCCAGCGTCTTGGGCGCGGCGATCACCAGCAGTTCGTCGATCTTGTTGGTGACCGACCATTTGTTCAGCACCTCGGCGACGCCCATGGCGAAACCGTCCTCGGCCTGGGTGTCATTGTCGGGGTTCGCCTCATTGGATCGGCGGCCGGCCGAACCCGACACCCGATCCGCGATGGCTGGCGTTTCCAGCGGCGTCAGCTTGATGTCCGAAGCGTTCGTATTCTTGAACAGGGCCAGCTTCTCGCCATCGACCACCGCCACCAGCGCGCCATTGGAAAGTTTCATCGTCGATACTCCAGTCTGTAGGGATCGAGACAACGAACCGGGACGCAGGCCGTTGCCTCGCGCCGCCGATCCCATAGTGTCGCGCGACAAAACCGCCGGGAGATGAACCATGCCTGACGTCCTGCCGCTGGACCGCCGCCGCCTGATGGCCCTGGGCGCATCAAGCGCCGCGGCTGCCATGCTGCCGGGGTGCGCGACCATGACGGCTGCGTCGCCGCGCCAGACGGTATGGACCTTCGATCGCCTGACCGACATCGGGGGGATCGAATCCCGCGTCGAGGGCGCGCCGAGCCTGGTCGACAGCCCCTTTGGCCGAGCGGTTCAGTTCGACGGCGTGGACGATGCCCTGTTCATCGATCAGCATCCGTTGGCCGGGGCCGAAACCTTCACCTTCGAAGCCCTGTTCCGACCCGACGGCGGCGCATTCGAGCAACGCTGGTTTCATCTCGCCGAAGAGGCGCCGGCCGGTCAGCCGCCGTCGCAGACGCGCTTCCTGTTAGAGATACGCGTGGTTCAGGACCGTTGGTACCTGGACGCTTTCACGCGCGGGCCCGGCTACAACCACACCCTGATCTTCCCCGAGCGGCTCCATCGGTGCGGACAGTGGTTCCACGTCGCGCAAACCTTCGACGGCGTCCTGTACCGGGCCTATGTCGACGGCGTCCTGCAGGGCGAACACCCGGTGCCGTTCAAGCCGCAAGGGCCAGGCCGCGCCTCGGTCGGTTGCCGCATCAACCGCGTGAACTACTTCAAGGGCGCGGTGCGTCAGGCCCGCTTCACCCACGCCGCCCTGCCGCCTGAACGGTTCACGCGGGGCTAACGACAGGCGCTGCGCGCTAGGCCTCGCCAAATCGTCCAGGTTGCGCCTATGGTCAGACGATCGATGGGGAGCGAAAAAATCATGCTGAGAACTTTGGCTGCAGCACTGGCGCTGTTGACAGCTGCCTTGATGACGCCGCCCGCGCCAGCTCTCGCGGCGGCCGTCGCCGCTACGCCACAGATGTCGCGCCAGGAATCCCGAGATCACGACCTGTTCGTTCAGGCCAACACTGACTTTCAACAAAGGGGCTATCCCGCTCTCGCCCGGCGTCTTCCCGCGCTCCGTCAAGCGCTGGATCGGATGCCTGCGGATTATGGACAGTTGGTCGAGCAAGCAGGCCAGCACGTTGTGAGAGTCTCCGATCCCGGCGACGTGCTGATGATGATGGTCGGCCTGTCGGCAGCCGCCGGCAAGAATGGAAGCGGCGCAACGGGCGCGACGGCCCTGCCCAATGTCTACGGCGACATCGCCCTGATGCTCGCCTCGGAAGCCGTCGAGGCGCGTCGGTACGAAGAAGGCATCAGCTATCTGGATCGCGTGCTGAAGGTACAGCCGAAAAACTGGTTATTGCTTGTCGAAAAGGCCGCCGCCCTGCAGGGGTTGGGACGTTGGAACGACGCCCTGGTTCTGGCTGACGCCGCATTGGCGGACGACGATATGCTGATGCTTTTGCATCGTGGCCCGTTCCATCGCCGGCGCGGTTTCAGCCTGATCGAACTGGGTCGATTGGACGAGGCGAAGGCCGCTTATGAGGCTGCGCTTCAAATCGATCCCGACGACGCAAACGCCAAACGCGAACTGGAATATATCGCTGAGCTGAAGGGTGGCGCATCGCCTACTGCGCCCCAAGTGCTCTCACCACTCTCGCTGACGCCTGCTCCACCCATACGCTAGAGCAGCCGACCGCCCGCTTCATGCGCCAGCAGCCAGCGTTTGCGCTCCAGTCCGCCCGCATAGCCGGTCAGCGTCCCGTTCGCGCCGATCACGCGGTGGCACGGCACGATGACGCCGACCGGATTGGCGCCGTTGGCCAGGCCCACCGCCCGGACGGCCTTTGGCGCGCCGATCGCCGCAGCGAGCTGACCATAGGTGCGCGTCTCGCCGGTCGGGATGTCGCGCAAGGCCTTCCACACCGTGCGTTGGAAATCCGTGCCGCCGGTGCGGACCGTGATGGCGTCGAAGGCGGTCAGATCGCCCTCGAACCAGGCCTCGACCGCCCGGCGCACCGGCTCCGGCGCGCGGCCTTCGGTCAGCACGACCTCACCGTAGTGACGGCGCAGCAGCAGGCGCAGACGGGCTTCGTAGTCGTGGAAGTCCAATGCCCGCACCGCGCCGTCGCCGTCGGTGACGACCAACACCTCGCCCACGGGCGACGGGATGCGATCCAGGGTCAGATGCATGTCAGGCTGCTTGGTCATCTCGCCGCTCCTCGCTCAGGGCCCAGTAGAGTGCGCCATAGGCCCGCCACGGCCGCCACCGCTCGGCGCGCGCCAGCAGCGCGGCGTCCGTCGTCGCCAGCCGGTCGCTGGGCGCATCCGCGCCGGCATCGATCCAGTCGCCCGCAAGTCTTAGCCCCGGCCTGGCCCTGATTGCGGCATGCAGAACGGGGTCGGCCGACAGGTCGCGCGTCATCGCCTCGGGGTCGGCGGCGAGGTCGAACACGCGT
>OFRI01000401.1_pt1 | contig 11614 bp, 9 predicted proteins | sample 1543031 | NCBI WGS metagenome assembly OFRI01 (sample SAMN07774226, study PRJEB24372) | wastewater metagenome
TGTCGGCCTCGGCAAGAGCGGCATGTCCCTGGTGCGTTTCCTCGCACGCCAGGGCCTGCCCTTTGCCGTGGCCGACAGCCGTGCCAACCCGCCGGAGCTGGCCACCTTGCGTGCCGAGTTCCCGCAGGTGGACGTGCGTTGTGGCGAGCTGGATGTGGCGTTTCTCTGCCGCGCCAATGAGCTGCTGGTCAGCCCGGGTTTGGCCCTGGCCACCCCGGCGTTGCAGCAGGCCGCCGCGCGTGGCGTGAAAATGTCCGGCGATATCGAATTGTTTGCCCGCCACGCTAAGGCGCCGATCATCGCCATCACGGGCTCCAACGCGAAAAGTACGGTCACCACCCTGGTTGGCGAGATGGCGGCAGCGGCTGGCAAGCGCGTGGCGGTAGGCGGCAACCTGGGTACCCCGGCCCTGGACCTACTCAACGATGAGGTCGAGCTGTATGTGTTGGAGCTGTCCAGCTTCCAGCTGGAATGCACGGATCAGCTGAATGCCGAAGTGGCCACCTGCCTGAATGTCAGCGAAGACCACATGGATCGCTACAGCGGCATGCCGGCCTATCACCTGGCCAAGCACCGGATTTTCCGTGGCGCTCGCCAAGTGGTGATCAATCGCCAGGACGCCCTGTCGCGGCCGCTGTTGGCGGAAGGTCAGCCATGCTGGAGCTTTGGCCTGAACAAGCCGGACTTCAAAGCCTTCGGCTTGATCGAAGAGGGCGGCGAGAAGTACCTGGCCTTCCAGTTCGACAAGTTGCTGAATGTGCGCGAGCTGAAAATGCGTGGCGCCCATAACCAGGCCAACGCCCTGGCGGCCCTGGCCTTGGGCCATGCCGCTGGCCTGCCGATGGCGCCGATGCTGGCGGCCCTGCGCGAGTTCACTGGCCTGGCGCATCGCTGCCAATGGCTGCGTGAGCTGCGTGGCGTGACCTATTACGATGACTCCAAGGCCACCAACGTGGGCGCCGCGCTGGCGGCCATTGAAGGCCTGGGTGCGGATATCGACGGCAAGTTGCTGTTGATCGCCGGTGGCGACGGCAAGGGAGCGGATTTCTCCGCCCTGCGCGGACCCGTGGCGGCGCACTGCCGCGCCGTGCTGTTGCTGGGGCGCGATGCTGAGTTGCTGGCCAATACCCTGGCTGATAGCGGCGTGCCAATGATTCGCGTAGCGACCCTGGATGAAGCCGTGCAGCGCGCTGCCGAGCTGGCGCAAGCCGGTGACGCCGTATTGCTGTCGCCGGCCTGCGCCAGCCTGGATATGTTCAAGAACTTCGAGCAGCGCGGTCAGCTGTTCTCCGCTGCCGTCGGGGGGCTGCTCTGATGCTCGCCCAGTTGCTGGCCGCGCCATCGCCGCTGCGCAGTGCACGCGGCATCGACCTCGACTTTCCGCTGTTGGCGGGTTGTTTGGGGCTGCTCGGCCTGGGCCTGGTGATGATCACCTCGGCGTCCTCGGAAGTGGCGGCGGTGCAGTCCGGCAACCCGCTGTACCACATGATCCGTCATCTGGTTTACCTGGCCATCGGCCTGGGCGCTGGTCTGCTGACCCTGCTGGTGCCTCTGGCACAGTGGCAGCGCTACGGCGGGCGCCTGCTGATGGCGGCCTTTGTCTTGCTGATTCTGGTGCTGATCCCCGGCATCGGCCGTGAAGTGAACGGCGCCTCGCGCTGGATCGGTTTCGGCATCTTCAACGTGCAGCCGTCGGAATTGGCCAAGCTGTTTACCGTGATCTTCCTGGCCGGCTACCTGGTCCGTCGGCAGACCGATGTGCGCGAGAACCTGATGGGTTTTATCAAGCCCATGGCCGTGCTGGCGCCGATCGCCGCCTTGCTGCTGGCCGAGCCGGACTTCGGCGCCACCGTGGTGCTGATGGGCGCGGCAATTGCCATGTTGTTCCTCGGTGGCATCAACCTGCTGCGCTTTATCCCGCTGGTGCTCGCGGTGCTGGCGGCTGGCGTGGTGGTGATGACCGGCCAGTCCTACCGCATGCAGCGCTTGACCAACTTTATCGACCCTTGGGCCGACCAGTACGGCGCCGGCTACCAGCTGAGCCAGGCGCTGATCGCCTTCGGTCGCGGCGAGTGGCTGGGCGTGGGCCTGGGCAACAGCATCCAGAAGCAGTTCTACCTGCCGGAAGCGCACACCGACTTCGTGTTCAGCGTGCTGGCCGAAGAGCTGGGGCTGCTCGGTTCCCTGCTGACCGTCGCGCTGTTTGTGTTCGTTAGCGTGCGCGCCCTGTACATCGGCCTGTGGGCGGAGAAGGCCAAGCAGTTCTTCGCCGCCTATGTGGCCTACGGTCTGGCCATCATGTGGATCGGCCAGATCCTGATCAATATCGGTGTGAATGTTGGCCTGCTGCCGACCAAGGGCCTGACTCTGCCGTTCCTCAGCTACGGCGGCAGCTCGCTGGTGATCTGCTGCATCACTCTCGGTTTGCTCTTGCGGATCGAGTGGGAGCGGCGCACGCACCTGGGTAGCGCCGAAGTCGAATTCGACGAGTCGGATTTCGCCGATGAGGAGCTCACCCATGGCCGCTAATGTGCTGATCATGGCCGGCGGTACCGGCGGTCACGTGTTCCCGGCGTTGGCCTGTGCCCGCGAGTTCAAGGCGCGCGGCTATGCCGTGCACTGGCTTGGCACGCCGCGTGGCATCGAGAATGAGCTGGTGCCGGCCGCCGGTTTGCCGCTGCACCTGATCAACGTCAGTGGCCTGCGTGGCAAGGGCAAGTTGGCCCTGCTCAAGGCGCCGTTCCAGTTGCTCAAGGCATTGTGGCAAGCGCGCAAGATTGTTCGCGAGCTGCAGCCGGTCTGCGTGCTCGGCATGGGTGGCTATGTCACCGGCCCTGGTGGTCTGGCGGCGCGGTTGGCGGGTGTGCCGCTGATCATTCATGAACAAAATGCCGTGGCCGGCACCGCCAACCGTAGTCTGGCGCCCATCGCCAGCCGGGTGTGCGAGGCCTTCCCGGACACCTTCAGTGTCAGCAGCAAGCGCCGCACCACCGGCAATCCGGTGCGTGAAGAGCTGTTTCTGGAAACCCCGCGCCAATCCCTGCGCAATCGTCAGCCGCGCCTGCTGGTGCTGGGCGGCAGCCTGGGGGCCGAACCCTTGAACAAACTGCTGCCCGAGGCTATTGGCCTGCTGGCCGCCGAGCTGCGTCCGCAGGTGTTTCACCAGGCCGGCAAGCAGCACGCCGAGGTGACCGGCGAGCGCTATCAGGCCCAGGGCGTGAGTGCTGAAGTGGCACCTTTTATCAAAGACATGGCGCGCGCCTATGGCTGGGCCGACCTAGTGGTCTGCCGTGCTGGTGCCCTTACTGTCAGTGAGTTGGCCGCCGCCGGTCTGCCGGCTTTGTTGGTGCCGCTGCCGCACGCCATCGACGATCACCAAACCCGCAATGCCCATTACCTGGCGGACGAGGGCGCAGCCTTCCTCCTGCCGCAAGCAACGACTGGCGCCGCCGACTTGGCCGCGCGCCTGACAGAGGTTCTGATGCACACCGATCGACTGAAAACCATGGCCGCGACGGCTCGTCGTCTGGCCAAGCCGGATGCCACCTGCAACGTGGTCGACATTTGCCTGGAGGTGGCCCGTGGTTGAGAGCCATAAAGCGTTCCCGCAACCGGAAATGCGCCGTATCCGCCGCATCCACTTCGTCGGCATCGGCGGTGTGGGCATGTGTGGGATTGCCGAGGTGTTGCTAAACCTTGGTTATCAGGTGTCTGGTTCTGACTTGAAAGCCTCGCCGGTTACCGATCGGCTGGCCTCCTTCGGTGCGCAGATCTTTATCGGTCACCGCGCCGAGAACGCCGCCACGGCCGACGTGCTGGTGGTGTCCAGCGCAGTGAATACCTCTAACCCGGAAGTGGCGACTGCCATTGAGCGGCGTATTCCGGTGGTGCCACGGGCCGAAATGCTCGCCGAACTGATGCGCTACCGCCACGGTATCGCGGTGGCCGGCACCCACGGCAAAACCACCACCACCAGCCTGATCGCCTCGGTATTCGCTGCCGGTGGCCTCGATCCGACCTTCGTGATTGGCGGTCGCTTGAACGCTGCCGGCACCAATGCCCAGCTGGGCGCCAGCCGGTACCTGGTGGCTGAAGCCGACGAAAGTGACGCCAGCTTCCTGCACCTGCAGCCGCTGGTGGCCGTGGTCACCAATATCGACGCCGACCATATGAGCACCTACGGCGGCGACTTCAACAAGTTGAAGAAGACCTTCGTCGAGTTCCTGCACAACCTGCCGTTCTACGGCCTGGCCGTGGTCTGCGTGGATGACCCCCATGTGCGCGAAATCCTGCCGCTGATTGCCCGGCCGACCATTACCTATGGCCTCAGTGATGACGCCGATGTGCGCGCGATCAATATTCGCCATGCCGGCATGCAGACCTATTTCACCGTGCTGCGCCCTGGCCGTGAGCCGCTGGATGTGTCGGTGAAAATGCCGGGCAACCACAACGTATTGAACTCCCTGGCGACCATCGCCATTGCCACTGACGAGGGCGTCGACGACGCCGCCATCGTCGCTGGGCTGTCGGGCTTCCAGGGTGTCGGTCGGCGCTTCCAGGTGTACGGCGAGCTGCCGGTGGAAAATGGCAGCGTGATGCTGGTGGACGACTACGGTCACCACCCGCGTGAAGTCGCCGCCGTGATCAAGGCTGTGCGTACCGGCTGGCCGGAGCGCCGCCTGGTAATGGTTTACCAACCGCACCGCTACAGCCGCACCAGCGATCTGTATGACGATTTCGTTCAGGTTCTGAGCGATGCCAACGTGCTGCTGCTGATGGAGGTCTACCCGGCCGGCGAAGCGCCGATTCCAGGGGCCGACAGCCGTAATCTGTGCCGCAGTATTCGTCAGCGTGGCCAGTTGGACCCGATCTACATCGAGCGTGGCATCGAGCTGGCGCCGCTGGTCAAACCGCTGCTGCGCGCTGGCGACATCCTCCTCTGTCAGGGCGCCGGCGATATCGGCGGTCTGGCCCCGCAGTTGCTCAAGCACCCGTTGTTTGCTGCTGCGCCTGAGTCCAAACAAGGTGAGTCGAAATGAGTGCCGTGTTGAAGTCCAATCTCGACCCTAAAGCCTTTGGCCGTGTCGCTGTGTTGTTCGGTGGCAAGAGCGCTGAGCGCCCGGTGTCGCTGAAATCCGGCGCCGCCGTACTGGAAGCCTTGCAGGCCGCTGGCGTTGATGCCTTTGGTATCGATGTGGGCGCCGATCTGTTGCAGCACCTGAGTCGCGAGAAAATCGACCGCGCCTTTATTGTGTTGCACGGCCGTGGCGGTGAAGACGGCAGCATGCAGGGCCTGCTCGAATGCCTGGAAATTCCCTACACCGGCAGCGGCGTGCTGGCCTCGGCCCTGGCCATGGACAAATTGCGCACCAAGCAGGTGTGGCAAAGCTTGGGTTTGCCGACCCCGCGTCATGCGGTGCTGGGCAGCGCTGAGGATTGTGCTGAAGCGGCCGCTGAACTGGGTTTCCCACTCATTGTTAAACCGGCCCACGAAGGCTCGAGCATTGGTATGGCCAAGGTCGATGATCTGGCCGCGCTGGTGGCTGCCTGGCAGGACGCCAGCCGTTACGACAGCCAGGTGCTGGTGGAACAGTGGATCAGCGGTCCCGAATTCACCATCGCCATGCTGCGTGGCCAAGTGCTGCCGCCGATTGCGCTGGGCACTAGCCACAGTTTTTACGATTACGACGCCAAGTACCTGGCCAATGACACCCAGTACCGCATCCCTTGTGGTCTCGATGCAGCCAAGGAAGACGAGCTCAAACACCTAACGGCGCGTGCCTGTGAAGCAGTCGGCACCCAGGGTTGGGCGCGGGCGGATGTGATGCAGGATGCCGCCGGCAAATTCTGGCTGCTGGAAGTGAATACCGTGCCGGGCATGACCGATCACAGTCTGGTGCCGATGGCTGCCCGCGCCGCCGGCCTGGATTTCCAGCAGTTGGTGCTGGCGATTCTGGCCGACAGTGTTGAGGCGCGAGGTTAAGCCCATGAGCGCCACCCTGCGTTACTCGCCCATCACCGCCGAGCGCACACCGTCGCGTAAGCCGGTGGCGCGCGGTGCCAGCCGGATGGTGGCCAAGGAGCCGCTGGCGGCCCGGCCGAAAGCGGACTTCAGCGGCCTCAAGCGTTTGTTCTGGCCTCTGCTGTTGCTGGCGCTGGGCTTGGGTGCCTACACCTTGGCTGAACGGGCCTTGCCTTACGCCGACCGGCCGATCAGCCAGGTCAGCGTTCAGGGTGAGCTCAGCTATATCAGCCGGGAAGCCGTGCAGCAGCGCATCGCACCGTTTATCGAAGCGAGCTTTTTCACCGTCGACCTGACGGCCATGCGCAATGAGCTTGAGCAAATGCCGTGGATCGCCCATGCCGAAGTGCGGCGCATCTGGCCGGACCAGGTTGTGATTCAGCTGGATGAGCAACTGCCCGTCGCCCGTTGGGGCAATGAGGCCTTACTGAACAATCAGGGGCAGGCATTCACCCCGCGCGAGCTGGCCCATTACGAGAATTTGCCGCAACTGTACGGCCCGCAGCGCGCCCAGCCGGCGGTGATGCAGCAGTACCAGATGCTTAGTCAGTTGCTGCGTCCGCTGGGGTTTTCGGTGGCCAGTCTGGAATTGCGTGAGCGCGGTAGTTGGTTCCTGACTACTGGCGTGAACAGCACCGGGCAGAGCATTGAGCTGTTGTTGGGCCGTGATCATGTGCTGGAAAAAATGCGTCGTTTTGTCGCCATTTACGAGAAAACGCTGAAGCCGCAAATCGCCAATATCGCCCGTATCGACCTGCGTTACGCCAACGGCCTGGCCGTCGGCTGGCGCACCCCGGTACCGGCCACGGCGGCTAACCCCGCCGCCGTACAGTGAAATCAGGAGCAAGGAGCATGGCAAACGTGCAGAGCGGCAAGATGATCGTTGGCCTGGATATCGGCACTTCGAAAGTAGTGGCCCTGGTTGGTGAAGTGACCAGCGATGGCCAACTGGAAATCGTCGGCATTGGTACCCATCCGTCGCGCGGCCTGAAGAAGGGCGTGGTAGTGAATATCGAATCCACCGTGCAATCGATCCAGCGCGCCGTCGAAGAGGCCCAGTTGATGGCCGGTTGCCGTATTCACTCGGCTTTTGTTGGTGTGGCCGGTAGCCATATCCGCAGCCTCAACTCCCACGGCATCGTTGCTATTCGTGACCGCGAAGTCAGCCCCGCCGACCTTGAGCGTGTGCTGGATGCGGCTCAGGCCGTGGCCATTCCGGCGGATCAGCGCGTGCTGCATACCCTGGCTCAGGATTATGTGATCGACAACCAGGAAGGTGTGCGTGAACCCCTGGGCATGTCAGGTGTGCGTCTTGAGGCCAAAGTGCATGTGGTGACCTGTGCAGTGAATGCGGCACAGAATATTGAAAAGTGTGTTCGTCGTTGTGGTCTGGAAGTTGACGACATTATTTTGGAGCAACTGGCTTCGGCGTATTCGGTATTAACCGACGACGAGAAAGAATTAGGTGTGTGCCTGGTCGATATTGGCGGTGGAACTAGCGATATTGCGATATTCACAGAAGGTGCAATACGTCACACTGCGGTCATTCCAATTGCCGGTGACCAGGTAACTAACGATATTGCCATGGCATTAAGGACCCCAACTCAGTATGCCGAGGAGATAAAGATTCGGTATGCTTGTGCATTGGCTAAATTGGCCGGTGCTGGGGAAACCATCAAGGTTCCTAGCGTTGGCGATCGGCCGCCGCGGGAGCTGTCCCGCCAAGCCTTGGCTGAAGTGGTAGAACCACGCTACGACGAACTTTTTACTTTGGTTCAAGCGGAATTGCGCCGTAGTGGTTATGAAGATTTGATTCCGGCAGGGATTGTTCTTACCGGCGGGACTGCGAAGATGGAAGGCGCAGTCGAATTAGCCGAAGAGATCTTTCACATGCCGGTGCGTTTGGGGGTGCCACACAGCGTCAAGGGATTGGCCGACGTTGTGCGTAACCCGATTTACTCAACCAGTGTTGGCTTGTTGTTGTATGGCTTGCAGAAACAGACCGACGGTATTTCGATGTCCGGCGGCAACAGTTTCAGCGATGAAGCCAAAACACCGGTACTTGAGCGAGTAAAACGCTGGATACAGGGTAATTTTTAAAAGTTTCACCGCGGTTGCAGTAGGCGATACAACTAGAAAGTTAAAAAGGAGAGGGGAAAATGTTCGAACTCGTAGACAACGTCCCGCAAAGCGCCGTTATCAAAGTTATTGGTGTGGGTGGCGGTGGTGGTAACGCCGTCAATCACATGGTTAAAAACAATATTGAAGGTGTTGAGTTTATTTGCGCCAACACTGACGCCCAAGCGCTGGGCAAGGTCGGTGCACGCACCATCCTGCAACTGGGCACCGCTATCACCAAGGGCCTGGGTGCTGGCACCAATCCGGAAATCGGTCGCCAGGCGGCGATGGAAGACCGTGAGCGCATTACTGAAGTGCTGCAGGGCGCCGACATGGTGTTCATCACCACGGGCATGGGCGGCGGTACCGGTACCGGTGCGGCGCCGATCATTGCGCAGATCGCCAAAGAGATGGGCATCCTGACGGTTGCAGTCGTAACCCGTCCGTTCCCGTTCGAAGGCAAGAAGCGTATGCAAGTGGCCGACGAGGGCATTCGTGCGCTGTCGGAGTGCGTTGACTCGCTGATCACCATTCCCAACGAGAAGCTGCTGACCATCCTCGGTAAGGACGCCAGCCTGCTCTCCGCGTTCGCCAAGGCGGACGACGTGCTGACCGGCGCTGTGCGCGGGATCTCCGACATCATGCTGCGTGAAGGCCTGATGAACGTCGACTTTGCCGACGTGAAGACCGTGATGAGCGAAATGGGCATGGCGATGATGGGGACTGGCTGTGCCAGCGGCCCGAACCGTGCTCGCGAAGCCACCGAGGCGGCGATCCGCAATCCGTTGCTGGAAGACGTCAATCTGCAGGGCGCGCGTGGCATCCTGGTCAACATCACTGCCGGTCTGGATCTGTCCCTGGGCGAATACGCCGCGGTGGGCGAGATCATCGAAGCCTTTGCTTCCGAGCACGCCACCGTCAAGGTCGGCGCGGTGATCGATCCGGATATGCGTGATGAACTGCATGTGACCGTAGTTGCTACCGGTCTGGGCGCGAAAATCGAGAAGCCGGTCAAGGTTATCGACAATACCGTGCACTCGGTAGTGAACAATTCGGTGTCGGCCCCGGCCGCTCGTCAGGACTCCGCAGCGGTGAACTACCGTGACCTGGATCGTCCGACCGTGATGCGCAACCAGGCCCACGCCAGCGCGGCTACGGCGGCCAAGCTCAACCCGCATGACGATCTGGATTACCTGGATATCCCAGCCTTCCTGCGTCGCCAGGCTGATTGATGAAATGTATCAGGAGCATTGGGGTGATTGGTGTTCAGCAAAGGTCGGTTCTGCTATCATCGCCGACCTTTATTGAAAACAATTCGCAACTTGCGCGCATACGGCCAAAGCCATGATTAAACAACGCACCTTGAAGAACATCATCCGCGCCACCGGCGTCGGTTTGCACTCGGGGGAGAAGGTATACCTGACCCTGAAACCGGCTCCGGTGGACACGGGTATCGTGTTCCGTCGTACCGATCTCGATCCGGTGGTGGAAATCGCCGCCCGTGCCGAGAATGTTGGCGAAACCACCATGTCGACGACCCTGGTCAATGGTGAGGTCAAGGTGGACACGGTAGAGCACCTGCTTTCGGCCATGGCTGGCCTGGGCATCGATAACGCCTACGTCGAGCTCTCCGCGTCAGAAGTACCGATCATGGACGGCAGCGCCGGTCCCTTTGTGTTTCTGATTCAATCGGCAGGCCTGGAAGAACAGGACGCGCCGAAGAAGTTCATTCGCATCAAGCGTGAAGTCACCGTCGAGGAGGCTGGCAAGCGTGCCACCTTCCTGCCGTTCGATGGCTTCAAAGTGAGCTTCGAAATCGACTTCGATCACCCAGTGTTCCACAACCGCACCCAGTCGGCCTGCGTGGATTTCTCCAGCACCTCGTTCGTCAAGGAAGTCAGCCGTGCGCGGACTTTCGGCTTTATGCGCGATATCGAGTTTCTGCGGACGCAGAACTTGGCGCTTGGCGGCAGTGTGGATAACGCCATTGTGGTTGATGAGTTTCGCGTACTGAACGAAGACGGCCTGCGTTATGAGGACGAATTCGTGAAGCACAAGATTCTCGATGCCATTGGCGATCTGTACTTGCTCGGCAACAGCCTGATTGGCGAGTTCCGTGGCTTCAAGTCCGGCCATGCGCTGAACAATCAACTGCTGCGCGCGCTGATTGCGCAGACGGATGCTTGGGAAGTCGTGACCTTTGATGACGCCAGTACGGCGCCCATCTCCTACATGCGCCCGGTTGCGGCGGTGTAAGCAGTACCTGTTTCACCCTCCCTTATTAAAGCCACCTACGGGTGGCTTTTTTTATGCGCGCTGTTTGCCCGTTATTAGCTGGCGCTGTCGGGCTTTTTCACGTGGCTGGCCAAGCGCTCCAGGGCTGCGCGCAATTTGGGGTCGCTGATACCGTCAGCCGTGGTCTGGATGCTTTCGGCGGCGGCGCGGGAAAGCACCATGCTTTGATTGGCGGGCTGCTGTGGATGGTAGGCGGGCTGGACCTTGAACAGGATGCGCTGCAGACCGGCGAACTCCTCGATCAGCTGCAGTTGCCGTTGCAGGCGACGTTGCTGGTAGCGCAGGCGCGTCGCCCAGTGGCCGTCAGTGACTATTAATAGCAGGCAGCCTTCGCGCCAGGAGGCCAGGTGGCAATGTTCCCGTGCGGCTGGTTGCAACTGGCTCTCCAGCAGATGCTGCAAGCGGTCCAGGCGCTGGGCGGCACTGAACAGCGCTTTCAGCGGTTTGGCTTCGCGCAGGAGTGCCGACGGCGCGCGGGCTGACAGGGGGCGAAAGGCCATGGCAAGAGCTCGGTTGAGTGAGGCGCCATGGTAGCAGAGTGCTCCTGGTAAGGGCTCTGGGCGGGCTAGGGTCTGATCTGGGTCATGGACTGGAAGTAACGCGGCTTTCCTCGCCGACGTTTCCGGGTAGAATGCTGCCTTCGCAAGCGGCCATGAGGGCCGCGCGGGTGACTCTAATTGCCACCCTTCATCCATACGCGTGGAAGAATCTGTCGATATGTTTGCGCCTTTGTTAAAGAAACTCTTCGGAAGCAAGAACGAGCGTGAAGTTAAACGCATGCTCAAAACGGTCCAGGCCGTTAACGCTTTTGAAGAGCAAATGCTTGCTCTGTCCGATGAGCAATTGCGGGCCAAGACCGCTGAGTTCCAAGCGCGCCTGGCCAAGGGTGAGACACTCGACCAGCTCCTGCCGGAAGCGTTTGCTGTCGCCCGTGAGGCTGGCAAGCGGGTGATGGGCATGCGTCACTTCGATGTGCAGCTGGTGGGCGGCATGACCCTGCACGAAGGCCGTATCGCCGAGATGCGCACCGGTGAGGGTAAAACCCTGGTGGCAACTCTGGCCGTGTACCTGAATGCCCTCGAAGGCAAAGGCGTGCACGTGGTCACGGTCAACGACTACCTGGCCCGTCGTGACGCCAACTGGATGCGTCCGCTGTACGAGTTCCTCGGTCTGACGGTG
>OFRI01000403.1_pt1 | contig 11586 bp, 10 predicted proteins | sample 1543031 | NCBI WGS metagenome assembly OFRI01 (sample SAMN07774226, study PRJEB24372) | wastewater metagenome
TTCCAGGTGGGTGTAGAGCTTGACCTTCCAGGTCCAACGCACCACTTCGCCCAGCCACTTGTCCGCCGGCCGGCCTTGGTTGCTGATGCCGAAACGCTCGCCGATCATGCCCTCGCAGGGGTGCATGCTGCCTGGCAGTTCATCGCCGACTTTCAGCGATGCGCTTAGGAAGCCCTCGTTGCGGCCACGGAAGATCGCCAGGGCGCGGTGCGACGGCACGCCTTTGAAGCGCTCGTCATGTTCGAAGTAGTCGCGAAACTTCGCCCCTTCTTCTTCCTTGCCGGCCACCAGGCGCGCGCTCAGGGTGGCTTCCTGCTTGAGGAAGTTGCGCAGGCTGGCGAGCAGGGTGGCGTCTTCGGCGAAGCGTTCCATGAGGATGTACTTGGCGCCTTCGAGCACGGCCTTGATGTCGGCGAAGCCCTTTTCGGCGTCGATAAAACGCGCCGCTTCGCTTTCCGGGGCCAGCGATGGGTCGTTGAACAAGGCGTCGGCCAGCTCGCCGAGGCCGGCTTCCAGGGCGATCTGGCCCTTGGTGCGGCGCTTTTGCTTGTAGGGCAGGTACAAGTCTTCGAGGCGGGTCTTGGTGTCGGCCAGGTTAATTTCGCGGGTCAGCTCGGGGGTCAGCTTGCCCTGCTCGTCGATGCTGGCGAGGATGCTGGCGCGGCGGTCGTCCAGCTCGCGCAGGTAACGCAGGCGCTCTTCCAGGTTACGCAGTTGGGTGTCGTCGAGGCTGCCGGTGACCTCTTTGCGGTAACGGGCGATAAAGGGCACGGTTGAGCCTTCATCCAGCAGCGCTTCGGCGGCGGCCACCTGTTGCGGGCGCACGCCCAGTTCTTCGGCGATGCGGTTGTTGATGCTGAGCATAGAGACACCTGACGCAAAGTGAACACAGGCAGGCCGGCAGGCCCGTCGCAAAATGGCCGGCATTATACCCAGCGCGGCAGGCTGCGGGGCGCCCTGCACCGGGCAGGACAAATCTGCTAACAATGGCCGCCGTACAGGCGGACGGTGGCTGCGCCATAATCGCCTAATCATGAAAGGAGCCGTTATGCCCCCTGAATCGAAAGTTGCCGTCGTCGAAGGCGAAAAAATCCTCATCGTCGATGACGATCCCGGCCTGCGTCGTTTGCTAGAGCGCTTCCTCAGCGAGCAGGGCTACCGCGTGCGCGCGGTGGAAAACACCGAGCAGATGGACCGCATGCTCAGCCGCGAGCTGTTTCACCTGTTGGTGCTCGACCTGATGCTGCCGGGCGAAGATGGCATGGCCGCGTGCAAGCGCCTGCGTGATGGCAACAACCAGATGCCGATCATCATGCTCACCGCCAAGGGCGACGAGGGCAGCCGTATTCAGGGCCTGGAGCAGGGCGCCGATGACTACCTCGGCAAGCCGTTCAACCCGCGTGAATTGCTGGCGCGGATCAAGGCCGTGCTGCGCCGCCAGGCACCGGTGGTGCCGGGTGCGCCGACCAGCGCCGACGAAACTGTCAGCTTCGGCGACTACGTGCTGTTTCTCGCCACCCGCGAGCTGAAGAAGGGCGACGAAGTACACATGCTCACCACGGGTGAATTCGCCGTGCTCAAGGCGTTGGTGCAGCACGCCCGCGAGCCGTTGACCCGCGACAAGCTGATGAACCTGGCCCGCGGTCGCGAGTGGGACGCGCTGGAGCGTTCCATCGACGTGCAGATATCCCGTCTGCGCCGGCTGATCGAACCGGACCCGTCCAAGCCGCGCTATATCCAGACGGTCTGGGGCGTGGGCTATGTGTTTGTGCCGGATGGCAATAAGTAGGCACTGACGCGCCGCAACAGTCCTGTTTCCTCCGCTCTTTGTGGTTAGGCATTAATGAAAACCCCGCTGTGGTTCCCGCAAAGCTTCTTCGCCCGCACTTTGCTGCTGGTGTTGGGCGTGGTGCTGTTCTCCAAGGCGCTGACCCTGGTTTATCTGATGATGAACGAGGACATGCTGGTGGACCGCCAGTACAGCCACGGCACCGCCTTGACCTTGCGCGCCTACTGGGCGGCGGATGATAAATCGCGGGTGGCTATCGCCAAGGCGTCGGGGCTGCGCATCGCGCCAGCTGAGAGCGTGCCGGCCGGCGAGCATCATTGGCCCTACAGCGAGGTGTTCGAGCGGCAGATGCAGGACGAACTGGGCAGCGACACCGAAGTGCGTGTGCGCGTGCAGAGCCCGCCGGCACTGTGGGTGCGGGCGCCAAGCCTGGGCCCGGAGTGGTTGATCGTGCCGCTGTATCCGCACCCGCTGCGTGGCCAGCGGATCTGGAGCGTGCTGGGCTGGTTCTTGGCCATCGGCGTGCTGTCGACCGGCGCTGCCTGGATCTTCGTGCGTCAGCTCAGTGCGCCGCTTAAACGCCTGGTATTCGCCGCTCGCCAGCTCGGCCAGGGGCGCAGTGTGCGCCTGCCGGCCAGTGATACACCGAGCGAGATGGCCGAGGTGTACCGCGCCTTTAACCAGATGGCCGAAGATGTTGAACAGGGTGCACGCGAGCGTGAGTTGATGCTGGCGGGCGTATCCCACGACCTGCGCACACCACTGACGCGCCTGCGATTGGCGTTGGAGTTGCTGCACAGCGATGCCGAACTGACCGAAGACATGGTCCGCGACATTGAAGACATGGACGCCATCCTCGACCAGTTCCTCGCTTTTATCCGCGACGGCCGCGACGAGGCGCCGGAAGATATCGATCTCGGCGCCCTGATTCACGACGTGGTGGCGCCCTACAACCAGCAGCAGGAGCGCGTGCGCCTGTGCCTGGAAGCCATGCCGCCACTGCCGCTGCGCCGCGTGTCGATCAAGCGCCTGCTGGTCAACCTGATCGAAAACGCCCTGCGCTACGGCGGCCATGGGGTCGAAGTGGCGGCTTACGTGACCGGCAGCTGCGGCGCGCCCTATGTGGTGCTGAGCGTGCTGGATCGCGGCGTTGGCGTCGATCCGGCGGAGCTGGATGCGATCTTCAATCCGTTTATCCGTGGCGACCGTGCCCGTGGCGGCAAAGGCACAGGTCTTGGCCTGGCCATCGTCAAACGCATCGCCGCCCTGCACGGCGGCAGCGTTGAACTGCGCAACCGCTCCGGCGGTGGCATGGAAGCCCGAGTGTGTCTGCCTATCGGCCTGATGCTGCCGCGCGACGCGGTGTGACGAGCCAGACGTAGCGCCCCAAGCCTTGATGGGTAGCGCTGCGCTCAACCCATCCTACGTGGCTGACCCAGCGCTCACCGCTTAGCCCTTGCCCTTGGTGCGGGTCAGGTGCGGGCCGCCGTTTTTCTCGATGTACTGAATGATCATCGAGGCCACGTCCTTGTTGGTGGTGACTTCGATGCCTTCCAGGCCCGGTGAGGAGTTCACTTCCATCACCAGTGGGCCGTGATTGGAGCGCAGGATGTCGACGCCGGCCACTGACAGGCCCATGACCTTGGCGGCGCGGATCGCGGTCATGCGTTCTTCCGGGGTGATCTTGATCAGGCTGGCGGTGCCGCCACGGTGCAGGTTTGAGCGGAATTCGCCGGGCTTGGCCTGGCGTTTCATGGCTGCGATCACTTTGTCGCCGACCACGAAACAGCGGATGTCAGCGCCGCCGGCTTCCTTGATGTACTCCTGCACCATGATGTTTTGCTTGAGGCCCATAAAGGCCTCGATCACCGACTCGGCCGCCGTCTCGGTTTCACACAGCACCACGCCGATGCCCTGGGTGCCTTCCAGCACCTTGATCACCAGCGGCGCGCCGCTGACCATGCGGATCAGGTCTGGGATGTCGTCCGGCGAGTGGGCAAAGCCGGTCACCGGCAGGCCGACGCCGCGCCGTGACAGCAGTTGCAGGGAGCGCAGCTTGTCGCGCGAGCGGCTGATGGCCACCGATTCGTTGAGCGGGAACACGCCCATCATCTCGAACTGGCGCAGCACGGCGCAGCCGTAGAAGGTCACCGAAGCGCCGATCCGCGGGATCACCGCATCGAAGCCTTCCAGTGCTTGGCCGCGGTAGTGGATCTGCGGCTTGTGGCTGGCGATGTTCATATAGGCACGCAGGGTGTCGATCACCACCATCTCGTGTCCGCGCAACTGGCCGGCTTCAACCAAGCGGCGGGTGGAATACAGGCGCGGGTTGCGCGACAGCACAGCGATCTTCATTGAACACCCGTAACGGTAGAGTTGGCAGCCGGGATCGCCGGCTTGTCCTGAATATATGAAAGTGCCGGATTGACCACCAGTTGCCCGTCCACCAAGGCATTGGCGCCGATCAGCAAGCGGTAGCGCATGGCTTTGCGACAGGTCAGTGTGAAGTCCACCGGCCAGCTGCGGTCACCCAGGCTCAGGGTGGTGCGAATCACATAGCGGCTCTGGGTATGGCCGTTGGAGCTTTTGATGGTTTTCAGCGTCAGCAACGGCGCCTCGCAGTGGCGATGGCGCAGCTGCATGACGGTGCCGAGGTGGGCGGTGAAACGCACCCAGCTATGGCCGTCGCGTTCGAAGGGCTGAATATCGGTGGCATGCAGGCTGGAGGTGCTGGCGCCGGTGTCGATCTTGGCGCGCAGGCCGGCCACCCCGAGGTCGGGCAGGGCTACCCACTCGCGCAGGCCAATCACACTGAGTTGATCGAATGTTTTCAAAACGCTTTCCGCATGGCGGCCACGGCGCTTGGCTTAGCGCCAGGCCGTGGCAGGAATCTCGGCCAGGGCTTTGAACGCCGGTTTGGCAAACCAGTAACCCTGCATCAGGTAGATGCCGGCGTCCGCGAGGAAGTCGCGTTCGCCAGCGGTTTCAATGCCCTCGGCGATCACGGTAACAGCCAGATCCGCACACATTGTGACAATCCCGCGGACGATCGCCTGGCGCGCCTTGTCACGATCGATATTGCGGATCAGCGCCATGTCTAGCTTGATCAGGTCGGGCTGGAAATCGGCCAGCAAATTGAGACCGGAATAGCCGGCGCCAAAGTCATCGATGGCGGTCTTGAAACCGAACTCGCGGTATTCACGGAGGATGTTGGTGAGGTGGCTGTTGTTGTCCACTTGCTCCGTTTCGATGGTTTCGAAAATCAGCCGGTCGAGGGGGAAGTTGTGGGTGCGCGCGGCTTCCAGCGTGCTGCGGATGCACAACTCCGGGCGATACACGGCATTGGGCAGGAAATTGATCGATAAATAAGAGTCCATGCCCAGCTCCTTGGCCTGAGCAATCGCGGTGGTCCGGCAGCGCTGGTCGAAACGGTAGCGGTTATCATCGTTGACCCGGCTGAGCACCGACAGCGCGCCTTCGCCGTTGCTGCCGCGAACCAGGGCCTCGTTGGCGAAGATGGACTGGTCACGCAGGTCGACAATCGGCTGGAAGGCAAAGGCGAAATCAAAATCCAGATCCTTGCCCGTCTGGCAGCCCGTGCAGGGACCGGTTGAGGTTAGGGATTGAGGGAATTTAGTCACATCGACTCCGGCGCAATACGCTTCTCAAGCTTAAGGGTTGTTCGCTAGTGTGAGCCTAGCCAGCGGCTTTGACTAATGGCGAGAGTATCTCGCCTTGCCGTTTCACTGACAGAGTAGTGCCAATGACTGCCAAGCCATCCTTGGATGACAAAATTCGCCTGGATAAATGGCTGTGGGCCGCGCGTTTTTTCAAGACCCGCGCCCTGGCCAAGGAGGCTATCGAAGGCGGTAAGGTGCATTGCCAGGGCGAGCGCTGCAAGCCCGGCAAAGAGCCGAAAGTCGGCGATGAACTGAGCATTCGCCAGGGCTTCGATGAGCGCCGCGTCAAGGTTCAAGCGTTGTCAGCGGTGCGCCGTGGCGCCGCCGAGGCCCAGGCTCTGTACACCGAAACGCCTGACAGTGTGCTCAAACGTGAGAGCGCCGCCGCCCTACGCAAGGCCGGCGCCCTCGGCATGACCACCGACGGACGGCCGAGCAAGAAACAGCGCCGGCAAATCGAGCATTTCCGCGGTGCGCAGGAGCAATAGATTTTCTAGCTGACACCGATAGACAACCGGCGCTTGGTGCCACTGCGGGTTTGCGCCTAAAATCGCCGGCCCTGACTGAACACGGCGATTGCGGCATGGCTGATTTCTCCCAGCGTTTTCTTTTTGATGACAGCGATGTGCGTGGCGAGCTGGTCGCGCTGCATGAAAGCTATCAGCACGTATTGGCCAAGCACGACTACCCGCCGGCTGTGGCTCAGTTGCTGGGCGAGCTGATGGCCGCCGCGGCCTTGCTGGTCGGCACCCTGAAGTTCGACGGTTTGCTGGTGCTGCAGGCGCGCTCCAACGGTGCTGTGCCGTTGCTGATGGTCGAGTGCTCCAGTGCCCGTGAGGTGCGTGGCATCGCCCGCTACGAAAGCGCACAGCTCGGTGAGCTGGCGACGCTGAGCGAATTGATGCCCGATGGTGTGCTGGCGATTACCGTTGAGCCCACTCAGGGCCAACGCTACCAAGGCATCGTTGATCTGGACGGCGCTGACCTGGCCGCCTGCCTGACCAACTATTTCCAGACCTCCGAGCAGTTGGCCACCCGTTTCTGGCTGCATGCCGACGGTCGGCGTGCCCGTGGCCTGCTGTTGCAGCAGTTGCCGGCTGATCGCCTGCTCGATGCCGATGAACGTCAGGAAAGTTGGCTGCACCTGCTGACCCTAGCCAACACCCTGAGCGCCGAAGAACTGTTGGCGCTGGATAACAAAACCCTATTGCACCGCCTGTATCACGAAGAGACCCTGCGCCTGTTCGAGCCCAATACCCTGAGCTTTCGCTGCAGCTGCTCGCGTGAGCGTTCTGGTAATGCCTTGGTCAGCCTTGGGCTGGAAGATGCCGAGAACCTGGTGGCCGAGCAGGGCGGCGCGGTAGTGATTGATTGCCAATTCTGCAACGAGCGTTACTCGTTCGATGCAGCTGACGTCGCACAGCTGTTCGCCGGTGGCGGCAGCCAGGCGCCAGCGGATACACGGCACTAAAAGCCGCAAATTGAGTGTTTTTCGCCCAAGTCGGGCTTTTCTGGCATAATCGCCGGCACTTTTTCAGCTGTAGTGTTGCTTGCTGGGCACTACAAAACGTATGGAGGACTCGGCCACTGGCCGACGGGGACCCGCATGACTCAAGCCAATACCGCCGTGTACACCGACATTAGTGCCGCACAACTGATCGAAGAAGCGATCCGGCGTGGCGAAGGTGAACTGGCCGCCAACGGTTCGCTGGTAGTGAAAACCGGTCACCGTACCGGTCGTTCCCCGGCTGACCGTTTCATCGTGCAAGAATCCACCACCGAGGCGGCTATCGCCTGGGGCGGTATCAACCGTCCGTTCCCGGCCGACAAGTTCGCCGCCCTGTGGGAACGCGTTGAGGCTTATGTGGCCGGTCGCGAAAGCTTCGTCTCCCACGTCCATGTAGGTGCCCACCCTGAGCACTACCTGGCGGTCAAGATGACCACCGAAACCGCGTGGCACAACCTGTTTGGCCGTTGCCTGTTCATCAACCCGGAACAGTTCAACCCAAGCACCAAGCGCGAGTGGCAGATCATCAACGCGCCGTTCTTCGAGTGCGTGCCAGAGCGTGACGGCACCAACTCCGATGGTTGCGTGATCATCAACTTTGTTGACAAAAAAGTGCTGTTGGCGGGCATGCAGTACGCCGGCGAAATGAAGAAAGCCATGTTCTCGGTGCAGAACTTCCTGCTGCCAGACGTTGACGTGCTGCCGATGCACTGCGCTGCCAACGTTGGCGAAGATGGCGACACCACTCTGTTCTTCGGTCTGTCGGGCACCGGCAAAACCACCCTGTCGGCCGACGAAAGCCGTTACCTGATCGGTGACGACGAGCACGGCTGGGGTGTGGGCACCGTGTTCAACATCGAAGGCGGTTGCTATGCCAAGTGCATCGACCTGTCGGCCAAGAACGAGCCTGTGATCTGGAAAGCCATTCAATTTGGCGCCGTGCTGGAAAACGTGGTGCTCAACCCGGTTACCCGTCTGCCGGATTACGCTGACGCCAGCCTGACCCAGAACAGCCGTGCCGCTTACCCGCTGGAGCTGATCGAGAAGCGCGTCGAGGCCAACCGTGCCGGCGAGCCGAATGCGGTGATCTTCCTGACCTGCGACCTGACCGGCGTATTGCCGCCTGTGTCAATCCTCAACAACGAGCAGGCGGCTTATCACTTCCTGTCCGGCTACACCGCCCTGGTCGGTTCCACCGAAATGGGTTCGGGCAGCGGCATCAAGTCGACCTTCTCCACCTGCTTCGGCGCGCCGTTCTTCCCGCGTCCGGCTGGCGAGTACGCTGAACTGCTGATCAAGCGGATCCAGGGCTTCGGCTCCAAGGTGTACCTGGTCAACACCGGCTGGACTGGCGGTGGCTACGGCGTCGGCAAGCGCTTCAACATCCCGACTACCCGTGCTGTGATCGCAGCGATCCAGAGCGGCGCGTTGATCGGTGCTGAAACCGAACACCTGCCACTGATCAACCTGGACGTGCCGAAAGCCGTACCGGGCGTAGAAACCAATCTGCTCAACCCGCGCAACACCTGGGCAGATTCGGCAGCCTACGATGCAGCAGCCAAGGAACTGGCGGCCAAGTTCATCGACAACTTCAAGAAGTTCGATGTTTCCGACGCCATCAAGAACGCCGGTCCGCAGTTGTAAGCCGTAGCGCCTTGAGTGAAAAAAACCGCCTTCGGGCGGTTTTTTTGTGGGCGCGTCTATTGTCCTTGGCTGAACCTTTTTGATCATGGAGTGAGCGCTGATGCTGGCAACCCTTTCCCGCGTCTTCGGCTTCACCCAGCTGCGCCCCGGCCAGCAACGGGTGGTCGAGGCCGTGCTGGACGGCCGTTCGGCGGCGGCCATCTTTCCCACCGGTTCGGGCAAGTCGTTGTGCTACCAGTTGCCGGCGCTGCACCTGCCGCACCTGACCCTGGTGGTGTCGCCACTGCTGGCGCTGATGCAGGACCAACTGGCGTTCCTGCATGCCCGCGGCATCAGCGCCGCCAGCATCGACTCGGCGCAGAGCCGCGAGCAGGCCGCCGAAACCATGGCCAAGGCTAAATCCGGCGAGCTGAAAATCCTGATGATTTCGGTCGAGCGTTTGAAGAACGAGCGCTTTCGCAACTTCATCAGCCAGGTGCCGATCTCCCTGCTGGTGGTCGATGAGGCCCACTGCATCTCCGAGTGGGGCCACAACTTCCGCCCCGACTACCTCAAGCTGCCCGACTACCAACGCCAGTTCGCTATCCCGCAGGTGTTGCTGCTCACCGCCACGGCCACGCCGCCGGTGATTGCCGACATGCAGAAGAAGTTCGCGATTGCCGCAGACGACGTGGTCACCACTGGCTTCTACCGCGCCAACCTCAATCTGCTGGTGGAGCCGGTGGCCGGGCGCGACAAGCAACGCCGTCTGGTCGAATGGCTGGGCGCCAAGGCCGGTGAGCCGAGCATCGTCTACGTCACTCAGCAGAAGACCGCCGAGCAGGTGGCGGCGCAGCTCAGCCAGCGTGGCATCGCCGCCAGCGCCTACCACGCCGGTATGCCGCATGAGGCACGCGAGGCGATTCAGCGCCAGTTCATGGCCGGGGCAATCAACTGCATCGTCGCCACCATTGCCTTCGGCATGGGCATCGACAAGGCCGACATCCGCAACGTGGTGCACTTCGACCTGCCCAAATCCATCGAGAACTACAGCCAGGAAATCGGCCGCGCCGGCCGCGATGGTCAACCTTCTGATTGCCTGGTGTTGGCCAACCGCGACAGCCTCAACGTGCTGGAGAATTTCGTCTACGGCGATACGCCAGAGCTGGCCGGTATCCGTTGCGTGCTGGATGAGCTGCGTGGCGCAGGCGAAGGCGGCGAATGGGAGCTGATGCTCAATCAGCTTTCCGAGCAGAGCAATATTCGTCAGTTGCCGTTGAAAACCTTGCTGGTGCAGCTGGAACTGCGCGGCATCATTGCCCCGCGCTATGCCTACTTCGCCGAATACCGTTTCAAGTACCTGATCGAGCCCGAAGTGCTGCTGGATAAGTTCGAGGGTGAGCGCCGCCAGTTTGTCGTAGCCATCGTCGCCACCTCGGCGCGGGCGCGGACCTGGTGCACGGTGGATTTCGACAGCCTCTACAATCAGCATCAGGCCGAGCGCGCTCGGGTGGTCAAGGCCCTGGACTGGTTTCAGGAGCGCGGCTGGATTGAGCTGGAAAGCAAGCAAATGACCGAGGTCTACGCCGTGCTGGACGCGCGCTTCGATTCCGCCGTCCTGAGCGCCGAGCTGCATGGCTATTTCCAGCAGCAGGAAGCCAGCGAGATCGCCCGCATCCACGCCATGCTCGACCTGTTCGCCACCGAGCAGTGCCTGAGCCAACGCCTGGCCGCGTATTTTGGCGATGCCCAGGCGCCGCAGCGCTGTGGGCATTGCTCGGTGTGCCATGGTCAGATCGCCCGATTGCCTGCGCCGCCCACCTTGGCGCCATTGAGCGAGCACAGCCTGAATGCCCTCTGTGAGGTGTTCAGCCAGCGGCACCTGGAATTCAACGGGCTGGCGCCGAGTGCCGAATGCCTGACCCGCTTCCTCTGCGGTATCAGCGTGCCGCTGCTGAGCAAGCTCAAGGCGCGCGGTATGCCCGGCTTTGCAGCGCTGGAAAACTATCCCTACGCCGCCGTGCGCGCCTGGGTGCAGGAGCAGTCTGCGGTCGGTTGAGGTGGCGGTTCCGGTTGTGCGCTGGGCTTTTGTGGGTGCCGAAGTATCCGTGCAATCCGCGGCGCAAGCCTCCTACGGCGTTAGGGTAGCCCGGATGAAATCCGGGAGCGCATTCGGCCGCTAGTGCCCCGGATTTCATCCGGGCTACAAAAAGCCATTTGCTTGACTTAAGGGGCCGGTGTTGCGTGCAGTCATCGGCTCGCTCGATGATTTCGATCAGCAATCGCGGATGGTTTTGCCTGCGCCTGCCACCTACCATTAAGGCCAATTACTTCCCGCCATCCGGAGCCAGCATGCATATCGAAGAAGCCATCAGCACTCGCCGCGCCATCAAGGGTTTCGACCCGGCCTTTGCCCTAAGCCGCGAGCAAAAAGACGAACTGCTGCAACTGGCACTGTTCGCCCCTTCGGCGTTCAACCTGCAACACGTGCGCTTTGTTGAGGTCAGCGATCCGGCCCTGCGCGCACAGATCCGCGAAGCAGCCTGGGGCCAGGCGCAAGTGACCGATGCTTCGATGCTGGTGGTGGTGTGTGCCCAGCTCGACAGCTGGAGTGCGAACGTGGGGCGCGTCTGGGAAGGTGCTCCGGCCGAGGTGCAGAGTTATATGGCCGGCGCCATCGACAACTATTACCGCGACAAGCCTCAGGTACAGCGTGACGAGGTGATGCGCAGCAGCGGCCTGATGGCCCAGACCCTGATGCTCGCCGCCCGTGGCAAAGGCCTGGACTCTTGCCCAATGGACGGCTTCGACTTCGACGCGGTGGGCAAGCTGATCAACCTGCCGGACAACCATGTCATCGCCCTGATGGTGGCCGTGGGCAAGAAGGTGGTTGATGCCAAGCCGCGCATCGGCAAGTTGCCCGTCAGTGAAGTGATTATTCGCGACCGCTTCTAGGGTCTGTTGACGTTTCATTCGCGGCCGCGCCG
>OFRI01000405.1_pt1 | contig 11577 bp, 13 predicted proteins | sample 1543031 | NCBI WGS metagenome assembly OFRI01 (sample SAMN07774226, study PRJEB24372) | wastewater metagenome
TCTTCCGATCTTAACGCAGGAACCCACCGAAGCGGAGAAACTGGAAATTCAGATGACCATAGCTCAAAGTGTAAAACGCAAATCTTTTGATGAGATTTTCGAAAAAATATATGAAGAGCTTTCACTCCCCTTCGAGCATAAAAAAACCTTGCTTGACATGGCGAACCCACTCAAAAAACAACATAAAACGCTAGACGAAGAAGAGTTTCACGCCAAACTTTCTGACTTCCTATCAAACAACGCGGATTACTTGTAACGCCAACATGAAAATATACAAGTATAAAATGTCCGCATACCTAAAGAGTAGAATATTTGTCCCTTGCCGCTCGAAAAGCCAAGCAATGACAAATTTAATTGACACAGCAAGAGAACTTTTAATATATGCCCCAAACAGCGAAGATTCCGACCTAATAATCGTCATATCGAAATATCAGCGAGCATTTTATTTGTCCGAAAATAAAATATATTCCACCAACTTTCCGTTCAAAATACACCCACAAGTCAACACTGCCTGCCGCATGTATATAACTGAAGACATTGAAATAACAAGCAAACTACTCTCCAGCGCAGACAGCATAATAAACGCTCATCTAAAAAACTCAGATTCAGACTTCGACTCCTTCTTCACCTCAATGGTAGAGGAGCTAGAAATTGATGATAATGCATGGATATTTCTGAGAGAAATATTCATGCTTGAAGACGGTTATATCCGTTACGATATAGACCCCAAAAGAGCAGACGATGGCCACGGTGAAAAAGAGCTAAAAATTGACCACCTAAATCCAGTACCGATTACTCACCCCCTACACCACATTGATATATTTTACTCACCTGAGCACACTTTCAAAATAGGATTAAAAGATAAAATAGGGTATGAAATTTTTCTAGACATCATCGACCCTAAAACAAAATGCAGGATGCTTGAGGAATAAAGTTCCTTGTACCGAAAATAGCTAGATGGGGCAGCATATCCCCAAAAATTACTTTAGGCCGTGAGTCGTCAGCCCAGCGCATGAAGTCCTCTAAAGCTTGACCGTTTCGAAGCACAAAACAGCACACTGGCGGTACAGCGCCAAGCTTTTACAGATTTCGCTAAATTATGCTTAAACCCCTCTACGACGCTACTTTCAGCTAACCGCACCTACGCTAACCCACGCACGCTTTCACTGGGATTGCAGCACTTCTAGGCAACTCATAATCCTTTGGTCCACGGTTCAAGTCCGTGCAGGCCCACCATATGAAACAACGACTTAGGTCAGCCATCGTGCTGGCCTTTGGTCGTTTATAGGCCCGATAAAAAATTGGCGTACCGTTTTGCGTACTATTTCTTTATCACTAGAGATTAAACACTTCATAGCTGGGCGAAGCTTAACGCCCTATCGGGATGTCCAGAATCATTGAGCCACAGCACTCTAGTTTTTATTGACGACGAAGGCTCAGAGAAAAGGGCGCTTATTCATCCTTCCTGCAAACTTGCAGGATCAAATCTCGAAGCCATCGATGAGCAGGATCTGCGCTGAATCGTGGATGCCACAGCAAGGAGACAGTGAACGCCGTCGTACGCAAAGGAAGCGCAAAGCTATACATGCCTTCGCGCAAACTCGCGGTATGGCGCTCGGGAACGCTGGCGATGAGGTCCGAGCCCGGGCCAGTCCCAGCGCCGTCGAAAAACCACCGACGATGGTGGCTATCTTTCGCTGCAATCCAAGTTGCAGCAGCGCGTCATCTAAGGGACCTTTTTCTAATCCTTCCCGTGACACGGAAATATGCATGCCCGCCGCATACTTTTCCGGGGTGATTGTGCCGCGGCTCAGTGGATGCCTGGCTCGTACCACGCCAATGTAATGATCCCTGAACAGCGCCTGGCCTCTCAGCTCGGGGGCAGAGGCCAGATCGATCACACCGGTTTCCAGATCCACGATTCCATCGCGTAATGGCTTGCTGTCTTTGTCCGGCTTCTGCATAAAGAACAGCCGTACTCCAGGGGCCTGCCCCGCAATTCGTGCGATCAGAGCCGGGCCAAAGCTTTCAGCAAAACCTTCACTGCTCCTGATCGCGAACGTACGGTCGAGTTTTTCTAGATCAAGAAGTTCGGCTGGCCGCAAAACCTCCTGTGCATCCCGCACAAGCTGACTGACGCGATCACGAAGTTCGATTGCCCTGGGAGTAGGAACGAGCCCCCGTCCCGCCCTGACTAAAAGCGGATCTCCCGTGGTTTCTCTCAGCCGCGCAAGTGCCCGGCTCATGGCCGAAGGGCTGAGCCGCAGGCGTTTGGCTGCACGCGCAACACTGCCCTCAGCCAGCACGGCGTCGAGGGTAATGAGCAGATTAAGGTCCGGATTCGACATGGCCTGATGGTAGCCCAACTTGTCCCTCACATAGCGTCATACGCAACAATAACGTGCAAACGCTGCGTCTTCCGCCACATCTGCGCGCTGCATACAGTTCCCTCCATCGGCACATTCGTACCGAAGTGAATGAGGAGAGACTGTATGAGCTCGTTGGACAGATGTGTTGCGCGTATCCAAGCAATCTGGGGACCGCTCAGTTCTGCAGTGGTCGCAGGCTGCCAGCAGCAGCTGGATGAACTCCTGAAGACACCTGTCACCGAACCCTGGCTGGCTGACCTGCACCAGCAAGCACTGGCCCAGCAAGAGATGCACCGGGACCCTGAGAACGGATTTGTACTGCTGGCACACACCGAGCCTGAAGAGCTCTACCGGCCACCTCATGATCATGGTCGGAGCTGGGTCATTTACGCGGTGCAGCACGGTGAAATAGAAATGGGCACCTACGCCAAAGTGCAGGACTCGGATGGCCAGGTGAAACTGGTAAAGCGCGGTTCCACAAGGGTGAGCGCCGGTCAAACGCAGGTCTACCTGCCGGGTGATATTCACGATACGCAGTGCATTAGCGGGCCAGCGCTGCTCTTTCGCTTCACCGAGCGGGACTTGAAGAAGGAAGACCAAGAAGCCCGCACGCTGACACGGTATGTCGAACAGGAGGGTGAGTGGGTTCCGGCGAGCCAGTGCGCGCCCGAGTGGTTGAAATCATGACCCATGGCCCCGCTCCCGAAACCGGCCGCCTCAGCACACAACCTGAACCGGCAGCCGTATCGGTGCATGCTGTGGACGCGCGCTCAGTGCGCGCACAACCGAGGCGCCTGGCTGCCGTCAGCTCAGTGCTGGCTGCCATGGTGCTGGTGGTGCTCAACACGGCGATAGCCAACATGGCCCTGCCAACGATTGCCCAATCGTTGCAAGTGCCTCCTGCGATGTCCATCTGGATCATCACGGCCAACCAGGCGGCGCTCCTGATGGCTTTGCTCCCCTGCGCAGCGCTGGGTGAAAGCCTTGGCTACCGCCGGGTGTTCCGCTGGGGCGTGGCGCTCTTTCTGGCCGCCACGCTGATGTGCGTACTGGCCCCGACGCTGTCTTGGCTGATTGCTGCGCGGTTGCTGCAGGGACTGGGAGGTGCGGCAGTCATGGCGCTTGCAATTGCACTGCTGCGCCAAGTGGTGCCGAGCCAGCAACTGGGTTCCGCTATCGGCTGGAATGCGCTTGCGGTTGCACTGTCATCAGCAGCAGGCCCTGCATTGGGGGCAGCAATGCTCAGCGTGGCAGACTGGCCATGGTTGTTTGCTGTGCTGCTCCCCTTCGGATTATGGGTGCTGCTAGCGACCAGCGCGCTACCAGCAGTGAACGGTACCGCGCGCAAAGTTGATCTAATGAGCATGGCATTGAATGCCGGGGCCTTTGCATCACTGGTCATCGCCATTGGCGTCATCACCGAGCACCTCGTGCTGACGGCAGCGTTACTGTCCATCTCTGCCATCCAACTGGCGCTATTGGTTAAGCGGGAAAGGCAGAAGGAAGCGCCACTGATTCCGCTGGATCTGCTTAGAGCCACCTCATTCCGTATATCTGTTATTGCCTCGGTGCTCTGCTTTGCTGGGCAAACTGCAGGCTTGGTGGCGCTGCCCTTCTACCTTCAGCACAGCCTTGGACAAGAGGTGCTGATAACGGGCCTCTATATGATTCCCTGGCCTTTAACAGTCGCGCTGATCGCTCCGCTGGCGGGCAGCCTATCAAACCGATGGTCGGCTGCCTGGCTTTGCTCGGTGGGTGGCATTTGTCTTGCGACAGGATTAGCAGGGGCTGCGCTTTGGCCGCTGCGGGAAAATCTCATGACGCTGGTGCCACTGACCATGCTGTGCGGCCTCGGCTTCGGTCTCTTCAACGTAGCCAATAACCGCAACATGTTCCTCGCGGCGCCGCTGAGTCGGAGCGGTGCGGCTGGCGGCATGCAAGGGACCGCTCGCCTGCTCGGGCAAACGGCTGGCGCAGTCATCATGACACTGCTCTTTAACCTGCTCCCCGCCGATTCTGCGCCTCAGTTTGCCCTTTGCGTAGGAGCCTCATTGAACTTACTCGCGGCCCTTACAAGTACGCTGCAAGGCATGCCTAAAGCACCAGATCGTAAATTCAATTCCTGATCGACGAAGAGTTGTTGCGCGAACAGAGCGCGAGTGACGTCTAGCTGTAACGTCGCGACCCGGGCGGCAAACGGGTGATCAATCTGCTTGTCGACAAGGCCCAGGCAAACCTGACGGCCAGCCGTTTGTACGCTTGGCCGCCAAGAGAGCATGCCGACGGATGAGTCGCAGTGCATACACTGCGCCAGCCAGGCACACGGTTCGCAACGCCTCACAGCGCAAACGCTCTCATGCCCCACACCTATAATTTCACAAAGTGAAATTAAGCACTGACCAAAACATCTATTCCTCAACAATCTGATAATTGAGAAGCTTACTTCAACGCCGGAGACGGCAACTGACTTGAAGGAAAGCCAACATGAACCACCTCAACATAACTCGCCGTTTGACGCATACCCTGGCACTACTGGCCGTAATCAGCGCTAGCCAACTGCAGGCGAATGAAACCCTGCTAATTGTCGAGAACGGCAGCGAGCGCACTCTGGAAAACAGCCGAAAACTACGTCAGGAGCAGCACGTAAAACTGGCAGAGAACGGCAGCGAACGCACGCTGATAAACAGCCGAAAGCAGCGTCAGGAGCGGCGCGTAGAACTGACCGAGAATGGTAGCGAACGTACTCTGAAAAACAGCCGAAAACTGCGTCAAGAGCAGCGTGTAGAACTGGCGGAAAATGGCAGCGAGCGTACCCTGCAACACAACCGTCGTGCCTGATACCCAGCCTGACATCTACAGCTAGCCAATGAAAACACCGTTACCGCGTCTCGTCGGTAACGGTGTTTTCATTATTCAACTGCAATGCCCGGATCATCACGTTTGATCGAGACGGATCACATCCTCGCGGCAACACGCTGGCATAAACGGAAAATGCTGCAGGGCTCGCGCGCAATCGACTTCGGCGGCCAGCACCAGCCAGGATGGCAACTGGCGCTCCCATTCCACTACGACCGGCCGCTTGCCGATACGCCGCAGCAGATCGGTATACAGATCCCAACTGGCATCGGCCACCACGCTGGCGTGCTCATCTACCAGCAGATAAGCGCCGCTGGCCAGGCGCAGTTGGCTGTAACCGCCGAGATGAATTTCGCCGATCTGTTGCGCAGGCAGGCGACGCAGATAGTCCTCGGCATTGCCGCCACAGTTATGACAGCTGATCAACAGATTGCCGATATCCAGCAACAAACCGCATGCAGTGCGTTGGCACAGCTCATGGAGAAAATCCGCTTCATCCATGTCACTTTCCATCAGACGTACATAGGCCGGCGGGTTTTCAATCAACAACTGACTGCCCAGGAGCGCTTGCACCTGATCGACATGCTCGGCCAAACGTTGCAGGGTGCTGGCGTTATACGCCAGAGGCAGATTGTCGCCGAGCAGGCTGGCCGCTTGCGGCGCACAGCCCAGATGGGCAGAAACCAGCGCTGGCTGGTAACGTCGGCAGAGTTGCTGCAACCCATGCAAATGCTCGCTGCTTAGAGCCGCTTCGCCCCCCAGAGACAGGCCAATGCCATGCACCGAAAGTGGCAACAACTGGCGCAGAGCGAAGACCTGCATGTGTGCGACAGCATCGGTCGAATAATACTGTTCGGCCTGGATTTCGAAAAAATCCAGGCGTTGCGGGTCCGCCATAATGGCGGCGAAATGTTCCGCCTGAAACGCCACACCGGCGCCTTGCAACAGCGTACGGCTGTTCATCCTCACACCTCAAAAACGGCTGCAACGCCAGAACCCGAGAACCTCTCAGGGACGTGACAACGGCACGAGTGAACCCATACCGTGGGGAGTCTCGATATGGGTACAAGTGCCTGTCGGCACGAGCTTCCAGGCATTGCCCTGGTAATCGATTTTTGCCGAACCGGCGCAGGACGTCCCAGCGCCTGCAGCACAATCATTCTGCCCAGCCTTGGAGATGCCATAGCATTTCTCCTTACCGGCATTTACCCCGCCATCAGCCGCACTCAGCGCCTGACTGGTCAGCAACGCAGTGGTTAGCGACAACGCCAACGCGGCATGCACATTACGACGACTCATCATTAGTCCCTCTCAAAAATGGTGTTATTGCATGCGCGCCAACGCCCGCTGAACCGCAGGACGCTCGCTGATGGTGGCCACCCAGGCCGCCACCGCGGGAAACCTGGCCAGCTCGACACCGCCGTAATGGGCCATGCGCAACCAGGAGAAATTCATGATGTCGGCCAGTGAATACTCGCTGCCGGCCAGCCAGGGCTGCTCGCGCAAGCGCGCTTCAAGTACGCCGGTCAGGCGCAAGGCCTCGCCGCGAAAGCGCTCAATTGCCACCGCACAGGGCGTCGGTGTGGAGCGCAAAAACCAGCCGGCCTGACCAAACATCGGCCCGACACTGGCGACCTGTAGAAACAGGTACTCCATGGCCCGCAGCCGTTCGAGGGCATCTCGTGGAAGCAGACCACCGGCCTTTTCGGCCAGGTAGAGCAAAATCGCCCCGGACTCGAAGAGGCTCACCGTCTGCCCATCCGGCCCCTGATGATCGACAATCGCCGGAATGCGGCCATTGGGATTGATGGCGAGAAACTCCGGGCGGCTCTGCTCTCCAGCAGCCAGGTTGACGGTGATAAGCCGATACTCCAGACCCAACTCTTCCAAGGCGATTGGCACCTTGATGCCGTTCGGTGTAAGTGCGGTGTAGACCTCAATCATTGCGGTGTCCTCAGGCATTGCTCGGGGTCAGCATGCTCGATACACGCATTACCGCTCAGACGCTCATCGTCCCTGGCCAACCGCTTGCGCCAGTAAACACTCAGCAAGTGATCCAGCGATAAGCGTCCGGGGCCTTGAGCCAGCAGCAGTAACAACGCCACCGCCCAGGTGCCGTGGGTCGGCCAGGCGTCGGGATAGACAAACAGCTGGATCACCAGAGTCATGCCCAGTAACGCCAGAGCGGCCAGCCGCGAACCTAGGCCCAGCAGCAACAACAGAGGGAACAAATGTTCGGCAATAGCTGCCAGCACGGCAGCGCTGTACGGCGCCAGTAGGGGCAGCCGGTATTCGTTTGCAAACAGATAGAGCGCGCTGTCATTGAGCTGCCAACCATCCACCTTGGTGCGCCCGGATTGCCAGAAAATCGCTGCCGGTGCGACGCGCGCCAACAGCAATAAGACGTCGCGAGCCACTCCTGGCAAACGCAATAAAAGAGGGCAAGTACTCATATCGAACTCCAAGTCAGGGCAAACGGCCTGCCACCCTGGCGGGGGTGACAGGCCGAGTGGTGTTACAGGCTGTTGGCAGCCTTGCCCTTGATTGCAGGCCAGTTAGCGTTGGCTTTGGCAATGTTGCCCGGCACGTCCTCTGACCACTTCTTGAACACGTCGGCGTTAACGTTCAGGTACAGCTTGCCGTCGACCACTTTGTACTGGCTTGGGTCTACATCCAGCTTCTTGCCAAGGGCCGCGCCCATGGCGCAATAGCCGCCAAATTGCGGGGCGTACTTAGCCGGGTTGGCCTGGAAGGCTTTGAGGTTTTCCGCACTGGCGAAGTAATAGGTTGCGCCGTCATGAGCGGCGGCAAAGCGCTTGTCACCCTCGGCCGGTTGGCCCTTGAAATAGGAGACGCTGTCATAGCCTTTGAGGATGACCTGGGCCGCATCGACGTTGATCGACGAGGTCGAGGCTTCGTCATAGGCAAAGCTGCTAGTCGCAGTCAGCAAGGCGCCGGCACCAAGGGACAGGGCAACAGCCAGGGAGCTGGCGATAAAAGAGTTCTTCAGGCTCATGAGGTAATTCCTTATTGACGCAATCGAGTGGGGTTGAGTGCGTCGAAACCAACTGCGTTCGACGTGGAGCCACTCTAGATCGCAACACTGCGCAGCTGAACGGCCGCCTACTGCAAGGCTCTATTGCAGAAAATGAAACAAATCACGCACACTCGACGCAGACCTACAGGAGCCGCCGATGGATCGTTTTCAGGAAATGCAGGTGTTTTTGGCCGTCGCTGAAGAGCAAGGCTTTGCCGCCGCCGCGCGGCGCCTGAACATGTCACCACCCAGCGTGACCCGTGCCGTGGCGGCCCTGGAAGAGCGCATCGGCACCCTGCTGCTGGCCCGCACCACCCGCAGCGTGCATGTCACCGAAGCGGGCCAGCGCTATGTGGAAGACTGCCGGCGGATCCTCGCCGAACTAGAGGAAGCCGAAGAGTCGGCCGCCGGCAGCCACGCCATCGCCCGCGGGCAACTCACCCTCTCTGCGCCAGTGCTGTTTGGCGAGTTGTTTGTCACTCCAGTGATGATCGACTACCTGGCCCAGCACCCAGCCGTGACCATCAAGGCCTTGCTGGTAGACCGGGTGGTGAGCATGGTCGATGAGGGCATCGATGTGGCCATCCGCATCGGCAACCTGCCCGACAGCGGTCTGCATGCCGTGAAAGTCGGCGAGGTGCGTCGGGTGATCTGTGCGTCACCGACGTACCTGAACACCCACGGCCGACCGCAACACCCCGACGAACTGCTTCAGGCTCAGTTGGTGGTGGCAACCAGCAGTCCATTGCTGAGCAACTGGGAATTCAGCGGCCCTGACGGCGCCCTCAACATTCGCCCGCAGCCACGCCTGCTGGTCACCGCCAACCAGGCGGCCATCAATGCCGTCAGCCTGGGCTGGGGCCTGACCCGCGTGCTGTCCTATCAGGTGGCCAGCAAGGTGGCGGCCGGCGAGTTGGAAATTGTCCTGCAGAACTTCGAGCAACCGCCCCTGCCCATCCATGTGGTCTATCAAAGCGGCCGCAAGGTGCCGGCCAAGGTGCGCACCTTTGTCGACTTCTGCAGCGCGCAACTGAGCCAATCCAGCGCACTCAAGCCTGCCGGCCGAGACTGAGCACAATGGATCGCTACCAAGAAATGCGTATTTTCCAGGCGGTGGTCAGCGATCTCAGCCTGGCAGCAGCAGCCCGCCGCCTGAATATCTCGGCACCCACCGTGACCCGCGCAATGGCCGCACTGGAACAACGCCTGGGCACGCCACTGCTGCAACGCAGTACCCGCGGCGTCAGCCTGACCGCGTCCGGTGAGCGCTTTGCCAGCGACTGCCAGCGCATCCTGCAAGATGTCAAAGAAGCCGAAGCCTCGGCCAGTGGCCTGCATGCCGAGCCGCGAGGCCATTTGCACCTGGCCATGCCACTGCTGTTTGGCCAGCAGATCATGACCGCCACCCTGCTCGACTATCTGCAGGCCTACCCCCATGTGGAGATGTTCGCCCAATACCTGGACCGCTTCCCAAACCTGCATGAAGAAGGCATTGACGTAGCCGTACTGGTCGGCGCCCTCCCGGACTCCTCACTGTTTGCCCTGCAGGTCGGCAGCATTCGCCGGGTGGTCTGCGCCAGCCCGGACTACCTGCAACGCCATGGCACACCCGAGCGCCCGCAGGCGTTGTCCACCCAGCAGATCATTCACTCCACCGCCGACTCACGCCTGCCGGAATGGCGCTTTCAGGACCAGGGCAACCCGCTCACCGTCAGCCTACGCCCGCGCCTGACCTGCGCCACCAACCAGGCGGCAATCGTGGCCGCCTGCGCTGCCAGCGGGGTGATCCGCTGCATGAGCTATCAGGTTCATGAGCTCATTGAGCAAGGCCGCCTGTGTCGATTACTGCAGGCCTATGAGCTGCCACCACTGCCGGTGTATCTGGCCTACCGGGAAGGGCGCAAAGCGGCCGCGCGGGTACGCAGCTTCATCGATTTCACGGTCAGCAGGCTGCGCGAACACCCGGCGCTGCGGTAGGCCTTTAGGGGCTTAGGGACGCTTTATTGCAGTAAGTGAAACAAAGGATTGCCATTTCTGGCGATTCTCCCGCCGTGACTGAAACGCGAAGATGGCTCCACCAGCACGGCAAGCCCCGGCACCTCGCCACCCCGTCGCTGCGGTACTACTGACTTCGGAGTTCACCATGTCCAACGCCATCAAACTGTTCCGTCACCCACTGTCCGGCCACGCCCATCGCGTCGAACTGCTGCTCTCGCTGCTCAACGTGCCGACCGAACTGGTCTTCGTCGACCTGGCCAAGGGCGCCCATAAGCAAGCCGAGTTTCTCGCCATCAACCCGTTTGGCCAGGTGCCGGCGATTGATGACAACGGCACCGTATTGAGCGATTCCAACGCCATCCTGGTGTACCTGGCGAAGAAGTACGACACCAGCGGCCGCTGGTTGCCGGCTGAACCAGTTGCCGCCGCCAAGGTGCAGCGCTGGTTGTCGGTGGCGGCTGGGCAGATCGCCTCTGGGCCGGCCACCGCGCGGCTGATTACCGTATTCGGTGCCCCCTACGATGCCGAGTCGACCATTGCCCGCAGCCATGCCCTGCTGCAGGTGGTAGAGAAGGAACTGACCAACAGCCCGTTCCTGGCCGGCAGCACGGCCACCCTGGCCGATGTGGCCGGCTATACCTACATAGCCCACGCCCCGGAAGGCAATGTCTCGCTGGCCGACTACCCGCAAGTGCGCGCCTGGCTGGCACGCATTGAAGCCCTGCCGGGCTTCGTGCCGATGCAGCGCACCGCCGTAGGCCTGCAAAGCGCTTAAGGGCCAAGCCGGACAGCGACTCAGGTGGCTGTCCGCGATGCCGTTCACTTAAGCCAAGTGAACGGCATCTTTGTAGTTCGGATGAAATCCGGGGAGGCTCGTTGACGTGCGCATTCGCCCCCCGGATTTCATCCGGGCTACCGCTGTGGCGCCTTAAACGAACAACATTGGGTGCCTGTCCGGCCTTTTCTTTTTGATGTATGCGGAGCCCGAGCATGAACCCGCCCGACGAAAACACCCCCTCCCCCTGGCATGCCGGGGAAAAGCAGTTGCAGGCGCGCGCCGGCGTGGCCGAGCGCGATGCGGTTCGGCATCGCCGCATCCGATGGTGCGAACGGCCTCAAGAACTCCTTGCTTCGTATGATCGAGCCTACGGATAAGGCTGTAAGTGCCTTGAAGAAGATGGGTATCGATATCAAGGGGATCGTCAATAACAATGCTGGTGATCTTGTAGCAACTATCACGGCCTTGCAGTCTGGACTTATGAAGTTGACTCCGCTGGCGCGTGAGCAGGCTATCACCGAACTGTTCGGAAAGTTCCA
>OFRI01000408.1_pt1 | contig 11567 bp, 10 predicted proteins | sample 1543031 | NCBI WGS metagenome assembly OFRI01 (sample SAMN07774226, study PRJEB24372) | wastewater metagenome
GTAAAGCAACCAATGCGACTGTAAATAAATGTTTCATTTTGTTTGAGGGTGTAAGAGAGTTCTTCAAAATAAATAAACAGTCATCCTATGACTCCCTTTCCTCTTGAGCATTGAGCTTGTCGAAATGGAGAGGCTGGGGTGAGGCAATAAATGTACTTGCTTTTTGCAATGCTTTTTCGATACGACGGGAATCAGGTAAACTTACTAACGGATTGGTGCAGATGATCCAGCAGGCTTTGATCTGCCCGGCCGCCATTTGTTCGAACATGCCCACGGTGCCACTGCCGGCCTGGCGCGGCAGGCTGTCGGCGGGCAGGTTCCACAGTGCTTCGATAAATGCGCGGTCGGCGTCGACCAGCACCGAGGTGTTGTAGTAGACGCCGGTCTCGGCCTCTTCGTAGATCGGCAGCACCATGAACGGCAGAAAACTGTAGAGCAGGCCGATCATCACCGCGGTATTGGTGTAGAGGATGCCCAGCGCACCATCGCCCAGGCCGATCAGGCCGAGGCCGCTGTCGACCAGGCAGCCGTTGCGCAGCAGCAAAATCCAGGCATACACGCGCACCAGCAGGTTGGTCCAGAACGGCACCGTGACCAGAAACAGCAGCAGGTTGCGTTTGCGCTCGCTCTGCAGCGCCAGGTACAGCGCTGTCGGGAAGCCGATCAGCAGGCAGCCGGCGGTGGTCAGCAGCGACAGCAACAGGGAGCGCTGGAAGATCTGCAGGTAATCGGTGTTGAACACCCAGCTGTCGTCCAGGTCGCGCTCGTAAAGAAAGTTGATGTAGGCATCCAGCGAGTACTGACCCCAGACCACGCCGCCGTAGTCGCCCGATTGCAGGATCGAGACCAGAAACATGATGGCCAGTGGCGCCAGCAGAAACACCAGCAGCACCAGCATGGCTGGCGCGGTGAGCAATAGGCGGCCCTTCAGTTGGCGGCGCGCGGCCAGCAGCTGTGGCGTGCTCATTGCGCCAGTACCCGGATGGCGCTGGTCGGCACCTTGATGCGCACCGCGTCGCCCACCGCACAGCGCTGCAGGGCGCCGTCGTGGTTCTGCTGGCGCACGCGAAAGCCCGACTGGCCGGCGACCTTGAGCAGGTACAGGGTGTCGGTGCCGATGTAGACGATGTTCTCCACCGTGCCGGCCAGTTCGCCATCGGCGGCCAGGCTGACGCGTTCCGGGCGGATTGCCAGGGTCACGCTGCCGCTCTGGCTGGTGGCGGTCGCCAACAATTGGCCGTCGCTCAGGCGCACGCCGCCGCTGTAGGTGTCGCCGTCGAGGAAGTTGGTTTCGCCGATAAAGTCGGCCACGGTGCGGTTGACCGGGGTCTCGTAGATTTCGCTCGGTGTGCCGACCTGCAACACCCGGCCCTTGCTCAGCACGGCGATGCGATCGGACATGGTCAGGGCTTCTTCCTGATCATGGGTGACGAAAATAAAGGTGATGCCGGTTTCGCCCTGCAGGCGTTTCAGCTCGATCTGCATCTCTTTGCGCAGCTTCATGTCCAGGGCCGACAGCGATTCGTCCAGCAGCAGCACCTTGGGCCGGTTGGCCAGGGCGCGTGCCAGGGCGATGCGCTGTTGCTGGCCGCCAGACAGCTGGTCGGCGCGGCGGCGGCCGACATCCGGCAGCTTGACCAGTTCGAGCATGGCCTTGACCGTCTGTTCGATCTCGCTGCGCGACAGGCCGCGCATCTCCAGGCCGAAGCCGATGTTCTCGGCCACGCTCATGTGTGGAAACAGGGCGTAGCTCTGGAACACCGTGTTGACCGGGCGGCGGAATGGCGGCAGGTCCTGCATCGCTTCGCCGTACAGGCGGATGGTGCCGCTGCTGGGTTGCTCGAAGCCGGCAATCAGCCGCAGCAGGGTGGTCTTGCCGCAGCCGGAGGGGCCCAGCAAGGTGAAGAACTCGTTGGCGCGGATCTCCAGCGACACCTCGTCGAGGGCGCGCAGGGTCTGTCCGGGCTCGCCAAACTCCATGCACAGGTGTTCGATGCTGATCGCGCTGGTCATCTGGATTAAAGCTCTAACTAGTTGTTTTTATTAGGCTTTTATCTGCTCGTTGGAGCGTCGTGAGAGCCCTGGATGGCTTTGATTGTGGCAGTCAGCGGCCAGGGCAAGAACGATAGATACGGTCAAAAGGGGATAAATGCGGCCAAGTTTTGTTGGCCTTGGGCATCAGCAGGCCGTTGAAAAACGTAGGCGAGGCAGGCAAGACAAGGCAAAAACGGCCGAAAAAGCGGAGTTTACGAGTTGTAAATGAGCATTTTGAGGCCGTTTTTAACGCAGTATTGCCAACGCAGGTAGTTTTTCAACGGTGCTGCTAGCGTCGATACAGGCTCGGGGTTTGTCCGCTCCAGCGCTGGAAGGCATGGCGGAAGCTGGCGGTTTCGCTGTAACCGAGCTGTTCGGCAATCAGGTAGATGGGCAGCTCGGTTTGCATCAGCAGGTGGCGGGCCTGGTCGAAGCGCACCTCGTCAAGCAACTGCTGGAAGCTGGTGTTCAACTCCTGCAGGTGGCGACGCAACGTGCGCGCCGAGCGGTGCAGGCGGCCGGCTACCTGCTCCAAACTGGTGCATGGATCGCTGGGGTTGGCCAGGTGTTGGCGGATCTGCTCGCGCAGGTCCTGGCGCCGGTGGAACTGTGCCTCCAACTGCAGGCACTGCAACAGGCCGTGCTGGCAGCTGACCGGGTCGGCCAGCGGCAGTGGTCGACTGAGCAGGGCCGGGTTGAAGCACAGGGCATTGCTGCCGGCGCCGAACTCCACCGGGCAGCCCAGCAGTTCGGCATAGCGGGCGCCATGCAGCGGGCTGCGGTAATTGAGCAGCAAACGCCGTGGCCGCACGGCTTCGCCGAGCAGGTCCTGGATCACGGTCAGCAGTGAACTCAGGCACAGCTCGGTGTTGAACTCTGTCAGCTCCGGGGCGTAGCCATAGCCGCTGGCGCTCAGGCGTACCTCGTCATCCACCTGCTCTAGGGTCAGTTTGAAGTAGCTGCCGAACAGCGCCGGGTGCTCGAAAGCCAGTTGCAACGCATCGCCCAGGGTCCGGCTGGCCAGCATGCTGTAACCCAAGATGCCGTAGGCCGAAACGTGCATGCGCTGACCCAGGCTCAGGCCCAAGGCGCTGTCATTACTGCAGGCAAGGGCGTTGGCCAGCACCTGCAACTCCTGGGCGTGACAAATCAGCCGCGCCGGATTGTCCAGGTCGCTGCCGGCAATGTCGCTACCTTCCAGCAGGCGTTCGACGGCCACACCTTGTTGGCCGAGCACCTGGGTGGCCAGGGTAACGGTGTGCAGGGTGGTGAGAATGCGCTGCTGCGGTAACAGTGACATGCTCCTAAGGCTCCCGTGCGGTGGTGTTTGGTAACTGCAAATTGCCCGGCTATGCCGTGGCGCGCGTTGCTGTGTTATTGATGCGGGCCCTGTTTACGGAAGTCGGGTCCTATGCGTCGATTGCTCAAGCCTCGTGTTCTCTTGCCTGCCGTGCTGTTGCCGCTGCTGGTGCTGTTGGCACTGGCTGGGCAGGAGTGGCGGCTGTTCGAACGGGCATGGTTTTCAGTGCAAGAATGGCGCCATGCGGCCGAGTGGCAGGGCCGCTCGCTGTGGCTGCCGGACTATCGGGTGACGGTCGAGGCCCAGGTGATCGACGGCCTCAGTGATGATGTTTCGGCACTGACCTACGACCCCGACCGGCGCAGCCTGTTTACCGTGACCAACCAGCGCGCCGAACTGATCGAGCTGTCCCTGGCTGGGAACATTCTGCGGCGCATGCCCCTGACCGGCTTTGGCGATGCCGAGGCGGTGGAGTACATCAGTCCGGGTATCTATGTGATCAGCGACGAGCGCGCCCAGCGTCTGTTTAAGGTGCACGTGGACGACAACACCCGTTGGCTGGATGCCGCCGACAGCGAGCAGTTGTCCCTGGGGCTGGGCCTGAATGGCAACAAGGGCTTCGAGGGCCTGGCCTACGACAGTCAGGGCCAGCGCCTATTTGTGGCCAAGGAGCGCGACCCGCTGCGGATCTTGGAAATCACTGGCTTTCCTGGTGATGAGCAGCGCCTCAATCTGCAGGTAACGGACGACCAGCGGCGCGACCGCAGGCTGTTTGTCCGCGACCTGTCGAGCCTGCAGTTCGATGAACGCAGCGGCCATCTGCTGGCACTGTCGGATGAGTCGCGGCTGGTGATCGAACTGGATCTCGACGGCCGGCCGATCAGCACCCTGTCGCTGCTGCGCGGTATGCACGGCCTTAAACGCAGCGTACCGCAGGCCGAAGGCCTGGCCATGGACGAACAGGGCACGCTGTACCTGGTCAGCGAGCCGAACCTGTTCTATGTGTTCGCCAAGCCGGCGCCCTAGGCCGGCTCGCGAACAGGCCAGCCCGTAGGAGCGGCTTCAGCCGCGAAGCTTTTGCGGGCTTATCGATTGTTCGCGGCTAAAGCCGCTCCTACGAATATTCGAAGGCGTGCGCCAGCAGGCCTCAGGCCTTAAGGGTTTTCACCCCGTTGGCGGTGCCCAGCAGTAGCACGTCGGCTGGGCGGGCGGCGAACAGGCCGTTGCAGACCACGCCGACGATGGCGTTGATCTGGCTTTCCAGCTCACGCGGGTTGGTGATTTCGAGGTTGAACACGTCGAGGATGATGTTGCCGTTGTCGGTCACCACGCCTTCGCGGTACACCGGGTCGCCGCCCAGTTTCACCAGTTGGCGGGCCACGTGGCTGCGGGCCATGGGGATAACTTCCACCGGCAGCGGGAAGGCGCCGAGCACCGGCACCAGTTTGCTCTCGTCGGCGATGCAGATGAAGGTCTTGGCCACGGCGGCAACGATCTTCTCGCGGGTCAGGGCTGCGCCGCCGCCCTTGATCAGGTTCAGGTGTTCATCGCTTTCATCGGCGCCGTCGACGTAGAACTCCAGGTCGCTGGTGCTGTTCAGGTCGTACACCGGGATGCCATGGGCCTTGAGGCGCGCGGCGGTGGCGTCGGAGCTGGCCACGGCGCCGTCGAAATCCATCTTGTGCTGGGCCAGGGCATCGATAAAGAAGTTGGCGGTGGAGCCGGTGCCAACGCCGATCACGCTCTTCTGGTCGAGCTGTGGGCGGATGAGGTCCATGGCGGCTTGGGCCACGGCTTGCTTGAGTTGGTCTTGGGTCATGTGGCACCGGATAAAGGATGAAGAGCGAGGTCGGCGATTATAGCCCGTGTTATTAACCAGCAGTCGCTGTGGTCGGCGCAGGAATCGCTGGAGTAGACTTGCCCGTTCCGCACCGCCGCCAAAGATCAGTCCGATGCTCGAACAGTACGTCAAGAAGATCCTCACCTCGCGCGTCTATGACGTCGCCGTAGAAACCCCGCTGCAGCAGGCCCGCCAGCTCTCCGAGCGCACCGGCAACCAGATTCTGCTCAAGCGCGAAGACCTGCAGCCGGTGTACTCGTTCAAGATTCGTGGCGCCTATAACAAGCTTGCGCACCTCACGGCCGAGCAGCTGGCCTGTGGCGTGGTAACCGCCTCGGCTGGTAACCACGCCCAGGGCCTAGCGCTGGCGGCCAAGCACATGGGGGTCAAGGCCACCATCGTGATGCCCAAGACCACCCCGGAGATCAAGGTCAACGGCGTGCGCTCGCGCGGCGGCAAGGTGGTGCTGCACGGCGACAGCTTCCCCGAGGCGCTGGCCTATTCGCTGAAACTGGTGGAAGAAAAGGGCTACGTCTATGTGCATCCCTACGACGACCCGGACACCATCGCTGGCCAGGGCACCGTGGCGATGGAGATCCTCCGTCAGCAGCCCGGCCAACTGGATGCGATCTTCGTGCCCTGCGGTGGCGGCGGGCTGATCGCCGGTATTGCCGCTTACGTCAAATACCTACGCCCGGAGATCAAAATCATCGGCGTCGAGCCGGACGACTCCAACTGCCTGCAGGCGGCCATGGCGGCGGGCGAACGCGTGGTGCTGCCGAGCGTCGGGCTGTTTGCCGACGGCGTGGCCGTGGCGCAGATCGGCCAGCACACCTTTGACGTGTGCAAGCACTATGTCGATGAAGTGATCACCGTCAGCACCGACGAGATCTGTGCGGCGATCAAGGACATCTACGACGACACCCGCTCGATCACCGAGCCGGCCGGCGCCTTGTCAGTGGCTGGGATCAAGAAGTACGTCGAGCGTGAAGGCTGCAGCGGCAAGGTGCTGGTCGGCATCGACTCCGGCGCCAACGTCAACTTCGACCGTCTGCGCCACGTGGCCGAGCGCGCCGAACTGGGCGAGAAGCGCGAGGCGATCATCGCGGTGACCATCCCCGAGCGGCCAGGCAGCTTCAAAACCTTCTGCGAAGCCATCGGCAAACGGCAGATCACCGAGTTCAACTACCGCTATCACACCGACGGCCAGGCGCACATCTTCGTCGGCGTGCAGACCCATCCGGACACCGACCCGCGTGCGGCCTTGGTTGCTGACCTGCAGGGCAAAGGTTTTCCGGTGCTCGACCTGACCGACAACGAACTGGCCAAGTTGCATATCCGTCACATGGTCGGCGGCCATGCGGCGGCGGTGCCGGACGAATGCGTGTTCCGCTTCGAGTTCCCGGAGCGGCCGGGTGCGCTGTTTAATTTCTTACAAAAACTCGGTGGTCGCTGGAACATCTCGATGTTCCACTACCGTAACCACGGCGCTGCCGATGGTCGTGTGTTGGCGGCCCTGCAAGTGCCTCACGAGGAGCGCCACCTGATCCCGGCAGCGCTGGATGCCATCGGCTATCCCTACTGGGATGAAACGCAAAACCCGGCCTATAAGCTTTTTCTAGGCTGAGTCCTCTATCGGCAGGAGCCAGCACGCGGGCTCCTGCACAAGCGCCACCTCATAACGGAATTTGCTCTCATGGATAACTACCTGCTGCTGAAAATCGCCCACAGCCTGCCCGGCCTGTTGCTGCTGTTGGGCCTGCTGGCGCATATCTTTATGTTGTGGAAGGCCAATCGCGGCGGCGATGCGGCTGTGCTGCAACGCAAGTTGCGCCGTACCCGGCTGATCAGCCTGCCACTGCTGGGCGTGCTGGCCCTGAGTCTGCCGGTCAGCGGTTGGGTGTTGGTCAATCTGGTCGGTTGGCCCCTGGGCCAGACTTGGTTGCTGGCCAGTAGCGTGCTGTTTTTGGCTGTGCTGGTGTTGGGTCTGTTGCTGGCCGGTCGCCTGGCCGCCTGGCAGGCGTTGGCGGGTTCGCCCGCGCCGGCATCTTTGCTGCGCTTTACCGCGGCCTATGCCGGGCTGATCGTGGTGCTGCTGCTGGCCATCATGGGCCTGATGGGCGCCAAGCCGGCGTAAGCTCCGGATTAAACAAAAACGCCGCCTGATCAGGCGGCGTTTTTGTTGGTGCTGCTGTTAAGGCCAGGTGTTGAAGGCGTGCTTTTGCTTTTGTAGGAGCGGATTTATCCGCGATGCCGTTTGCCTTGAAAGCATCGCGGCTGAAGCCGCTCCTACGAGTTGGCGCAGACATCGTCTTCAATCGCAGGTTCAGCGCAGCGAGATCACCGGCCAGCCGCGTTCTGTGGCGGTGGCGCGCAGGCTGTCGTCGGGGTCGACGGCCACCGGGTGGCTGACCTGCTCCAGCAACGGTAAATCGTTGCGTGAGTCGCTGTAGAAGGTGCTGTCGTCCAGATTGCGGTCGTTCTCTGCCAGCCAGCGCTGCAGGCGGGTGACCTTGCCGCCCTGGTAGCACGGGATGTCAGTGGCGCGCCCGGTGTAGCGGCCGTCGGCCATTTCACATTCGGTGGCCAGCAGGGTGTCGACGCCCAGGCGTGCGGCAATTGGCGCGGTGACGAAGCGGTTGGTGGCGGTGATGATCAGTAACTGGTCGCCCGCCTCGCGGTGCTTGGCCAGCAGCGCCTCGCCCTTGGCCAGGATGATCGGCTCGATGCAGTCGTGCATGAACTCGCGGTGCCACTGCTCAAGCTGGGCCATTTCCGTACGGCCGAGAATTTCCAGGCTGAAGTTCAGGTAGTCGGTGATGTTCAGGCGGCCGGCCAGGTAGTCCTGGTAGAAATCATCGTTGCGCGCCTTGTAGGCGATGCCGTCGAGAATCCCGCGTTCACACAGGTAGTCGCCCCAGGCGTGGTCGCTGTCGCCGGCCAGGAGGGTGTTGTCCAGATCGAATAAAGCCAAACGCACAGGGGGCACCTTGCTGGGGAGGGCTGAAAGGGTGCTCAGGATAACCACTTTTGCGACCCGCCTCCAATGCGCACGGGCGCGCGTTTGCTGGATTCACGGCCTTTGTGGAACAATGCAGAAACATGCGTTTACGAGGTTGTGTGCCGTGATTGATTCCGATGGTTTTCGCCCGAATGTCGGCATCATTCTGACCAATGATGTGGGCCAGGTCCTTTGGGCGCGGCGTGTCAATCAGGATGCCTGGCAGTTTCCGCAAGGCGGAATCAACGATCGCGAGACGCCGGAAGAGGCACTTTTTCGTGAATTAAACGAAGAAGTCGGACTCGAAGAGCAGGATGTGAAGATTCTCGCCTGCACCCGCGGCTGGTTGCGTTATCGTCTGCCGCAGCGTCTGGTTCGTACGCATAGCCAACCGCTGTGCATCGGTCAGAAACAAAAGTGGTTCATGCTGCGTTTGCTCTCGGATGAGCAGCGGGTGCGCATGGACCTGACCGGCAAGCCGGAGTTCGATGGCTGGCGCTGGGTCAGTTATTGGTACCCGCTGGACCAGGTTGTGACATTCAAGCGCGAGGTTTATCGCCGCGCCCTCAAGGAACTTGCCCCGCGCCTGCTGGCGCGCGACTGACCACGGAGAACTGACTTGAGCATGCTCGGTACGCTGCGCAAGATCGTCCAGGAAGTGAATGCCGCCAAAGACCTCAAGTCGGCATTGACGATCATTGTGCAACGCGTCAAAGAAAGCATGGGCAGTCAGGTCTGCTCGGTGTACCTGCTCGACCCCGAATCCAACCGCTTTGTGCTGATGGCCACCGAGGGCTTGAACAAACGCTCGATCGGCAAGGTCAGCATGGCGCCTAACGAAGGCCTGGTCGGCCTGGTGGGCACCCGCGAAGAACCGCTGAACCTGGAAAACGCCGCCGATCACCCGCGCTACCGCTACTTTGCCGAAACCGGTGAAGAACGCTACGCCTCCTTCCTCGGCGCGCCGATCATCCACCACCGGCGGGTGATGGGCGTTCTGGTGATCCAGCAAAAGGAGCGCCGCCAGTTCGACGAGGGCGAAGAGGCCTTCCTGGTCACCATGAGTGCGCAGTTGGCCGGGGTTATTGCCCACGCCGAGGCCACCGGTTCGATCCGCGGCCTAGGCAAGCAGGGCAAGGGCATTCAGGAAGCCAAGTTCGTCGGAGTGCCGGGTTCGCCCGGTGCCGCCGTGGGTACGGCCATGGTGCGTTTGCCCCCGGCTGATCTGGAAGTGGTGCCGGACAAGCAGGTGGCCGATGTGGCCGCCGAGCAGGCGTTGTTTCATCGCGCCCTGGAAGCCGTGCGTGCCGACATGCGCAACCTGTCGGCCAAGCTGGCCACCCAGCTGCGCCCGGAAGAGCGGGCGTTGTTCGATGTCTATCTGATGATGCTCGAAGACGCCGCCCTGGCGGGCGAAGTCGAGCGCGTGATTGCCTCCGGGCAATGGGCCCAGGGCGCGCTGCGCCAGGTGGTCGGCGAACACGTCAAACGTTTCGAGCTTATGGACGATGCTTATCTGCGTGAGCGTGCGTCCGATATCAAGGACCTCGGCCGCCGCCTGTTGGCCTACCTGCAGGAAGCCCGCGAAGAAACCCTGGTCTACCCGGACAACACCATTCTGGTCAGCGAAGAGCTGTCACCGGCGATGCTCGGCGAAGTGCCGGAAGGCAAACTGGTGGGCCTGGTCTCGGTGCTCGGTTCGGGCAACTCCCACGTGGCGATTCTGGCCCGCGCCATGGGCATTCCCACGGTTATGGGCGTGGTCGATCTGCCGTATTCGAAGATCGACGGCATCCAGCTGATCGTTGATGGCTACCACGGCGAAGTCTTCACCAACCCCTCGGCCGAGCTGTCGCGCCAGTACAGCGCGGTGGTCGAGGAAGAGCGCCAGCTGGTCAAAGGCCTGGAAGCGTTGCGTGAGTTGCCGTGCGAAACCCTCGACGGTCACCGCATGCCGCTGTGGGTCAACACCGGCCTGTTGGCCGATGTGAAGCGCGCTCAGGAGCGCGGCGCTGAGGGTGTCGGCCTGTACCGCACCGAAGTGCCGTTCATGATGAACGAGCGTTTCCCCAGCGAAAAAGAACAAGCCAAGATTTACCGCGAACAACTGGCGGCCTTCCATCCGTTGCCGGTAACCATGCGCAGCCTGGATATCGGTGGCGACAAGTCGTTGCCGTATTTCCCGATCAAAGAAAGCAACCCGTTCCTCGGCTGGCGCGGCATCCGCGTGACCCTCGACCACCCGGAAATCTTCCTGGTGCAGACCCGCGCCATGCTCAAGGCCAGCGAAGGCCTGGATAACCTGCGCATTCTGCTGCCGATGATTTCTGGCACCCACGAGCTGGAAGAGGCCCTGCACCTGATCCACCGCGCCTGGGGCGAAGTGCGCGATGAAGGCGTGGACATTCCCATGCCGCCAATCGGGGTGATGATCGAAGTGCCGGCGGCGGTCTATCAGATCCGCGAGCTGGCCCGTCAGGTGGACTTTATCTCGGTCGGTTCCAACGACCTGACCCAATACCTATTGGCCGTGGACCGCAACAACCCGCGGGTCGCCGACCTTTATGATTTCCTCCATCCTGCCGTGTTGCAGGCGCTGAAGCTGGTCGTCGATGGCGCCCACGCCGAAGGCAAACCGGTGAGCATCTGCGGCGAAATGGCTGGTGATCCGTCGGCGGCGGTGCTGCTGATGGCCATGGGTTTCGACAGCCTGTCGATGAACGCCACTAACCTGCCCAAAGTGAAATGGCTGCTGCGCCAGATCAGCCTGAGCAAGGCCCGCGAACTGTTGGCGCAACTGTTGCGCATCGACAACCCGCAGGTCATCCACAGCTCCCTCGATCTGGCCCTGCGCAACCTTGGTCTGGCGCGAGTGATCAATCCGGCGGCAACCATTCAGGCATGAGCCAGACGCCGCTGGTCCTGCAGCCGCTGGCGCAGTTGCAGGTGGCGGCGGCCAGCGCGCTGGTCTGCGCGGGCGATCTGCTCTACCTGCTGGCCGACGATGAGTTGCTGCTGCAGCGTTATGACCTCAACGGTGTGTTTATCGACCAGCAGCCCTTGCTGGCCGGCAGCCTGCCTAGCGCCGCCAAGGCGCGCAAACGCCTGAAACCCGACTTTGAAATGCTCTGCCAATTACCGGACGGCTCCCTTTTAGCCCTGGGCTCTGGCTCCACCGCCGCGCGTCGGCGGGGAGTGCTGTGGCAGGCTGGCGTGACGCGGGTGCTGGACCTAACGGCGTTGTACCTGGCCCTCGAAAACCAGCTGCAGGGGCTCAATCTGGAAGGTGCGGTGGTGCAGGGCGAGCACCTGTGGCTGGCCCAGCGCGGCAACAGCGCCGGCAGTATCAACGCGTTGATCCGCCTTGATCTGGCCACGCTTATGCAGCAGCT
>OFRI01000410.1_pt1 | contig 11514 bp, 10 predicted proteins | sample 1543031 | NCBI WGS metagenome assembly OFRI01 (sample SAMN07774226, study PRJEB24372) | wastewater metagenome
AACCAGTAGCGGGTTGGCGTCACCCCGGTCCAGGCGCTTGAACAGTTCACTGGCTTGAGGGGCGTTGACGCCTGCATTGTTTAGCAGCGCGACCGACAGGACCTCTTCGGGGTGGCGTGCGGCATACAGCGCAGCAATGTGGCCACCCATGGAATTGCCAATCAGGTGCAGTTTGTGAAGGCCGATGGCTTTGGCGAAGGCATTCAAGCGTTCAACCTGAGTACCTACGTCATAACTGGCCTCGGGTTTACTGCTGTCGCCAAACCCCGGCAGGTCAAGGGCGACAACGTGATAACGGGCTGTCAGCGGGCGGGAAAAACGCAGCCAATTGTCCTTGTCGGCACCAAAGCCGTGAATCATCAGGATGGTTTCTGCGCCTTGCGGGCCGCCTTCGTAATAATGAACGTTGAACTCACCCACCTGTACTTGGCGCGAATCGAGACCGGCTAATTGCCGCTCGGTAAATTGCACGCTGGCAAGCAACGCTGCGGGGGAGAGGTACAGGGTTGTGGCTCCTGCGGCCAGAATCAGGGCAAGACAGATCAGCAGTTTTCTCATGGCGAGGCCTTATCACGAATGGTTATTGAGAAGCCGTTTAAGCTAGCATGAAGCCTGCTATAAAGGCGCGAGTGGCGAACGCGGCCAATCAAACGTTCTGTCGGGATGCTGTGCATGAGTAATGGTCGGTTTATCTGTGCTGTGTTGTTGAGCAGCGTCTTTTGTTTGCCGTCGGGAGTGCTGGCGGCAGGCAAATGCGAGCGTCTGGTGGCCACGGGTAACCCGCAGTCGCCGCCGTATTTATGGCGTGATCCGCAGCATCCCGAGCTGCTGCAAGGTGCCAGCGTTGACCTGCTGCAGCATCTGGGTCGTGAGTTGGGCGTTGAGATTGCGGTGCTCGATAGTGGCACCTGGACGTCAGCCCAGGATGAAGTACGCAATGGCCGCATGGACTTGCTGCTGGATACACCATTGACGTTGCCTCAGCTTGAACAGTTGGATTATGTGCATCCACCGGCTTGGGCCATAGACACTGTGGTCTGGGTGCGTCGTGATCAAGCCTTGGTCTACAACGACTGGAATAGCCTGCGCGGTTATAAAGGTGCAGACATTCGCCATGGCGCGAGCTCTGCGGAATTTGCTGCGTTCGCCAAGGACAATCTCAGTATTGAAACCCAGCCGAGCCTGTCCAAGGCTCGGCAGGCATTAGCTTCAGGGCAGTACGACTATGTGTTGGCGCCGCGTGATGCCGGTCAACTGGCCGTGGCTGGTTCAGCTTTGGTCGAGCAGCTGCAGGCCTTGCCTGCGGTGGTTATGAGCCAGCCGTTGTTTCTGGGGTTGTCTCATAACTCGGCGTGCAATGAGCCTTGGCTGCGCGGACAGCTGGCAAAAAAGATGACAGAATTGCTCGCCTCTGGTGTTCCCGCAGCTGTGCTGCAAGCCAACATGGCGCGCTGGCAAGCGCAGCAAGCGCCAGCCGTTGATGCCCCGTCTCAGTAGGATGATTTTCGTGCGTAATCGATATCTCTGCATTCTCGCCTTGGGCCTGACCATGGCCGGCTGCGCGGTTGACCCTGTGCCTAACGAACAGTTGCGCTTGAGTGAGCAGGCGGTGGCTCAGGCCCGTGCCGTGGGTGCTACTGAGCAGTTGGCTGAGATGCAGCTGGCTGAGCAGAAGCTTGCCCGTGCGCACAAGAACATGGGGGAGCAGGATTACAAGCGCGCACGTGTGTTGGCCGAAGAGGCTGAGCTGGATGCGCGCCTGGCCGAGTCACGCGTGTTGACGGCCAAGAGCCAGGCGCAGTTGGCCGACCTGCAGGCACGCATCACGCGCTTGCGCAAACAGTTGGGGGACCTGCAATGAATCGCCCATCCTCGCGCCTGTTGACCCTCTGTGCCGCGGCCATGCTGCTCGGCGGCTGTGCTGATCAGCAGCGCAGTGAAAGCGCTCTGGAGGCGGCCCGCGTCAGCTTCTACAAGGTCAAGGAAGCGCCCGACGTGCTGCGCAACTCGCCCAAGGATGTGATCCGTGCTGGCGAGTCACTGGCCCGTGCCGATCGTTATGCCGGGTACTGGGGCAACAGCGAGGACGTCATCCATTACGCCTATCTGAGCCAGCGTTACAGCGATATCGCCAGTGAGGGCAGTCAGTTGCTGCTCAATCAGGAGCGCATCGCCAAGCTGGAAGGTGAGCGCCAGCGCCTGCAGCAAGCATTGCGCGATGCCAAATTGCTTAGCGTGCAGCAACAGGGCCAAGCGCAGGAAGAACAGATGGTCAGCCTGACCCGTAATCAGGGTGAGCGCGGTCTGGTGATGACCTTGGGCGATGTGCTGTTCGAGCCGGCTCAGGCCAGCCTGAATGCCTCGGCCAATCGCACCGTGTTGAAGCTGGTGCAGTTTCTTCAGCTCAACCCGCGACGCATCGTGCGTATCGAGGGTTATACCGACAACCAGGGTGATCAGCCCTCCAATCTGGCTCTGTCCCGCGAGCGCGCCCAGGAAGTGGCCAATGTGCTGGAAGACCTCGGGGTCAACAAGCAGCGCCTGCAGGTTGTAGGCTACGGCGAAGCTCATCCGTTGGCGGAAAATGCCTCGCAACGCGGTCGCGCCCAGAATCGGCGGGTTGAAATCGTCTTCTCCGACGAGCAAGGCCAGCTCAGTCCTGCGCGTTAATTCAGGCGCGTAGACAAAACCCCGGCTGCCGCAAGGCGCCGGGGTTTTTATTGTGCCGGCGGTCCTGGGCACTGATTGAAAACTGTGCTGTATCGTCGACTATGCTGATAACTGTGCCGGTTCAGTGACTGCCGGCTTTGTTACTGTATCGGTTCAACTCAGCGGACCCGCAGCCATGACCAATCTGTTGCTCTATCAGCGCATCGCCCAGCAACTGGCCGACGATATCCGCCGCGGCGTGTATCAGCCCGGCGAGCGGGTGCCTTCGGTGCGCAAGCTGAGTGCGCAGATGAGTGTCAGCCATGCCACCGTGTTGCAGGCCTATGCCAATCTGGAGGATCAGGGTTTGATCCGGGCGCGGCCGCAATCGGGGTTTTATGTGCACCAGAGTGCGGCGCTGACCGCACAGACGCCGGACATTGCCACGGTCGAAGGGCCGGCACTGGTGACCCGTAGCAGCATCATCAGCCAGGTACTCAGCGAATCGCGCACCGAGGGTGTATTGCCGCTCGGCGCCGCTGTGCCACACAGCTCTTATCTGCCGGTGCGTGCCTTGCAGCAGCAGGTGGCCAAGGTCACCCGGTTTCATGGCTCCCAGGCGTTTGGTTATATGTTCAGCCCAGGTCACGAGCCCTTGCGCCGTCAGGTGGCCATTCGCATGCGCGATGCCGGCGTGGTGGTGGCCCCGGCCGATGTGGTGATCACTCACGGGTGTACCGACGCGGTGCACATGACCCTGCGGGTGATGACCCAGCCGGGCGATCTGATTGCCGTCGAATCACCGACGTATTACGGCTTGCTGCAGGTGGCCGATCTGCTCGGTCTGAAGGTTATCGAGATCCCCAGTGACGCCAACACCGGTATCAGCCTGGAGGCTTTGCAGTTGGCCGCCAGTCAGTGGTCGATCAAGGCCCTGGTGTTGACTGCACGGGTCAGTAATCCAATGGGCGGTACCCTGCCGGAAGCGCGTCAGCGCGAACTGCTACGGTTGGCCGAAAGCCATGACCTGCAGATCATCGAAGACGATATCTACGGCGAGCTGATGTTCGACGAGGGCGCCAGTCGTGCCCTCAAAGCCTTCGACCGCCAGGGCCGGGTGGTGTATTGCTCAAGCTTCTCGAAAACCCTGTCGCCAGGGGCGCGCATCGGCTGGGTGATTGCCGGTAAATACCAGCAGGCCATTCAGCGCCTGCAAACCTTCAGCTCTTACTCGGCCTGCAGCGTCACCCAGATGGGCGTGGCCGCCTACCTGGAAAACGGTGGTTACGACCGCCATCTGCGGCACATCCGTCAGGAGTACCGCAAGAACCTCACGGCGTTCCAGTTGGCGGTGCAGCAGCACTTCCCGGAAGGCACGCAGATGACGCGGCCCAATGGCGGCTTCACCCTTTGGTTGAGCCTGCCGGCAGCGGTCAACTGCAAGGAGCTGCATGTGCGTGCCTTGCAGCACGGCATCAGCATCGTCCCTGGCGGCATCTTCAGTAACACCGAGCAGTTCAACCACTGCCTGCGCCTGAGTTGTGGCTTGCCGTGGAGTCGTGAGGTGGAACGGGCGATCATGACCCTGGGCATGCTCGCCACGCAGTTGTGTCAGGAGGTTGGCGGCAGTTGAAGGGGGCTGCGCAGCATGGCTAGGCGCGCGGGCACTTGCCAACGAACAAGGATGAAGGCGAGCATGGCATCTTTAATTCGCGCGCGCCGACCATGATCCGTTACTGCCTGATTGCATTGATGCTGTGCCTGAGTGGCTGCGATGAGCCCAAGGATGCCGTGCCCTTGGCGCCTGCACCTCCGGTGGAAGTGCTCGATGTAGCCGAGGTGCCAGCCGCGGTTACCCGTCTTGATGTGCCAGTGCCTACCCCAACGCCTGTCGGTGTGCCCGCTCAGCCTGAATCGGCGCCATTGCCTGCGCCGGTGGTGAAGGCACAAACGCCACGGCCTAAACCTGCGGCCAGCAAGCCGGCGAGCAAATCGAGCGCGACGGGCCAGAAGCTGGCGCCGCTGCCCCTCGATTTGAGCCTGCCTCATGATCTGGTCGATCAACTGGAACCCGGTGAGCCGATCCCCGATATCGTACCCAGGCCACGCCTGCTGCCGCCGCTGTTTGGCGAGAAGCCGGCCGAGCCCTCGGCTTTTCAGCTCAGTGGCAAGTTGATCACCAATGACCTTGATCGCGAGAAGCTGGAGTCGGACAACCTGTTGGACAAGGTTGAAGGCGCCCAGCTCAATTTCGAGTTCCGCAAGTAAACCTCAGAAGCGAAATTCGCCCGCTTCGATGCGTGCCCACAGTTGGGCATCCACCGGCTGGAAAGCCTTGGCGCCAGGCAGGCGCACGAATAGTGGGTCACATGTTTGCGCCGGGTTGTAGGCCACTTGCTTGAGGTCGTTCTTCTTGTATTTGAAGGTGCCGGTGGTTTCCAGCTCGCTCAGCAGGCGGATAAACAGCGGCGCGGCATACACGGGCAGCTCGCCATCCAGATACTGCGCCAGGGCCTGCGTGTCGAGTGTCGAGTCTGCAGCCAAACGCAGCGCAGCCATGCCGCAGCGGCCATCGCTGCCGTTGATGGCCACGCCATACACCACCGCATCCTCTACGCCAGGAAAAGCCCCCAGCACGCTTTCCACTTCGGTGGTGGAGACGTTCTCGCCCTTCCAGCGGAAGGTGTCACCCAGGCGATCGACAAACTGCGCGTGCTTGCAGCCTATGTCGCGCATCAGGTCGCCGGTGTTAAACCAGGCGTCGCCCTTTTTGAATACGTCACGCAGGATCACCGCCTCACTCTTGGCCGGGTCGGTGTAGCCGTCGAAGGGGAATTTCTTGCTGATTTCACTGACCAGCAGGCCAGGTTGGCCAGCTTTGACCTTTTCCAGAAAACCCTTGGCGTTACGCAGCGGTCGGTCATTTTCCAGGTCGTAGCAGACGATGGCGAAGGTGGCCGGCGTAAAACCTACGGTGTTGTCGAAGTTGAAGACGTTGGTGAAGGCGATATTGCCTTCGCTGGAGGCGTAGAACTCGGCGATTTGCTCGATGCCGAAACGTGCCTTGAACTCAGCCCAGATCGCCGGGCGCAGGCCGTTGCCGATCATGCTGGTCAGGCTGTTGTTGAGCTCATGGTCAGTGACGGGCTGGTTGAGCAGGTAGCGGCACAGTTCGCCGATATAACCGAAGCTGGTGGCCTGGTAATGGGCGACGTCTTTCCAGAAGGCGCTGGCCGAGAACTTGCGCCGCAGCGCGATGGCCGCGCCGCCGGCCAGGGCTGAACCCCAGCACACGGTTACGGCATTGTTGTGATAGCAGGGCAGCGTCAGGTAGAGCACGTCGCTGCTGCCCAGGCCCAGGCCGGAGTGGCCGAAGCCACCGTAGGCTTTGATCCATTTGCCGTGGCTCATGATCGAGGCTTTGGGCAGACCGGTGGTGCCGGAGGTGTAGATGTAGAAGCACGGGTCCTTCATCTTGACGCGCAGGCTGTCCGGCAAATTCTGCTCACTCTGGCTGGCTTGGCGCAGGCCAAGGTTGACCCAGTTGTCAGGCGTGTTGCCGCTGTCCTGCAGCGTATCTTGATCGGCTAGCCAGTAGCACGGGTGCTCGGCGCCGTGCACGTGGGGACGGACCTCATTGAAGGCATCGACCAGCTCTTCGCCAATCACAAAGAACCTTGGCTTCACCAGGTTCAGGCTGTGGCTGAGTACCTTGCCGCGCTGGGTGGTATTGAGCAGTGCGCCGATAGCGCCCAGTTTGGTCAGGGCAGCGAGGACGGCGAGTAACTCCAGGCGGTTTTCCACCAGCACTGCGACTACATCGCCATGGCCCACGCCGTCGGCCTTGAAGGCCCAGGCCAGGCGGTTCGCCCAGGCGTTGAACTGGCGATAGCTAAGGCGCCGCTGCTCATCCATCAGCGCCGGGTTGTCTGGGTAAAGGCGGGTGGCGCGCTCCAGGGCCCAGGCCAGTGACAGGGTTTTGTCGCGGTTGCGGATCCCGGCGTAGTACAACCCGCGCAGCATCCTCCCGATGCGAGGAAGGTGCTTAGGCAGGCGGGCAAGGAAGCGGGCAGGGGAAATCAGGTCGGCTTGGGTCATGGCTCTCGCGCTTGTCGTTGTTATGCGGGACTTAAATACGCCAACGGCGAATCTAGAGCATTGCGGTCGGTGCTGGCTATGACCCTGGCGCAGGGGCTGAAGGCAGATCGGCAACTGTGGGCCCAGCCTGAGGCTAGACCTTTCTGGCTGTGGGGTTACTGCTGATGTAAACTACTATCATTAAGCTGTTTAATGCGCTGACCCCAGTGCTGTATGGCTGTATCAGGCATTAGGAACCCACCACCATGATTCTCGACTTCATTCAGGGCGCTGCTCTGCTGCTGGCGTTGTGCTGGTTGCAGACCATCAACAGACGCCTGTGGACTGATCATTGCGTCGTGGCTCCACTGCTGTCGGGACTCCTGTTCGGCAGTACCTGCATTGTTGGCATGCTCACGCCAATCGTCTTGCAACAAGGTCTTATTTTTGATGCTCGCACGGTGGTGCTGAGCATGGCCGGGCTATTTGGCGGACCCTTGGCGGCGGCTGTGGCGGGCCTTATGGCCGGCGGTTATCGCCTCTGGCTGGGCGGTAGCGGCGTCTGGATCGGCTTGGCCAATGTGCTGATGCCGGTGTTGCTGGGTCTGGCTTACCGCTATTGGTACCGGCGCGGCAAACTGAAGATTGGCCCTTGGCAGTTACTCGCGTTTGGTCTGCTGGTGCATGTGCTGATGGTGCTGCTGTTGGCATTGTTGCCTGCCGCTCAGACCTCGTTGAGCTTGCACGAGGTGGCGTTGCCGATTTTGCTGGTGCTACCGCTGGCAACCTTAATCCTCGGTCTGTTGCTACGGGATATCGAACAGCGACTGGATACTGAGCGCGCCCTGGCGCAAAGCGATGCACGCATGGGCGCCGTTACCCGCGCGATTCCCGATCTGTTGCTGGTGCTGGACGAAGATGGTCATTACGTTGACGTTGTCGCCCCCGAACCCAGGTTGCTGCTGTTGCCGCGTGCCGAATTGCTGGGCAAACGCTTGCATGAGGTGATGTCCCAGGGCGAGGCCGAACGTTTCTATGCGTTTATCCAGCGCACCCTGGCCAGCGATACGCCACAAATTCTCCAATACGCCATTCATACCCAGGCCGGCACCACGGTGTTTGAAGGCCGCGCTCAGCGTCTTGAAGGGCTGCTGGAAGGCAAGCGCGCGGTAGTGATGGTGGCGCGGGATATCTCCGAGCGTGAGAACGTGGAGATGGAACGGCGCATCGCCGCCATTGCCTTCGAGTCGCAGCAAGGCATGGTAATTACCGATGCCAGCAGCAAGATCTTGCGCATCAACCAAGCCTTTAGTGCCATCACCGGCTACAGCGCTGCGGATGTCATCGGCAAGGACACGCGCATGCTCAGCTCTGGTCGACAGGGGCCCGAGTTCTATCAGGCCATGTGGCGCAGCATCAACGAGACCTCGGCCTGGGAGGGTGAAATCTGGAACCGGCGCAAGAACGGCGAGGTGTTTCCCGAGTGGCTGTCGATCAGTGCGGTGCGTGATGGGTTCGGTCGCGTCAGCAATTACGTGGCCTCATTGACCGATATTTCCGAGCACAAGGCCGCGGAAGATCAGATCAAACACCTGGCGTTTTTCGATGCCCTAACGGGGCTGCCCAACCGTCGGCTGTTGCTCGACCGTCTGCAGCAAGCGCAGGCCGCCAGCGCGCGTAAAGGCAAGTTTGCTGCGCTGATGTTTCTCGACTTGGACAACTTCAAGAACGTCAACGATCTGCACGGTCACCAGACCGGCGACCAGTTGCTGTGCCTGGTGGCCGAGCGTCTGAGTCATGCGATTCGCACGTGCGACACCGTGGCCCGTTTGGGCGGTGACGAGTTTGTGGTGCTGCTGGAAGACCTTGAACCGCACTCCGAAGACGCCGCCGGGCAAGTTGAGGGCATCGGCCAAACCATCTTGCACGCCCTGGAGGCGTCTTACCTGATCGGCGAGCTGGAACTGCGCAGCACCGCCAGCATCGGCGTGCTGCTGTTCAACGACGAGCTGGTCGACAGCCATGAATTGATGAAGCGTGCTGACCTGTCCATGTACGAGGCCAAGGCTGCCGGCAAGAATGCCCTGCGCTTTTTTGACCCGGCGATGCAGGAGGCCGTGAGTGCGCGCCTGCAGCTGGAGGAGGATATTCGTCGCGGCCTGGTCGCGGGCGAGTTCGTCATGTACCTGCAGCCGCAGATGGATGAGAACTACAGCCTGATCGGTGCCGAAGCGCTCGTGCGCTGGCAGCACCCGCAACGCGGCTTGCTCTCGCCCGCGGCGTTTGTCGGCGTGGCCGAGCGCGCTGGCTTGATTGAGGAACTGGACCTGCAGATGCTCCGCCAAGCGTGCGAGCAACTCGCCGAGTGGGCACGTCAGCCTGCCACAGAGGAGTTGCGTCTGGCAGTCAACCTGAGTGCGCGCGTGCTGTATCAGCCGCACTTTGTCGACCAGGTCATGGCGTTGCTGACGGCCAGTGGCGCCGACCCGCACCGCTTGAAGCTAGAACTGACCGAGTCGTTGCTGCTTGATGACCTGGCGGGTGCAGTGCTGCGCATGACGGCCCTCAAGGCCCACGGCATCCGCTTCTCGATTGACGATTTTGGCACGGGCTACTCGTCCATGGCCTATTTGCAGCAGCTGCCGCTGGACCAACTGAAAATCGACCAGTCGTTCGTACGTGCCTTGCCGGATGATCCCAACAGCCTGGCGATCATTCGTGCTATCTGCAGCCTGGCCAACAGCCTCAACCTGGACGTTATCGCCGAAGGCGTAGAGACCGAGGCCCAGCGGGCCCTGGTGTTGGCCAACGGTTGCCGGCATTTTCAGGGCTACCTGTTTGGCCGGCCGATGCCGCTGGCAGAGTTCGCCCGCCTGTACGCTGAGGCCTGACGGATTGTCGGGCGCAGCGGATTAGTGAATAGTCGCTGGCTTATCCACTCAGGCACCCTGGCATGACTGTTCATATCTCCCTTGACGACACCCTTGGCGAAGCCGAAGTGCTGGCCCTCTATCAGGCCAACCAATGGTCCAGCGCCGACAAACCGCAGCAATTGCTGGCGGCGCTGCGCAACTCCCACAGCCTGGTCACCGCCCGCCGCGACGGGCGCCTGCTGGGACTGGGCAATGCTATTTCCGATGGTCATCTGGTGGTCTATTACCCGCACATGCTGGTGCATCCGGATGTGCACGGGCAGGGCATTGGCCGCTTGCTGATGAATGCCTTGCAGGTGCGGTACGCCGGCTTCCATCAGCAGATGCTGACCGCCGACGGGCGCGCCATCGCTTTCTACGAGGGCCTGGGCTTTAGCCGCGCCGGCCATACCCAATCGATGTGGATCTACGCCGGGAGCGAACACTGATGCCCTTACTGTCGAACAAACTGCTGAGCATCGGCCTGCTGCTGGCGCTGGTGTTCGCCTTGGCGGCGCTGGCCGGCTGGTTCACTGCTGAGGCCAATCCCCAGGGCATTTTGCTGCACACTCCGGTCGCCGATGGCACGCCGCCGGTGTATGCCTCGGCCTGGCGCATCGGCTTTATCGTCAGCCTAACCGGCATGGGCCTGCTGGCCGGGGTGGTGGTGTTGCTGGCGCAGTTGGCCGCCTTGCTGCTCAAGGGCAGCCGCCATTTGGCCTTGCTCAGTAACCTGACCCTGGGCGCCGGTGCGGTGGTTGCCGCGGCAGGGATTGGCGTACTGTTGACCGTGTTGCAGGGCTGAAATCAACCCGTCGGAGAACTGCCATGCGCTTTGCCTACACCATCATCTACGTGCCGGATGTCAGCGCTTCACTGGCATTTTTCCAGAATGCCTTCGGCTTTCAGCCGCGCTTTGTGCATGAGTCCGGCACCTATGGCGAGTTGGAAACCGGCGCTACAGCCCTGGCTTTTGCCGCCCATGAATTGGCCGAATCAAACTTCAGCTGCGGCCATGTCGAGGCCCATCGTTCGCCGCAACCACTGGGCATGGAAGTGGGCTTTGTGACTGAGGATGTGCCGGCGGCCCATGCCCGCGCCGTGGCGGCGGGAGCCGAAGAAATTGCCCCGCCGGTGAGCAAGCCCTGGGGGCAGATGGTTTCTTATGTGCGCTGCCCGGATGGCACCCTGGTGGAGCTATGCAGCGCCGTCGGCGCCTGATGCTCGAGCGTTAAAACGCCGCGAGCAGGCGCCCTAGCACGGCCATGGCCGCTTCGCTGGCGGCGTCCCAGGGGTGGCCGTAATTGAGCCGTGCGCAGTGGCCAAAGCCGCGGGTGGCGGAGAAGATCGGCCCCGGCGCCAAGCTGATGCCCTCGGCCAGGGCCTGCTTGAACAGCAGCAGGGAGTCGACCTGCGGGGCAAATTCAAACCACAGAAAGTAGCCGCCGGCCGGGCGGGTGACGCGCGTGTCGGCGGGAAAGTGCCGGGCCGCCGAGGCCAGCATCGACGCCTGCTGGCTTTCCAGGGCATGGCGCAAGCTGCGCAGGTGGCGGTCGTAGCCACCGTGTTGCAGGTACTCGGCAATCGCCGCCTGGGCCGGCACTGATGGCGAAATGGTGGTCATCAGCTTGAGCCGGCGAATCTGCTCGGCATAGCGCCCACCGGCCACCCAGCCGACCCGGTAGCCTGGTGCCAGGCACTTGGAAAACGAGCCGCAGTGCATCACCAGGCCAGCGCGATCAAAACTCTTCACCGGCTTCGGCGGCTGGTTGCCGAAGTACAGTTCGGCGTACACATCGTCCTCAATCAGCGGCAGCTGGTGCTGCTCCAGCAGGGCATAGAGGTCGCGCTTTTTCGCCTCGCTCATGCTCGCGCC
>OFRI01000414.1_pt1 | contig 11477 bp, 16 predicted proteins | sample 1543031 | NCBI WGS metagenome assembly OFRI01 (sample SAMN07774226, study PRJEB24372) | wastewater metagenome
GAGCCACCTTGATCGACGTGCGCTCGCCCGCGGAGTTCGCGGCCGGGGCGATTCCCGGTGCCCTCAACGTGCCGGTCGATGAGCTCAGGGATCGGCGGGACGAACTGCCGGACGGGCCCGTCGTGGTCCACTGCCAGGTCGGACTGCGCGGGCACATCGCCACCCGGATCCTGCGGCAGCACGGTGTCGACGCGCGCAACCTCGACGGCGGCTATCGCACCTGGCGCGACGCCACCCTGCTTCGCGGCTAGAGCAGGCGCGCGGTCGTCCCGCGCACGTTCAGCTCGTAGGGCAGCGCCGAGGGGATGTGCACGGCATCCGGGGTGGCGAGCTTCGCAAGCACCGCATCCGCTGCCCGCTCTCCCTGTCCGAGCGGGAACTGATCGACCGTGGTCAGGCGGAAGAACTCGCCGAGCTCGTGCCCGTCGATGCCGACGATCGACAGCTCCTCCGGCACGCTGAAGCCGAGGTCGCGAGCCGCGCGGGCCGACCGGCCGAAAGCGGCGATGGTGTCGGCGACATCTTCCTCCGTCATCGGCTCCAGCTTGGTCTTGCCCGGCATGGTCATGCCCGACGGGCTGTCCACCTTGCCCAGCGGCGCCCAGTCATCGCCGCGTCCGCGCGCAGAGCCCACGTGCCAGATCTGCGGCGCTATAAGACCGCCGGCGGCATGAACCTCTTCAACCACGGACTTCCATTCCGGCAGCGCTTCGCCGTGGAAGACCGGAACATTGGCGTCGTTGCGCGCCGCCGGACGCTCGACGACCGTGCCCTCGGTGACGATCAGACCCACTCCGCCCTCGGCGCGGCGGCGATAATAGGCGGCGACGTCGGAGGTCGGGACGCCGTTCGGCGAGAAGGACCGCGTCATGGGCGCCATGACGATGCGGTTGGGCAGGGTCAGCCCCTTGATCGTGAAGGGGCTAAACAAGGCGTCGAGGCTCATCGTATCTCCTTGGGTATCTGTAGCACCCAAGGTGGCGAACAGGGTTGCGTTTGAAAACCCCCTGCCTCGGCTTTTTCTAAAGCCCGAGCGCCGCCGAGACGCGCGCGGCTATTTCGACAAAGCGGCCGGCGATTTCGCCGTGAGGATCGGTTGCGACAGGCGGTCGTCCGGTATCGCCGCCCTCTCGCAAGGCGGCGTCCAGCGGCAAGGCGCCCAAAAACGGGATGGACAGGCGCTCGGCCTCGGTCTTCCCCCCGCCTTCACCAAAGACTGGTCCGCTCATGTTCTCGATCAGGCCAAACGTCGGGACATTGACACGCTGGAACAGGGTGTGGGCACGTCGCGCATCGGCCAGAGCGACTTCCTGCGGCGTCGACACGATCACCGCTCCATCCAGCGGCGTCTTCTGGATCAGGGTCAACTGGACGTCGCCCGTGCCCGGCGGCAGATCGACCACCAGCACGTCCAGCGGCGCATCAGCCGTTCCCCAACGCGTCTGGGTCAGCATCTGCGTGATGGCCTGCGACGCCATGGGTCCGCGCCAGATCATGGCGTCGTCCAACTTGGTCAAAAGGCCGACCGACATGGCCTTCAGCCCGTGGGCGAGGTGCGGCACGATGGCGCCGTCATCGTAGGCGGGCTGACCGCTGATGCCCAGCATGGTCGGCAGCGACGGCCCATATACATCGGCGTCGAGAATGCCGACCAATAGCCCGCGCGCCGAAAGCGCAGCGGCCAAATTTACGGCGACCGTGGACTTGCCCACCCCGCCCTTGCCGCTGGCGACGGCCAGGACGCGGCGGACATGGGCCGGACGATCGGTCGGGACGGGCGCCTTGGCGCGGCCCTGATCGACCGCCGCCTTTGACAGGCTCGCCGTGCGCGGCGCAGCAACCGGCTTAGTCTCGGCGGTTAGAATGACCGAAACGCGCGCCATGCCGGGAATGGCCTTCAGCGCAGCCTCCGCCGCGTCACGGACCGGGGCGTAGGCGGCTGCTTGAGTGCGATCGACTTCCAGAGCAAACCCCGCGCGATCCTCAGCCACGACCAGGCCCTGAACCAGACCGGCGGCGACCAACCCCTGGCCGGAAACCGGATCGATGATGGCGTCGAGGGCGGCGATGACGGCGGAGCGTTCGACCAAGGCGGTCTCCAAGGGACTTGCAGGCGATGATGCGCGCGTTCTATCGCCCTCGAACCCGTCCCGCGAGCCACGATTTGTTCCAGCCGCCCTCAATCACCCTGATCGCCGGCCCAACCGCTTCCGGCAAGTCGGCGCTGGCGCTGAAGATGGCGCGCGAAACGGGTGCGGTGATCATCAATGCCGACAGCCAGCAACTCTACGCCGACCTGCGCATCCTGACGGCCCGCCCCTCGGCTGAAGATGAAGCCCAGGCCGACCATCGACTGTATGGCGTCGCAGACGCGGCCGACGCCTGGTCGGTAGGACGCTGGAGCCGCGCAGTGATGGCGTTGCTCGACGATCTTCGCGATCAAGGCCGCCCGGCCATTCTGGTGGGGGGGACCGGCCTCTATTTCACCAGTCTGACACGAGGCTTGGCCGATATTCCCGCGGTGCCGAGCGCGGTGCGCGATCAGATGGATGCCGACTACACGGCGCTCGGCGAGTCAGCTTTTCGCCGGCGCCTGGCCCAGATCGATCTTGAGGCGGCGCAGGCCATCGAACAGGGAGACCGACAGCGACTGGTGCGAGCCATGAGCGTTTTCATCGCCAGCGGCCGCGCGTTAAGCGTCTGGAGGGCCGACACCCAGCCCTTGTTGGCGCCGGATTCATGGACCGGATGGGTCAGGGAGCCTGAGCGCCAGCAACTCTATGCAAACTGCGACCAGCGCGTGGACCTGATGATCGATCAGGGAGCGATAGACGAAGTCCAAGCCCTCTTGGACCGTGGATTGAACCCCGCCCTGCCCGCCATGAAGGCGGTCGGGGTCAGAGAACTGGCCGCCTACCTATCCGGCGATCTGGCCCGCGACGACGCGATCGCCGCCCTGAAACAAGCCACCCGCAACTACGCCAAGCGTCAGTTGACGTGGTTCCGAAACCAGACGCCGGAGTGGAGCCGCGCCTGAGTGCAATCCGGCGCTTGGAATGCCTCACGGCTGCGCCTATATTCGTCTGGTCCGGTTTCGGCCGGACTATAGCGATAAACGCGCTTGTAATAAGCGGACCGGACCCGGGTGCGATTCCCGGCGGCTCCACCAACTTTCTCCCCGCGTTATCGGCGGAGGCAGCATGGGGCCGACTAGCATCGACGGACGTGTAAAGAGGATTGCTTTCGCTCGTCCTGGCCCACCGTATCGGGCCATTTTCTAACTGCGAACGATAACTTCGCTGGAGAAGTCGCTCTCGCCGCGTAATGCGGTTCGAGTGATTTCGAATCTTAAGTCCTAGGGGTTCAGATCCCTGGGCGGGGCCCGTCGGGGGGCCTGGCAACAGAACCCCCGGCACTTTCCAAAAGATGATCGGGAGCTTGGCGCCAGAATCCCGGCGCTTTACCTTCATGACACCTTTCGCCTACGGCCCTGCGCCGCTATCAGTCGCGCTCTGATGTGAGGTGACGATGAGCGACCAGGCCCCTCCGGTCGATGAGATGCGGTACGAACAGCTGGCGCAGGAAGCCCTGCGCGGCGTCATGCGCGCCGCGTTGGAACGCGTGCTGGCCGACGGACTGCCCGGCGCCCACCACTTCTATATCACCTTCAAGACACGTGCCGTCGGCGTCAGCGTGGCCCCTGACATTCTGGCGAAATATCCGGAAGAGATGACGGTCGTTCTGCAGCACCAGTACGACGACCTGCGCGTCGAGCCTGAGCGTTTCTCGGTCAAGCTGCGCTTCGGCGGCATGCCCAAGAGCCTGGTCATCCCCTATTCCGCGATCACGCGCTTCTACGATCCCAGCGTCCAATTCCTGCTGCAGTTCGAAGACCCGCAGCTTCTGGACGAGGTCGAAGACGAGCCGACCCCGCCCCAGGACATGCCGCCGATTTCGGACGGCCCCAAGGTCGTTTCGCTGGACCAGTTCCGCAAGAAATAGCCGCCGTCAGTCCTTGCGTGGATAGGAGCGGATCAGGATCCGCTCTCTTTCGCCTTCGCGTCTTTCGACCAGCAGCCGCGCGACCTGAGCGTCGTCGTGGAACAGATAGCCTTTGATGGAGTCGAGCAAGGCCTTGGCCAGATTGTCGAGGTCCATCCAGGGCGGCTCGCCGACATGCTCCATGCGGATTTCGACGACATGGTCGCCCCATGACGGCCTGGCTCCGCGCCATTCCTTGCGCATGAACTCATAGACCAGCGGCTTGTAGTATTTGGCCTGGGTCGTCAGGCCGTCGATAACGAGCTCGACCGCATCGCCATCCTCGCGCGCCCTGACCTTGCCGGTCCCGGTCCAGCCGGCGGTCACGGTCGCATCGACTTTATGCAGACGGCGGGCGCCGCATCCAGCAAGCGCGCAGAGCGGATCGTTACGGGCGGCGTAAGCTGCTCCTCAGAATTCGCGGGCATCCGCTGGATTCTGCGCGCGACATCCAGCCCTTCGACCACAGCGCCGAATGCGGCGAAGCCCTGACCGTCAGGATTCCGCCCTCCGCCAAAGTCCAGGCTGGGCGTATCCTCGGTGACGATAAAGAAGCTGGAGGTCGCGCTGTCCGGTCCGTCCCGCGCCATGGACACCGCGCCGGCCGTATGGCGCAGGCCAGTGTCTCGTGTCCGTTCAAGAGTGATCGGTGGTCGCGAGGCGTCGTCGCTGCCGCGTGGCGTCGCCGCCTGGATCACGTCGATGGGATAGCGGCTGGCGGTATTGGTTTCGCGGCTGACGGTCCTGAAGAACGTGCCCGCATCATAATCACCGGTAACAACGTAGCCGATGAAATTGCATGTCGTGATCGGCGCGACGGCCGCATTCAGCGCCAATACGATCGTGCCGGCTGTCGTATCGAGCGCCACGCGGGGCATTGTGGGTTCAGCCTCAACGGTCGCGCAGCCCGCCAGCGCCGACAGCGCCGCCACGGCGATCAACCCTCGTCTCATATCCGCGCTCTTCTTGCCCTGCATGGCTCTCGTGCTACACCGCCGCGCAACCCATCGCCACGCCTGAGAGACGAGATTTACGCGCATGAGCAACGTCCGCACAGAGACCGACACCTTCGGCCCCATCGAAGTCGCCGCCGATCGCTACTGGGGCGCTCAGGCGCAGCGATCGTTGGGCAACTTCAAGATCGGCTGGGAGAAGCAGCCCCTGCCGGTCGTGCGCGCCCTGGGCATCGTCAAGCGGGCGGCCGCCGAGACCAATCGCGACCTGGGCAAGCTGGACCCGGCCCTGGCCGACGCCATCATCAAGGCCGCCAATGAGGTCATCGAAGGCAAGCTGAACGACCACTTCCCGCTGGTGGTCTGGCAGACGGGTTCGGGCACTCAGTCGAACATGAATGCCAATGAGGTGATCTCGAATCGCGCGATCGAGATTCTGGGTGGCGAGATGGGCTCCAAAAAGCCGGTCCACCCCAACGACCACGTCAATATGAGCCAGTCGTCCAACGACACCTATCCCACGGCCATGCACGTCGCCTGCGCCGAACAGGTGGTCAACGACCTGATCCCGGCCTTGAAACATCTGCACGCCGCGCTGGACGCCAAGGCCAAGGCCTGGGGCCACATCATCAAGATCGGCCGCACCCATACCCAGGACGCCACCCCCCTGACCCTGGGCCAGGAGTTCGGCGGCTACGCCCAGCAGGTCGAGAACGGCATCAAGCGCATCGAACTGACGCTGCCGGCCCTGATGGAACTGGCGCAAGGCGGCACCGCCGTCGGCACCGGCCTGAACGCGCCCATCGGCTTCGCCGAGAAGGTTGCGGCCCAGATCGCCGAGATCACCGGCCTGCCCTTCACCACGGCCCCGAACAAGTTCGAGGCCCTGGCCGCCCACGACGCCATGGTCTTCAGCCACGGCGCCATCAACACGGTCGCCGCCAGCCTGTTCAAAATCGCCAACGACATCCGCTTCCTGGGCTCCGGCCCGCGTTCAGGTCTGGGCGAATTGGCGCTGCCGGAAAACGAGCCAGGCTCGTCGATCATGCCGGGCAAGGTCAATCCGACCCAATGCGAAGCCCTGACCCAGGTCTGCGTCCAGGTGTTCGGCAACAACGCCGCCCTGACCTTCGCCGGATCGCAGGGCCACTTCGAGCTGAACGTCTATAACCCCGTGATGGCCTACAACTTCCTGCAGTCGGTGCGCCTGGTCGCCGACGCGGCCATCAGCTTCACCGACAACTGCGTCGTCGGCATCGAGGCGCGCGAGGACAATATTGCGCGCGGCCTGAACAACTCGCTGATGCTGGTCACCGCTCTGAACGGCAAGCTGGGCTATGATCTGTGCGCCAAGATCGCCAAGACCGCGCACAAGAACGGCACCACCCTGCGCGAAGAAGCTGTCGGCGGCGGCTATCTGACGGACGCCGAGTTCGATGAAGCCGTGCGGCCGGAAAAGATGATCTCGCCGGGCTGATCCCATCCAGGGACAAAATTTTGCAGCGCCGACGTCGTCTGACGTCGGCGTTTTCGTTTGGGTCAGGCCTTGTCGCGGATGGTGCGCCCGACCGGCGCCAGCGCCAACTTGGCCAGTTCGAGATCCTTCAGCGCAAACGGAATGCCGATGATGGAGACGAACTCCGCCACGGCGATGAGCAGGTGCGTCAGGGCGATGTACCAGCCGGCCACGACGAACCAGACGACGTTCAAAACGACGCCGACGCAGCCTGCGACGGGATGCGTGTCCTGCCACACGATCTCGCGGCCGAAGGGCCAGAACGAATAGCTGGCGATGCGCCACGCCGCGAACGTCCATGGCAGGCCGACGACGGTCAGCGCCAGGATCGCGCCGCCCAGCAGCCACAGCAGGCCGGAAATCCAGCCGCCGAAGATGAGCCAGAGGACATTCAGGATCAGGCGTATCAAGACAGGCTCCAACGTCGCCCAATGCGACCTACCTCAGATAAGCAAAAGGCCCCGCCTGTGCAGCGGGGCCTTTATTAAATCGGCGTCAGATCGGCCTTAGTGCGGCTTCTCGGTCCAGCGCGCCTTGGCGTCGTCTTGGGTCAGGCTCAGATGCACATGCTTGTCATCGACCCGTTCGACCCAGCTGACCGGGATCATGTGGTGCTTGAAGCCGCCGGCGAAATCCAGCTTCGCCAATTCGATCTGGTCGCCCAGGACGTGATCGACCCGACCCACGTGACCGCCGTCCGAGCCTACGACTTCGAGGTGTTCCTTGATGAGCGAAACGTCAACCATGTGTATCTCCACGAGTTTGGTTTGTCCTGCCGATGAGAACACACCCGGCCTGCGACGGTTTCAAACGGCGACGCTTGTTCATCGCCTTGATGACAGGATTAGCCAGGACGCGGTAGAAGCCGGCGTTCACACGGAACCGGAACTCAAGACATGCGGCGGATTGGATCAGGCCTGTTGGGCGTCCTCATGGCCTTGGCCTTGTCGGCGTGTGGAACACTGGATCGCCCGACCGGCCCTCTTCGGATTACCGACGGCACGCTCGTCAAGGCGGAAGACCCTCGCATCCGCGCCAGCGACAGCGCGCGCTTGCAGGCCTTCACTCAGGAAATCGGTCAGCGACTTCGGCCCGACAAACCGACGTCGATCCTGGCGCTGTCTGGCGGCGGCGCAAACGGGGCCTACGGCGCCGGGCTTCTGGTCGGTTGGACCGAACAGGGCGATCGCCCCGCGTTCGATGTCGTCACCGGCGTCAGCACGGGGGCGCTTGCCGCTCCGTTCGCCTTTCTTGGATCGGATTGGGACGACGAACTTCAGCACGCCTATACCAGCGGCGCCGCCAGCAATTTGCTGAGCTGGCGCAGTTTCGCCGCCTTCCTGAACCCGAGCCTGTTCTCGTCACAGGTCCTGCGCAATCTGGTGGACGAGAACGTCACCCCTGAACTGATGCAGGCCGTCGCGCGCGAGCACGCCAAGGGTCGCCGGCTGCTGGTGGCGACGACCGATCTGGACAGCGAGGAAACCGTCATCTGGGACATGGGCCTTCTGGCGACCCAGGGCGACGAGAACGCCCGCGAGCTGTTCAAGGAGGTGCTGGTCGCCTCAGCCAGCATTCCCGGCGTCTTTCCTCCTGTGCTGATCGCCGGGCTTCAGGACGACGACAAGGTGGTTCTGGAAATGCACGTCGACGGCGGCGTCAACACGCCGTTCCTGGCCATCCCTGAAGACCTGATGCTCTGGACCCGCCCAAAGGACGAAGGCCGCGTTGGCGCCCTCTATGTCATCGTCAACGGTCAGGTTGGCCGCAACGACGGGGTCACGCCCGGCCGGCTGTCGGGAATCCTGGCGCGGACCTATGACAGCATGAGCAAGTCGTCGCTGCGGATCCATTTGGCGGTGACGGCGGCGTTCGCGCGGCGCAATGGGCTGGACATGGCCCTGTCGGCCATTCCAGACAATGTCGCCGCCTCCAGCCTGAAGTTCGATCAGGAGACCATGACGGCCATGTTTGAACTGGGCCGCCAACGCGGACGCGGCGCCGACGCCTGGACCCGGCTGGGCGAGCGTCCGGCGGACCAGCCCTTCATCCCCCAGACGACGATTTCGGAGTCTCAGGTGCCGGCTGTGCTGACGCCCGAGCCCTCGGCGAAACCGTCGGGGGATATGCCCCCCGCTGACAAGCCCACGTCGTAGTCATGGGCGAGATCTTCAATCTGAACCGGGCGCGAAAGGCCCGCGCCAAGGCCGAGGACAAGGCGCTGGCTGCCGCCAACCGCGCGGCGCACGGACGCTCCAAGGCCGAGAAGACCCTGTCCGCTCTTGAGCGTCAACGCGCCGAGAAGCAGTTGGACGGTCAGCAGCTGGAGCCGAAATCCGACGACTGACGGCTCAGGCCTTGGGAGCGCGGATCAGCATGACCTGCCCCGCCAGCACAAGCGCCAGCCCGACCAGGGCGCTCCAGCCGAACCGCGCCCCCTCGAACAGCACCGACACCAGCATGGCGATGGGCGGCGTCAAAGCCGAGATGTAGCTGGCCAGGGCATAGCCGCGTTGCCGCGCGATGGTGAAGTAGAGGCCGAACGCGATCACCGACCCAAACAGCGACAGATAGAGCAGCGACAGGACATAGTGCGGCGTCGGCTCGATCCGCCACGTCACGCCGGTCGCCATGCCGTACAGCGCCAACATCGCTGTGCCATAGGCCATCGCCCAGGAGGTGGCGGCCATGACGGGCGCGCCCGCCTGCTGTCCCTTCCAGGCGAACCAGTTGCCGAGCGCCGAAGCCAGGACAGCGGTCAGGGCGAAGATGACGCCCAGCCCGGGATTGAGGCCGCCGCCCGCCGCCGTGATCTGGCCGTAGGACAAGACCCCGACGCCCATGACGCCCAGTATTGCGCCGATCCACGCCGCTGGCGCCGCCTTCTGTCCGCCCAGCAGCCGAAACAGGATCAGGTTCACAAAGGCCAGGGCGGCGAAGATCACCGCGACCACAGCCGAGGCCACCTGCCCTTCCGCGGCATAGACGAAGCCATAGCTGACCGCGAAGACGAAGGCGCCCTGGCCGATGGCGGCCAGATGCTGGCTGCGCGTCAGACGCAGCGGCCGGCGCGTCACGGCGCAGAAGGCGAACAGGACCGCCGACGCCAGACCAAACCGCCAGACGATCGAGACGATGGAATCAACCGGCCCCAACTGCAGGGTGATCGCGTACCAGGTCGTGCCCCAGATCAGGGCGCAGATGGCGATCGCGACGATCGCAAAGGGGCGGCTCAAGGGTTGACCTCCGGCGGTGGACGGCCCGCATAACACGCTCTGGCGCCAGGCGCCCTCACGTCTTGCGCCTGAGTGTGACACACTGGACGCCGCCAAGGAGATCGCCATGCGAAACGCCCCCCTGATCCTGCCCGCCGCCCTGGTCCTGGCGGCCTGCGCCGCCACGCCGGACATGACGACCGGAACGACGGTGGTGAACGTAACGGCCACCTATCGCGAACGGATCATGCTGCCGCCCGGCCATGCCCTGACCGTCAGGGTTGAGGACGTCAGTCTGGCCGACGCGCCCGCCAAGATTCTCGCCGAGACTAGCGAGCCCCTGAGCGGCGCCCCGCCCTATCGCGTCACCCTGGCCTGTCCGACGTCTCAGATTGATCCGCGCCACACCTACACCGCGCGCGCCGAGATTCGCGACGCGGCCGGCGCCCTGGTCTTCGTCACAGACACCCGCCACGCGATCCTGACAAACGGCGCGCCGGCCTCGGCCGAGATCGTGCTGAAGTCCGCGCGTTGAGCAGCCTCAGCAAACGTTCGGTCGCCCTCGCCGGCCATGCCACGTCGGTGGCGCTGGAGCCGGAGTTCTGGGCCGTGCTGGACGCCATCGGGGCTGAACTGAACCTCGGCCGCGCCGCCCTGTTGATCCGTATCGACGCCTGGCGCGGCCGTCGCCCCCTGGCCTCGGCCTGCCGCGTTCTGGCCCTGCAATGGGCCGGCGGCGACCACAGCTTCGCAGGAGAAGACGCATGAGCACCGACAGCCGCCTGATCCCCGCCGCCGTCATCGGCCTCGCCATCCACAAGCAGATCGAGGCCCTGCTCGGCAATGCCGAGGTCGTGCCGTTCAAGCATAATGACGTCGAAGCGCTCGAAAAGCGGCTGAAGCGCCTACCGGCTGACGCGGGCAAGCTCGTCATCCTCGAAGGCGTCTATTCGATGCTTGGCGATGTGGCCCCCTTGAAGGAAATGATCCGCGTTTCGAAAGAGGCCGGCGCGATGATCCTGGTCGATGAAGCGCATGGCATGGGCTTTTTCGGTCCCAATGGCCGCGGCGTTTATGAAGAACAGGGCGTCGAGGCGGACGTCGATTTCGTGGTCGGCACCTTTTCCAAGTCGGTCGGCACGGTCGGCGGCTTCTGTGTGTCGAACCACCCGAAGTTCGAGGCGATCCGCCTCGCCTGCCGCGCCTATATCTTCACCGCATCGCTGCCGCCCAGCGTCGTCGCGACGGCCGCAGCTTCGATCCGCAAGCTGAAGCATGCCCACAACAAGCGCCAGCATCTGTGGGAGAACGCCCGTGCGGTGCACAGCGGCCTTACGGAGATGGGCTTCAAGCTCGGTACCGAGAGTTGCGACAGCGCGATCATCGCAGTGATCCTGACCGATCAGGAACAAGCCGTGATGATGTGGCAGGCGCTGCTGGACAACGGCCTTTACGTCAACATGGCGCGCCCGCCGGCGACACCTGCGGGAACCTTCCTGCTCCGCTGCTCGCTCTGCGCCGAACACACGTCCGAACAGGTCCAGCGCATCCTCGCCATGTTCAAGGCGGCCGGCCAGGCCGTCGGCGTCATCGCCTGAGGGCTGGCCAGCCCGACGTTGCGGCCCTAGCATCGCGACCATGAGCGAAGGTAACGGACTGGCGCAGCGTATCGCGCGCAACGGTCAGGAGCTGGCGGTCAGTCAGTTCAGCTTTGCACGCATCGGCCAGCGTATCGTTGAGGAGCTTGAGCCT
>OFRI01000415.1_pt1 | contig 11452 bp, 1 predicted proteins | sample 1543031 | NCBI WGS metagenome assembly OFRI01 (sample SAMN07774226, study PRJEB24372) | wastewater metagenome
TGTTGAAGGATTTTTATTTTACGTAATCGGGCAAGCCTTCTTTAAAAATTCCGCACATGATTTCATTAATTTCGCGCGGCATTTGTATAAGGGACTAAAACTGCTATTTGCAGAGAGATTTTTTCTTATACATTCTCTCATCCAAAATAAAAAATCAAATTATTTTTTTTGCTTTTCAAGTTGCTTGAAACGGTGAATTTAGGACTCAAAATAAAAATGCAGTAAAAAATCTAAAATGCCTTTAGCATTACTTGAGTTTTTGTTTTGAAAATAGAGAGGAATTGGTTTGTCTATTAGATAAAACCATTTTACTGCTGATAACATATTTTACACGTAGGTCTAGGAAGTTACAAAACTGCCGATGACCTCTTGTTGGTTTAATTGTTAGTTTCTGTTTAAAATGAAATTGTTAGGAATTTAAATAAAGAAGATTTAAAAGGAAAACTTTTATAAAAGAACATTATTTTAAGATTATTTATGGGAAAAAACTACAAGTCTACACACAAAAAATCCAATTTTAATACTATACTTTCATGTTTCTTAGTATTGTTTTCGGTTCTTTTTTTTAACGAAAGCGCTTACGCACAAGATTGTTCTGTAAATGCAGGAATACCTAGCACCATTTGTGCAAATACTCCACTAGTTCTAAATGGTGTAGTAGGAGGAAATATAGTAAGCTATAAGTGGACTCAAATTGCGGGTCCTTCAGTAGTTATTCAAAATCCTAATAGCGCAGTAACAACAGTTTTAGGTGCTCTTGGAGGTAATTCGTATACCTTTCGTTTATCAGGAGTCTGCTCGATAGGAACAACTTTTCAAGATGTAACTATTACAGTAAATCCGATCACAATTTCAAAAGCAGGAACAAACATACAGGGCTGTCCAGGCTCTTATGCGTTGTCTGCGAATGCTCCTTTAAATCCTGGAGAAACAGGATTATGGGTTAAAACCGGTGCAGATAATGCAGGTGTAACGATAAATAATCCAAGTTCGCCAAATGCAACAATATCATTATCTCCAAGTGCTGCTGGTAATACTCAGTTAACTTGGACAATTAGTTCTTCTTCTTGTTCATCATCTTCATCAATAACTGTAACAAATTATGGAGGTGAGGTTATAGCAAATGCGGGTCCTGATCAAACGTTATCAGAATGCTACACTGCTACACAATCTACAAATTTAAATGCTTCAATAGGAGGAAATGGAACAGGAACACAGCAAGGAACTTGGTCATTTGTATCAGGTCCTGCCGTACCAACAATTACAAATCCTAATACTCCAACCGCAGGAGTTTCTAATTTAAAAGTGGGAACTTATGTGTTTAGATGGTCAGTTCAAGGTCCATGTGCGGTTGGTTCTGATACAGTAACTATAAATGTGCCAGCTGCAACACAAGACGTAACAGTTGCAGGAGGAACAAATACGACACAATCTTTTTGTGATAACTCAATTACTTCAACAATATTACAAGGAAACACGCCTTTGTATGCGGGAGAAACTGTTGAATGGACTACAAACTCAGGAGCAACTATCGTGTCTCCAAATAGTCCAACTACACAAATCACAGGGTTAAATTTTACTAATAATGCAACTTATACTTTTATCTATAAAATTAGAGGAAATAGTGCAGTCAATCCAAATTGTGAAACTCAATCTACTTTTACAGTACGATATGTAAGCAGTCCAACAAGTCTTATATTAAACAATGGTACGCCTACTATTGTTTTACCTGTTAATGCTACTTCTGGAAGTGTACCAATGAGTACAATTGGTGGGAATGCTAACGAATCTTTCTTTGTAAGTGGTCCTGCTGGTGTTTCACCTTCTTCAAATGCTAACGGCAGTAATTTTTCTTTTTCAAATTTAACAAAGCCTGGAACATACACATTTAGAGTAAGAAGATATACAAGTGGCAGTTTTGCTACTGGTTGTTCTGAAGCATTTGCTGATATCAATGTGGTTGTTTCATTAAGCCCTGAACCGTCAAATGCGGGTACTACAGTTGCTTTGCTTTGTGGTGTTACATCAACTCAATTATCAGGAAATAATCCAGCTTTGATGGCAACGTCAGGATTATCAGGTTATTGGTCACAAGTAAGCGGACCAAATGCTGCAACTTTTGATAATATAAATAATTACAATCCGATTGTAAGTGCTTTAATTCCTGGAATATATGTTTTTAGATGGAATATATCTGGAGGAACAAATGCAGTTGACACTTACAGCGAAACATCCATAACAGTTTCACAAGGACCTGTTGCAAATGCGGGAACAACACCTGTAACAGTATGTGCAGGTAGTTATTTCTTAAATGCAGGTCCATTAGTAGAAGGTCAAACGGGACAATGGACACAAGTTCCAGGTAATCCAGGAGGTGCTTCAATTGTAAACCCAACAAGTCCGCAAACTTATGTTAACGGAATGCTGGAAAGCAGTTCATATACTTTTAGATGGACGGTTACTAGTGCCGCATCAGATTGTGCTCCTGCATCGAGTGATGTTGTGGTGAATACTACAACTACATTTTCTCCATCTCCTGCACAAGCAGGTTCAGACCAATGTCTGCCTTCAGGAACAACTACAACGACTTTATCAGCTACAGCTCCTGCAACAGGTACAACAGGAACTTGGTCTCAAGTTTCTGGACCTTCAACAGTTGTTTTTAACAATCCTAATGATCCTAATACTTCTATAATACTATCAGCAGATGGAGTTTATACATTTAGATGGACTACCTCATCTGATCCTGGGTGTTCTACTTTTTCAGACACTACAACTCTTACAATAGCTGCAACACCAACTTCTGCTGCTGGAGCTAACCAAGATATCTGTACAGATAGTTCTGGAAATAGTGTTACCATGAATGGAAATACCCTGACAGCAGGTTTAGTAGGAACATGGGTTCAGGTTTCAGGAAATAGTTTTTGGGCAGTTTCTGATATACATGATCCAAAAGCAGTATATAGTAATTTAGCACCTGGAAACTACGTTTTTAAATGGGTAGTTAACAGAGGTACTTGTGATCCTGCTTCAAGTGAAGTTAGTTTTAAAGTAAGCTTACCGCCAACTACAGCAGTAGTTACAAATTCACCTTTATCAGTTTGTACTACAAGTGCGAATTTAACAGGAAATACAATAACAGCCGGAGTAGGAACATGGCAGGTTGTTTCAGGTCCGAATAATCCAACATTTGCGAATGTACATAGTGGAACTACTGGAGTTTCTGGACTTACAACAGGAACTTATGTATTAAGATGGTCTAGTACAAACGGACCATCATGTGCAACATCAACTGCAGATTTAACATTAAATGTATATGCTCCTGCAGATGCTGGTCCAGATCAGGTTCTTTGTAATGCAACCTAAATTATTTTGCAAGGTACAAAAGGATCGACAGGTACTTGGAGTGTAAATTCTGGAGCTGGTGCAACAATTACAGCGCTTTCGTCTTCTACGGCAAGAGCTACAATTGTACCTGGAAATAATTATACTTTTCAATATGACATAGCAAGTGCTGGAGTTTGTGGAGCTACAACTGATACAATGACAGTTACAAATAGTGCTCTGCCTACAACACCTAATGCTGGAATTGACCAAGATATATGTTTATCTGCTGGTACTTCAATCACTTTAAGTGGTAATTCAATTACTTCTGGAACTGGTACATGGAGTAAAGTAAGTGGACCAACAGGAGGCGCGATAACCTCAGCTAATTCAAACAGCACAACAGCTACTGGACTAACAGAAGGAGTATACATTTTTAAATGGACAGCAAGCAATGGAAGCTGTGATAATTTAAGTGATGTTGTTAGAATAAATGCATATTTACCTCCAAGCCCGGCTAGTGCTGGAGTAGATCAAAGTGCTTGTCAGTTAGCGACTCAGCTTGATGCGGTGGCGCCAACAAGAGGAATTGGAACATGGACATTAACTACTGATCCATCTAATGGTGGAATTGTTATTGACAGTCCAAATAATCCAAAATCGACATTAACAATTGCTAATCCATATTTATTGCCAGTAGGAACTTATACTTTTACTTGGACAGTAAGAAATGGATCTGTTTGTGCTGTAAGTACAGATACTGTAAATATTACTTTTACAGGAGCACCTCCAACGCCAGCAAACGCAGGTCCTGATCAAAATTTATGTAATGCTACAAGTGCTGTAATGAATGCGAATCCTGTAAACCCAGGAACGGGAACATGGACTCAGGTTTCAGGACCAACAACAGCTATTTTTTCTAATAAATTTAGTGCTCAAGCTACAGTTTCAGGTCTTTCAAATGGAACATATGAATTTAAATGGTCAAGTTCTAATGGCGGAGGATGTAACTTAGAGGATACAATGCTGATAACAATTAATCCTGCTATCGCACCTGTAAATGCTGGTCCAGACCAAACATTAGGAGAATACGCTACTGTTACTATGGCAGCAACAAATCCTGCACCAAATACAGGTACGTGGTCATTTGTTTCAGGACCAAATACTCCATTTATTTTAGATGTTAATAGTCCAACTACACAAATTGCGGGAACTATTCCAGGTAAATATGTGTTCAAATTTACTGTTTCTAATGGTTCTTGTGCGGTTGATTCTGATACTGTAGAAGTTACATTAGTAGGTCAGACAGATTTAAGTTTGGTTAAAACAGCCAATTTTACATCGCCAAGAGTAGGAGATATTGTAACTTTTACTGTTGCCGTTACAAACAAAGGAAACCGTGATGCAACTGGAATTGCAGTAAGAGATAATTTACCAGCAGGTTTTAGTTTAATTACAGGAAGTGTTTCTAATCAGGGTACTTTTAATGCCGGAGGAAATGCAATAAATTGGACTGGATTATCAGTTTTAAATGGTGCTACTCTCAATTTAACTTACCAAGTAAGAGTAAATGCAACAACAGGAGCAACTAACGAATATACAAATACAGCGCAGATAACTGCAAGTGATCAAATTGATCCAAATTCAACACCAAATAATAATATTCCTTCAGAGGATGATCAAGATTTGCTAACGCTTACTCCAACTCAAAATGTTGATTTAGCGATAACGAAACAAATAAATAATGCTACGCCAAACGTAGGATCTACAGTTCAATTTAGCATTGAAGTGGTAAATAATGGACCTAGTACTGCAACGGCAGTAGTTGCAAATGATATTTTGCCAAGTGGTTATACATGGCTTAGTACTACAGGAGCAGGCTATAATAATGTGTCTGGTCAATGGATTATAGGGACTTTATTAAACGGAGCAAAAGCTACTTTAGTAATTTCTGCAAGAGTAAATGCAACAGGAAATTATATCAATACAGCAACTGTAACCGGTGCTGAAACGGATACAAATACTGCTAATAATACAAGCAGTGTTTCTAGTACTCCAAGAGCAATTGCAGATTTAAGTTTAACAAAAGTCGTAAGCGCAGGTCCATACAATGTAGGCAGTAACGTTACTTTTACGGTAACAGTTAGTAATGCTGGGCCAAGTTCTGCAACGGCTGTAAATGTGCTAGATTATTTGCCTACAGGATTTACTTATTTGAGTCACACAGTTTCAGGAACTACAACATATAATAATGCTTCTGGATCTTGGAATATCGGAACTATAGCTAGCGGTAATTCAGCAGTGTTAACTGTTACAGCCAGTATAAATGCAACTGGTAATTATAGAAACGTTGCCGAAGTAGTACATTCTAATGAATTTGACCCTAATTCGACACCTGGAAATAATAATGCAGCAGAGGATGATCAACAGCAAGTGATTATTACACCAAATCAGTTAGCGGATTTGGTAGTTACGAAGAGTGTAGATGTTACAGCACCAAGAGTAGGTGATAATATTAAATTCACCATCGCATTAAGAAATGCTGGACCAAGTGATGCTACAGGAGTAATTGTGAACGATTTATTACCTTCTGCTTATACTTTTGTGAGCTATACTTCAACTTCTGGTTCTTATAATACAACTACAGGAGATTGGACACTTTCAGGAAGTGTTTTAAATGGAAAAACAGAATATTTAGATATTGTAGTTAAAGTAAATCCTATAACAGGAACAGCTAATGAATATAGAAATACTGCACAAGTAACAGCAAGTGGTCAAACAGATCCAAACCCTGCTAATAATAGTTCAGCGGTAACTACTGTTCCAACTGCTTTAATTAATTTATCATTAACTAAATCAGTAGATAATATTAGTCCTTTAGCAGGATCAGATGTTGTATTTACGGTAAGAGTTTCAAATGCAGGACCAAGCAATTCAACTGGAGTACAAGTTAGAGATTTATTACCTAGCGGTTACACTTTTGTCAATGCAACACCTTCAAGCGGAACTTATGTCAATGGAACTGGATTATGGACTATTGGAACAATCGCAAATGGAGCTTCAGCAGTTTTAAATGTAACAGCTAGAGTCAATGCAACAGGAAATTATACCAATGTTGCTGAAGTTATTCAGGCTAATGAAACAGACGTAAATTCTACGCCAGGGAATAATGTTTTAACAGAAGATGATCAAGATCAGTTAACAATATCACGCGGACCTTTAGTAGATTTAAGTTTAAATAAATCGGTTAATACTGTTACACCAAATGTTGGTGATGTAGTAACGTTTACTATTACTGTGAGAAATGCAGGACCAAGTGATGCAACAGGAGTTATAGTTACAGATAAATTACCATCAGGATATTCATTTGTTAGTGCAGCTCCATCTTCTGGAAGTTATAATAATACACCAGGTTCATGGACATTAGGAACTCTAATAAATGGAGGAACGGCTACTTTAGATATTCAAGCTAGAGTATTGCCAACAGGTAATTATAATAACGTAGCAGAAGTTACAGGAACGAATGAAGTAGATAGAGATTCTACTCCAGGAAATAATGATGCTACAGAAGATGATCAAAGTGAAGTTATAGTAACTCCAATACAAATTGCTGATTTATCAGTTAATAAGATTGTTGACGTGGCTGCTCCAAAAGTAGGCGATAATGTAAACTTTACAATTACAGTTTCAAATGCTGGACCAAGCAATGCTACTGGTGTTGTTATTAGAGATTTACTGCCTACTGGTTATGAATTTGTAAGTGCAGTTTCAACTGCGGGTATGTACAATAGAACAACTGGAGACTGGACAGTTTCAAGACCAATTGTTGCAAATACTACAGAAACCATTCAAATTACTGCCAAAGTTTTAAAAAATGGCAGCTATGTAAATAACGCTGAAGTAATTGCAAGTGATCAGCTAGATTCAGATTCTGCACCAAATGATGGAACTGGAGATGATTTTTCAACAGTAACTACGACACCATCTGCATTAGTAAATCTTGCAGTAGTTAAAAGAATAAATAATGCAACTCCAGACGTAGGATCTACAGTGGTGTTTACAATTGAAGTTGTAAATAATGGACCAAGTGATGCTACAACAGTAGTTGTAAATGATATATTACCTAACGGTTACACTTTTGTAAGCGATGATGCAGCAGGAAGCTACAACAATGTTTCTGGTAACTGGACAATAGGTAACTTGGCAAACGGAGCGACAAGAACTTTAAATATTTCTGCTACTGTAAGACCAACGGGTATTTACCTTAATACGGCTACAGCAACAAGTACTGAAACTGATGGAAATCTTACAGATAATACAAGTTCAGTTTCTAGCACTCCAAGAACTATTGCAGATTTAAGTTTAGTTAAAACAGTAGTAAATGCATCTCCTAATGTTGGTGAAAATGCTACATTTAATATAGTGGTTACAAATAATGGACCTAGTGCTGCAACTAATGTTGTTGTTACAGATAGATTACCATCTGGTTATTCATTTGTGAGCGCAACTTCTTTAGTAGGAACATTTGATAGTAATTCTGGAGGCTGGTCTGTTGGAAGTTTAGCAAACGGAGCAACTGCTGCTTTAACTATTACTGCCAAAGTATTAGCTACAGGAAATTATAACAACGTTGCAGAAGTAACAAGTTCAGACCAATTTGATCCTAATTCAATACCTGGAAATAATAATCCAGTAGAAAATGATCAGAGTGTTGCAGTAGTTACTCCAGTTAATGTAGCAGATTTGGTTACTGTAAAAACAGTATCAGCTGTTACGGTTGCAGGTATCTCTGCATCTAGACCTAATGAAGGTGACACTATAAAGTATAGCATCGTTGTTACAAATAACGGTGGACCTACTAGTGCTACAGGCGTAAGTTTAACAGATATTCTTCCTGCAGGTTTAACGTATGAAAGTCATACTGTTACTGCTGGAACTTATAACTATGCCTCTGGTTTATGGACTCTTGGAAACTTAGGAGTTAATAGCACTGCTACTTTAGAAATTACAGCAAAAGTAAATGCAGGAACTCAAGGTTTAACTATAATTAATAGAACAACTGCAGCAAAAGGAGATCAAACAGATCCTACAACAGCTGGAGATGATTTAGACGAAACAATTGTGGTTAGTTTACCACCAATTGCTACGAATGATATTAGTAATGGTAATACAACAAATCAGCCTTCATCTCCATTAAATATTCTAACGAATGATAGATTAGGAGACGGAAGCCTAGCGACTCCAGCTAATACTATTGTTGATTTAAATCCTAATACACCAGGAGTAGATACAGCATTTACAGTGTCTGGAGAAGGAACTTGGACTTACGATCCAACTACTGGTCTAATAATATTTACACCACAAGTAGGATTTACATCAGATCCAACACCAATAGTTTATAAATTAACAGAAACACAAACGGGCTTAAGTAATACTGCTACGATAACAGTAACGTATGTAGCGCAAGCGCCAATAGCAAATAATGATTTAAGCAGCGGAAATGCTATTAATACAGCAGTAACTGTAAATCCATTAGTGAACAACGGTTCAGGAGTAGATTCAGATCCAGACGGAACTATCGATCCTTCAACAGTTCGTTTATTGACTCCTGCTGGAGCAACAGCTATAGTTACAGATTCAAAAGGAATTACAAGTTTTGATGTTTCAAACGAAGGAAAATGGAGTGTTGACCCAGCAACAGGTGCAATTACATTTACACCGTTGCCAACTTTCCATAAAGATCCGACGCCAATTCAATATAATGTAAAAGATAATGATGGCAATCTATCTAACAATGCAACGGTAACAATAGATTATGTACCAGTAGCAACAAGTGATAGAAATACAACACCAGGAACACCAGGTTTGCCAGTAACGATAAATGTTGCTGTAAATGATACTACAGGAGATACAGTTGATGTAGCAACAGTAGTATTAGATGCATCAAGTGTCTTTGGAGGTATTCAGGTTTCTCCTAGAGAAGTTTCAGTATCAGGAGTTGGTACTTGGATTGCAGATGCTGTTGGAAATGTAACATTTACGCCAGAAGCAGGATACACAATAGATCCGCCAGTAATCAATTATACAATAAAAGACAATCAAGGTAATAGTTCGAATGCAGCTACTATAACAATAGATTATGCTCCGATCACTTCACCAGATTTATCAATTGGAAATCCGATTAATACGCCAGTAGTTGTTGATGTTACAGCTAATGATATTACAGGAGATTTAGTTGATACAACGACAGTAAGTTTGGTTAATCCTGGAAATGGAACCAATATAGTACAGGATCCATCAGGAGATATTACAAGTATAACAATTCCGGGAGAGGGAAGATGGACTGTAGATTTAGTAAATGGAAGAGTAACATTCACACCAAATCCTGGTTTCATTACAGATCCTACACCAATCAATTATAACATTAAAGATAATGAAGGGAATGTATCGAATAACAGCTTAATCACTATTAGAGTAATACCTCAAGCAGATTTAGTTGTTACTAAAACAGATAATAAAGACAAATATATTCCTGGAACAAATAGTGTTTATACTATTACCGTTAAAAATAATGGTCCAGCCGTAGCTACAAATGTAGTGGTGCTTGATGATATCACCGATCCAATATTGGAGGCGGTAACAACATGGACAGCCGTTGGAACAGGAGGAACTATATTGCCAAATGCAAATGGTACTGGAGATATAAACGCTGGTAACGCAACAATTAGCAGTATAAATGTAGGAGAAACGGTTACATACACAGTAACAATTGCAGTTCCAAGCAGCTATACTGGACAAATTGTAAATACAGCAAGCGCAACATCTTCTGTTCAAGACCCTAATACTACTAATAATAGTCAAACGGATATTGATACTGTAAATGCATTATCAGAAATAGCGCTTACAAAAACAATTGTAACCGCAGCTCCTCATAGAATAGGTTATAATGTTGAGTTTTTAATTACAGCAATAAATAACGGACCAAGTAACGCTACAGGTATTAACATCGTAGATAAATTACCAAGCGGATATACTTTCGTCAGCGCAACACCTAGCACAGGAACCTATAATTCATCTAATGGATTATGGAATTTAGGAAGTTTGACAAATACTTCAACAGCAACATTAACTGTTATTGCAAAAATCAATGCAGCAGGAAATTATACAAATGTTGCCGAAGTGACTAAAGTTGATCAATTAGATCCAAATGGAATCATTCACGGAAATAACACACCTAATGAAATTGATCAGTCAGATGTGACTGTAGTTCCAGTGAAAATTGTTGATTTGGTTACAACAAAAACAGTTGATAAATCAAATCCAAATCAAGGAGATATTGTACAGTATACAATAACAGTAGTAAACAATGGTCCAAGCATAGCTACAGGCGTAGGTTTAACAGATAATTTACCAGCAGGATTAGCGTATGTATCACACGTTGCAACAGGAGGAACGGTTAATACTTATACTGGTGGACAATGGAATATTGGAAACATCAATATTGGATCTTCTGCGACATTATTAATCAATGCGAGAGTTACTGCGGCAGGAACTTCTGGTCAAGTAGCAATCATTAACACAGTGACTGCGGCTGCAGGAAATGAATCAGATCCAACAACAGTTGGAGATGATTTAACAGAGCCAATTATTGTAACAAGTTCCGATTTAGTAACAGAAAAAACAGTAAGTAAAGCAAACCCTAGCGAAGGAGAAACCATTACTTACAGTATTAGAGTTACAAATAACGGTCCAAGTGATGCGACGGGAGTACGTTTAACAGACATTCTTCCAATTGGAGTTACGTATGTAAGCAACAATCAAGGAGCCGACTATAATTATGGTTCTGGTATCTGGACAATAGGAAACCTTGCAAATGGAACAAGCAAAGTTTTAGATATTAATGTAATAATCAATTCTGGATCGGCAGGTAAAACAATTGTAAATACAACGACTGCTGCTAAAGGAGATCAATCAGATCCAACAACTGTTGGAGATGATTTGGAAGAAATAATCATCGTTCAAAACGGTGCAGATGTTGTATTGACTAAAGTAGTTAACAATAGAACTCCTAACATTGGAGAAACAGTAACTTATACCGTTACAGTAACCAATAAAGGAACAACATTAG
>OFRI01000416.1_pt1 | contig 11424 bp, 9 predicted proteins | sample 1543031 | NCBI WGS metagenome assembly OFRI01 (sample SAMN07774226, study PRJEB24372) | wastewater metagenome
GACGGGCTGGGACCGCCGACGGCGGCCGGCAGCGTCGCCGTCAGCAGGAAGGAGGCGAAGGCGTTGTAGTCCGAGCCATAGACATAGCTGTCGTCGCGATAGACGCCTTCCTTGGTGGCGAACAGGCCGACCAGCCAGTCGAACTTGTCCGTCGTGCCCGCCAGGCGGAACTCTTGCGTCAGGTTGTCGACGCCATAGCCGTTCGAGCCGTCGTTGGCGCGGTGCTGGATGTCGGCGCCCGTATAGTCCAGGTCCATCCCCTGCTGGAACGACCAGTCGCGCCACGAGGTCTGGGACGTCAGGGTGGCGTTGATGCTGGGGAAGTCGATGGTCGCTTCCGCCGACAGACCCATGTCCTCGATCTCTTGCGGCGTCTCGCGGTTCGAATAGGCCAGGCGAGAGAAGGGCACCGTGCCGAACGTCGCGTTCGGCGGCGTCTGTCCGGGGCCGTTCGGCGCGGTCAGGGCGGCGATGAAGGCCTGGGTCGGGCCGACGCGCGTCTGCACGGCGACGCAGCAGTATTCCTCGCGCTTGGTGTAGTCGGCGATCAGGCGCACCGAGACGTCGTCGCTGGGCAGGATCAGCAGCTGACCACGCGTGGTCCAGTAGTCCTGGGTCTGGTCGTCCTTGCGGGTGTTGGGTCCGTCGCCGTTGTTGACGTCGTAGAAGCCGTCACGCTCGCGGTGAGCGACGAACAGGCGGCCGGCGATCTGGTCGGTCAGGCCGCCGGTGACGGAAACCGAACCGCCGATGGCGCCGAAGTTGCCGCCGGTCAGTTCGCCCGCGATCGAGGGATCGAACGAGGGGCGCTCGGTGATGATGTTGATGACGCCGGCCGAGGTGTTCTTGCCGAACAGGGTGCCTTGCGGGCCCTTCAGGACCTCGATGCGGCTCAATTCGCCCAGGTCGCCGAAGCCGACCGAGTTGCGCGAGCGATAGACGCCGTCGATCACCACGCCGACCGAGCTTTCCAGGCCGGGGTTGTCGCCGACGGTGCCGGCGCCGCGGATGCGCACGGTGGTGGAGGCTTCCGATTGGGTCGAGGTGACGGTCATGCCCGGCGTCAGGATCTGCAGATCCTTGATGTCCTGCACGCCGGCGCCGTCCAGCAACTCCTGCGACAGGGTCGTGACCACGATCGGCACGTCCTGCAGGCTCTGCTCACGCTTCTGGGCGGTGACGATGATGTCGTCGACGGTCGCCGGGGCTTCCTGCGCGGCGGCGACGCCGGCGAATCCCATGACGGCGGCGCCCATGACGGCGGCGGACACAGTGGTCCTGAGTTGAAGATTGCGGCGCATCGGCGTCCTCCCGGCTGAAGCCGCGACGCCAGTGGCGATCGCAGCGTTTCCTGTTCCCTCGACGTCCCCTACGTGGGGGATCATTCGTTAGGGACAGGCTAAGCGCGGTTCGGGCCGACCGACAAGCGAGCGTTGTTCGCCGCGACGATTTTTCGCCGCGGATTCGCCTTTGTGTGTCAGGGAAGCGACAGAAAACGCTGACGCTAGGTCAGTTTTTGCCCGTTTTTCGGCCCCAGAGGCTCGACCTCAGAGTGCAGGGCGGCGGGATCCACCTGGCGGGCCCGACCGGCGAAACCCAGCACCAGGGCCGCCGCGATCGCCGACAGGATCGAGCCGCCGATAACGCCCAGTTTGACCTCGATTTGTTCGGGCGAATCGACCGCGCCAGGGAAGGCCAGGACGCCGATGAACAGGCTCATGGTGAAGCCAACCCCGCACAGCAAGGTGACGCCATAGACTTGCAGCCAGCTGGCGCCCGTCGGCCGCGCGCCGATCCTCAGCGCCGAGGCCAGCCAGGCGGCGCCCAGGACGCCGATCTGCTTGCCGAAGAACAGGCCCAGGGCGATGGCGATGACCAGGGGCGCGAACGCCTGCTCCATCGACAGGCCGGCGAAGGAGACGCCCGCCTTTGCGAAGGCGAACAGCGGCAGGACCAAAAAGGCGTTCCACGGATGCAGATCGTGCATCGCCTCCTTCAGCGGGCTTTGACCGTCTTCGGCGCGCCCCTTGATCGGCACGATCATGGCGAAGGCCACGGCGGTCAGGGAGGTGCTGAGGCCCGACAGCACGGTCAGATACCAGACCATGGCGAACCCCAGCACCCAGAAGGGCGCAGGGATGCGGATGCGGTGCGCCACGACCGCGCCGACCGCTAGGGCGCCCAGCGCCCAGAACAGCGGCGTCCAGTTCGCACCCTCGCTGAACAGCACGGCGATCAGGGCGATGGCCCCGAGGTCGTCGACGATGGCCAGGGTCAGCAGGAAGACCCGCAACGACGAGGGCAAGCCCTTGCCGACAAAGCCGAAGATGGCCAGCGCAAAGGCGATGTCGGTCGCCAGCGGAATGGGCCAGCCCGCATGCGGCGCGCCGATGGCGCCGGACAGCAGCAGATACACCGCCGCCGGCCCCGCCATGCCGCCCAGCGCCGCCAGCACCGGCGTCGCCAGCTTCTTCGGGTCGCTGAGTTCGCCGCGCACGATCTCGTATTTGATCTCCAGCCCCACGACGAGGAAGAAGATCGCCATCAAACCTTCCTTGATCCAGTCGGAGATCGTCTCCTCCAGCCGGATCGGGCCGATCTGCAAGACGTGGTAGCTCTTCAGCCAGGCGAAATAATCGGCCGACCAGGGCGAGTTGGCGATCGCCACGGCGGCAATGGCGGCCAGCGCCAGCGCCGAGCCGGATGCGGCCTCGGTCTTGAGGAAATCAAGTGTCAGTTTGCGCGCCACGGCGGCCTCCAAGCGAACGGAAGTTTCGTCGTGACGCCAGGTTATCGACGGGCGTCGGACCGGATTCGCAAACCAAACTCGGCGCGCCGGCCTGGCCGCACGGGGCGACCTGATGGCTGGGGCCAGAATAGAGGATCAGGGCGGCCAAGCCAAGCCGAAGCAGGTTAGCCGCGCGGGCCGAGCAGAATGAGCCCGGCGCCGACCAGGCAGACAAGGCCGCCCAGGATGTCCCAGCGATCCGGCGGGGTCTTCTCGACCAGCGCCATCCAGATGAGGGAGGCGCAGATATAGACGCCGCCGTAGGCCGCGAAGGTGCGGCCCGCCGCGTCGCTGGGGACGAGGGTCAGGAGCCAGGCGAAGGCGATCAGGCAGGCGACTCCGGGCGCCAGCCACAGGGGCGAACGATCCAGCTTCAGCCAGGCCCAGAAGGCGAAACAGCCGCCGATCTCCGCCAGGGCCGCCAGCGGATAGATCAGCAGGGTTTTCACTCCGGCTTAGCAGCGTCGGCCTTGGCCGCCCGCTCTGCCGCCAGCTTGGCAAGGACCCGACCGCGGCCGCGCGACAGGGCGTGGATGGCGCCGCGCATGGTGGCGACCTCTTGCTCCGAGAAGGCGGCGCGGCCCAGCATGACGCGCAGGTTCTGGCTCATCGAGCGCTTCTTCTCGGGCGGATAGAAGAAGCCGCCGTTTTCCAGCTCTTCCTCCAGATGCTCGTACATGCCGACCAGAAGGTCGTTCGACGCCGGCGGCTCGCTGTCGCGGAAGCGCGGCGGCGGGGCGTCCAGGATCAGGGTGCGCCACTCATAGGCGTTGATCGCCACGGCCTGGGCCAGGTTCAGCGAGTGGTGCTTCGGGTCGATCGGAATGGTGACGATGCCGGCGCACAGGGCGATGTCGGTCGTCTCCAGCCCGGCGCGCTCGCCGCCGAACAAGAGGCCCGTCTTCAGGCCCGAGGCCGTGTCGTCATAGAGGACGCGGCTGGCCTCGCGCGGGGTGCGCACGGGCTGGCGCGTCTCGCGCGGGCGGGCGGTGGTGGCGAAGACGGTGTTCAGGTCGGCGATGGCCTCGGCGACACTGTCGAACACCCGCACCCCGTCCAGCACCCAGTCGGCGCCCGAGGCCGTGGCCCAGGCCCGCTCCTGGGGCCAGCCGTCGCGCGGGCTGACCAAGCGTAGATCCGACAGGCCGAAGTTGGCCATCACCCGCGCCACGGCGCCGATGTTCTCGGCCATCTGCGACTTGTCGAGGATGACGGCGGGGGGTGTCAGCTCGGACAACGCAATCAGTCCTCGCCCACCATGGCGATCCAGGGGTCGGCTGTTCCGGCCTCGACCTCGGCGACCTTGACGGCGGGCCAGCCGATGGAGGCGCTGCCGGATGCGGTCCAGGCGGAGACGATGAAGTCGCGCAATTCGCCGGCGCCCGCCGCCAGACGTTCGTTGACGAAGGCCGCGCCGCGCGGGTCGGCGTCACGGAAGCCGCCGGCCTTTTCCAGGCGATAGAAGGGGATCACCGTGGCCAGGGTAGTGGTCAGATAGGAGACGGTGCGCGCCTTGACGTCGAACCCGTCCAGTTTGGCGGCCGGCATGGCGGCCTCGACGGCGTCCAGTCGGGCGACGCGGTTGGTGAACTCGCCCTCGAACACGGCGTGGGTCTGGCGCGAGTTGGTGAAGCCTTCCGGGTTCGGGAAGTCGCCCCAGCCGTTGTAGTGAATGCTGGTGTGATGCGGTTGCGAGCCGTCGCCGACGTAGTGGCCCATGACGCCGATGTCGCGCAGGATCAGGGCCTCGCGGCGGATGCGGTCGGCGCGATACCAGGCCTGACGCTCCATATTGGTCTCGCGCTTCTCGGCGGCGTTCAGCACGCGCCAATAGGCGAAGTCGCGGCCCAGCTGCTGCCAGGCGTCCATCATGGCGTAGGGCAGATAGCCGGCGTCGTTGACGTCCAGTCCGGCCTTGGTCAGGGCGGCGTCATATTCGGACTTCAGGCGCGGCAGGTCGTTGAGGCTCATCCCGCGCTGGTCGTAGACGCGACCTTGGTCGTCCAGATCGACGAAGTGGGCGGTGTCGCGCTCGCGGTCGTGCGGCTGGCCGGCGCCCTTCCAGCGGTCGGGCTCGCGCGCCAGTTCGCCCACGTCGGCAATGGCGGCGGGGGTGCGCAGGAAAGCGGGCAGTTCGTCCGGCAGGGCCCGCATCGCGGCCACGCCGATCAGGCGGTGGCCGGTGTTGCCCCAGGCGGTGACGGTGACAGCCGGCGCGGCGACCGCGACGAGGGCCAGGGCGGCGATGGCGAGACGTTTCATGGACAAACCTCAACAAGGATCACGCCCGTCTAACGCATCCTTGATCGCGCCTCCAGCGTCCAAGGGGTGGTGCGAGGCGCATCGGCGCCTAGGTTATGAATGCTCCCCCTTCGTCTGTTTCAGGCTCCACGCCCTTGGGGAGCGATGACGTGATTGCGTCGTCGCCGTCGTCGGACGGCCCTTCAAGTGGACGCCAGACCGAAAGGACATTCCCATGCGCACGCCCCGCATCGCCCTTCTTGCTTCCGTCGCCCTTCTTGCGACCGCCGCGACCGCTCACGCCCAAGACGCATCGACGACGGCGCAGACGCCGACCGCCGCGCCGATGGCCGGGTCGACCACCTTCACCGATGACGAGCTGAAGAAGTTCGACGACGCCATGGCCAAGGTGAGAGCCGTCAGCGACACGCTGAACGGCGCCCAGCCGACGCCGGAACAGCAGGCGCAGATGGCCGCCGCAGTGCAGGATTCGGGGCTGGAAGTGACGCGCTTCAACACCCTGTCCAACGCCGTCGCCGCCGATCCGGCCCTGGCCGCGCGCATTCGAGTGGTCAACGCCACGCCGCCCGCGCCCGGCACGCCGGCCGCCGCCGTGACCGATGACGAACTGAACCGCTTCGTCACCGCCATGACGCAGATCCGCGCCGTCACAGCCGAGGTGCAGAACAATCAGGCGACGCTCGAGCAGAGCGCCAAGTTGACGGCGGCGGTCGAGGCGTCCGGCCTGACGACCGAGCGTTTCAACGCCATCTCGCAACTGGTGTCCGCGACGCCCTATCTTCAGGCCAAGGCGCAACTGGCCGGCGCGCGTCTGGAAAAGGGCGCCAGCCAGTAGGGATCAGGTGTCGGCGGGCTCGCGCCGGGTGTCCGGCGCGGCCGGGCCCGCCTCGTCCTCGTTCAGCAGACGGCCTTCGCGACGGGGCTTGATGTAGGGGGCGGGCTGGGGCGTCGGCATATTGCCGCGCATCAGCTGGCGGCCGGCCTTGAGCCCGCCGGTCAGCTGCAGGTCCAGTCGGGCCTCGTCGCGACGGCGCACGTCGCCGATGGTCTCGGCCGCCTCATGTTCGTCCAGCCCCAGTTCGACCAGGGCGCGCTCGCCGAACTTGAGCGCCGACTCGAAGGTCTCGCGGATCTGGTAGTCCACCCCGGCCTGGATTAGCCGCATCGAATGCCCTCGGTCGAAGGCGCGGGCCATGATCCGGGTGGTCGGGAACTCCGACTTGACCAGTTCGACGATGCGGTCGGCGGCCTCGGGCTTGTCCACGCAGACCAGGACCATCTCGGCCTCCTCCGCGCCCGAAGCGCGCAGCGTGTGCAGCTGGGTGCCGTCGCCGTAATAGACCTTGAACCCGAACTGGGAGGCGGCCTGGATCATCTCCACGTCGTTCTCGATGATCGACACGTCCACGCCGCGGGCCAGCAGGGGTTGAGATACGACTTGGGCGAAACGGCCGAAGCCGATGATCAGCACCTGGCCGCGCAGGTCCTTGGCGAAATCCACGCCCTCGGCGCTTTCGGCGTCCTGGACCGGCTTGGGCGACAGCCGTGCAATCAGCAGCGAGGTCAGGGGCGTCAGGGCCATCGACAGGATGACCACCGCCGACATCATCGCCCCGATGCGCGCGTCGAACAGGCCGGCGGCGACGGCGGCGCCGTACAAGACGAAGGCGAACTCGCCGCCTTGCGCGAACAGGCCGGCACGCTCGACCGCCTCATGGTGCGAAGCCTTGAACAGGCGCGCGACGGCATAGATGCCCACGCCCTTGACCAGCATGAAGGCCACGACCCCGCCCAGCACCAGACGCCAGTCGGCGACGACCACCGAGACGTCCAGCGACATGCCGACGCTGAGGAAGAACAGGCCCAAAAGGATGGCGCGGAACGGTTCGACGTCGGCCTCCAGCTGGTGACGGAAGGTGGATTCCGACAGCAGGACACCGGCCAGGAAGGCGCCCATGGCCATGGACAGGCCGCCCAGCGACATGGCCCAGGCGGCGCCGACCACGACCAGCAGGGCCGCCGCCGTCATGACCTCGCGCCCGCCGTATTGGGCCAGCAGGCGGAAGACCGGATTGACCAGATATTTGCCGGCCAGCAGCACCCCGCCGACCGCCGCGACCGCGAAGCCGACGGTCTGCCACAGGGGCGGCGCCTGTTCGTTGGCCACGCCCAGCACCGAGGCCAGGACGGCGACGATGGCCAGCAGCGGCACGATGGCCAGGTCTTCGAGCAGCAGGATGGAGACCGCCCGCTGGCCCGGCCCGCCCGCGATCTCGCCGCGCTCTTCCAGCATCTGCATGATGACGGCGGTGGACGACAGGACAAAGCCCATGGCGCCGACGAAGGCGACGGGTGCGGAGAAGCCGGCCAGCATGGCGGTCAGGGTCAGGATCAGGCCGCAGAACAGCACCTGGGCCGCGCCGAGGCCGAAGATTTCCTTCCTCAGTCCCCACAGACGTTTGGGCCGCATCTCCAGCCCGATGATGAACAGGAAGATGACCACGCCGAACTCGGCGACGTGCAGGATGGTCTCGGGCTCGCGAAACAGCTTCAGGCCGAAGGGACCGATGGCGAGACCCGCCGCCAGATAGCCCAGCACCGATCCCAGGCCGATGCGCTTGAACACCGGCACGGCGAGCACGCCCGCGGCCAGCAGAGCGGCCGCCGCGCCCAGATCCAGTCCCGTCGTCGCCTCAGCCATCGCATCCCCCCAAGCTTGGCCTCTATTGTGAAGGGCCTTAGCGGCGATTGCGAGAGGACACGAAAGACACGCTGACAGACCATCGTGCGTCGAGCGGGATTTGGCGCCACAGTTTCGCCCCATGACGACCCGCGACTGGCGTCAAGACAACAACCGGAGGAAGCCATGTCACGCACAATCAGGATCGCGGCCCTGTCCGTTCTGAGCCTGTCGTTCGCTGCGCCCCCGGTCGCCATGCCGAGCGTCGCCCTGGCCAAGCCGCTGGATGGCGAACCGACGCCGGCGGCGTGCCGGCCGCTGGGGTTTGAGCTGCCAGTTCGTCGTGAGGCGGAGGATGTCGTCGTCACGGCGTCACGTATTCAGGGCCGTAGCTCGACGAGTGCGCCGCCCGCGCCGCCTCCTCCTCCTCCGCCGCCGCCGCCGCCTTCGTACGCCCCGCCGCCAGCCGCGATGGCAGGCAGCGTGGCGGTCACCGGCTCGCGTGTTTCGCCCATCACGCCGGCGCCAGCGCCACCTTCCGCGCCCGCCGACACCGAACGCTACCCTGATGCGACGCCCAATCCGGTGAAGCGGACCAGCGATCAGCCGGTCTCGACCTTCTCCATCGACGTGGACACGGCGTCCTATTCGAACGTGAAGCGCTTCATTGACGAGGGTCGTGCGCCGCCCAAAGATGCGGTGCGGGTGGAGGAGCTGATCAACGCCTTCGACTATGATTATGCCCGGCCGACCAGCCAGACCCGGCCCTTCGCCATCACCACGGCGGTCGCGGCCTCGCCCTGGGCTGACGGGCGTCAGATCGTGCACATCGGCCTGCAAGGATATGAACTGCCGGCGGGCGAGCAGCGTCCGTTGAACCTGACCTTCCTGGTCGACGTCTCCGGCTCGATGGGCTCGCCGGACAAGCTGGACCTGGCCAAGAAGGCGATGAACCTGGCCATCGACCGGCTGAGGCCGCAGGACACGCTGGCCGTCACCTATTACGCGGAAGGCGCCGGCACGACCTTGCAGCCCACGAAGGGCGACGAAAAGCTGAAGATGCGCTGTGCGGTCGCCAGCCTGAAGGCCTCCGGCGGCACGGCCGGGGCGACCGGCATGACCAACGCCTATGACCAGGCCCAGGCGAACTTCGCCCGCGACAAGGTCAACCGCATCCTGATGTTCACCGACGGCGACTTCAACGTCGGGGTGACCGACAACAAGCGGCTGGAGGACTATGTCGCCGAAAAGCGCGGGACGGGCATCTATCTGTCGGTCTATGGCTTCGGGCGCGGCAACTATCAGGACGCGCGGATGCAGACCATCGCCCAGGCGGGCAATGGGGTCGCGGCCTATGTCGGGGACCTGAGGGATGCGCGCCGGCTGTTCGGACCGGCCTTCGACAAGGGCGCCTTCCCCATCGCCGACGACGTCAAGATCCAGGTCGAGTTCAATCCCGCGCGCGTCGCCGAATGGCGGCTGATCGGCTATGAGACCCGGCTGTTGAACGAGGAAGACTTCAACAACGACCAAGTCGATGCGGGCGAGGTCGGATCCGGCGCCAGCGTCACGGCCCTGTACGAGATCACCCCCGTCGGCGGCCCGACCCAGCTTCCCGAAAGGCGCTATCCCGACAACCGTATCGGGGTCGGCGGCGGCGATCCGAACGGTGAGATCGGCTTTATCCAGGTGCGCTACAAACAGCCGGGCCAGAGCCGCTCGGAGCTGATCCAGCAGCCGCTGACCAACCGCGCGGGCGGGCCGGTCAGCGCCCAGCCGCCCGAGGCCACGCGCTGGGCCATCGCCGTCGCCGGATTCGGGCAAAAGCTGCGGGGCGATCCGTGGATGACAGCCGACTATGGCTGGGACCGGATCATCGATCAGGCGCAAGGGGCCAGGGGCGAAGACCCCTATGGCGACCGGGCCGAGTTCGTTCAGCTGGTGCGGGCGGCCCAAGGCCTTCCCCCGATGCGGACGCCCTGACCGGAACCGCCACGCTCGCGGCGGGTTTTTGAGCGCAACGCTTCAACCAAGGAAACCCGCCATGAAGATCCGCGACGTGATGACCAAGGACGTGCACCTGGCCCGCCCCGCCGACACCATCCAGGACGTGGCCAGCCGCATGGCCAAGGGCGGCTTCGGCTTCGTGCCCGTGGCGGACGGCGATCAGCTGATCGGCACCATCACCGACCGCGACATCGTGGTGCGCGCCATAGCGACGGGCGCCGCCTCAAGCGCCTCTGTGGTGGAGTTCATCACCCGCGATCCACAGACGGTGCTGGATACCGACGACCTGAAGGTCGTGCTGGACCTGATGGGCGCCAAGCAGATCAGACGCGCCCCGGTCGTAGACAAGCATGGCCGCGTGGTCGGCGTCGTGTCGCTGGGCGACCTGTCGACGCGCGTGAAGGAGAAATACGCCGGCGAGACGCTGGAAAGCATCTCGCGTTAAGACCTGCGTAACCGCGCCCCGACACCGGGCGTCAAGGATCGTCGTTCATGCTGTTCCTTCGAAAATCGGAGGATGGCATGGCGCGCGCGCAGTTCCAGAAGGGTCAGAAGGTCTGGGTCGAGTGCGTCGGCGCCTGGGCCTTTATCGAACAGGTCCAGCCCGTCTGGGCCAAGGGGTTCGAAGAGCCCGTACGCGTCACCTATGACGTCGGTCTGGGCCGCGAGTTCACCGCCAACGAACTGCTGCTGGCGACCGACGATCCGGCCTCGGATCAGGGCTTGGGCGACTGGCGGCTGCTGCGGGCACGCAACAAGTGGCAGCTACCCGAGGATTGCCTGCATCACCCCCACCCCGGCACCTATCCGGTCGTCGTGACCGATCGGGCGGACTGGGGCGGTTGGCGCGTGCCGGGCGCCGAATACGACCGCGATCCCCAGCAGATCGAGTTTCAGGCCCGCCTGATCGCCGCCGCGCCCCAACTGATGCGCCTGGCCCAGGATCTGGTGGATCTGGTCGCCGAGACGCCCGACGATGCGCCGCCGGCCGTCCTGACCCTGGCCCGACAGGCGCGCGATACGCTGCATGGGATGACGCGGGTGCTGGAGCCCGCGCCCGACCGCCTGCTGTCGCCGGTCGCCGCCGCTTAAAAACCCGTTAAAAGCGCGCGCCGAGCCTCGACACGAATCCGCGACGCAGCCTAGATTCCGACAACGAAGTGTTTGTCGGAGGGTCGGGGCTTGCGGGACGAGGAGCGGCGGGAAAATCGGTCGGGGCGTCGCGCCTCCGACCGCGCCGCCGGCGCGCCTGCCTGGTTGCGGATCGCCGTCCTGGTCCTTGCGCTGATCGCGGCCGCCTATGCCCTGATGGCGTCGCGTGAGTTCAGCCGGCCGACCCGCGAAATCAGCCGCCTGGAAGTCGAAAATCTGAAGCTGAACGCCGAGCTGGTCGCCAGCCAGACCGCGTTGCTGATCCAGTCGGCCGAAGCGGGCCTGGCCGCGGGTCGCACCGCCATTGTCGCCAAACGCGCCCCCATAGAGGTCGTCGAGGACGCGCAGGCCGCCGCGCCCAAGGTCGCCTTCAGCCTGGTCGGTCCCGGCGAGACGGTGCAGGCCGCCAAGGGCGAAGGGTCGGTCGTGGTCGGCCAGGCCAATGCCGACGGCCTGAGGCTGGAGGCGCGGATCGCGCCGGTCCTGCCGACAGGCGGCGAAACGCGGATCGTGTCGGCGGGCGGCGTGGTGCTGG
>OFRI01000417.1_pt1 | contig 11414 bp, 14 predicted proteins | sample 1543031 | NCBI WGS metagenome assembly OFRI01 (sample SAMN07774226, study PRJEB24372) | wastewater metagenome
TGATCCCGCAGCCGGGTGCGGCGGGCTCCGCGGTCAAGCAGGGCGAGGCGTCGAACGCCGCCGCCGCGGCTGGCCCGGTCGAGAACGCCACCACCACCGCGCCCGCGACCACGCAGGGCGCGACCAACAATCCGACCGCCACCGGCGACGCAGGACGATAAGACGATGACCGCCACTGCACTCCAGCCGTCCGCCTTCATGGGCCATGACGAGCATCACGCGCACCACGACCATGAGCATGGGGCCGATCACAAGCCCGGCTTCTTCGCGCGCTGGTTCCTGTCGACCAACCACAAGGACATCGGCACCCTGTATCTGATGTTCGCCATCATGGCGGGCATCGTGGGCGGCGCCCTGTCGGGCCTGATCCGCTGGGAACTGGCCGAGCCGGGCATCCAGATCTTCAAGGAAGGCTCGTCGATCCAGCTGCTGGGTCTCGTGGAGCAATCCAAGCACGGCTATAACGCCGTCGTCACGGCCCACGCCCTGATCATGATCTTCTTCATGGTCATGCCCGCCATGATCGGCGGTTTCGGCAACTGGTTCGTGCCGATCATGATCGGCGCGCCGGACATGGCCTTCCCGCGCATGAACAACATCTCGTTCTGGCTGCTGGTCGCCGCCTGGTGCCTGCTGATCCTGTCGATGTTCACCGACGGCGGACCGGGCAAGGGCTTCGGCGGGGGCTGGACAGCCTATCCGCCGCTGTCGACCACGGGCCACGTCGGCCCCGCCTTCGACCTGGCCATCTTCGCCCTGCACGTCGCGGGCGCCAGCTCGATCCTTGGCGCGATCAACTTCATCACCACCATCCTGAACATGCGCGCGCCGGGCATGACGATCCACCGGATGCCGCTGTTCGCCTGGTCGGTGCTGATCACCGCCTTCCTGCTGCTGCTGTCGCTGCCCGTGCTGGCCGGCGCCATCACCATGCTGCTGACGGACCGCAACTTCCACACCCACTTCTTCGATCCCGCCGGCGGCGGCGATCCGATCATGTACCAGCACCTGTTCTGGTTCTTCGGTCACCCGGAAGTGTACATCCTGATCCTGCCGGGCTTCGGCATCATCAGCCACATCGTCTCGACCTTCAGCCGCAAGCCGGTGTTCGGATATCTGGCCATGGCCTACGCCATGGTGGCCATCGGCTTCGTCGGCTTCATCGTGTGGGCCCACCACATGTACACGGTCGGCATGAGCATCAATCTGCGCGCCTATTTCATCGCCGCCACCATGATCATCGCGGTGCCGACGGGCGTGAAGATCTTCAGCTGGATCGCCACCATGTGGGGCGGCTCCATCAGCTTCAAGACACCCATGCTGTGGGCGATCGGCTTCATCTTCCTGTTCACCGTCGGCGGCGTGACCGGCGTGGTCCTGTCGAACGCCGGCATCGATTACAGCCTGCACGACACGTACTACGTCGTGGCGCACTTCCACTATGTGCTGTCGCTGGGCGCCGTCTTCGCGATCTTCGCGGGCTTCTACTACTGGTTCGAGAAGATGTTCGGGGTGAAGTACAACGAGTTCCTGGGCGCGACCCACTTCTGGATCATGTTCGTGGGCGTGAACCTGGTGTTCTTCCCGCAGCACTTCCTGGGTCTGCAGGGCATGCCGCGTCGCTACATCGACTATCCGGAAGCCTTCACCCTGTGGAACCACGTCTCGTCGATCGGCTATGCCGTCACCGTCGTCGGCGTGATCGTCTTCCTGATCATGCTGGTCGAGGCGGCGATCCGTCGTCGTCCGGGCGTCGCCAACCCGTGGGGCGAAGGCGCCACGACCCTGGAGTGGACCCTGTCCTCGCCGCCCCCGGCCCACCAGTTCAACGAACTGCCGGTCATCAAGGCGGAAGAGCACTAAGCCTTTCCAGCGATATGAAATCGAAGGCCGCTCTTTCCGTCGGAAGGGGCGGCCTTCTTCATTTGGGTATGCTATGCGGCCCTCACCGATGACCGAAGTTCAGACCCGCCCCGCCATCTCGACCGCCCAGCCGGAGGATTTCTTCCAGCTGCTGAAGCCGCGCGTGATGTCGCTGGTGGTGTTCACCGCTGCGACCGGGCTGATCGTCGCGCCCGGATCGGTCAATCCGCTGGTCGCGGCCATCGCCATCCTGTGCATCGCCGTGGGCGCAGGGGCGGCCGGGGCGCTGAACATGGCGCTGGAAGGCGAAACCGACGCCCTGATGCGGCGCACGCGTGGCCGGCCGGTGGCGGCGGGACGCGTGCGCAAGAACGACGCCATGGCCTTCGGCGTCATCCTGAGCCTGTTCTCGGTCATGCTGCTGGGGATGAACACCAACTGGCTGGCGGCCGGTCTGCTGGCCATGACCATCGTCTATTACGCCGGCTTCTACACCCTGCTGCTGAAGCGGCGGACGCCCCAGAACATCGTCATTGGCGGCGCGGCGGGCGCCTTTCCCCCAGTGATCGGCTGGGCGGCGGCGACGGGCCATGCGCCGTGGCAGGCGTGGCTGCTGTTTCTCATCATCTTCCTGTGGACCCCGCCGCACAGCTGGGCGCTGGCGCTGTATTCGGCCGGCGATTACGCCAAGGCGGGCATTCCGATGATGCCGGTGGCCAAGGGCGCCAAGTCCACGCGGTTGCAGATCCTGCTCTACACCCTGGTCTTCGTGCCGGTCGCCATCGCCCCGGCCTTCGCGGGCCTGGGCGGGATCATCTATCTGGTCGTTTCGGTCGCGGGCGGCCTGGGCTTCCTCGGCTTGGCGGTGCGCCTTTATCGCTCGCGCGCGGGCGACGAGCCGGACAAGGCCGAGGCTGTGGGACGCGAGGCCGCATTGTATGACGTCAAGGTCCAGGCCAAACCGGCGCGGGACCTGTTCGCCTTTTCCATCCTCTATCTGATGGCGCTGTTCTCGGCGCTGCTGGTCGAGGCCCTGTCCGGTCTGGGAGCGTAAAACCATGCGTCTGACGCCTGAGGAACTTCGCGCGCGCAAGCGTCGCAACGTCTGGATCGCCTCGGCGCTGGTGGCCTTCATCGTGCTGGTGTTCGCCACCACGGTGCTGCGCCTGCAACAAAACCAGGCGGCCGAGCGGGCGCTGGCGACGGCGGTGGAGACGTCCCAACCATGAAGGCCGGCCGTAAGAATCTGATCGCCATCATCTGCGTCTTCGGGGTGATGGGCATGACCGGGGCGGCGTTCGCGGCGGTGCCGCTCTATCGGATGTTCTGCCAGGTGACGGGCTTCGGCGGCACGACGATGAAGGCCGATAAGGCCTCCGACACCGTGCTGGACGAGACGGTGCTGGTGCGGTTCGACACCAATGTGCGCGGCGTGCCGATGACCTTCCGCGCCGAGCAATCGACCCAGCGGGTGCGGATCGGCGAGACGGGCCTGGCCTATTTCGACGTGACCAACACCTCGGACAAGCCGATCCAGGTGCGCGCCAGCTACAATGTCTCGCCCGAGCAGACGGGGCCGTATTTCCAGAAGCTGCAATGCTTCTGCTTCACCGACCAGACGCTGGCGGCGGGCGAGACGCGCCAGTTCCCGGTCCAGTATTTCATCGCCCCCGAACTGGCCACGGACCGTGAGGCCAAAGGCGCGCGCGACATCACCCTGAGCTACACCTTCTATCCGTCCGTGGACGCGCCGAAGGCGTGACGTTGAAGCCGGGCGTGGACTTTCCCGGCGTCGGCTGCGGGCTGGTGATCCAGCGCGCCGACGGGCGGGTCTTGCTGTGCAAACGGCTGAAGGCTCCCGAGGCCGGGTTCTGGAACATCGTCGGCGGCAAGGTGGACCTGATGGAACGCTCCATCGACGCCGCGCGACGCGAGGCCGAAGAGGAGAGCGGGCTCAAGATCGGCGCGGTCGATTTCCTGTGCCTGGCCGAAGAGATCATTCCCGCCGACGGCCAGCACTGGGTGTCGCTGATCTATGTCACCCGCGATTTCACGGGCGAGCCGACGCTGACCGAGCCGGACAAGCTGTCGGACATCGGCTGGTTCGCGCTGGACGACCTTCCCCAGCCGCTGTCGGCTTTTTCGGCCAAGGCGTTCGCGGCGATGAACGGCTGATCACACGGCGCCGTTCGCGTCGGCGTGCGTTTCATCTCCAGGTGCATGCTGCACGCGGAGACGGAGACGGGATTTGCGCGGTCTGGATTTCACCAACTGGCACAGTCTGCTGCTGACCCTGGTCGGGCTGGCGCTCGTGACTTTGATCGGCATGGGCATCCGGCTGGTGATGATGTTCACCATCCAGCAGCGGCGCGAGCGGATGAACCGCCAGATCAACGAACGGCTGAAGACCCTTATCTCCGCCTACAAGGTGCTGGGCGGATCTTTCACCGGCGACCTGACCGTCGATCCGACGCACAAGCGCGACCTGAGCCGCCGCAACGCCTCGCAAGGCGAGGCGGGACTGGATCTCAGCGCCGAGGCGACGGCGGGGTCGGACCGGACCCGGCGTATCCGCGACGCGGTCGAGGCCAGTCTGGCGGACATCATCCTCCTGGGCACCGAAGAGCAAGTGCGGCTGGCGCAGCAGGCGGCGCGCGAACTGGTCGCCGGGCGGCCGGTGCGGACGCATGATTTGGTCGTTTCGCTGCGCGACTTCATCCGCCAGGCGCTGGACCTGGCGCCCGTGCCGACCGGACCGGACATGCCCTTGCAAGGCCCGACGCGCCCGTCCTCGACCGGAGGCCGCGGCTCAGGCGCCGGCGCAACGGGCGGCCGTGGCGGCGGCGGGGGCGGCATGGGCGCAGCGATGGGCGCGGGCATGGGGGGAGGCGGAATGGGCATGGGCGGCGCATTGGCCGACAGTCCGGACGACCCGGCCGATCCAACGGCCCGCAAGGGGTGAGCGCCGTCCGCATGCCCGAACAAGGCGGAAAGACGGCGTGGCTCTGGCGTCGGGGAAAATCGAACGCTATAGCCGCTATAACAACCGACTCTGGCCGACGAAGAGACGCGATTCATGGCTGACGCCCACGCCACTCCGCAGCACGACTACCACCTGGTGGCGCCCAGCCCCTGGCCGCTGGTGTCCTCGGTCGCTGCGACCATCATGTTCATCGGCGCGGTAATCTGGATGAAGGGCCTGGCCCCGGCGGACGGCGGCCCGATCGCCGCCAACTTCCTGGCCGAAGGCAAGCCGGGCGTCTTCTTCGCCGGTCTGGCGGGCGTTCTGATCTCGGCCTTCTGCTGGTGGGCGGACGTCATCAAGGAATCCAAGGCGGGCGACCATACGCCGGTCGTGTCGCTGGGCCTGCGCTACGGCATGATCCTGTTCATCGCGTCGGAGGTGATGTTCTTCGTCGCCTTCTTCTGGATGTTCTTCGACATGGCGCTGTTCCATGAATCGCGGGCGCTGACGCCGGAAGTCGGCACCTGGGCCGATACCGCCAAGGCCTGGTCGACCTGGCCGCCCAAGGGCGTAGAGGTTCTGTCGCCGTGGCAACTGCCGCTGCTGAACACCGTGACCCTGCTGCTCTCGGGCTGCACCGTCACCTGGGCCCACCACGCGATCCAGGTCGGCGACCGCAAGGGCGCCAAGATCGCCCTGATCATCACCGTGGCCCTGGGCGTGCTGTTCACCTGCGTCCAGGCCTATGAGTACAACCACATCCTGCACGAGAAGCTGTTCTTCAACGAAGAGGCCGTGAACTCGGGCCTGTACGGCTCGATCTTCTTCATGGCGACGGGCTTCCACGGCTTCCACGTCCTGATCGGCACCATTTTCCTGGCGGTCTGCCTGATCCGCCTGCTGAAGGGCGACTTCACCCCGCAGAAGCATTTCGGCTTCGAGGCGGCGGCCTGGTACTGGCACTTCGTGGACGTGGTCTGGCTGTTCCTGTTCGCCTTCGTCTATGTCGTCTTCGGTTGAACCAAGACGGCCCTGAAGACATCGCAGCGGCGCGGAACGAGGAATCGTCCCGCGCCGTCGTCGTTTCCGATACGCCGGTTCGCTGGGCGCTGCGGGGGCGTTGTCCCCGGTGCGGCCAGGGCGCGTTGTTCGCGGGCTTTCTGAAGGTGGCGCCCGGCTGCACGGCCTGCGGTCTGGACTATTCCACCATCCAGACGGGCGACGGCCCCGCCAGCTTCATCATGCAGATCGCCGGCTTCATCGTAGGCTTCTCGGCCCTGTTCGTCGAAATCAAATACCATCCGCCCCTGTGGGTGCATCTGATCGTCTGGCTGCCGCTGGTGGTCGCCCTGTCGCTGGCCCTGATGCGGCCGGGGCGGGGACTGATGATCGGGCTGCAATATCGGAATCAGCGATGAAGCGTTTCCCGTGGATCCTGACCGTGCTGACGGTGCTGGGCCTGATCCTGCTGATCGGGCTGGGCGTGTGGCAGGTCGAGCGGCTGAAGTGGAAGGAAGGGCTGATCGCGGCGGCCGATGCGGCGGCGGCGAAACCGCCCGCGCCACTGGATCAGGTGCTTGCCGAGACGGGGAGTGGGGGCGATCTGGAGTTCAGGAAGGCGCTGATCGTCTGTCCGGGCCTGGCCAGCGCGCCCTTCGTCGAGCTTCAGAGCATCCATGACGGCGAGGCCGGGGTGCGGCTGATCTCGGCGTGCAAGCCGGCGGGGGCGGATTTCACCCTGCTGGTCGATCGCGGCTTTGTCGGCGACGGCGTGACGGCGCGTCCGCGCGTGGTCGAAACCACCCTGCCGCTAGTGATGGTCGGAGAGTTCCGCACCTTCGACAAGCCCGGCGCCATGAGCCCGGCGCCCCGCGACGGCCGCTTCTACGCCCGCGACACGGCGGCGATGGCCAAGGCGCTGAACGTCACCGGCCCGGTCCGGCCCGAGGCCGTGTTCGCCATCACCGCCGTCAATCCCGAGTTCCCGGCGCTGAGGCCGTCCGCGCCGCCTGCGGCCTTTTCCAACAACCATTTCGGATACGCCCTGACATGGTTCGGACTGGCGATCGCGCTTGCGGGTTTCTATGTGGCCCTGCTTCGCCGTCGCACCAAGAAAGACATCCCCTGACCGCTACGCTTCACACCCTGTCCAACGGCGTTCGCGTCATCTGCGATCCGATGCCGGGGCTGAAGACCCTGGCCGTCGTCGTCACCGTCAAGGGCGGGGCGCGTTGGGAGCCGCTGGATCGGTCCGGCTGGTCGCACCTGCTGGAGCATCTGGTGTTCAAGGGCGCCGGCGATATGGCCGCGCGCGAGATCGTCGAGCGGATCGAGGCCGAGGGCGGCACGATCAACGCCTCCACCGGATACGAGCGGACCAGTTTCGAGGTGCGGGGGCTGGACGGCTCGCTGCCGCTGGCGATGCAGGTGCTGTCGGACCTGGTGTTCCGCCCCACGCTGGACCCGGCCGAGATTGAGCGCGAGAAGGACGTGGTGGCCCAGGAGATCGCCGAGGCCTTCGACACGCCCGACGACCATGTGTTCGAGATGGTCCAGACGCGCGCCTTCGCCAAACAGCCGCTGGGCCGTCCGATCCTGGGCTCTGTCGCCAGCCTGAAGCCGGCCGACAAGGCGTCGGTCGAGGCGTGGCGCGCGCGGCTGTATTCGCCCGATCGGATGGTGGTGTCGGTCTCAGGCGCGGTGGACGAGACCGAACTGCTGGCCTTGGCCGAGCGCTGGTTCGGCGATGCGGTCGCGACGCCGGCTGACGCACCCGCGCCGGCCGCCTTCGTCGGCGGACACGCGAAGCTGACGCGCAAGATCGAACAGGCCAATCTTGTGTTCCAATTGCCGGCCCTGTCCGCTACCGATCCGGCGCTTTCGGCCATGCGGCTGTTCGGCGAGATTCTGGGCGGCGGCATGGCCTCGCGCCTGTTCCAGAGCGCGCGGGAAGAACGCGGCCTGGCCTACGCCATCGACGCTTATCAGGAGCCGTATGAGGATACGGGCGTACTGGGCATCTACGCCGGAGCGGCGGCGGATCGGGCGAAGGAATTGGCCGAGGTCTCGGCGGCCGAGGTGCGGGCCCTGGCCGAGAACGGGCCCACCGAAAAGGAGCTGTCGCGGGCCAAGGCTGTTATGAAGGCCGGCCTGTGGATGTCGGACGAAAACCCGATGAGCCGGGCCGGGCGCAACGCCGCCCAGACTCTGATCTTCGGCGCCCCGCGCTCCAGCCTGTCGATGACCGAGCAACTGGAAGGCCAGACGATCGAGGCCGTGCGCGCGGTCGGCGGTCGATTACTGGCGTCAGGCCAGGCGGCCAGCGCCGTCCTGGGCCCGAAGTCGGCCGCACCAGCAGGCGAAGCGTTCGCGGCGGCCCTGTTCGGGGGCTGAGGGAACGCGCCGGGGCGCGGATCGGTTATGCTGGCGCTTGAACCCGTCCAGCCTGGAGACTTCCATGACCGTCCGCGTCGCCCTGATCGTCGGCAGCCTGCGCAAAGGCTCCTATTCGCGCGCCATCGGCATGGAGCTGAAGGCGCTGGCTGAGCCGGGGCTGGAGATCGAGCCGGTCGAGATCGGCGACCTGCCGCTCTATGACCCCGATCTGGAAACCGACAACCCGCCGCCCGCCTGGGAGCGGTTCCGCGAGGAGGTGGCGACGACCGAGGCGGTGCTGTTCGTCACGCCCGAATACAATCGCTCCATTCCCGGCGCGCTGAAGAACGCGCTGGACGTCGGCTCGCGCCCCTATGGCCACAGCATCTGGCAGGGCAAGCCCGCCGCCATCGTCAGCGTCTCGCCCGGCGCCGTCGCGGCGTTCGGCGCCAACCACCACCTGCGCCAGCCGCTTGTGTTCCTGAACATGCCGACGATGCAGCAGCCCGAGGCCTATATCGGCAATGTCGTGGACCTGCTGGACGAGAACGGCAAGCTGAAGAAGGACGACACCAAGACCTTCCTGAAAAGCTTCACCGACGCCTTCGCCGTCTGGATCGACAAGACGAAGGCGTAGGGCGATTGACGCCCGTGGCCCTTCGATAACGATCAGTTCAGGGCCTCAGGCTGACGACGACCTTGCCCTTGGCGCGGCCGGTCTCGATATAGGCCAGCGCTGCGTTCAGATCCTCGAACGGGAACACGCGGTCCAGCACGGGGCGGATGTCGCCGGCCTCGATCAAGGTCGTGATCCGGCTCAACTGTTCGCCGTCCGCCCGCATGAAGACGAAACTGTAGTCCACCCGACGCGCCCTCGCAGCTGCCCGGATCTTGCGGCTGCCCAGGCCGATGACTTGGCGGATGATCCAGTTCAGACCCTGCGCCCTGGCGAAGGCCGGATCGGGCGGGCCGGAAATCGAGATCAGCTTGCCGCCCGGCTTCAGCACATCCAGCGACCGTTCAAGCGTCTCGCCGTCCAGGCTGTTCAAAACCACGTCGTATCCCGACAACAGCCCGGCGAAATCCTCGGTCTTGTAATCGACAACCACGTCCGCCCCCAGGCTGCGAACCAGGTCCGCGCCCGCTGCGCTCGCGGTCGTCGCGACGCTGGCGCCGAGGTGTTTGGCCAACTGGATCGCCAGGATGCCGACCCCGCCGGAACCGGCATGGACCAAGACCTTCTGGCCGGGCTTCAATCCCGCCCGATCCACCAGCACCTGCCACGCCGTCAGCGCCGTCAGCGGCACGCCCGCCGCCTCTTCCATCGACAGATTGCGCGGCTTCGGCGCGACGTCGTCTTCCGTGATGGCGATATAGTCGGCGAAGGTCCCGATCCGTCCGTCGCGAGGCCTTGAATAGACCTCGTCGCCGACCTTGAACCGTCGCACGGCCCGGCCGACGCGCACGACCTTGCCGGCCACGTCATGACCCAGAACCAGCGGCGTCTTGTAGGGAAGGATCGGTTTGAACGCCCCGTCCCTGATCTTTGAATCCAGCAGGTTCAGACCGGCGGCATGCACCTCGACCAGCACATCCCTGTCGCCGACCTTGGGCTCCGACGCCTCGCCCAATCGAAGCGTCGCCTTCTTGGCGTAATGGTTGAGGAAGAAGGCTCTCATCACGCGTCCGCCTTGTAGTGGGGGGCGGCGGTGACTTGCCCAAAGCCGGGCAGCATGACGAGACGGGCGGCCTGGAAGGCGTCCCACTGGCCGGCGTCGTGCAGCGGCGGGATCGTCACCGGTTCACGACGGTCAAAGCCGACCAGCGCGGCGTCCACCATCTCGCCGACCTCCATCATGGGGGGCAGTTGCGACGGATCGGCGCCGGCGCGGCTCCAGATCTCGGTGCCCGTGGCGGCCGGCAGTACGGCCTGGACATAAACGCCCTTGGGACCGAGTTCGAACGCCAACCCTTGCGACAGGTAGAGGACAAAGGCTTTCGTGGCGCCATAGACCGTCTGGCCGAACTCGGGGACCAGGCTGACCGCCGAGCCGACATTGATGATCGCGCCCCGGCCGGCTTCGACGAAGCGGGGCGACACCGCATGGGCCAGTCGCAGGACGGCCGTGGTGTTCACCGCCACCAGCCGCGCGATGTCGGACGCGGCCTGGCGATCGAAGCGTCCCGCGACCGAAAGCCCGGCGTTGTTCACCAGCACGCCGATGCGGGCGTCGTCGCGCAGTCGGGCCTCGACCACTTCGAGATCGGCGTTGTTTGTCAGATCGGCCTGGATGACGTCGACCGCCACGCCGGCCTCCCCACGAAGCCGCTCGGCCAGAGCGTCCAGCCGCGCCTTGTCGCGCGCGACAATCACCAGATCGTGGCCGCGCCTGGCGAAGCGGTCGGCATAGGTCGCCCCGATGCCGCTGGAGGCGCCGGTGATGAGAACTGCGGGAAGGTCGGACATGAGAGGCTCCATTGCGATCTGATTATTCATGATCGCTATCATCTATGTTGCCAAATATGACCGCCATCATGTATGTGTCAATGGGTGAAAGGGAGATTGCGTCATGAAGGTCAGCCGCGAGCAGATGAAGGCGAACCGCCAACGCATTCTGACGGAGGCCGGCCGGCTGTTTCGCGCTAAGGGTTTCGACGCCGTCGGCGTGGCCGAGGTGATGCAGGCGGCGGGCCTGACTCACGGCGGATTTTACGGGCATTTTTCGTCCAAGGACGATCTGATCGCCCAGACGGTGGCCCATGTGTTCGAGCATTCGGACAGCGCAAAATCCGAAACGGCCGATCTCTCTGCCTTCATGGACGCCTATCTCTCACCCCAGCACAGACAAGGCGTTGCGGCGGGATGCCCGACGGCGGCGCTCGTCTCGGATATCCGTCGCCAGGGGCCGGAAGCGCGCGAGGCTCTGACTTCGGGCGTTCGCGCTCAGATCGAAAGGATCGCAGCGACGATCACCGACACGCCTTCGGCTCAGGCGCGCCGTGACGCCACCGGTGCCTGGGCGACCATGGTCGGCGCAATGATCATGGCGCGTGCCCTGGATAATGACGCGCTTTCCGATCAGATCCTTCAAGACGCTCGTGACTGGATCGAAGTCCGTCTGCAGGGGCGCGGCGTCTGACCAAAGACTTGAAGATTGTCGGGGAGCAGTTTCGCCGCCCCAATTGAAAACGGCGGCTCTCGAGAGAGCCG
>OFRI01000423.1_pt1 | contig 11378 bp, 7 predicted proteins | sample 1543031 | NCBI WGS metagenome assembly OFRI01 (sample SAMN07774226, study PRJEB24372) | wastewater metagenome
TTTACTCGCAGAAAAGTACTCGCCGGCTTGCTTGGTCTTGGCGTTGTTGGTCTCGGTGCCGGTGGCGTGCGCTATTGGTTGGGGCGCCCGGAAAATGTGGCGACCCATGACTATGAGCTGATCGCTGCGCCGCTGGATGTCGAGCTGGTGCCAGGGCATATGACCACGGCCTGGGCCTATGGCGGTCAGGCGCCGGGGTTGGAGCTGCGCTGCCGTCAGGGCGAGCGTTTGCGCGTGCGCTTTATCAACCAGTTGGATGTTTCCACCACGATTCACTGGCACGGCATTCGTCTGCCACTGGCGATGGACGGCGTGCCCTATGTGTCGCAGCTGCCGGTGCTGCCGGGCGAGTATTTCGACTACGACTTCATCACCCCGGATGCCGGCAGCTATTGGTATCACCCTCATCTGGGTAGCAGCGAGCAGTTGGGTCGCGGCCTGGTCGGTCCGCTGATTGTCGAGGAACGTGAGCCGAGCGGTTTTGCCCATGAACGTACCCTGTGCCTGAAGAGTTGGCACCTGGACGAGCAGGGCGCCTTTACCGCGTTCAGTGTGCCGCGCGATGCGGCCCGTGGTGGTACGCCAGGGCGGCTGTCGACGATTAATGGTGTGCATGCGCCGACCCTGGATCTGCCAGCCGGTGAGGTGGTGCGCCTGCGGGTGCTCAATCTGGACAACACCCTGACCTATCGCCTGAACCTGCCGGGTGCGGATGTGCGCATCTATGCCCTGGATGGTAATCCGGTGGCGCCGCGCCCCCTGGGCAAGGAGTACTGGCTGGGGCCGGGTATGCGCATTGACCTGGCGCTGCGAGTGCCCGCCGCAGGCATCGAGTTGCCGTTGCTCAACGGCCCGCTGCGCCTAGCTACCCTGCGCGGTCAGGCCAGCCATGCAGCGCCTGGCGAGTGGCCGGCGGCCTTGCCGGCCAATCCGGTCAGCGAGCCTGATGTAGAGGGTGCACAAACCCTGCGCTTCAATTTCGAATGGACGGCGACCTTGGCCGAGAATCTGCCGGCCGGTGCCAAAGCTAGCTATTGGCAGATCAACGGCAAGGCCTGGGACATTGCTGACAAAAACTGCGCGGAAAAGCCCATCGCCAGCCTGGAGCTGGGCAAGAGCTATATCTTCGAGCTGCGCAACATGGCCCAGTACCAACACCCGATTCACCTGCACGGTTTGAGCTTCAAGGTGCTGTCGTCCAATCGCCACAGCGTGATCCCGTATTTCACCGACACTTACTTGCTGGGCAAAAATGAAGTCGCGCGCATCGCGCTAGTGGCGGATAACCCCGGCGTGTGGATGTTCCATTGCCATGTGATCGACCACATGGAAACCGGCCTGATGGCCGCCATTGAGGTGGTGTAATGGCGCGTAACCTGATCATCGACAGCAGCCAGGATCGGCACTTTATGGCGCAGGCACTGGCGCTGGCCGAGGCAGGTGCTGCTCTGGGCGAAGTGCCAGTGGGCGCGCTGCTGGTGCAGGATGGTGAGGTCATCGGCCGCGGCTTCAATTGCCCAATCAGCACCCATGACCCCAGCGCCCATGCCGAGATGGTCGCCATCCGCGATGCGGCCAAGGCCATCGGCAACTATCGCCTGCCCGGCAGCACGTTGTACGTGACGCTGGAGCCGTGCAGCATGTGCGCCGGTTTGATCGTGCATGCGCGCATCGCCCGGGTGGTGTTCGGCGCCAGCGAGCCGAAAGCTGGTGTGGTGCAGAGCCGTGGCGAGTTCTTTGCCCAGGGCTTTCTCAATCACCGGGTGCTGGTGGAGGGTGGGGTGCTGGCGGACGAGTGCAGTAAGGCGCTGAGTGCCTTCTTCAAGGCGCGCCGCCAACCCCAGTGAAAACTACTGCGCTCGATTATGCGGCGTTAAAAACAGGCTCAAACTGCTCATTTACAACTCGTAAACTCCGCGTTTTCGCCTGTTTTGGCCTTGCCTAATCGTCGCTCGCTACGTTTTCACAGGGGTTGGAAAGAGTGCTTCCGGTTACAGCGGCGCCAGGGTTTCTTTCGGCGGGGTCTTGTTGATGGCCGGCACGTGCAGTTGGCGGTCGGCCACTTGTTGGTCCTCCAGCTGCGGCTGGGTTACCCAGGTGAGGATGTCGTAGTAGCGGCGGATGTTTTGCACAAAATGCACGGTCTCGCCGCCGCGGGCATAGCCGTAGCGGGTCTTGCTGTACCACTTCTTCTGCGCCAGGCGCGGCAGCATCTTCTTTACGTCCAGCCACAGGTTGGGGTTCAGGCCTTCGGCCTTGGCTAACTTGCGCGCGTCACCCAGGTGGGCGATGCCAATGTTGTAGGCGGCCAGGGCAAACCAGGTGCGGTCTGGCTCGCTGATATCGGCTGGCAGGTCTTGCTTGATCAGGGCGATGTACTTGGCGCCGCCACGAATGCTCTGCCGCGCGTCCAGGCGATTGACCACGCCCATGGCCTGGGCGGTGTTTTGGGTCAGCATCATCAGGCCGCGCACACCGGTTTTGGAGGTGGCGTCCGGTTGCCACAGCGACTCCTGATAACCCATGGCGGCCAACAGGCGCCAGTCCAGGCCCTGATTCTTGGCTTCGCTCTGGAAGGTTTTTTCGTAGCGCGGCAGACGCGCCTGTAAATGCTTGGCGAAGGTGTAGGCGCCGACATAGCCGAGTACGTCAACATGCCCGTAGTAGCGTTCCTTAAGGCGTTGCAGGGTGCCGTTTTTCTGGGCCTGGTCGAGGAAGGTATTGACCTCGTCGAGCAGGCTGCGGTCTTCGCCGGCCGCCACTGCCCAGCCCAGGCTGGTGGCCTCGTCCAGATCGAAGCCAACGCGCACGTTGGGGAAGTACACCTGGTTCATCGCCAACTCGTTGGAGTCAACCAGGGTCAGGTCGATGGCGCCTTCGTCGACCATGCGCAGCAGGTCGACCACTTCCACCGCATCCGACTCTTCATAGCGCAGCTCCGGCAGTTGCAACTGCAAGGCGGCAAGCTGCTCGGCATGGCTGCTGCCCTTGAGCACAACGATATGTTTGCCCGGTAGGTCGCGGCTGTTGCTCGGTCGTGGCGTGCCGTTGCGATAGATGACCTGCGGCGTGACTTCTAAATACGCATGGGAGAACAGCGCCTGGCTTTGCCGGCCGCTGCTGGCCACCAGACCGGCGGCGCTGAGTTGTGGGCCGTTGGGGCTGTTGAGGCGGCGGAACAGGTCGTCGAGGTTCTCGGCGGTTTCGATCTGCAGCTCAACACCCAGGTCTTCGGCGAAGCGCTTGACCAATTCGTACTCGAAACCGGTCTCGCCGTTGCGGTCCTGGAAGTAGGTGGCCGGGCTGTTGCGCGTAATCACGCGCAGCACGCCGTCTTCCTTTACCCGCTCAAGGGTGGTGGGTTGCACGTCGGCATCACCACAACCACTGAGCAGCAAGAGAAGCCCGGTCGCCAGCAGCCATTGGCCGCAGCGCAGACGGAACATCGATTGGACAGACATCGGCGCAGTATACGCAAAGCACCGGGGTCGCCATATCTCGACAGCGGCCGGCATCTCTGTTAGCCGGCAGTGGTTGGCCGGTCAGCTTCTGGCGGGTGCCCTGCCTGCCTCTTTAGGCTAGAATGCACGGCCTCAAAGCATCCCCCTTCCCGAGGCTGTCCCGAAGATGTTGATCCTGCGCGGCGCTCCTGCCCTTTCTGCCTTCCGCCACGGCAAATTACTTGCGCAACTGACCGAAAAGGTCCCCGCTGTTAGCGGGTTGTATGCCGAGTTCGCCCATTTTGCCGAGGTTACTGGCGTGTTGACCGGCGAAGAGGAGACGGTGCTCGCGCGCCTGCTCAAGTACGGTCCAAGCGTGCCGGTACAAGAGCCCACTGGCCGCCTGTTCCTCGTGGTGCCGCGTTTCGGCACCATCTCTCCGTGGTCGAGCAAGGCCACCGATATCGCCAATAACTGCGGCTTGGCCAAAATCCAGCGCCTAGAGCGCGGCATTGCCTACTACGTGGCGGGTGAGCTGAGCGACGATCAAGCCGCAGAAGTATCGGCCGTGCTGCACGACCGCATGACCCAGTTGGTGCTGGCCAAGCTGGAACAGGCCAGTGCGCTGTTTAGCCATGCCGAACCCAAACCGCTGACCGCCGTGGACGTACTCGGTGGTGGCCGCGCGGCGCTGGAACAGGCCAACGCCCAGTTGGGGCTGGCCCTGGCCGAAGATGAAATCGACTACCTGGTGAAGAGCTTCAATGACCTGGGGCGCAACCCCCACGACATCGAGCTGATGATGTTTGCCCAGGCCAACTCCGAGCACTGCCGGCACAAAATCTTCAACGCCAGCTGGGACATCGACGGCCAGAACCAGGAAAAAAGCCTGTTCGGCATGATCAAGAACACCTACCAGATGCACAGCGAGAACGTGCTGTCCGCCTACAAGGACAACGCCTCGGTCATCGTCGGCCACACCGCCGGGCGTTTCTTCCCGAATCCGCAAACCCGCCAGTACGGCGCGGTGCAGGAGCCGGTGCATATCCTGATGAAGGTGGAAACCCACAACCACCCGACCGCTATTTCGCCGTTCTCCGGGGCGTCCACTGGCTCCGGTGGCGAGATTCGCGACGAAGGCGCCACGGGTCGCGGCGCCAAGCCGAAAGCGGGCCTGACCGGTTTCACCGTCTCTAACCTGAACATTCCCGGTTTCGAACAGCCCTGGGAAGTGCCGTACGGCAAGCCCGAGCGCATCGTCACGCCGCTGGACATCATGATCGAAGGCCCGCTGGGCGGCGCGGCGTTCAACAACGAGTTCGGCCGTCCGGCGCTGACCGGCTATTTCCGTACCTTTGAGCAGTCGATCAGCACACCGCATGGCGATGAAGTGCGCGGCTATCACAAGCCGATCATGCTGGCCGGTGGTATGGGTAACATCCGTGAAAACCACGTGCAGAAGGCTGAGATCACTGTCGGCGCCAAGCTCATCGTACTCGGCGGCCCGGCCATGCTGATCGGCCTGGGTGGCGGTGCCGCCTCCTCGGTCGCCACCGGCGCCAGCTCGGCTGACCTGGATTTCGCCTCGGTGCAGCGCGAGAACCCGGAAATGGAACGCCGCTGCCAGGAAGTCATCGACCGCTGCTGGCAATTGGGCGACGCCAACCCCATCGCCTTCATCCATGACGTCGGCGCCGGTGGTATCTCCAACGCCTTCCCGGAACTGGTCAACGATGGTGGTCGCGGTGGCCGCTTCGAGCTGCGCAACGTGCCTAATGACGAGCCGGGCATGGCGCCGCACGAGATCTGGAGCAACGAGTCCCAGGAGCGTTACGTCCTGGCCGTCAGCAGCGTCGATTTCGAGCGCTTCAAAGCCATCTGCGAGCGCGAGCGCTGCCCGTTCGCCGTGGTCGGTGAGGCCACCGAAGAGCCGCAACTGACCGTGACCGACAGCCATTTCGCCAACACCCCGGTGGATATGCCGCTGGAAGTGCTGCTTGGCAAGCCGCCGCGCATGCACCGCTCGGTCACCCGTGAGGCCGAACTGGGCGACGATTTCGACGCTGCCAGCGTTGATCTGGAAGAAGCGGTCAGCCGCGTTTTGCATCACCCGGCCGTGGCCAGCAAGAGCTTCCTGATCACCATCGGCGACCGCAGCATCACTGGCCTGGTGGCCCGTGATCAGATGGTCGGCCCATGGCAGGTGCCGGTGGCCGATGTGGCCGTGACCAACACCAGCTTCGACGTGAACAGCGGCGAAGCCATGGCCATGGGCGAGCGCACGCCGCTGGCTCTGCTTGACGCTGCCGCGTCCGGGCGCATGGCGATTGGCGAGACGCTGACCAACATCGCCGCCTCGCGCATCGAGAAAATTTCCGACATCAAACTGTCGGCCAACTGGATGGCCGCTGCTGGCCACCCGGGCGAGGATGCGCGCCTGTACGACACCGTAAAAGCCGTCGGTATGGAGCTGTGCCCGGCCCTTGGTATCACCATTCCGGTGGGCAAGGACTCGATGTCTATGAAGACCCGCTGGCAGGACGAGGGCGCGGACAAGAGCGTGACCTCGCCGATGTCGCTGATCGTGACCGGCTTTGCCCCGGTGGTCGATGTGCGCCAGACCCTGACGCCGCAACTGCGTCTGGACAAGGGCGAAACCGACCTGATCCTGATCGACCTCGGCCGCGGACAGAACCGCATGGGCGCCTCGATCCTGGCGCAGACATACGGCCTGCTCGGCCGTCAGGCGCCGGATGTCGACGACGCTGAAGACCTCAAGGCGTTCTTCGCCGTGATCCAGGGCCTGAATGCCGACGACATGCTGCTGGCCTACCACGACCGTTCCGACGGCGGCCTGCTGGTCACTGCCCTGGAAATGGCCTTCGCCGGCCACTGCGGTCTGGACCTGTACCTTGATGCTCTGGCCGACAACCGTGCCGAGGTCAACGCCGTACTGTTCAACGAAGAGCTGGGCGCGGTGATCCAGGTACGCCAAGACGCCACCCCGGAAGTGCTGGCGCAGTTCAGCGCTGCTGGTCTGGGCGACTGCGTGGCGGTCATCGGTCAGCCGGTCAATGGCAGCGACGTGGCCATCAGCTTCAATGGCGAGGCTGTGTTCGGCGATCAACGTCGTCTGCTGCAGCGCCAGTGGGCAGAAACCAGTTACCAGATCCAGAAGCTGCGCGACAACGCCGAAGGCGCCGAGCAGGAATTCGATACCCTGCTGGACGAAGAAAACCCCGGTCTGTCGGTCAAGCTCAGCTTTGACGTCAACGACAACATCAGCGCGCCGCACATTAAGAAGAACGTGCGTCCGCAAATTGCTGTGCTGCGTGAGCAGGGCGTCAACGGTCAGGTGGAAATGGCAGCGGCCTTCGATCGCGCCGGATTTAGCGCAATAGATGTGCATATGAGCGATATCCTCGCCGGTCGCGTTGACCTTGAAGACTTCAAAGGCCTGGTGGCTTGCGGTGGCTTCTCCTACGGCGACGTACTGGGCGCCGGTGAAGGCTGGGCCAAGTCGGTGCTGTTCAACAGCCGTGCGCGGGACAACTTCCAGGCGTTCTTCGAGCGCAAGGACAGCTTCGCCCTCGGCGTGTGCAACGGCTGCCAGATGATGAGCAACCTGCACGAGCTGATCCCCGGCAGCGAGTTCTGGCCGCACTTCGTGCGCAACAAGTCCGAGCAGTTCGAAGCGCGCGTGGCCATGGTCCAGGTGCAGGAGTCGGCGTCGATCTTCCTGCGCGGCATGGCCGGCACTCGCATGCCAATCGCCATCGCCCACGGTGAAGGGCATGCCGAGTTCGAAAGCGAGGAAGCCTTGCTGGAAGCCGATCTGTCCGGTTGCGTGTCGATGCGTTTTGTCGACAACTACGGCAAGGTCACCGAGAAATACCCGGCCAACCCCAACGGCTCGCCGCGCGGGATTACCGGCCTCACCAGCCGCGACGGCCGCGTGACCATCATGATGCCGCACCCGGAGCGGGTATTCCGTGCCGTGCAGAACTCCTGGAAGCCGGATGAGTGGCAGGAAGACGGCGGCTGGCTGCGCATGTTCCGCAACGCCCGCGTCTGGGTGGATTAACCGCGGGCCGCTTGCGGCCCCTCTGATGACCCTCTCCCGCGCTTCGTTCATGAAGGGGGGGAGAGGGTGCCCGTAGGGCGGGAGAGGGTCCTGTGTCAGACCCCGAACAACCCAACCCCATCCTCCCCGAAGTGCGCTCGGTTCTCCCTGGCGACACCTTGCACCTGTGTACCTGCGCCCGCTCGGGCCAACTCCCCGATTGCCCCATCGATTGCCCACAAGGCCTGCACCTGACCATCACCCGTGCCCAGCATCTGCTGCTGTGCCGCTGCGGCAAATCCCAGCGCCTGCCCTTTTGCGACGGCAGTCACCAAGCGCCGGCTCGGGGGTTGAAGGCTAAGTGGCTGCGGTTTTTTGCGAAGGGGTAGGGCAGGTGGGATGTGTCGATTGAGTACTTGGCGCTGAGCCGGATAGACGTTAGAAAACGTCTATCCGGCTGGGGGGATTATCTAGATTTCTGCGTAAAGCTTAAACTTTTGCTGGGGCGATTTTCTTACAGGTTTCCTTGCTTGCTGGATAATTTTCGCACTTTCGCAAGAGGTTCTGAATCTGTGAGTCGTTCTTCAATTGCTGATTGGCTAGGAGTTTCTCGGTGATGAACAGCTCTTCCGATCCGAGGTTGCGTTCGGCCTTATCAATCATTGCTAGTACAGCTTTGGCATCTCCGCGCTTGAGGTGGTAACTAATCATCAAGTCGTAGATTGAGGGGCCGGCTAGGGTCCAGTCCTCAATGGACTCCAGATCCTTGAGCGCTTCGCGGCTATTGCCCTGAGCTAGGTGCAGGTTAAATGCGGTGCGGCGAATGCCTGGCTGATTCTTTACCGGCGAAGCGAGCGCGCGTTCGGTGAATGCCTGGGCTTCGCGGGTTTTACCCTGCTCCAATGCGACTGTTGCCGCATAGGCATCTTTATAGCCTTGCATGGCGCTCATGACTGCTGCCGAGTTACGTACCAAGGGCCAGTTGCGCCGGTCAACGCGGGCGCGGCGCTCCTGGCGGTATTCGCGCTGCAGGTATTGGCGCAGATCTTCATCTCGGTCGATTGGCGACATGTGTGAGCGTGTAAAGTACTGGCTTGCGGAGCTAATCCCGGTCGTGAGGCCCTGGTTGAGCAGAACGTTCAGCTCCTGGGTAAAGCGGTTGAGGTTGAATTGTTCGAGCGACTCCTGCATGGCATTTTTACGTGCACTGAGGAAGCTGTCGAGCAAGGGTTCCTGCTTTCCTTGAAAGTCATTTAGTCGCTGCAGGCTGTGGCTGGCAGCGCGTGGTGCATAACCACTACGAATCATCAGGTCGGTACCGAGCAGGTCTGCCTGATCCTCCTGACTGCGTCCCCAGGCGGTGCTCCAAATATTGTCTGAGAAGGTATTGGCCAGCGCTGTGTAGAGAACGGTATTGCCAATGGTTTTCTGCGTCCCCAGAGGGTCTTTGCTGATCAGCTTCAGGGTGCCAGAGCTTCGGTCCACGCCAGTGTTAGAGGCCATTGCAGCAATGATCACTGTCGTGGCTACGGTCGTCATCTGCTCCTTTTGCTGCTGGAAGGCGGCCATGCGATCGTGGTGGCGCAGTAGCACATGGCTCATTTCATGGCCAAGCATGGCGGCAATTTCATCTTCGCTCTCGACATTGTCGAGCATGCCCAGGGGTACAAAAATATTGCCGTAAGGGTCAGCTGAAGGGCCAAAACCGTAACTATCGGTAATGCGTACTTGCAGTGGCGGTAGTTCACCAGGCCAGCCCTTGGCGAGGCGGTTGACGATGTCTTGTAGGTAGTCGTTTAGTTCTGGAATATGTACAAGGTTTTGCTGGCGGGTTTCAGCTGCTGGAATAGCGCGGCCGTCGAAACTCAGGCGCTGCTTGCTCAGTTGCTGAGGGTCCAGTTTGTAGTAGTTACGTACTTCAGTCTGTTCGAGATAGCGCCCGCTCAGGCGAGACTGTGTCGAGGGCCCGACCAGATTCAGCAATGCATCATCCGCACCTTGCATCGTTTGGCATCCGCTTAGCATTAGCCCGGCGAGTATCGGTAGTGTCAGTAGAGGTCCTTTCACGAGTTTGTCCTTATTTGTTGCAGCCGGCGCCAAAGCCAATGGTGGAGTTGTTCTGCTGATCTTGCGCCTGGCTGGTGGGCAATTTCTGGCAGGGCAGCTTGACCACTTTGCTGGGGTTCAGGCGCAGATCCATGGTGTCCAGCCAGACCTTCTTGCCTGCCAGTTCGACCTGCACCAGTTCCAGCTCCTCGTTGTATTGCAGCACCGGTAACGGATTCGGTGGAATGTTGCTGAGGGCCACTTCGCGTTCGAGCTTGCCTTGCTCATCAAGCACTGCAACCGGATCGGCGAGAAATGCCTCTACGGTCTGTGCAGCGGTCTGTGCAGCGGCCTGGCTGGCGTGGCTGAGAAGGGCAGCGAGTAGGAAAAGGCAGGTTTTGTTCATCTCGGAGTTCCTTGAGTTGGATGAAAACAGGCGCGTTTCTAGTCCTCGCGCCCGAAGAAGGCTTCGATCTTGTCGCTGAACAGCGTCAGTGAAAGCAGCAGGATTGCCAGGACATTTGCGGGGGTAATGTTCAAGGCATAAAGCAGCAGACTCAGCAGGAAAAGCAGGCCGAGAACCAACAGCCAGGAGGGGTAAGATGAGGCAAAGAAGTGCTTCTCCCACCGTGGCCAGGGTGTTAATAGCTGCAGACGTTGCTGGCGGCGATCATGCAGGGCTTTCAGCACCGCTATTAGTAACAGCAGTCCGACCTCGACCACGTCCAACCAGTCGATTCCCCAGAGCAAATTTGATGGGTCGCGATCGTACTCCATGCCTTGCGTGATGAGGTTGTCAAGGGCCATGGCATGGAGGTAGATGCCGGGTATTTTCCCGTGTAACGGGGATTGCACCAGATCACTTGCGGAGGTGATGTGAGCGCCGACCAAGATCAGTTTGTTTCTCAGCATCTGCTTGAGCAGAGCACGGTCATCGGCGCTGCTCGCCTCCAGATCGCTGGCCGAAAGTGTCAGTGTGTAAGGGCAGTTGGCCCGAACGGAACTACCCAGTTTCCAGAATATGGCCTGCACAAGTTGTTGCAGCGTTCCGGGCGCGGTGCAGTGGCTTGTGTCGGCGATCTTTGCTTGTTGCTGCGCAAGGTCTAGGCCCCACTGCACCGCTATGGGCGGTGCCTGAGCCGACTCTACGGCGCTGGCTGGCAGCTGTTGGCAGGCATGCTTCCGGCAGTAGTGTCGATACAGTTGGAATGCTGGGGTTTCTAGGGTGCCAACCGGCACTTCTGCAGCGAGCGGATAGCGGTCGCCATAGCCGCTCCAGGTCACCAGGGTTGGTGTGCTTACACTGGCAAAGCTCGGCAGCACATTGATGTGGCCATCATTGCCGCGTGCCTGGCCGGTATTGGCGAGCAGCAGTGGAATGTCTTGGTGCTGGTAGCGCGCGAAGACGTTGGCGAGCAATTGGCTGCCTTGGCGCGGGTCGCCGCGTGAGTGGTCGTGGCTGTAGAGCAGGTCGATGAAAAGCGCTGAGGGCTGATAGGCGAGCAGGCGCTTGAACAGTTTGCTTTGCTCGCTGTAAGGCATGGGCCAGTAGGTGTTGTTACGCAGCAGGTAGGCATCATCAATTAGTACGACGACGACATGTTGCTGTCCACTAGAGCTGTAGTTGCTGGCAAAGATACGATTGAGCCACTGGGCTGAAGCGTTTTCTGTCGAGCTGGTGAGACCGAATGGGTCAAGTAGTGCCAGCAGTAGAATCATGACGCCGAGCAGGTACTGCCGTGTGCTGAATATAGAGCTAATAACTAACGTCCTTGATTCAAACTAATCCCTGATTGCACTTTGATATCGCGCGAACGGAAACCTACTTG
>OFRI01000424.1_pt1 | contig 11353 bp, 5 predicted proteins | sample 1543031 | NCBI WGS metagenome assembly OFRI01 (sample SAMN07774226, study PRJEB24372) | wastewater metagenome
ACAATTAGTGAATTCGTTGCGAAAAAAAATCTTTTTTAATCCTTTTAATCTGTGGCTAAAAAAACTTTTAAATGCGTCAATACTTTGCAATCTTTATTCTGGGTTTAATTTTAGTTTTAAGTTCTTGCCGAACTGACTTTGATACTGTTGCCAGTTCTGGAGATTTAAAGTTTTCAAAAGACACGGTTTATTTGGACACCGTTCTTAAAAATATTGGTTCAAGCACTTATCAATTAAAAGTTTACAATCGAAGCAAAAACGACATATCAATTCCAGTCGTACAATTCAAAAAAGGACTAAGTTCAAAATACCGAATGACGGTTGACGGTATGACTGGAACCAACGGGAAAATTTTTAAAGATGTTACGCTTTTAGCAAAAGACAGTTTGTACATTTTTATTGAAACTACGGCAGATATTACAGATGCAAATCCAGCAGATTTTTTATATACCGATGAAATTCAATTTGACAGCGGCGCAAATCTGCAGCAAGTAGCTTTGGTGACCTTAATTCAGGATGCTGTTTTTTTATATCCTAATCAAAATCCAAATGGAACAAAAGAGAAAATCAAAATTGACGGCAAAGATGTTGACGGATTTTATCTCAGTGAAAATGACCCTGTAAATGGGAACGAATTACTTTTCACCAAGCAAAAACCTTATATAATTTATGGTTACGCAGGAGTTCCAGAAAACAAAACAATCACTTTTGAAGCTGGCGCAAGAGTTCACTTTCATACCAACTCAGGACTATATGTTGGTAAAAATGCTTCTCTTCAAATTAACGGAACTACTTCAACAACAGAAAAATTAGAAAATGAAGTTATTTTTGAAGGCGATCGACTAGAATCCCTTTATTCGGATATTCCTGGACAATGGAAATCGGTTATTCTTGAAAACGGAAGTAATAACCATTCAATCAAAAATTTAACTTTAAAAAATGCGATTACAGGATTAGATATCAGAAATTCAGGTAATACAATTCAAATCAGAAACACCCAAATTTACAATTGTGCTGAATATGGAATTTTAGCACAAAACGCCCGAATTAATGGAGAAAACCTAGTTATAAATTATGCCGGACTAGCCAGTTTATCCTGTGTTTATGGCGGAAACTATAGTTTTACACATTGCACTTTTAATAACAATTGGCAAAGCAATTCACAATTTGCAGTTAATCTAAGCAATAGTTTGGCAGGCAAAGTGCCCGAAACAAATGCGTTGACGCAGGCAACTTTTAATAATTGCATAATTTATGGTTCAAATACGAACGAATTTAACTTAAGTAAAAAACCAAACGCACCATTTGTTTATCAATTAAATAACTGTCTTTTAAAATTCAACAGTTCAACAACAAATCCTGATTATCAATTTAAAACGGATACGGAACATTACAACAATATCATTCTCAATGAAAATCCGAAGTTTTATAATGTCAATCAGAATAAATTCAACATCGACAAAACTTCTGCCGCTTTCGCAAAAGGAAATCAGTCGTATATAATTCCGTTAGATATTTTAGGAATTACAAGAACTTCTCCGCCAGATTTGGGTGCTTATCAGAGTAAAGACTTTCCGAAATAATTTATTTTAACAAGAAGGCGCGAAGTTTTTTTATTGTAAAGATTTGAATTGTGAATTTTGCTCGCAAAGTCGCAAAGACGCAAAGTTTTATAATTATGAAGCTTAAAAAAAAACTCTGCGTCTTTGCGACTTTGCGAGATTAAAAAAAACTTCATGCCTTAGCGCCTTAGCGGCAAACCATTTCAACTTCATTTTTTTCAAAAGAGTTTGTTATCAAATTTGCGCTTGCTATTTATTTACATTAAATTTGCACCTCAATACAACAAACTACACAAAACAATGATCCATTTCTTTGAAAACCAAAGCAAAACTGTTTTTGCCGTACAGACGCAAAACGAAATTTCAGCTCAAGACATTTCAAAATTAAACTGGCTTTTTGCCGACTCGAATAAGATCGAAAAATCCGCATTGACGGGTTTTTTTGTTGGTCCTCGCGCCACTATGATCACACCATGGAGCACAAATGCTGTAGAAATCACTCAAAACATGGGTGTTCCGGGCATTATCAGAATTGAGGAATTTCATCCAGCAACGGAAAATTTCACTGATTTTGATCCGATGCTTTTTCAAAAATTCAACGAATTAGATCAAGAAATCTTCACTATCAACATTCAGCCAGAACCAATTCTGGAAATAGATGATATTGCAACTTACAATAAAGCTGAGGGTTTAGCTTTAAGTGACGAAGAAGTAGATTACTTAAACAATCTTTCAACTAAATTAGGAAGAAAATTAACGGATTCTGAGATTTTTGCTTTCTCACAAGCAAATTCAGAACACTGCCGTCATAAAATTTTCAACGGAACTTTTGTTATTGACGGTGAAGAAAAAGAAACTTCTCTTTTCAAATTAATCAAAAAAACATCTCAGGAAAATCCTAACGATATTGTTTCTGCTTACAAAGACAACGTTGCTTTTGTAAAAGGACCAAAAGTGCAGCAATTTGCACCAAAATCGGCTGACAAACCTGATTTTTACGAAATAAAAGAATTTGATTCGGTTATCTCTTTAAAAGCCGAAACACACAATTTCCCAACAACAGTTGAGCCTTTCAACGGAGCTGCAACAGGTTCTGGAGGAGAAATTCGTGACCGTTTAGCAGGTGGACAAGGTTCTTTGCCATTAGCAGGAACTGCTGTTTATATGACTTCATATTCTCGTTTGAAGGATGACAGAAAATGGGAAAATGCAGTTGAAGAAAGAAAATGGTTGTACCAAACTCCAATGGATATTTTGATCAAAGCTTCAAACGGAGCTTCTGATTTCGGAAATAAATTTGGACAGCCGCTTATTACAGGTTCTGTTTTAACTTTCGAACATTCAGAAAACGACCGTAAAATTGGTTACGATAAAGTAATCATGCAAGCGGGAGGAATTGGATACGGAAAGTTAGATCAATCAATTAAAAAGAAACCACAAGAAGGCGATAAAATCGTAATTCTTGGTGGAGAAAATTATAGAATCGGAATGGGTGGTGCTGCAGTTTCTTCTGCAGATACTGGAGCTTTCGGTTCAGGAATCGAATTAAATGCCATTCAGCGTTCAAATCCTGAAATGCAAAAACGTGCTGCAAACGCGATTCGTGGTTTAGTAGAAAGCGACAATAATCCAATTGTTTCTATTCACGATCACGGAGCTGGAGGACACTTAAACTGTCTTTCGGAATTGGTTGAAGAAACTGGAGGTTTAATTGATTTAGACAAATTACCAGTTGGAGATCCTACGCTTTCTGCAAAAGAAATTATCGGTAACGAATCTCAGGAAAGAATGGGATTGGTTATTGGTCAAAAAGATATCGATACTTTACAAAGAATCGCTGATAGAGAGCGTTCGCCAATGTATCAGGTTGGAGATGTAACAGGAGATCACCGTTTTACTTTCCAATCAAAATCGAATGGTTCAAAACCGATGGATTACGCTTTAGAAGATTTCTTCGGAAGTTCTCCAAAAACGGTAATGACAGATAAAACTATCGATAGAAAATATGCTGATGTTGCTTACAACGCAGGAGATTTCGAATCATACTTAAAAGACGTTTTACGTTTAGAGGCTGTTGCTTCAAAAGACTGGTTGACTAACAAAGTGGACCGTTGCGTTGGAGGAAAAGTAGCGAAACAACAAAATGCGGGACCTTTACAATTGCCTTTAAATAATGTCGGTGTTATGGCTCTGGATTATTTAGGAAAAGAAGGTATTGCAACTTCTATTGGGCACGCTCCTATCGCTGCTTTGATTGATCCTGTTGCAGGAAGTAGAAATGCTATTGCAGAATCGTTATCAAACATTATCTGGGCGCCAATTAAAGATCAGTTGAAAGGAATTTCATTATCAGCAAACTGGATGTGGGCTTGTAAAAACGAAGGTGAAGATGCTCGTTTATACGCTGCTGTTGAAGGTTGTTCAGAATTTGCAATTGAATTGGGAATCAATATTCCGACAGGAAAAGATTCACTTTCGATGAAACAAAAATATCCAAACGACGAAGTAATCGCGCCAGGAACGGTTATTATTTCTGCTGGAGGAAACTGTACAGATATTAGAAAAGTAGTAGAACCGGTTTTACAGAAAAACGGAGATTCTATTTACTATATCAATTTATCTCAGGATGATTTCAAACTTGGAGGTTCATCTTTTGCACAAATCAGAAATACAATTGGAAATGAAACTTCTACAATTAAAGACGCTTCTTTCTTCAAAAACGCTTTTAATACCATTCAGGAATTAATCGGCGAAAGCCAAATTTTAGCGGGTCACGATATCGGAAGCGGTGGTTTAATTACTACTTTATTAGAATTGTGTTTTGCTGATGTGAATTTGGGAGCTAAAATTGATTTCAGCGCTTTTGCAGAAAAAGATTTGTTGAAAATCCTTTTTGCAGAAAACATCGGAATCGTTTTTCAAGCTAAATCTGACGCAGCTGTTGAAGCTAAATTGAATGCTAACAATATTGAATTCTTCAAAATCGGTTCAGTTCAAGAAACTGCAACTTTAGAAATTGGAGATTACAAGTTAGATATTCCAACTTACAGAGATGTTTGGTTTGAAACTTCTTATTTATTAGATCAAAAACAATCTAAAAACGGAACTGCAAAAGCTCGTTTCGAAAACTATAAAAATCAGGTTTTAAATTATACTTTTCCTGCACATTTTACAGGAAAGAAACCAGAAATCGACGCTTCGAAACCAAGACCAAAAGCGGCTATTATTCGTGAAAAAGGAAGTAATTCTGAGCGTGAAATGGCAAATGCAATGTACTTAGCAGGTTTTGATGTAAAAGACGTTCACATGACGGATTTAATTTCTGGACGTGAAACGCTTGAAGATATTCAGTTTATTGGAGCAGTTGGAGGATTCTCGAACTCTGACGTTTTAGGTTCTGCTAAAGGTTGGGCTGGCGCTTTCTTATACAACGAAAAAGCAAAAACAGCTTTAGATAAATTCTTCAAAAGAGAAGATACTTTATCTGTTGGAATCTGTAATGGATGTCAGTTGTTTATGGAATTGGAAGTTATTAATCCAGAACATGAAGTTCACGGAAAAATGCACCATAACGAAAGTAACAAACACGAAAGTATCTTTACTTCTGTAACAGTTCAAGAAAACAACTCGGTTATGTTATCGACATTAGCTGGAAGCACTTTAGGAGTTTGGGTTTCTCACGGAGAAGGAAAATTCAAATTGCCTTATTCAGAAGATCAATACAACATTGTTTCTAAATATGCTTACGAAGGTTATCCTGCAAACCCTAACGGTTCTGATTACAACACGGCAATGATGTGTGACAAAACAGGAAGACATTTGGTTATGATGCCTCATATTGAGCGTTCGACTTTCCAATGGAACTGGGCACATTATCCAAAAGACAGAAATGACGAGGTTTCACCTTGGCACGAAGCTTTTGTTAATGCCAGAAAATGGATTGAGAAAAACTAAGAAATATATTTTTACAAAAAGCGCCCGAATTTATCGGGCGTTTTTTTATAGCCACGAATTTCACGAATTTTCACGAATTATTTTTTTTAGCCACAGATTATAAGGATTAAAATGATTTTTTTCATTGTCAAAAAATAATCTGTGAGAATCCTTTTAATCTGTGGCAAACTTTTACACACAATGCATTCGTGGAAATTCGCGTAATTCGCGGCTAAAAAATACTATTTAAAACTATTCTAAGATTAATTTAATGGTATCTTAAGACAGCTTAAGCAAGCGTGAACATTCTGGTAAATATCTTTGTTTCATGAAAAATATGATCCAAAAATTATCCCTGCTGATTCTCTTATTTACTATAAGCCAATTTTCTTTTGGTCAAAAAACCGCTGCTATAAAAGGAAATATAACCGACGGAAAACTTCCCGTCGAATTTGTTGATGTGGTTCTAAAAAGCGCCAGCGATTCTACCAAAACAGCCAATTATGCCGTAACCGATGTTTTAGGTAACTTTGCCTTAGAAAACATTCAATCTGGAGATTATCAACTTCAATTTAAGTTAATTGGTTTTAAAACTGTTTCTCAAAAAATAAAAGTATCTGACAGTCCGATTTCTATTGGAACCATCAAATTGCAAACCGACACCAATTTACTAAATGATGTTGTTGTAAAATCTCAGCGAAAACAAATTCAAAAAACAGATGAAGGATTTGTTTTTAATGCAGCTTCTAACATTTCTCAGTCTGGCGGAACGGCGACTGATATGCTAAAAAGTATTCCGACTGTTGCAGTAGATGCTGAAGGCGGTATAACACTTAGAGGAAAATCGCCAATGATTTTGATTAATGGTAAAAATTCAGCCATTACAAATATGGATCAGATTGCGGCAAGCAGCATTGAGAGCATTGAAGTCATAAGCAATCCAACAGCAAAATATGACGCTAATGCTGAAAGCGGAATTATAAATATTAAGCTTAAAAAGAACAATCAAAAAGGGATAAATGGAGCGGTAGTTTTAGGAACTGGTTTTGGTGCCAAAGGAAGAATCAACAGCTCTGTATTGTTAAATCATAAAACTGAAAAATGGAATTTTGGTTTAGCCTACGATAATCGTTTTGCCGGCAGAACCAAAAAGATAAATGCTGATCGAACTAATTTTCTCATAGACGATGAACATTACATTCATCAAAATAGAAGTGATGCTCGTACAGAAGGTTTGCAAAACTTGAAATTTAATATCGATTTTACTCCAAATGACAAAAACAGCTTTTCATTTGAAGCGCTCGGAAATTTAGAAAATCAAGACAATGACGAAACTTTGTACACGCAGGTAAACACAAGTGCAAATCAGTTTTTTTCGAGCAACAAACGTCACTCTTTAGAATTGGAACGCACAAAAGTGGGGGAACTTGCTTTTAATTATGATCGAAAATTTTCTGACGACAGAAAAAGTCTAAATGCAAGTATTACTTCTTCTTTCAACAAACACAAAGAAAACACTGATATTGACACTTATAATTATGATGCTTATAAACAACAAATAGGCGATGCTGCATGGCAAAGAACTCATAATTATACAAATGAAAACATCTCGAATGCTATTGTAAATTATACGGTTCCAGTATCTGAAAAATCAATTGTAGAAACTGGATATAAAGGAACGTTTCGTTTTTTTGACTCAGACTTTGAAAGTGCTGATTTGACAAACGGCGAATATATTGTTAATCCTTTGGCAAGCAATACTTTTAAATACAACGAACAAATAAATGCTGTTTACGGAATGTTGAATTCGTTTATTGGCGAAACAGACAATCCTAAATGGAAATATAATTTAGGACTTCGCGCAGAGCAGGTTTCAAATAAGGGTAAAACGCAGAACAATACTGATAATTTTTCAAATCATTATTTAAAGCTATTTCCATCAGCTTCCTTACAAATGAATTTAAAACCAGATGAGTTTATCAAATTTAGTTACAGCAAGCGTATTAACCGTCCAGATTTAGACGATTTAAATCCGTTCATTGATATTACTGATGCGTTAAATCCTCATGGCGGAAATCCTTATTTGAAACCTGAAATTATTCATATCGCAGAAGTAAGCTACAATAAAAACTGGGAAAATTATTCTTTTTCGACCAATGCTTTTTACCGAAATGCAAAAGACGCGATTAGACAATATGCCGAATTGCAGGACAATGGTGTAATTTTACTGCAGCCAAGAAACATAGGAAGTACGATAACTTATGGCTTAGAAACTATCTTCACCTTAAAACCATTCTCTTTTTATGATGCTAATATTAGTTTAACAGCTTTTGAACAAAAAATAGATGCCACAAACCTAACTCAAGATGTGGTGAAAAACGCTTTTAGCTGGTACGGAAAAATCATCAATAATTTTGTTCCTTGGAAAGGCGGAAAACTTCAGATTATCGGAAATTACAATTCGGCTTTAACAACAGCACAAGGGAAAAGAATTCCGGTTTATAATGTTGATATGGGTTTTCAGCAAAAACTTGGAAAAGGAAACGCTCGTTTAGGTTTGGTTGTTACCGATATGTTTAACACACTCGAAAGCGGTTACAAAAACAATACTTTACTATTTAGCAACAATAGAACTAATAAATCAGATACTCGTGCATTTATGTTGACTTTTGCTTATACTTTTAGATCTGATTTTAAAGAAAAATTACTAGAAAATCAGTTTTCTACGGAGTAAAAACTTACCAAAAATCATTAAAAACTAAAAATTTCATTCTTGTATTTTTAACGTTCGATTCTATTGAAAATTTAATTTATATTCGCCAAACCAAAAATCGGCTATTAGATTTTTCAATCCCAAAAACATTAAACCTACATAGAATGAAATTTTACAAAGCACTCCTTTATGCGCTATTTCTAGTCGCAGCTCAATCGCATGCCCAAATTAAGATTGACAAAATAAGATATAAAATTCACGATCATTTTATTACAACAAAAATTGGTTATCCAATTGAAGGAACCTTTTTATACGAAGGAAAAACCGAGCCAATTGTACAATTGAATGCTAATGGAACAGGAACTTTTCAATACGAAGATTTATCCAAAAAAAATATAAACTGGGGAATCGAATGTTCTGAAGACGGTATTCCAATTTTTAAAGAAGGTTACAACAGTGCTTCGTATACTATGTGGTACAAACCTAATAATGAAGAAGATTGGATTTATGTTCAATTTTCAATTCATTTCAACAAGAAAAAAATGTTTATAATGGGCGAACGAATCAAAGATTATTCTGAAGATTCTGAATCGAAAAAACGCTCGTAGAAAATAAATAATTCTTGTTTTTTCTAAAATTTACTACAAAAAAGAAAACGTTTTCGTTGATTTTTAAAAGTACCTATAAATTTTCCCATAAAATTCCATAAAATTAAAAATTATACCTAATTTTTATTTAATTTGCGATAAAATTCAATATATTAAACATGGTTTCAATCACACGCCTTTTTGATTTTCCCTATTATCAACAAGAAACTTACGATCTTCCGGTTGCTTTAGCAACTAAAAAAAATGGAGTCTGGGAAAAAACATCTAGCCAGGAATATATTGCAAAAGCAAATGCTGTTTCGAGAGCATTATTGCGCATGGGTGTTCAAAAAGATGATAAAATTGCCCTAATCACCTCAAACAACCGTACTGAGTGGAATATTATGGATATTGGTATCCAGCAGACTGGTGCGCAAAACGTGCCTATTTATCCAACAATCTCTGAGGAAGATTACGAATATATTTTGAACCATAGCGGCAGTATTTATTGCTTTGTTTCGGATGTAGAAGTACTTGAAAAAGTAAATCTTATCAAAGCAAATGTGCCAACTCTAAAAGAAGTTTATTCTTTTAATGAAATTGAAGGCTGCAAACATTGGTCTGAATTACTAACGCTTGGTGAGGACCAAAGCAATCAAACCGAAGTTGAAGCAAGAAAAGACAGTATAAAAACGGACGATTTAGCCACTATTATTTATACCTCTGGAACTACAGGACGCCCAAAAGGTGTTATGCTTTCGCACAGAAATATTGTTTCTAATGTTTTAGACAGTGCACCAAGAATTCCGTTTGATCCAGGAAAAAGCAGTGCTTTAAGCTTCCTTCCTATCTGCCATATTTTTGAAAGAATGATTTTGTACATCTATCAATATTATGGTATTTCAGTTTATTTTGGAGAATCTATTGAAAAAATCAGCGACAACTTAAAAGAAGTTCGTCCAAATGTAATTACAGCTGTACCAAGACTTTTAGAAAAAGTTTACGATAAAATTTATGCTAAAGGAGCCGAATTAACAGGAATCAAGAAAAAACTATTTTTCTGGGCTATTGATTTAGGTTTAAAATACGAACCATACGGAGCAAATGGCTTTTGGTATGAGTTTCAATTAAAAATTGCCCGCAAACTTATTTTCAGTAAATGGAAAGAAGGTTTGGGCGGAAATTTAGATTTAATGGTTTCTGGAAGTGCCGCTTTACAGCCTCGTTTAACAAGAGTTTTTGCTGCTGCCGAAATTCCAGTTATGGAAGGTTACGGTTTATCTGAAACATCGCCTGTAATTGCCGTAAACGACCAAAGAAATAGAGGTTTTAAAATTGGAACTGTTGGAAAACCAATTCGTAACGTCGAAGTAAAAATTGCCGAAGACGGAGAGATCCTTTGCAAAGGACCAAATGTAATGCTGGGTTACTTTAAAGATCCTGAAAAAACTGCCGAAGCTTTGCAAGACGGTTATTTCCACACGGGAGATATTGGAGAAATCGACAGCGAAGGTTTCTTAAAAATTACCGACCGTAAAAAAGAAATGTTCAAAACATCAGGAGGAAAATATATTGCACCGCAAATCATTGAAAATGCAATGAAACAATCTCGTTTTATCGAGCAGATTATGGTAATTGGTGATGGCGAAAAAATGCCGGGTGCTTTTATTCAGCCTAATTTTGAGTTCGTAAAAGAATGGGCTAAAATTCATAAAATTACTTTAGGAACTACAGATGCAGCAATTAGTGCAAATGCCGATGTAATTAAACGTATAAATGAAGAAGTCGAAAGCATCAATGAAAAATTTGGAAACTGGGAAAAAATCAAACGTTTTGAACTTACTCCAGATGTTTGGTCTATCGATGGCGGACAGCTTACTCCTACTCTAAAATTAAAACGTAAAATCATTAAAGAAATTTACAAAGATCTTTACGCAAAAATCTACGATCACAATTAAAATTCCAAAATAATTAACCAAAGGAAAACGGCTGACTAAAATTTTAGACAGCCGTTTTTTATTTAATGAAGATTTCTTCAATTTACCAAGTTTCGTCTTAGCAGTTCCGAATTTCTGTTTTCTAGAAAAACATACTTTTAAAATCTCTAAAGAAGTTTCTTCTCTTAGACTTTTTCTCATCCTTTTCTTTTTTTAGAGAACTCTTTATTTCAAAAACTGCTTTAGCTTTCTCAATCCGTTTAACTGGTTTTGTTTCTTCAGTTTTAGAGTTTTCGTAAAACTTTTTAAAAGGACGCGGTTCAAAATCAACCAAAATTGCAGCCATATTTATAGCATCGATGTTTGACGGATCTGTTTCGCCTTTAAAGAAAGTCTCGATAGGTCTAAACTTATCCTTCTTCTCCTTAAACTTATTCTTTTTACTATGATCGAAATCTAAGCCCAAGAGATTGCTAAAAACATTTGAATCCTCTTTTGTTGGGTTATTTTCGAAAATCAACCAGCATAAATCACGAAGTTTTCCACGAGAAGGTTTGTACAAATAATCAAAGTATCTGCCTTCTTTTTCTAACTCGTATTTTTTTCTAATTGCGTTTTTAT